>Ga0306884_100007_pt1 | contig 153397 bp, 151 predicted proteins | sample AntDeeMetageno85_FD_190428 | JGI IMG/M metagenome (GOLD analysis project Ga0306884, IMG submission 190428) | Saline lake microbial communities from Deep lake, Antarctica - Metagenome #85 (v2) (version 2) | ecosystem: Environmental > Aquatic > Non-marine Saline and Alkaline > Saline | place...
GAACCGCTGAGTTGACGATACAGTCAGTCGATCTCGACGCCGAGTTCCCGCTTGACGATGGTGAGAACGCTGCAGTGACACTCGCTAACGAAATCGATGCTGAACTGTTTCTGTGTGACGAATTCAATAATGTTGGTTTAATTCATGCCTCACTCGCCAATATACGGCTTGTAACAACGCCAACGTACTCTCGGTGTTTGTCCGAACAGAACGGCTGACAGCTGGCCAAGCCCTCGCTCTCCTCGAAAAAATGAGCAGTGCTCGAAGTTGGAACGAAAATAGCTACGTCCAACGGGCTCGATCGCTACTTGATAGTTCGTAACAGCAATAGGGGTGTGGCCTTTCTTGATTTCTTCACCCACCAAAGACCTGTCACTCACCAATAAATCAAATCGGTGGAGTAAGCGAAACAAATTGATGACACAGTTCCGAATTCATCTTTCGATCGACATTCATCAGCCAAGTTCGCTCGAACAATCACTATCAAGCGCGGATCCGATACTTGGTGAGGAGTGACCACGTCGACTCGAGATGCTCGGCGAGGTCGTCGACAATGGTGCCTTTCGAATGGGAATCTTGCATATGGAACTTGGCCATTGCCGTACACAATCTTCCGTTTTGGTGGCCAACCATCGGTGATATTGACTCATCATCCAAAATCATAAACGGCCGTGACAGACGCTGTATCAGCTCCTGACACCTTTGTCAGCAAACCTGTCCAATAGAGATTCGCTCCGACAGTTTGTCTCGCCACTGCTCGCCGACCCACCATCTGTCGACACCACAGTGTGCCAGCGGCTACTAGGTGATGTCGCACGATGAGTTGTGTGCCACACCAACGACCTCGACACACTACACACATCTCTCGAGACGCACAGATACCCCACCAGTGCTGTCGACGACAGCAATCGAAACGTGATCAACACACTCGAGAGAACATATAGAATCCATAGAAGACTGCATTGTTCGCTGACAACCGTGCTTTGTGTCCGGTATAAGAAGAACAAGTGGGAGAGACAGAGAACCCCTCAAGGCCGTAAGGCCGACAAAAAGACAAGCTATGGAGACATCAAGGAGACCACGACAACACACCAACGGTCGTCGTGAGCGTCTTCCTACAGCGACACAAGCGTCGACAGATTGGGGCAGTCGACAGTAATGTCAAATCGTGTTCGGTACAGACTGATGGAGTCTCAGTAGGGAAACTGCAAACAGATAGGCCACCACAGAATGGACTCACTCAACAGAACATATCGAGAGTGGACGATAGCTGGTTGTACCCTAGAACCGTCGACATAGCAGTTCGACCATGCGACATAGATTAGCCCAATAAATATCTAACATGCACTCAGAGAGGAACAGTCGACGACTAACTACACACAGACAAAGACCATAGATCACACCGATATCGTGTTCGTCGACAGATCTTGTGTCCACACGGTCCACCATCAGTCGACGTGATCCACACACATTGGTCTCCGACCTCACCCCGTCGTCTGGGGGTGTCTATTCGCCCCGAAGGGGCTTTGCTTAACCGTATTTTCATCTCTATCTCCCTTATACCGGCCGGAGGCCGGGTCTGTCTGTATCTCTAGTCTACCACTCGCTAGCCTAGAAATGCTCTCGATCGCCTAGAACCGATAACAGTTCCTGTCAAAAGACACCTGCTGTTTGGCAGAAATACGTCCATGTATGTCATTTTTCTTCTGACATGGGTGCGATGTGTTCGCATCGCATAAATACACATGACAACAGAGACTGACACAGTTCTCGACGTAATAACTACGCCGGAACACGCACCCAAACGACGGTACCGGTACCACCGCCGCACTGACTCAGGGTATTGGCGCACCGAATACGAATGGACTGGCTGTCTGTGGCGAATGGTCGACCGCCAAGCACTCAGTAAGATCTCGATTCACCAGGAGGTCGACCTATGACAGCTGAGGATCGAACACCCGAGCGTGTCGACGACGTGTTCGTCCAGCTGAGTCATCCACGTCGACGAGCGCTTATGCTGCTCGTCGCGGCTGCAGGCGGCCGTGGTGTCGATCTCCGAACTGCGGCAACGACGATCTATGCACTCGAACATGAGGTGAGCCCGACAAACGCACCTACACGCGCAGTTACCAACCTCCGAACGAATCTCAAACGAAGCCACCTCCCGCAGTTGACCGCCTCGGGACTACTTGAACAGGACGGCGACCGACTCACTGCAGGGCCTGCATTCGGTGTCTCACTAGAGGTACTGCTTTCTGCAGGCTACTGGCTTGGAACTGCACAGCAACAACAACTCCGAGGTGACAGAGAAAAATAGAGCGCGTCTCTCTCATTGTAACCTACCGGACGCAGTGATTAGCTGAATACAGGTGCTAAGCCCCCTTCCTCAGCGAGTGCCGTAGGCGCGAGCAGGGAGGGGATACAGTGCCGTCATCATCTGTTCGTACACTGTTCTGTTGAAATCCCACAGACCCACGCAACCGCAATGTTCTTTGATTGGGGTGGCCTCTTATTGAGTGAACCCAATAGAATACGACCTCGATTCAGGTTCGCATTCGATGTATTCGCTCCACTACCACCTGATACTCACCACGAAGTATCGGCGCGGAGTGCTAACCGAGGAGCGAACCCAATTCATTCACGAGATCATCTGCGGGTTCGCGGACAATTACGGTGTCGAACTGACCAACCTCGACGGCGAGGACGACCACGTACACATCCTGTTTCGAGCGAAACCCACCACAGACCTCGTGAAGTTCATCAACACAGTCAAGGGCGCGACCGCCCGCCGTATCCGAAATGAGTACGCAGACGAACTGAAAACCGACCTGTGGGGTGACTCGTTCTGGAACGATTCGTACTGCCTCATCTCAACGGGTCAGGTGTCGCTGGATATGCTGAAACAGTACGTCGATAATCAACGCGAGTAGAATGTACTACGCCTACAAGTATCGGCTTGAGCCGTCCGACGCCCACCGCGAGGAGTTAGACCGCCACCGCGATATTTGTCGGCAACTGTACAACCACACGCTCTACCGCCTCAACGAGTACCAAGACGAACACGACGAACTACCCTCCATGACCACGCTTCGGTCGGAGCTCCCCGACCTCAAACAGTGGTGGGACAGCCTCTCGGACGTCTACTCGAAGGTTCTCCAAACTGTTGTAGAACGTCTGTTCGATAACCTCAAAGGTCTCTCCAAGCTCAAGGACAAGGGCTACGGCGTCGGTCAACTCAAGTGGAAGCCGCCACGGGAGTTCCGCAGTTTCACCTACAGTCAGTCTGGCTTCAAGCTCGACAAGAAGGGCGGTCAGACTGTGCTGTCTCTCTCGAAACTCGCGGACATACCGATACGGCTCCACCGCGCCATCCCCGACGATGCGAAACTCAAGCAAGTCACCGTCAAGAAGGAACCGACGGGAGAGTGGTTCGCCACCTTCGGTGTCCAAATGGACCGTGAACCTCCTGAGCCACCAGAGAATCCCAAGAAGTGCGTCGGCATCGATGTGGGGATTCTCACGTACGCCCACGACACCGACGGAACGGCGGTCGGGTCGCTCGACCTTTTGGACGAACGCGAGCGGTTGAAGCGGGAGCAACGGAAACTCTCGCGCAAACAGCACGGATCGAACAACTACGAGAAGCAACGACGTCAGGTTGCGGAGTGTCATGCCGACCTCCGACGAAAACGCCGCGACTTCCTGCACAAACTTTCTGCCTACTACGCTCGGGAGTACGACCTCGTGGCGGTCGAAGACCTGAACGTCAAGGGGATGATCGAATCACCGTCGAACAGCCGCAACACGGCGTCTGCCGCGTGGCGGACGTTCCTCTCGCTACTTGAGTACAAGTGCGAGCGCGAAGGAACGCACTTCGTGGCGGTCAACCCGAGAGGGACTACCAAGGAATGCGCGTCTTGCGGCGTTTCGACGGACAAGCCGTTGTGGGTCCGTGAACACTCCTGTCCCGCCTGCGGGTTTGAGGCGGACAGGGACGCGAATGCGGCGTGGAACATCCTTTCTCGCGGTGCAAAACACATAGGAGTGGGACGCTCCGAATCAACGTCTGTGGAGACTGCGTTCCCTACGGGAACCACTACGGTTCCTGCAAAGCGCGTCTTGGAAGCAGGAAGCCCTACCCTCAAGGAGCCAACGGTGTCAGCCGTAGGCGAGTAGGGTAGGGTAGTTCACTTCGCCACTCGACGAGGTGATGAGTGATAATCGTCGGGAACTTGTTCGGCAAGTTGCGGCGGCTGACCGCGACAGCAATCGAGAGATCTACGATGCACTCGAACACGAATAGCTGCCGTGACAGTCTTCACCGTGATTTTTGTCGCTTTACTTCCGTTCTATACCTTGCATGCTACCGCTATCAGATATGAGTGAGATCCTCCTATTAGGTTTGAACTCGCAAAACAAGAGTTGAACCTCCACTGAGCAACCGTCGACAGCACCCAACCACGTGCAGTGCTGTAGGTGGTTGCAGTTGTGGAAAAAGGAACTTTGGTACGGGGCGGGGCGAAGACGGTTGCAGTCGCCGAAAAGGAACTTCGGTGCGGTGTTGGGCAGGGCGGGAGGCGTCTGCGTCCACGGAATGAACCGCGGTACGGCGGCTGCTGAGAGAGACTGCCTGATCGACAATGAGCGCCGTTTACGACAGCTATTAAGTCAGATCAAATGCATACTCAGTGAATACTGCACCCACTGCAACTAACCGTTTGATCGGTCGACCAGACACTTTGAGAAATAATATAAAATGACATACATCGTTTGAAATACTCATATTCAAACTCTAAACACTTCTTGGGATTTATTGAATCAAAATACTGTACACACTGCAAATAACGAGGTAGTAAGTGAAAAGTAGCCGATGGTAGATGATACAGCGAACGGTGAATCAGTTGAGATACTCACATCAAAACTACAGATACTGCCACCAGAGTCCCAAATTGAAATCAGTTGGTCTTCTACATCGAACGAAACTCACCGAGTACAAGGTGAGATAGTCGACTATCACCACAATTCAGCAGCGAGACGTATTGAGACAGAAGACAGAACACTACTGTTAGTACCAGATGCGAGCCACGAAGAGATTACGGTCTCAGAGCTAACTACGGCTGCAATAATAAATTCTCTCGGGACATTGCAAACAGTGACTGGTTTACAGCATGCCAAAGAAACGCTCAAAATCAATTCAAAAGGTGTTAAATTACCACCCTATCTTTTGGGCTACAGTGGGTTTCTTGTTGTCGACACGCACAGCAGTAGCAAAGAGCTTCGAATTCCAGAATCAGGGCTCAACCAGTACGACGATCGCTTATCATGTGTTATACAAGAGATTATAAACGAAGACGAGCCCTCGGTTGTGAAGATACGACTTCGATCTGGCCCTCATCGGCAATACGAAATCATTGATAATCAGACCAAGTCAAATACAGATAAAAGCAAAGAGACAGTCATTGAATCGGATTATAGTTCACTTGAGCCACTAATCCACACAGTTGCGGCACTTACTGAGAAAATCAAGGATGACAAACAGCTGTCTAAGGACGTAACAAAAGCAGCACTACATAAGCTTCAATCACTGCAAACACCGTTGCTTAAAGCTTATAGTGTGCTCTGTGATCCAGAACCGGATGCTACACCGGTACCATCGGCTCAACAAGCAGACGTCAATACAATAGAGTATCCAACGATTCTTGAACAAATCCAAGCTGAACTCAAACAGTTAGCAGACACAGTATGTGACGAACCAAGTATAGACGTAAGCAGTCAAAAAGTGTACTCGTTCATTCCTGCACAACGAACTATTGACGATCTTTTTTCATTATTGACACCTCCAATACCAGATGTAGATGACTATGATAGAGGTTCGTACGTACCACCTCGCGAATACACGGAGGGGCGTGGTAACGGTGATGGACGATGGCTAGAGTACCAACTCAGCAACGCGTTAGTTCGATGGGGATACAATACAGACATACGGGAAAACGTCTACTGCGTTGAGATTGACGTTGTAGCAGCTCGCCGCAAAAAACAAAATGACCCAACAGACTGGATTGTTGCTGAATGCAAAGACTGGGAGAGTCGACCAATCACACCGGATGTAATTTTCCGACTCTGTATGTTGGCATACACGTGCAAAGCAATGCCGTTGCTTTGCCATACAACTCATCTCACTGAACGGGCTATAGAAATTGCACGCACATGGGAAGTTAGAGTACTCAAACTTGAAGACCTCTATCGAGGATCACTACCAGCCCCAGATATGCTTGATATACAGTATGATATAGATACGTACAGATATGCAGGGGCACTTCGGGAATCACGGAGTATGCTACCTATAATATTCTATAATAAACCAAACAACCACTTCACATATGTGCCCGGATACAAGCCAGATGGGCCACTCTATCAATACAAATCAGTCGAGGAGACAACCGAAACCGACTAACAGTCAGTAATTCACATTTTGAATCCCGGCCGAAGATCAACTCTACGACATCCTTTCGGACCTTCCGAAGTTGCTGAATAGCAGTGAAAATATCTCTCCAAACTATTGTTCGTGAGTCTATCAAATAACAACAAAAGCGAGACCTCGAAAAACCCTCAGTTGTCAGCAGACGCTACCGGTTCGGATTCATGCCCATCTTGTAACCGTCGCTCGGCCTCGTCCCGATCTTCTGGATAGCCGATATCCATCCGCCATCCCTCAAGCCCAATCGCATCAATTGTTCGTCCACTCTGAATCAACAGATCAATTGCTTCGCTGATCTCGTACTCGTCACGATTCGACGGCTGGACCAGATGGCACGCATGGAAGATCGCTGGCGTAAACGTATAGAAGCCGGTCATCACGAGGTTCGATGGTGGCTCTTCGGGTTTCTCGACGACATCGGTGATCTCGCCGTACTTGTTGGTGTCGCAGACACCGTAGCGGGAGGCCTCTTCCCAGTCGACCTCCTCAACTAGGAACGCTGCGTCTGCACGGTCTTCTTGCTGCCTCCGAACAACGTCAGCCAAGTTCGCCTCAAAGACATTGTCACCGAGAATCAGCATGAAGTGGTCGTCAATGTACTCCTCGACGGTCAACAAGGCGTGAGCTAATCCCTTTTGTTCGCGCTGGTGGGCGTAAGTAATTGGAATTCCCTCGTACTCGTCACCATAGTGGTCGATGATCTCTTCTTTGAGATAGCCGACGACCACAACAAGCTCGTCCGTGCCGAGGTCGACGAGTTGGTCGAAACAGTGGGAGAGGATTGGTTTGCCGTCGACTTCGACCATCCCCTTTGGTTTGTCATCGGTCAGCGGCCGCAGCCGCGTGCCCTTCCCTGCAGCGAGTACAACTGCTTGCATGGTCGTAGCGAACAAATCAGCACATAAAGACTTTCTTATGAAAATGACATTTTTTATACCATAATGAGACTCATACGGATCTCTGAGCAGTACCTCAGGAGCGTATTAGCTATGGCGACTCCTGTTTTCCGAACGATGTCAACGAAATCGTCGCCGCTGTCAAAAAGAAGGTTCAGAACTTGCGAGCGAAATCGCTAAATCCCCTAGACAGACAAATGTGTGTCCTCAGTGTTCGCTAACGTCCAACTCCAATTTCTTACCATCTCGTCAATGCACTGGGACGACTAACCGATAAGGCGCGGAACTTCGTCAAAAGTGTCACCGTCGGATAGCTACATAACTGTCGAGGCTGCCGGACAGTTGTAATCGAAAGCGAAAGCACCACTGCAACAGTTCTGCTCGTATGAACCATGACCGACTCCATGCTCGGAAACCGAGCCACGATATCGACCGCTGGTCGACAGGAACCGTCGAATCGGTCGACCAGCGGGATGGACACTGCATTGTCACGGTCAGAGACACTGACGGCGAAGCGGTCGAACTCACTGTGACGCTCGCGATTCGGGACCTGTTTCTCAGTCGGTTAGCTATCGACGACAGCGAGTCGCCGGTTGGCGAGCGTGTCTGGTACCGAAAACATGGTGGCTGAGAGTGCCGCTCTGTCCGTCACGTGGCCCACGCGGCAGCTATAAACAGCGGCTCCGAGTGGGGTCGACGGGCCGCCCACTTAGCTACTGAACTCGTTGCAGACGGGAATGCCGAGCGTGTCGTAGTCGCTCATGGCGGCCAGTTCGTCCGGCACACTGTGGATGTCGATCTTCTTCTCGACAAGCGTTGTCGGATCGAGTTTGCCGGACTCGATCATATCCAGCATCTCGCTGTATCGGGAGGGCTGGAGGCCGAGTGATCCCTTAAACTCGATTTCCTTGGCGACGATTTCGTCGGTCGGCAGCGACACCATCCCCTCCTCTTCGGAGGTGGTCAGCCCGATCTGGACGTGGGTGCCACCTTTGCGGAGACTGTTCACCGCGTTCCGGCAGGTGGTTGCAATACCCAACGCATCGGCCGAAACGTCCGCGCCACCGTTGGTGATATCGTGGACTTCGGCCGCGGCATCGTCGACCTCCCTAGCGTTGACAGTGTCGACAGCACCGAGTTCCTCGGCCTTGTCCAGTTTCTCGTCCATCAGGTCGACGCCGATGACGTTCCCACCGAGTGCGTTGGCGATGTGGACCGCCGAGAGGCCGATCCCGCCACAGCCGTGGATGACGACGTCGTCGCCAGCGCTAACCGGAGCTCTGTGGGCCATTGCGTGGAATGAGGTCATGAACCGACAGCCACAGCCGGCGGCGGCTTCGGCATCGATGCTGTCGGGCAGCGGGACTGCGTTGATATCGGCGTTGGGGATGTGGACTTCTTCGGCGAACGCGCCGGGAGCCTGATTCATAAACCCGAGGCCGATGTGGTTCTCACAGATGTTCTCGCGGCCGTTGCGACACATATCGCAGCTGCCACAGGCGAAGTTGAACGGGATGGCGACCTCTTGTCCCTCTTCGATACTCTCAACGTCCTCGCCGGTAGCGACGATACGACCGGTTGGTTCGTGACCGAGGACATGTGGTGGGTCAGGGCGGTAGCCGAACCAGTCCCAATCGCCCTGCCAGCAATGCCAGTCCGAGCGACAGACACCACAGCCGATGACCTCGGCGACAGCGCCGTCAGGGTCGGGGTCCGGTCGGTCGACGTCTTGGACCGTCAACGGTTCTTGGAAGCTCTCAAGGAGTACTGCTTGCATCACGCTCACATATGCCAAATGTTATCTAATAAACATTATGGCCCTGTTTCTCTGTCCCACGATGTTGTACGAGATCTGTATAATTCCCGATAGGCGTTAGGTGCTGGATTGTGAATAATTTTTATCGGTGTTTATGCAGTAACATTTGTTGCTATGTCAGTTGATGACCAATCACAGACACCATCGGAGCGTAAATCCGCGATTAAAAAGCGTCACGAGCAGGCCGCAAGCGAGGTGCTACCGGACCACCGGGAACTCTACATCGGCGGCGAGTGGGTCCAGAGTGCCTCCGGCGAGACGTTCACAACAGTCGACCCGACAACCGGTGAGACACTCGCCGAGGTAGAGGCAGGCAACAGCGAGGACATCGACCGCGCGGTCGAGGCGGCGTGGGAGGCCTACGACGAGGTGTATAGCTCCTATTCGAGCGCCGAACGACAGACAATGCTCGAAGCGATTGCCGACCGTATCGAGAACAAAGCCGACGAGTTCGCCCGGCTCGAATCGCTCGACAACGGGAAACCAATTACCGAGGCCCGCATCGATATCGAACTCGTCGTCGACCACTTCCGCTATTTCGCGGGCATCGCTCGGGCCCACGAGGGACGGACGGTCGACACTGACGACAGTCGACACGTCCAAACCATCGAAGAACCCTACGGCGTCGTCGGCCAAATTATTCCGTGGAATTTCCCGCTTTTAATGGCTGCCTGGAAACTCGGCCCTGCGCTTTCGGCTGGCAACACGGTCGTCCTCAAACCGGCCGAGGAAACACCCCTCTCCGTTCTCAAACTGATGGAGGAGGCCGACGATGTGATCCCAGATGGTGTCGTCAACATCGTCACTGGGTTCGGTCCCGATGCTGGTGAACCGCTGTCGAACCACAGCGGCATCCGGAAACTCGCATTTACGGGGTCGACCGAAATCGGCAGCAAGGTGATGAAAAGCGCTGCCGACAACATCACCGACATCACGCTCGAACTGGGTGGCAAAAGCCCGCTCGTCGTGTTCCCCGATGCGGATCTCGAACAGGCAGTCCAGACCACGATCACCGCCATTTTCTTCAATACCGGCGAGTGCTGCTGTGCCGGTTCGCGACTCTTTGTCCACGAAGACATCAAAGACGAGTTCCTCGACGAACTCGCGGCGGCCGCCGAAGATCTTACCGTCGACGACCCACTGCTGGATGCGACTAATCTCGGCCCGAAGGTGACTGCTGAACAGGTCGAACGAACCATGAGCTACATCGAAGAGGCCGAACAGTCCGGGGCAGCCTTCGTCACCGGCGGCAGCCAGCCCGACGACGAAGCCCTGTCGGACGGCTGTTTCGTTGCGCCAACGCTGATCGATAACATTGATCACGACAGTAAGGCCGTCCAAGAGGAGATCTTCGGGCCCGTCCAAGAGGTGTTCTCGTGGAGCGATTACGACGAGATGATCGAGTTGGCAAATGATGTCGACTACGGGCTTGCTGCCGGTGTGATCACCGAGGACCTCACGAAGGCCCACCAGTGTGCCAAAGACATCGAGGCCGGCAACATCTGGATCAACACGTACAACGACTTCCCAGCTGGCCAGCCGTTCGGCGGCTACAAGCAATCAGGAATCGGCCGTGAAATCGGTCAAGACGCCGTCGACCACTACACTCAGACCAAGACGATCAACATCAGTCTCAGCTAAGTCGTGACAGTCCCGTTCCCAGAGGCAGACGACGAGTTCCGCGCCCAGCAAATCACCATCGCCCCCGATGGGACGGCCTACGTCGTTCCCTCGGGGATGCACGAGCGACTCCGAAGGGTGGTTGCTCCCGACCGTGAGGAGCGGGACCCCAAGGTTGCACTCGCACTGTCAGGGTGGATCTGCCTCCAGACAAGCGGGATGACTGATCGGATCAACGTCGACGCCCCTGACGCACTCACCGACGCGGCCCCGATTCGTCGGTTCGCACGGGCTCACAACGCGGGATCAGTCGCTGTCGCTCGGCATCCGAGTGGCGAGGTTTGTCGGTCGGCTACCCCCACCGAGTTCACGTTTGCAGGCCCGACTGAAGAATAGATCAGAGCGACCAATAGTCCTCTCTGTTTACATAACCCGCACTTTTATGTTGCACAATACGAGTTATCAATTCAGAAGACATGGTCCCTCCGAAACGCAGACAGAGCCTCCCTCCAACACAAACTGAGAAGTCCGTCCGAACTGCCGCAGCCGAACCCCGCGGTGGGTCCGAGAGCTAGATGCTCATTGCAACAGCCGTACTGCTCTGTGGGTTAGTTGCTGGTATCATCGCCGCACAGCTGTATGGTCTCAGACTCGGTGGTGTCCTCATCGTCCCGCTCGTTGCGGTGTACCTCCTGCGGAGCTTCGGGACCTTCCCGGTGTTCGTCCTCAGCACAGTAGCAGCATACGCCTCGATCAGCTACATCAAAACTCGACTCCCGTTGTACGGCCGCCAGCTGTTCGTCCTCTCTATTTTCATCGGGGCGCTCGTTCCGGTCACTATCGTCGAACTACTCGTGGCTGGGGTTGGTGCCGAGACAGCGATTACAGATGTCGAGTTCCTCGGAAGTGTGCTCCCCGGCATCGCCGCCTACAACTTCCACCGTCTCGACACTGAGCAGCGAGTGCTCGATGGCGTCGTCAGTCTGGCAGTGCTGTTGTTCCTGGTCGTCGTCGGGATCGGGCTCACGTTCCTCGTCGGTCTCTCACCGCTGGCCGGGACGCTTCCACCGCTGCTGCTCGCCCCGGAGTCGGATATTGCGCTCGCCTTCGGGCTGACGGTCGACCGGCCACCGCTTCCAGTGATCACATCAAACAGTCTCTCGCTTGTCCTCGTCGTCGCCGGGATGGCCATCGCAGAGCTGGTTCGGTTCCGGTACCAGCTTCGTGTCGCCGGGATCATCGTCGTCCCGCTTGTCGTCCTCATCACCTTCCGTAACGGAATGTTACTGCCGGTGTGGATGCTCGCCACCGTTGGGGCCTACGGTAGTATCCAGCTCGTCCACTGGTGGACACTCCTCTACGGACGCGTGTTGCTGGCGTTCGGCATCATCGTGAGCATACTCACGACAGTCTCGTTGGTGTCTGTTGTTCCAGTCATTCACGGCGTGCTCCCCTTCTTTGTCGGCCTGCTTGGCGGCGTCACCGCGTACAACATTCACGTGGTTCCACCCAGAGAGCGACCGGCAACTATCGCAGTGATCGCCGGGACGCTCGTGACAGTCGGCTTCATTGCCCGGCTGCTCGTGACCCCACCGCCGACTGGCCTCCTGACGGAGGTAACCGTCCAACAGCTCCAGCTCGGCGCTGTCATCGTACTACTGGCTCTCGCTGTGCTGGCCAATCTAGAACGAATCGAGCCGCCACAGTCAGTGTCAAATCCCACCGAACCGATGGACCCACTGTCAGGCTGGAGAGGAGGTGACTGACTGATGTGGTCGAGCCGCCAAACAGTGAAAAAGCAGGCACTCGACGGACTCCGCACTGTCGCCAGCGGTGTTGTCGAGGCACTTGGTGCCGGTCCCGCCCACCGTCGGCGGCTCGATGAGATCGATACCCGAATCGTCGTCAGTGGTGTCCGCGGGAAGTCATCGGTGGCCAACTGGCTGCACGAACAGTTCGTCAGCCGCGGCTACGACACCTACACCAAGATAACCGGATCCGATGCACAGGTTCGCTACAACGACACCGTCTCCGAGATCGAGCGCGAACAGCAGGTCAGACTGTACGAAAACGAGCGTGAGCTGGCTCGGTTCGACAGTATCGACGTCGCAATCGTCGAGAATCAAGGAATCAGACCCTACACGACACGGCTGGTCAACGAGCAGTTCGTCGACCCCGATCTGGTGTTTCTCACCAATGTCCGGGAGGACCACCTCGACACGCTAGGCCGTGATCGCACCCAGATCGCTCGGTCGCTCACCCGTGCAGTCCCTCAGGGGACATCAGTTGTCTGTGCCGAACAGTACAAACCGCTACGTGAGTACATCCAGACCGAACTCGAGCGTCGGGATGCACCAGTTACCTTCGTCGACCCGCCGTCGGGGACCGAGAGCGTGCCAGGCAGTGAGTGTGTGTATGGGCTCAACGACGTGCTCGCAGCAGTCGGTGAGCCGCCTGTTCCAACCCAAGAGATCCAGGACCGAATCGATACGCTTCGTCCGTCGTGGCAGCAGCTTCCTGGTGGTCGGGTGTACAATGCGGCGGCGGTCAACGACGTCCAGAGCACGGAACTCGTTCGACAGTCGCTCGTTGAGGATCGGGAGACAGTAATCGAACCAGTGTTGAACCTCCGGTGGGATCGCCGGGGGCGAACGGTGTCGTTCATCCGCTATCTCGACGACCTCTACGAGTCGGGGGCAGTCGAGCAGACCCACATCGTCGGCGACGATCAACAGCTGTTCGAGACGACCGCCTCCCTCCCGGTCGTTCGCCACGACACCGAGACTGAATCGCCGGCGGCAGTTCTAGATGACGCGGTAGCCTCGGGTCGGCCAGTGGTGCTGATGGGCAACACAGTCACGGCGTTCATGGAGGCGATGGCCAGGGAAATCGAGAGCCGAGCAGGGACAGACAGTGACGCTCCGGAGGCGACAACCGCTCCAGAAACAGCCTGAGATGGGACGCCGACACTGACCGGAAAGCGCTACGGGATGCTTGATCAGACACAGTTGCGGTGGCGAACGCTGTCGGTCGAGCGATCTGAGGACCGTCAGCGTTGACCGCACAGACTGGGAGGACACCGAAACCCGAACGGCTACTCGTGTGATAGCTTCAAAAAGGCGGTTACCGGTCAGTATCGACACTGGTCGACAGCATCGCGTCGGGACCGGTGTGGTCGACGACTGGAAGATCCTCCCACGCCCGACCGATAACGGAGTAGGCCGCAACCGCGGCGTAGAAGCCGACAAAGACTCCGGCAATCTGGCCGAGGATCGGAACGACGTTGAGTACCCCCGCCACGATCCCGCCGAGCAACGCCACCAAGAGCATCGTTCCCCAGGCAACGGCGTAGGATCGAGAGAGCCAGATCGGTTTCAGCGTCCCGAACGCGAAGCCAGCACCGAGCGACCGCGTTCGAGCGAAGTTGACCAGTGCTGCCGGAAGCAGGTAGGCAACAACGAACGAAAGGAGCGTCCAGAGCAGCCCACCCACCAGGACAGCCGCCACGCCGAGGCCATCCAGTGAGCCGTCGCCGCTGAGCCCGATTCCGATGGCGACAACGCCGCCACCGAGGATCGTCGGAACAAGCGCGTAGGCAACGCCGATCAGGACTGCTTGCAGTCCGGTGACCGCCAGCTCTCCCCACTCGTCGAACACTGGCGGAACCTCGTCACCTCCGGCGGTTCGGTTCAGTACCCGAATGAAGTAGCCGGCGAGGATGAACACCGGAACCACGAGGAACGCCAACAGCGAGAGCAGGCCACCGATGGCGATGGTCCGTATCGCGTCGTCGCTTTCGGTTGGATATCTGATCGCAACTTCGAGACTCTCACGGAGTCCGTCGGCTCCGCTGCCGAGTATCTCGTCTCGTTCGGCTTGAATTCCGGATTCTTCTTTTGTGTTGTCATTTTATATTCAACAGATGGACGCCTTCTGAGGAGATATAGATAGAGTATCAGAGACAACACTGTTCCTCCGAAAGGTCGGTGCGAAATGACGGTGCTGTGAGCACGGTCGATAAGGAGCTGAGTGTGGATGCGAGACTCTCGGTGGCACGATGTAAGCCACGTACCGAGTCCTCTCTCGAAACAGCAACATGGCACGAGACCGAACCGCAAGCCATGGCTGAGAGGATTCCAGTAACGGTCATCTCCGGGAGCGAGGAGACGACCATCGAGGTCGACCGGGGCACGAACCTCCGAAAGGCACTGCTCGAACGCGAGTTTCCAGTGTACGGAACTGTCTCCCAGTACGCCAACTGCGGCGGCCGGGGGCTGTGTGCGACCTGTACCGTCGAAGTCGACCCCGCCCCGGAGCCAACTCACTGGCACGACGCCGTCGCCGTCCGGTTCGGCTACCCCCGGCTTGTTGTATCGAGGTCGACGAGCCGATAACGGTCAGACTCTTGGACAAACACGTCTGGGGACAGGTGCTTCCGCGGCAGCGATCCGCGAGTAACGCAACGTCTCAACCACTCGTCGACGCACTGACTCGTCGACGCACTGGTTAGATCGAACTCCCGGCGGGCCCCTCAGCCGGCTCTGCGGGCGGTGCGGTCGACTCCCCATCGGTACCGATGAGAGAGCGGTAAAACAGCACCGAGTAGACGAGATACACGGCTCCAACAGGCCACAGGAACAGGATCGAGAGCAGTCCTTCGAGGAATGCGAGTTCAAGCGAGACGGTTGCCGCCGGATCGGTCAGGAACGGAACGGGAGACAGCCACAGCGCCCCTATGTACAACCCACCGACAACCAGCGATCCAGTCAGCACGACGACGAAATAGCCCACCACCGCACGGATATTTTCCGTGACGACTTCTGCACTCCGCTTCAGTCCGTCGACCGCACCCAGATCCTCAATGACAATCGCATGGCCGTGAAACTGGAGAAACACGGAGACTGTAACGTAGAGACCGACAACAACGAGTCCAGCCACCCCGCCGATTACCAACACAGCGAGGCTCTGGCCGGTCGCACTGTAGCTGAGGAAAACGACTACCGCAAGGAGCACCGCGACAATCCCGAGTGCGGTCATCATCGCCAAAATGAGGAGAAACGCACCGAAAATCGAGAGATAGTACTGTTTCCCGTAGCGAACGAACGAGCCCAGCGAGGTACGACTCGAATCGGCGGCCTCGTTTGCCATCCCAATCGTTCCGCCTTGGTATAGTGGCGTCAGCAAAAACAGCAGCCCGGAGATCACGAGGGCAACGACTCCGCCAGCCAAAGGCGGCAACACCGATTGAGTAACCGTTTGGGCGGTCGTGACAATGTACAACAACAGTATCGGGACAAACAGGATCGGGTGAGAGCCAAGGAGTCCAGGAACCTTTTTGAGTGCATTTATAACTGCCATACAGATAGGTGCTGGTTCGTTGATAAAAGTGTATATTACACAACTAGTTAGTTTATGTCAGTTTTGAACTACCAAATGCCTCCAACAGCGGCGGCACGACCTGTTTTTTCCGCGAGAGCAGTCCGTCGACGAACTGACTCCGGTCGCTGAGTGTGATATCGAGCGCGCTCTCGTATGCTGAATCGTCAGTCGACACGACCAACACATGGCTTCCCTTCGCCGGAATGTCGGTCACGAGCAGGACGACACCGTGGTAGTCACCCTCGTCCTGCAACTGCTCCATCGCCTCGATGTAGGCACCCTTCTCCGTGAGGATCGCCTCGCTGTCGGCGACCTCAATCTGACCGATGGCGACAGCACCGTGACTGGTGTCGTACACTTTGAGGTCTCCTTTAAGTGCCTCGCTGGGCGGCAGCGAGCCGACGGTCGACTTCGCTTCGAACTGTTTTTGCCCAAAATCCTCGCGGTCGACAGCCAGACTCTCCGCAAGGGCGGCCGAGGCGTCTCGATCCCGATCAGTTGTGGTCGGCGAGGCCAGTAGCATCGTATCCGAGAGGATTGCGCCGAGCATCAGCCCACGAGTCGACCGGTCAAGGCTAACCTCTCGACGCTCGGCGAGTTCGTGGATGAGCGTTGCTGTACAGCCGACGACATCCGCGAAGTAGAAGGCGGGTCGTGAGCTCTGAAGATCACCGATCCGGTGGTGGTCGACGATCCCTCGAAGCTGATCGGGAGAGAGATCTTCGGGGGCCTGATCGCGCTCGCTGTGGTCGACCAAAATCACGTCGTAATCGCCAACTGTCCGGCGCTCTTCGGGGACCGACACTTCGAACCGCTCTAGGAGGTACTCGCTCTCGGCGTTGATCGGTCCCTGAATCAACGGCGTTGTGGGTGTTCCCTCCGCACTTTTAAGAGCTGCAAAGGCGATTGCCGAACAGACACTGTCTGCATCCGGGCGGGTGTGGCCAACGACGACCGTCGACTCGGAGTCCATACTCGTGATATGGTGACAACTCCCAAATAGCTATGTCCCGATGTCGTGGCGCTCGGCGACGCCACCGGTCGGCTAGGGCAGGAAGTTGACAAAGCTAAAGTTCGTATGTCCCTGTTCGTCACCAAGGAGACCACAGAATGACACAGATAAGCGTTATTGGCTGCGGAAATATGGGAGGCGCATTTATTAAGGGCCTGCATCAGTCGGGCGGCTATTCGGTAACTGCCTGTGACGTCGACGAAGCGGTTCTTGAGACGATTTCGCCCTACTGCGACCGGACGACCACCGAACTGTCGGTCGCCGCCGAAAGCGAGGTCGTCGTCCTCGCACTGAAACCGGATCTCGTCGGTGCCATCCTCTCGGATCTCGAACTGACGGCCGACCAGACACTGCTCTCGATTGCCGCCGGTGTGTCGACCGAGTTGCTCGAATCCAAAACGGAGGCTACGGTCGTCCGGATCATGCCGAACCTTGCGGCCGAATACGGAATGATGGCCGCCGCCGTCACCGAGTCGACGGTGACCGACGAAATCCGAGCGATCCTCGATGCTGTCGGCGAGTTCGTCGAAGTCTCGGAGTCCAAAATGGATATCGCGACCGCAGTCAACGGCAGCGGCCCCGCCTTCGTCTTCTATCTTATCAACGCGATGGCGGAAGCTGGCGTCGACGGCGGTCTCAGTCCCGAAGACGCCCGGACGCTCGCCGCACAGACATTTAAAGGAGCCGCCGAGACCGTCCTCCAGTCCGACCGGTCCATCGAGGATCTGATCGACGCGGTCTGTTCGCCGAAGGGAACGACCATCGAAGGGATGGACGTGCTGTGGGACAGCGACGTCGAGGCGGAAGTCGGCGAGGCGGTCGCCGCCGCCGAGGAACGCTCGAAGGAGTTGGCCCAGGACGCCGCCGATGAGTGAGACGGACGACGAGGAGGTACTCAGAGTCGACGGTGAAGCCGTTGATCAGACCCGAGAGCTGGCGGCCGACGCCGACCGGGTCATCGTCAAAGCCGGGACGAACTCGCTGACCGACGCCGAGTCGAATCTCGACGACGCGAAACTCGACAAGCTCGTCGACGATCTGGTCGACCTGCTGAATCGGGACAAAGAGGTCATCCTCGTCTCCTCGGGTGCGGTCGGCGCGGGCAAGGGGCTCGTCGGCAACGGTCACGAAACCATCGAGGAGCTCCAAGCGCTGTCGACGGTGGGCCAATCCCACCTGATGCGCCGGTATACCGAGAGCTTCGAACGCCACGGCTACACGGTCGCCCAGATCCTGCTCTCTCAGGACGACCTCGACAACCCCGACCGATTCACCAACTTTCGGAACACCATCGAAACCCTGCTTGAGTGGGGCGTTGTCCCGATCATCAACGAGAACGACGCCGTGGGAACCGAAGAGCTCCGCATCGGCGACAACGATATGCTCTCGTCGTCGCTTGCGATGGGCGTCGACGTCGACTTACTTGTCACCCTCACCGACGTTGGTGGGGTGTATACTGGCAATCCAAAGGACGACGACAGCGCAACGCTGATCGAGGCCGTGGGTCGGAACTACGGTCACGTCGAAGAACTCATCGACGAGAGCGCCGACGAGAGCTTCGGCGGGATTCAAACCAAGGTTTCGGGGGCACGGACGGTCAGCGAGCACGGACTCCCAGCCGTAATCGCCCAGTCGACCGAGCCGGATGTTCTAGAGAAAATCGCTACTGAAAAGCCGGTGGGAACTATATTCATCCCCATCAACGGTGGTCACAATGAGTGAGCCAACAACTGAAGAGAAAGTATCGGAGGCCGAGCGGGCCGCGCTGAAACTGGCCCAGCAGTCCGAAGCCGACCGGAACGCCGCGCTCGAATCGATTGCCGACGCAATCGAGGCCCACAGCGACGAGATTCTCGATGCCAACGAGGAAGACGTCGACGAGGCCGAGACATTGCTCGAAGAAGGCGAGTACACCCAAGCGCTCGTCGACCGACTCGCGCTCTCGCATTCGAAAATCGAGTCCATCGCCGAGATGGTCCGCAGTGTCGCCGGACAGGACGATCCCCTCGGCGAGACGCTCGAAGCCCGTCGGCTTGATGATAACCTCGAACTGTACAAACAATCCGTCCCGATTGGCGTCATCGGAACGGTCTTCGAGTCCCGACCCGACGCACTGGTTCAGATCGCCGCACTCAGCCTCAAATCGGGCAACGCGGTCATCCTCAAGGGTGGCAGCGAGGCCAGCAGATCGAACCGTGTCCTCTACGAGATCATCGAGGAGGCCACGAGCGACCTGCCGACTGGCTGGGCCCAACTCATCGAAGCCCGAGCGGACGTCAACGCCCTCCTAGAGATGGACGACTCGGTCGACCTTCTGATGCCACGCGGCAGTTCGGAGTTCGTCAGCTACATTCAGGACAACACCTCGATTCCCGTCTTGGGCCACACCGAGGGCGTCTGTCACGTCTACGTCGACGAGGCCGCCGATCTGCAAATGGCTGTCGAAGTCGCCCACGACGCGAAAGTGCAGTACCCGGCGGCCTGCAACGCCACCGAAACCCTGCTGATCCACGAGTCGATCGCCGCGGAGTTCCTGCCCGAAATCACAGAGCACTACGAGGAATCAGGCGTCGAAATGCGCGGCGACGAACGCGTGCGCGAGATTGTCGACATGGACGCCGCAACTGACGAGGATTGGTCGGCCGAGTACGGCGACCTCGAAATCTCGCTGAAGATCGTCGACTCGATGATCGATGCGGTCGACCACATCAACGAGTACGGCTCGAAACACACCGACTCGATCATCACTCAAGATGCCGACACCGCGAGTGTCTTTATGCAGGGAATCGACTCGGCGAGCGTCTTCCACAACGCCTCAACGCGCTTTTCCGACGGCTACCGCTACGGACTCGGCGCGGAGGTCGGCATCTCGACGGGCAAAACCCATGCCCGCGGTCCGGTCGGTCTCGGCGGGCTGACGACCTATCAGTACTTCATCGAGGGCGACGGCCAGATCGTTGCCAGCTACTCGGGAGCCAATCCACGCGCGTTCGTTCACGAGGAGTTCGACGGCGAGTGGACGCCCGGTCGACTGTCAGAAACAACGGTCACGCATTGACATCCTCCCCGCCCTAAAGGACGGGGCTTTCTCCTTGACTTTCCGTAAGTTCACACTAATCGGACAGTAACAGTAGCAGTATTTTGAGAGACCAGACAAACGCTGATTTGAGCCTTCAGCAGTGATAAATAAAGAGCCAGATATGGAACTGGTTGGATAGATGACACTTTCTCGGTGTGATCGTACTGGTGGGACTACGGCCACCAGAGAACACGGTTCGACAGTTCATGTTCGCACAGTATGACATCTGCCTACCCGTCTTCTGTACGACGGAATGAGCGGGCCGAAATGAGAGATAAACCCGTGTGGGACTCGTGGTGTCGCGAGCGTCGACTGGATGCTCCTCACTCGATCTCACGCTGAGGCCCACGGTGAACAGTTGGTTAGGTCCCTTCAGTGCGGGTGAGTTCGTACTCGAATCCCATCGTGTTCGTCGGCATGATCCGCACTGACCACTCGCCAGCAGCCGGGTCGCTCAACTCGTAGGCAAACGTCTGCTGACTGCCGTGTGAGGCGTACGTTTCATCAGTCTGGATTCGTGGTCGTTGTGCGCCGAGGTCGACACGCCCCGAGTCTGTCACGCGGCTCCGTTCGGCCTCGATCTCGCGGCCATCGGGAGAGACAAACGTTACGTCGAAGTCGGCGTTTCGACTCAGATCGGTCGTTCGTGGCCGGTTAGCGTTGAGTTCCAACGTCGCGTTGGTTGTCGCCTCGCTCACGCTGAACGTCGTCTCGAACGGTTCAGTGGGTGCTGTCCAGAGCTGGAAATGGAGATTAACCTCCTGCCAGTAGGTGCGGTCATCGGGGCGGGCAGGGTCAGTAATCCCGAGGTCGACGGTTGCGCTGTAGTCGCCGCGGTCGGCATCAGCCGGGGGTGAGACAGTGATCTCGACGGTCTCAGTCTCTCCGGGAGCGATCTCGCTGGGCGCGTCGATGCTGACCCACGAGCGATCAAGCGTGTTGCGCTGTGTCGGCCGGTGGCGGCGCTGGTTTTCGGCGTTGAACTGTGGGTTGACTGGGACGGCTTCGTCGCCGGTGTTCGAGATGGTGATCTCGCGAGTCGTCGTCTCGCCAGCCTTCAGTTGCGTATAAATGCGGGTCTCCGATTCGATCTGAACGGTCGGCTCCTGCCAGACGTTAACGCTCATTGAGACGCTGTGGACCGGGTGTGGCGGCCGACCGGGATACTGCAACATCTCGTCAGTGAACGCGATAACGCCTCTGTAGTCGCCGATTTCGGCATCATCCGGCACGTTGATGGTGATGTCGAACTCCCGCGATTCACCACCCTCAAGCGTGGTGTCTTCGGACTCAAACGACACCCACGACGGCTCAACCGGTGGCTGGTTTCGAGCCGGTGACGTCACGACCCGTGGTGAGAGGTCGACGGCCTCATCTTCACCGTTCTCAACGGAGACAGTGACCGTGTCGCTCGCACCGGGTTTGAGTTCGACGTTCTGGTAGCCGTCGTTGACGTACAGCCGGGTGTAGTTCCCAGGGTCGGGCGCGGAGACATCGCCGTCACTCTGGACAGTCGTTGTCGCACTGTTCTGAGCGGTTGCAGTGATCACACCCGTGGCAGCAATCGCACCGACTGCCACGAACATGACCAGTATGAGTGTTCGTTTGTTCATAACTGTTGCCAGCGTCTGTCGACCCATCTTGCGGGAGAGGGCAAGCTAGCATTTGGTGATAAATGCTGTCAGATATAAATGTTTTCAGTTCTATACAAAGTATAGATACATTCACCGCTCGGCGCAAAAATGTCCTCAGAAGTCGAAGACTTCTGATGGATTGCGGTAGAGCGTCGCTCTACCGAATGTCGATCAAAAAGGCCGACTGCTCGGCCTCACTGTCTGGGAACTGCGCTCGCTCCGCTTGCGCGGTACTGGTGACAGACACAGGCTCTACGTATAGCACAGTCCATTCGACTAAGTCGAAGATGAGTTCTTATATTATTCGTCCACCGAACGGATCGTCGCGTCGACCGAGCCACCCGGGCGCAACGTCGGTGTCGCCCGAAGGTCATCCAGCGCGTCGTCGGCCACGTCGACATCGAAGCTTTGGACAATCGTCGCCAGTGCCAACCGCGCGCCCGTGATCGAGAACTGTCGACCGATGCAGGCGTGTGGCCCACTGCTGAACGGGAAGTAGGCCTCGACCTCCTGTGGCGAGCGGTCGAGCCACCGATCCGGGTCGAACTGCTCGGGATTCTCGAAGTACCGCGGGTCGCGATGGATCGACCACTGCGGCATGATGATCGCCGCCCCCTCCGGAACCCGATACTCCCCGAGCCGCACGTCCGCCGACGCCTGCCGGAAGACCGCCCACGCCGCCGGATACAGTCGCAGCGCCTCCTGAAACACCCGACCCGTATATTCGAGATCCGAAACGTGGTCGTAGCTTGGCGTCTCGTCGCCGATGACCTCGTTGGCCTCCTGCCGTACTTGCTCTCTGATTTCGGGATGCTGCGAGAGCAGACACTGCGTATACGTGAGCGACAGCGCGGTGGTCTCGTGGCCAGCGATCAGGAACGTCGACACTTCGTCGCGGATCTGATTGTCCGGGTACTCCACATCAGGTTTGTCCTCGGCCAGCAACAGCATCGTCAGCATGTCCTTCGGTCGCTCGGTGTCGTCGGGGTCGCGGGCTGCAAGATCCGCCCGTCGACGCTCAATCAACTCCTCGGCCAAGCCGAGAATCCCCTCTGCAGCCTTCTTGAACTCGGGATCAGTCCGGGTGGGAACCCACTCGGGAGTCACAGCATCAAGACCAAACTCGAATTCGTCGCCGGCGGTCTGCATCCAGCCGTGGAACTCCTCGGCGCGCTGTTTGCCGATGTCTTCCCCGAGCAGGATTTCGCTTGCAACCCGAACGGTGAGGGCGGTCATCTCGCCGTGGAGGTTCCGGGAGAGCGACTCGGCGGAGCCAAGTTCGGTCGACCACTCCTCGACCAACGTCTCGACGCGTCGACCGACCGTGTTCGCGTAGGCTTTGACTTGTGGGCCCATGAACGCCGGTCCCATGATGCCGCGTTGTTGTTCCCAGAGACCGCCCTCGCTTTGAACTAGTCCCTGCGTGGCGATCAATGCGGCCGGACCGCTGGCGGGAACGCGGCTGAACTCGGCCGGCCGAGAGAGTGCGTCGTGAACCAACTCGGGGTTCGTCACGACGACCAGCGGCGCGCGGCCGGGGATCGGAACGGCCGCGGCGTCATCGAACCGTGATTGCATCGTCTCGATAAACCGAAAGGTGTCGTCGCCGAACCGGAGCGCATTCAACAGGCCCGACTCCGGTGGATTCGGCAAATCGCGTGCCATATCCCATCTACGGCCTGACCCGGCTTGTAGGTTGGGCTGAAACGGACTGTTGGAGGCTGCATGAGGCGATATTTTAAGCGGCGGGCCTCCCTGTGTAAACTCATGTACGATACTGTTCTGGTGCCAACTGACGGAAGCGATACAGTCGAGCGAACCCTCCCACACGCACTCCGGCTTGCGGCCGACACCGACGCAACGATGCAGATCGTCTACGTCGTCGACACACGAGCGATCCATGCCGCCGACGCCGACGAACGGGACGCGGTCGACGCCGACCTCACGGAAGCCGGCGAGACCGCCGTCGAAACGATTGCTGACCGGGCGGCTGCCAAAGGAATCGACACCGAAACCGCGATCCGGCGGGGCACACCCGACAAAGAAATCGTCCGCCATGCTGAGGAACACGACAGCGACGTCATCGTCATCGGCACTGATGGCAAAACCCCACGCGAGAAACTGCAGGCCCTCGGTAGCGTCTCCGAACGAGTCGTCGACAACGCGCCGATTCCAGTGTTCGTTATCAAAGGCCGCACCGAATGATCGTAACCGCCATCGCCAGTCGGTGATGAGCGACACGCTTAACCGCGAAACCGGCTGAAAAAGACGTAATGACTACCGCACGTCCGGAGGTGTCGACATGAGCTCCGATGCCGTCAGCGACGCCGATCCGTTCCGGCAGGCGTGTGAGGCGCTCGTCGAGGAGATCATCGCTGGCGAGATCGACCGCGATGACCTCGAATCCGCCAAGTTACGGGTCTGTTCGGAGTACTCCGCACCGAAGGTCCCACAGAACACCGAACTCCTCGAAGCCGCCCCCACCGAACACCGCGAGGACGTCAAAGCAGTCGTCAAACGGAAACCCGTCCGCACTGCCTCCGGCGTCTCCCCGGTGGCGATCATGACCTCGCCACACATGTGTCCCCACGGGAAGTGTCTCTACTGTCCCGGCGGCCCCGCCAGCGAGTTCGACTCCTCACAGAGCTACACCGGCCACGAGCCCGCGGCCGCCCGCGGCGTCCAAAACGACTACGACCCGTATGGACAGGTCACCCTGCGGCTCCACCAACTGCGGACGATTGGCCACCCCGTCGACAAGGTCGAACTCATCCTGATGGGCGGGACGATGACCGCCCGGAGCCACGACTACCAGGAGTGGTTCGTCAAACGCGCCCTGCAGGCGATGAATGACTATGACCTCGACAGCAACCCCGAGGCCGCCGAGGGCGTCAGTTTTGCCCAAGATCCCGACGACTACGAGTTCGCGTATCTCGAAGACGTGATCGCCAAAAACGAGACCAACGAAATCCGAAATATCGGGACGACCTTCGAGACCAAACCCGACTGGTGTGATCCCGAGCAGATCAACCGCATGCTCGACCTCGGTGGGACGAAAGTCGAGGTCGGCGTCCAGACCACCTACGAGCGAATTAATCGAGAAATGCACCGCGGCCACGGCAACCAAGCCTCGATTGACGCCAACCGCAGGCTTCGAGACTCTGGCTTCAAAGTCGGGTTCCACATGATGCCCGGCCAGCCCGGCATGACCAAGGAGATGTGTCTGGAGGACTTCCGCCAGATCTTCTCGAATTCGGATTACAAACCCGACTACCTCAAAATCTACCCCACACTCGTCGTTAGGGATACCCTAACCTACGATATGTGGCGGCGCGACGAGTACGACCCACTCGACAACGAGCAGGCCACCGAACTCATTAGCGAGATCATGGGGATGATCCCGAAGTACACCCGCCTCCAGCGCGTCCAGCGCGACATCCCGGCCGACTTCATCGATGCCGGTGTCTGGAAGTCGAACCTCCGACAACTCGCCTCCCAGCGGGCCGACGAAAAGGGGATAGAGATCAACGACATTCGCGCCCGCGAGGTCGGCATGAACGAGGCCGATCCGAACGCCGACGATATCGAACTCGACGTGATGACCTACGAGGTCTGCGGCGGCACCGAACACTTCATCAGTTTCGAAGACCCGGTTCAGGACCTCCTCATTGGCTTTTGTCGACTCCGCTTCCCGAACGATCCGGTGCGCCGCGAACTCCAGAACGCGGCCATCGTCCGCGAGCTCCACGTCTATGGCAGCGAGGCCGGCATCGGGAAAGACGCCGGCGACCGCGACTGGCAACACCGTGGCTACGGAAAGAAACTACTCGCAAAGGCCGAGGAACTCACCGTCGACGCCGGGTTCAACAAACTCAGCGTGATCTCCGGGATCGGCGTTCGGCAGTACTACCGCGAGAAACTCGGTTACACCCAAGACGGACCGTACGTCAGTAAGTGGCTGTGAGTGGTAGCAGACACCAGCAAATGGTAGCAGATGGTAACAAATGGGTTTCTATGGTATCAAACCGGTTAGTCGTCGACTAATCGCGCAACGATACGGAGTCGACGGTAGTCTGCGGTCCACGACCCATCAGTGAAGAACTCATTGCGAAGCCGATTCTCGACGCCCTCGATCACTGACTGCTGGACGTCAGCCGACAGGGAGGCCAGCAGGCTGTCGCCGAACCCCTCCATCCACGTAGCGAGGCCACGCTCGCCGTCGAGGTCGGTTGGCCGGTCGAACAGTGTTGCATACTGCACCTCGAACCCGTGGCTTTCGAGTTTCGTGGCGTACTCGCCGATGGTCGGAAAGTACCACGGCATCGGCGTCTCGTATCCCCGTTCGGCCAGTTCGGCGTGGGTTGCCGAGACGATGGCCTCGATATTTCCGTGGCCGCCGAGTTCGGCGACAAAGCGCCCGCCCGGGCCGAGCGCGTCGACAACCGACTCCAGGACCGCGTCCTGATCGGTCATCCAGTGGAGAGCCGCGTTCGAAAATATCGCATCGAACGGGGAGTCGACCGTAAACTCGTGTGCGTCCGCACAGATGAACTCGCAGTCGGGATAGTTCTCGCGTGCTGAGTCGACCATCTCGGCGGAGCGATCCATCCCAACTGCGGTTGCGCCCGCATCCGAGATCTGCTGTGTGAGATGGCCCGTTCCACAGCCCAGATCGAGAATTCGTTCGCCCGGTTGGGGATCTAAGAGGTCGACAACGTCCTCACCGTACTCGTAGACGAACGAGTGGGCGTCGTCGTAGGTGGCCGAATCCCAACGCTGGTCAGTCTCGGACGGTGGACTCATTGTCGCCAGAAAAACGCTACTCAGTGTAAAGACTACTCACTGCAATTGAACTTAGGGAGCGGCGTCCAAGGGCTGATTGCCTCAAAAATGATCAAACAGACGATCCTAGCCGGTCGCTTCGGCGAGACCGAAGAAGTCGCCAACGTCGCACTGTTTCTCGCCAGTGATATCCTACGTCAACAGTGAGTCTATCTTAGTCGACGGCGGGATGACCCACACCTAAGTAGCCACCTCCTACCTAAAACGGACAGCGGGACACAACCGCTTTGGCCTACTGGCAGTACAGTATATTCATGTCCGATCCTGTCGACCACGCCCCAATAGGGGAGTGGCGACTCATCCGCGAGGAGGCTCGTCCCGGCCCGATGCAGATGGCACTCGACGAGATCGCCGCCGAAACCGCTGCCGCAGGCGGCCCCCGAACCGTCCGCGTCTATCAGTGGGATCCCAGCTGTCTCTCACTTGGCTATCATCAGGACCCCCAGACGGTCGACTGGGAGGCCTGCGAGCAGGCAGGCATCGACGTCACCCGCCGCCAGACCGGTGGCGGCGGCATCTACCACGACAGCTACGGCGACATTTCCTATTCGATTACCGCTCCAGTCGACGAGTTCCCAAGTGACCTCCTAGAGGCCTATCACCAACTCTGCCAGCCAGTGCTCGCGGCCTTCGACCGAATGGGCGTAGAGGCTTCCTTCGTCGAGACCGAAGCCGAGGAACTCTACACCCCGGCCTGCTACCTCCGGGCACTCCATCCGGCCCACGACATCGTCGCGGGCGGTCGAAAGATCAGCGGCAACGCCCAGTACCGCCGGAAGGATGCGGTGATCCAGCACGGGTCGCTGACCTACAGTGTGGATGCAGAGCGACATCTGTCGACGTTTGTCGATCCACCCACTGACGCCGAGACATTCGGCAAGCGTGTGACTGGTATTGACGAGCAGAGCGATATCAACCGAGAAGAAGCGGTCACAGCTCTCGAAGACGCGCTCGCGGAGTGGTGTGGAGCCACTGAGAGCTCGTGGACCGACGCGGAACTCCAGCGAGCCAGAGCCCGCGTCGACGAGCGGTACGCTGCCGAGGAATGGGTTCAGCGAACGCCGGGTCAACGAGAGAAATAAGCCAGTAGTCGGTCCCTACTGTTCGTCCGCGTTGCCGACCGGAGCGCCACAGTCGGGACACTGGTCTGCGAGCAGTGTCATCTGGGCATCGCAGACCGAACAGTACCGCCGGTAGCAGGCTGGATCGCCCATACTATTCCCTGTGACTCGTCGACCATAGCTGTGGTGTCGCCCGAGTCGGCAGCGCTGGCCCGCCGACAGCAACCGGGCATCGAAGTCGCTTTGAGTATCGTCTTTCTATTAGAGGCTATGAACGTCGGTGCACACGTTTCGATCTCAGGGTCCCGTGTCTCCTCGGATACGGAGACGCCGGAGTACAGCGATATTCGCAACGCGATTCCCCGCCAACTTGCCTTCGGCGGCAACTGCGGACAGATCTTCACCACCTCACCACAGGTCTGGAAACAGCCGGAGATCAGCGACGAGGCCGCCGCTGGCTTCCGCGATCTCACCAGCGAGAAACTGGAGGGACCATGGGTGATCCACGGCTCCTACCTCGTCAATCTCTGTACACCGAAAGACGACCTCAGACAAAAGTCACTCGACAGCCTGCAGGCCGAACTCGACGCTGCCGAGCAGTTAGGCATTACCTACGTCAACGTCCATCTTGGTGCCCATACCGGCGCGGGCGTCGAGGGGGGACTCGACAACGCTGCGAGCGTCATCGCAGACCTCGATGTTCCGGATGACGTCCAGCTCCTCATCGAGAGCGATGCGGGAAGCGGCACCAAACTCGGCGGTGAGTTCGAGCACCTCGCCGGCATCATCGAGCGGACGGACAAAGAGATCGGCATCTGTATCGATACCGCCCACACGCTGGTCGCAGGCAACGATCTGACCACACCCGAGGCAGTCGACGAGACGGTCCAACGCTTCGATGAGGTCGTGGGTCTCGAACACCTCGAATACATCCACCTCAACGACTCGAAACACGACGTCGGCACCCACAAGGACGAACACGCCCTAATCGGTGAGGGATATATCGGGGAGGATGGGATCGCCGCCATCATCAACCATCCCGAACTCCGAGACCTGCCGTACGCACTCGAAACGCCGACCGAGGACGGCAAGGGCTTCGAGTGGAACATCGCCAAAACCAAACAACTCCGCGAGAACTGATCGGGCGTGCGACGGTTCTCCGCCGACTACCTCGAACAGACCCGCGAGGGGATGTGGGCCGATTCTCGGGAGGCACTCGTCGACCTCGATCTCGACTCCCGCAGCCGAATCCTGGACGTCGGCTGTGGCACCGGCGAACTGACTCGCGTACTGGCGGCCGACTCGCCCGCCGAGGTCGTGGGCTGCGATGCCGACCCGCGACTCCTAGAGGTCGCCCACGAACACGTGCCAACTGTTGCTGGCGACGGCCTTCGGCTCCCGTTTGTCGACGACAGTTTCGATCTCGTCGTCTGTCAGGCCTTGCTTATCAACCTCCCCGACCCCGCTGCTGCCCTCCAAGAGTTCGCCCGTGTTTCCTCGGACCTCGTGGCTGCCATCGAGCCGAACAACGCAGCCGTGAGCGTCGATTCCACGGTCGACCGCGAGGTCGATCTCGAATCCCGGGTTCGAGAAACCTATCTCCGGGGTGTCGAGACCGATGTGGCCCTCGGCGACCGTGTCGAAACGCTGTTCGAGGCGGCCGGAATCGAAGTCGAGTCGACCCGCCGCTATACCCACGAAAAGCGAACCGACCCACCCTACAGCGAGACTGCCCTCCGGAGTGCGGCTCGGAAGGCAAGTGGGGCAGCCATTGCAGACCACGAGACAGAACTTCGGCGTGGGTTAAAGAACCAAGAGTCGAGCTATGACGAACTCCGCCGCGAGTGGCGAGAGATGGGTCGGAGCGTCATCGAGGAGATTCAGCGCGGCCAGTACGAACGCATCGAACGAGTACCGTTCGATGTGACCGTTGGTCGGGTCGACTGACGAACGGTTGCGCGAGCCCTCACCGCCACCAACGATTGCAATCCGGGCCGAGTCCAAGACGCGTTTCTTGCGTTCCTCACTGTGTCGTCGGAAAGCTCGTCTACGAAACTCACCAGTACCTCAGTGGAAGTCATAACAGCCACGGCCACGACCAGCAGCAAAGCACTGCTGTGTTCAGCTGTTTGTTATAGCAATATTTGGTTTATTGGTGGCTATCGCACGCCGAACAACAACGAGTATTTAAATAACGTCGCCACGGACAGTTGCGCCGGTCTGTTCGGTACGGTAGCGGCTTACGGTGTCAGCTGCTTCCGCAGCCGTTTCGCTGTCGACGCCCATCTGTTTGAGCGCACCCGACAGCGTCGGAAACGGGAGTTCGCCGCCCCGAAGTTTCTTGAGCAGTTCGGTGTCCCACTGGCCCTCAACCCAGAGACAGACGCCGCGGGGGTCGAGTATCTGCTCGTAGGTCTCCTGAGCAAGCGCGCCACGGAGTCGCTGAGTGACGTTTTCATCAAAACTCGCGTTACAGACTTCGAGATGGATCGGTTCATCGTCGCCCAGCAAGTGAGCAGCCAAGCATTTCTCGGGGGCGGCGTGATCGTTGCTGTTTGCCCGGACATACTCGGGATACGCTTCGGCCCATTCGGCCGAAATACTCTGACCGACACCTTTGACCCCGTTTTGCTCGTAGTAGGCCTCAGCCGTCTCGCTGTCTCCGCGGAGCCGAATATCCTTTTTAAGATAGATGTCGAGCCGTTCGATGGGATCGAGACCGAGTGCCACGTCGCCGTACACCCAGATCTCGCGGACCGGAACCGGCATCGGGTCGGTGTCGACCGTCTCAATTAGCGTTTCGACGCGGTCGAGAGCCGAATCTCTGTCGAGTCGCTCATTGTCTGTCATTGCCCAGAGGAGGCACGCCGCAGCCAAACGGGTTTCGACCACGATTGGGATCATACACCGAGTCTCGGTGTATCAATCGTGGTCTGCAAAGCGCGGTCCGCGACATCCCGGAGTTAGGTGCCGGTATCCGCGTGTTCGGTGGGTGAGGTTTGTGATCGGTCGACTCGAAGGCAGGACCGACGTTGCCGGTCGTGTCAGTGACTGCAATCCGTGCCATACTGGAAGAAGAGAGCCACAGCTCCGGTCGATACGATCTCATAAACAATATATTGCGATATAGAATGTTTGAGTGCCGCTACAGTGGAGACGAAAACCGTATCCCCGCCGACCGGCAACAGGTCGCTAATGGAGTGCGACAAGTGCGACAAAGAGGCAGTCATGCATGCATCGTATTCGGGAGCCCACCTCTGTGGGACCCATCTCTGTCTCTCGGTCGACAAACGCGTCCGTCGCCGCATCCGCGAGGACGCACTACTCTCGTCGGAGAGTACGCCCGAAGACCCCGAAAAGTGGGTCATCGGTCTCTCGGGCGGGAAAGACAGCGTCGTGTTGACCCATATTTTGGACGAAACGTTCGGCCACGATCCGCGAGTCGAAATGATGGCGCTGACGATCCACGAGGGAATCGAGGGCTACCGCGACGAGAGCGTCGACGCCTGTGTCGAACTCTCCGATGACCTTGATATGCGCCACGAGATGGTGACCTACGAGGAGGAGTTCGACATCCGGATGGACGATGTCGTCGAGGACGATCCCGAAAACATGGCCGCCTGTGCCTACTGTGGCGTGTTTCGCCGCGACCTCCTCGAACAGTACGCCGACGAGTTTGGCGCGGACAAGCTGTTGACCGGCCACAATCTCGACGACGAGGCCCAGACCGCCCTCATGAACATCTTAGAGGGCGATGTGAAACAGATCGCCAAACATTTCGACGCCAGCCTCGGCAGCTTCGAGGATCGAAACGAGCAGGACGACTTCATCCCACGGGCCAAACCCCTCCGCGATATCCCCGAAAAGGAGGTCGCGCTGTACGCCCACGTGAAGGATTTACCCGCCCATATCACCGAGTGTCCCCATTCCAGCGAGGCCTATCGGGGAGAGATCCAAGAGCTGCTGTGGGATCTCGAAGAGAACCATCCCGGTACTCGCCACTCGATTATGTCCGGCTACGAGGAGCTGGCGGAGTTGACCGCCGACCGATACCGCGGCAGCGAGCAGTCGGAACTCAACGAGTGCGAGCAGTGTGGCTCGAAAACCGGCAGCAGCGTCTGCCGGAAATGTCGACTGATCGAATCGATCAACGCCGTCTGAACCACGCGGGCTAAACGTATCTGGTCGCAAACCGGTCGCTGTCGACATCAAACCAAATGCAATTTTTAGTCATACATGGATTTATGACTTCGTCGACGAACAGATCAATAGGGTCACACGGCCCGGATACATCATGGAACTGAATGATTTCGTCTCACAGAACGAGCCCGATGAAACTGGCGAGCGATTCGAGTTAGAAAACAGCAAACTGCTTGATATCGACGTCGACGGTACGATTATCGCCAAAGTCGGCTCGATGATCGCCTACGATGGCGAGCTGTCGTTTACCGGCAAATCCTCCGCCGAAGGCGGCCTCAAGGGGATGATCAAAAGCAAAGTCTCCAGCGAGGGGACGCCGGTAATGGAGGTCGAAGGCCAAGGTCACGTCTATCTCGCCGACCAAGAAAAGAAGATCCAGATCCTCGAACTCGACGCCGGGGAGTCGATCTCGGTCAACGGCAACGACGTGTTGGCCTTCGAGGATCGCGTCGACTACGAGATCGGCACGATTGGGAGTATCGGCGGTGCCTCGGCTGGCGGACTGTTGAACGTCTATCTCACCGGACCGGGAACCGTCGCAATCACCACCCACGGTGACCCGCTGGTGTTGCAGCCACCGATTCGGACAGATCCCGATGCAACCGTCGCCTGGTCGAGCAACCTCTCGCCGACCCTCAAAGCCGACCGCAGTCTGAAGGACTCGATTGGCCAGTCGTCGGACGAAACCTTCCAGATGAGCTTCGAGGGCAACAGTGGGTTCGTCGTCGTCCAACCGTACGAAGAAGGCACCCAATCGTAACTAGCCGCTCGTCGTTCAATTATCTTAAAAACCGAGACCACAACGGAGTGCCGACGTTAGCGGATGACGTCGAGCCCGTTGCTCGTTTCCGTTTCGACTTCGTCGGTGCCGCCGTCGGACTCCCACGACGTCTTCTTTGGCTTTGCCTCGGTCGCGTCGATGTTTGTGCTTGCATCGAACGACTGATCCTGCTGACCCATACTCTGTTTGGATTTGTCAGCCTGTTTCTGCGTTGTTGGACCAAGCACCTGTGCGCTCTGGACACCGGTCATGATCGCCATGACGCGGACTTTGCCCTTGTAGTTGTCCTGAATGCGGGCCCCCCAGATCACGTTCGCGCTCGCTTCGAGTCGCTCGGTGATGTTGTTGGCGATCCCTTCGGCCTCCTTGAGTGTGAGGTCCGGGCCGCCAGTGATGTGGACGAGACCACCGGATGCGCCGCGATAGTCGACATCTAGGAGTGGATGGTTCATCGCCTCGTTGACCACTTCTTGGGTCTTGTTTTTGTCCTGCGTTTCGCCGACGAGCATCACCGCGACGCCGCCCTGATTCATGATCGACGACATATCAGCGTAGTCGAGGTTGATCAGCGACGGTTGGGTGATCGTCTCCGAGATCCCTTTGACGGTTTCGGCGATGATCTGGTCCATCACCGAAAAGGCCTTGCCGATTGGGAGGTTCGGGACGTAGTCGAGAAGCCGGTTGTTGTCGAGGACAATGATCGAGTCCGCGGTGTTGCGGAGTCGTTCGAGACCCTCTTCGGCTTTGACTGTCCGAGCTCGCTCGACGTTGAACGGTGTCGAGACCATCCCGACGACGATTGCGCCCTGCTCTTTGGCGATCTTCGAGATGACGGGTGCGGCACCGGTACCGGTACCGCCACCCATGCCCGCGGTGACGAACACGAGGTCGGCTTCACCGAGGACCTCCTTGATCGTTCCCTGGGCCATCTCGGTGGCACGCTCGCCCATCTCCGGATCGCCACCGGCACCGAGCCCGTTGGTCAGGGATTTCCCGACCAGGATCTTGGTGTCGGCCTCAATCATCTTGAGATGTTGTTTGTCGGTGTTGATCGCAATCGTGTCCGCGCCGTCGACGCCGATGTTATACAATCGATTGATCGTATTGTTTCCGGCACCGCCAGCGCCGACGATGACGATCCGTGGATCGCCGAACTCGTCGTCGTCATCGAGTGCGGCATCCATGTCTCGCTGTTCGGCCTCGGCGTTTTCGAGCGCATCCTGAACGATATCTTGCATTATGCTTTCACCCAGTTGCGCTCGGTGTTTGATCGTCGTGGCTCTGCGTCATCGTGTTCGTTGAGCATATCGCGGACAGCCGACCGGATCGCCTCGCTCCGGTTCGGAAATTGGCCGGTGTCGACCATTTCCTCGACTTCCTCGATTTGCTGCTTCGGAATTCGTAGTGTCACACGCTCCATGCTTACATTCCCCGGTAAGTCAGTCGACAGTACGGCACGCATTGTGCGTGCTACCGTCGGCGGGGACCGTTTTCGTCCGACCGACGTACACTGTAAGACGACTGTCTTACGCAACTGTATCGTTATGCTGAATGTATATAAAAGTACCGGCGAATGTAAGACACACGTTGTAAGACACGGATAGAGAGCCTGAGTCGGCTGTTTTCGTGTGTTATGCGTTGTCTAACACGTCGGCTGCGGGTGTTCGACGGCCACAGCTGGGGCAGAATCCCCAATCGGACTGGATCTCGTCGCCGCACTCACAGAACAGCCTGTGGCTGGTTTTCTCGCCGCAGTTGGGACAGTAGACGTGCTCGTCGTCGACCGTCTCGCCGCACTGTGCGCAGTCGGTGGCGGCTGGCTCCGGCTGGCCGTATTGCTCTCCGCGGTTGGATGTCTTACGGCCAGTCGACTCGTGGTCGACCGACACATCGTCGGCAGTAACACCCTCTAGGGAGACGTTTACAGTGATATCCGGTGCCGTAGCCGGTGGCTGTGTCTGTCGACGAGCTGATTCTCGTTCGGCCACCAGTTGGTCGAGGCGGTCGGTCACCAGATCGTCGATAGTGACGTCCTCGCTGTCCGTCTGAGTGTCGGACGGGGTCGACTCACGGTCCGTCGTCTCGAGGTGGGCGCGAAGTGCCTCTCGCATCACCTCGCTTTTCGAGGCGTCGAGTGCCTCTAGCCGACTGACGAGATCGTCGTCGGCACGGAACGTGATTTTGCTCATCGGGTGTGACTATTATCAGCATACTATTTGAACCTTCTCTTATGGCAGACAGATGTCAGACGGGGAGTGAACAGTAACCCTTAATTGCGGCAACGGGATACGAATCAGTGACCGCCCTTAGCTCAGCCTGGTAGAGCAGTCGACTGTAGATCGACTTGTCCCCCGTTCAATTCGGGGAGGGCGGACTGCGAGATTTGAACGAAGTGAAAATCTCGATAGCGAGCGGCACCGCCGCGAGCTTTTCCTACGACCAACGGGAGTAGTGAAAAATCTCTCCCGGCCCGAATTGAGCAGCGAACGACCGCAGGGAAGTGAGTGAGTTCAATTCGGGGAGCGGATTTGTTTACACCAAGTCGACCCACCGAGTCGACACCCGAGGAGTTGGATCGTCCGCCAAGAGACAGTCGGCTGAATCATGTTGACAAACCCACAGGGAGTTGGCAAGCCATTTAGCCCCGGCACCCCGACAGACACATATGGACTACGAATCGAACCTTGATCGAGCAATCGAGGATCTGCCGGACCTCGGTGGCTCCGACGAGCGGCTGGATATCCCCGAGGCTGAGGCCCAGAAGGACGGTGCGTTTACGCGGCTGACGAACCTCTCGACAGTCGCTGATGCGCTGGACCGTGATCCAGAGCACCTCCACAGTACGATCCAGCAGGAACTCGGCACGGCCGGACAGTACGAGGACGGCCGAGCGCGCTACAACGGCTCGTTTTCGTCGACCGAACTCGATGCGGCCATCGAGTCATACATCGCCGAATACGTCACCTGTTCGGAGTGTGGCCTTCCCGACACCAAACTCGTCACCGAAAACCGGACCCAGATGCTCCGGTGTGAGGCCTGTGGCGCGTTCCGCCCGGTCGCCAAACGCCGCCGTACCGACGACCACACCGAGACGCCAGATATCGAAGAAGGCGAGACCTACGAGGTCGAGATCACCGGCACCGGCCGCAAAGGCGACGGTGTCGCCGAGCGCGGCAAGTACACGATCTTCGTCCCCGGTGCGGAGGAAGGCGATCAAGTCGAGATCTACATCAACAACGTCAGCGGCACACTCGCGTTCGCGCGGCTCGCCTGATTTTCCGGTACCAACCCTGATTTCCGGTCGACAGCGTCCACCGACGACCACCGCGCGGATCGGTGTTTTCAAACCGCTGGTGGCGTATCCTCTCACAGTGAGTTCCACCGTCGCCATCTGTTTCGATCTGTTCGGCACACTCGTCGACGCCGACCAACCCGAGGAGCCGGCCCTCGCAGTCGCCGACGCACTGGAACAGCGCGGTGTTGCGGTCCCCGATGACTGGGCAGACGCCTACACCGAACCTCATATCGATGCGCCCGAGGGCGCGGAGGTCCCGCTTCCGGCCCACGTCAGCGCCGCCCTCGCCAGCCGGGGCGTCAAGCCGACGGATAATGCGGCCCGCAGAGCAGTCGTCGACGCCTTTGACCCGAGCGTTGCAACCCGGCCCGGCGCAGTCGACGCAGTCGAGGCGGCCCACGCATACGGCCCGGTCGGCCTGCTGTCGAACTGCTCGGTTCCTGAGCTGGTGGGCCGGACACTGATCCGCTCAGATCTGTCGCGCGACGCCTTTGATCAGATCGTCTCCAGTGTCGCCTGCGGCTGGCGGAAACCCGACCGGCGGGCGTTCGAAACGATTGGGAGACAGCTCTCGGTTCCCGTCGACCGACTCATCTATGTCGGCGATACACCTGCGACCGACGGCGGAATCGAGGCTGTTGGCGGCACGTTCATTGACGTAAGCGAGACCCCACTGTCACAGCTTCCTGAGCGATTCAGCGAGGTGTCGACGGCATGAGAGGATGTCGATGGCAGTAACTGCCGCCGCAGTCGTGGTTGCGGTGGCCATCGCTGATCGGCTGGCTGGCGAACTACCGGCTCGCATCCACCCGGTTGTCTGGTTCGGTCGACTCGTCGGACCGGTCGACCGACAGTGGTCGTCGCCGCGAGCAGTCGGAACACTGGCGGCAGTTGGACTGCCACTGCTGGCCGCAACAAGCGTCGCAGTTACGGTCTGGATCGCCGGACTCGTTCATCCGGTAGCTGGTGCTGGGGTCGCCGCAACCGTCCTGTTTTCGTCAGTTAGTCTCCGCCTACTGACCGAGACCGCCCGCGATGTGATCTCGCTGTCAGCAACCGATCTCCCGCGTGCGCGAGATGAACTCCGAGCATTGGCGGGCCGCGACGCGAGTGCGCTGTCGCCTGAACTGGTCCGGAGTGCGGCCGCCGAGAGCGCGGCCGAGAACCTTGCTGATGGGCTGGTTGCCCCGATTACGGCCTTCGGACTGGCTGTTGTCGCCATCTCTGCGGGCGGGTTGTCCGTCCCCATCCTGCCGATTGCGACGGCGGCCGCCGCGTGGGTGAAGGCGGTCAACACGATGGATTCGATGGTCGGCTACCACTCGAAGCCAGTTGGGTGGGCAAGCGCAAAGCTCGATGATCTGGTGATGTGGCTTCCCGCCCGGCTCACCGCGCTGTTCATCGCGGCTGCGGTGAAGAGCCCAGATCCGCTGTCGACCGGTCGACGCTGGGCACGGACCCCGACCTCACCGAACGCCGGCTGGCCGATGGCGACGCTGGCGGCTGCACTCCACGTCCGGCTCGAAAAACCCGACACCTACACGCTGAACTCGGTGGCCGAACTGCCAACGGTCGCCGAAGCCAAGCAGGGCGTCGACATCGTCGACCGCGCTGGCTGGCTGGTGTTTCTCGCGTGGGCGGTGATCCTGCTTGTTTGAGAACCCGGTGGCGGCGATCAGAGGGGCAGTTGCCTTTCTCACACGGCTGCCGGTCGGCGGCGGAGAAGCCGAGTGGAACGCGTTCCGTGAGAGTGCGTACACGATTCCGCTGGTCGGCTACCTCGTCGGCGGGGTCGCCGGACTGGCCTTTTTCCTCCCACTTCAACCGACGACGTTAGTCGCGGTCTACCTCGTCGTCCTCTACGGATTGTCAGGAATCACCCACGCCGATGGGCTGGCCGATGTCGGCGATGCGATGGCAGTCCATGGCGACCCGGAACGTCGACGGGAGGTGCTGAAGGATTCGGCGACCGGCGTCGGCGGGATGTTGCTGCTCGGGGTGACGCTGATCGCCCTGACGCTTGGCGCGCTCGGCTTTGCGGGGAGCAGTTCGATGACGGCGTTCCGGCTCGTGGTCGCCGCCGAGGTCGGCGCAAAACTCGGCATGGTGCTTGTCATCTGTTACGGTCGACCGGCCCACGAGGGACTTGGCTCCCAACTCGTCGGTCGACTCGACCGGTCGGCCTACGGGCCAGCAGTACTGGTCGCCGTTCCAGCCATCTTGGTGGCCCCCACTGGGTCGACGGTCGCGCTCCTCGGAGCCGTCGCCGCCGGACCACTGGTCGGGGCGGTGATGCTGACGTGGGGCCACGCGACACTCGGTGGTGTCAATGGTGACGTGATCGGCGCAACGAACGAAATCGCCCGCGCGGTCGGACTTCATCTGGGGGTCACTCTATGGATCTTGTTGTGAGCGCGACTGGAGGATGGTAGTTATGGACGCACTACTCATGTGTGGCGGCCAAGGAACGCGGCTTCGTCCAGCCGTCGGCGACACTGAAAAGCCACTGGTCGAGGTCGACGGCCGACCGATGGTCGACCGCGTCGTGAGCGCACTCCATGAGAGCCGTGTCTCGGAAATCGTGGCCGCCGTGTCTCCTGAGACGCCGTCGACGGCCGCTCGGCTCACTGGCTGTGCGGATGTGCGGGTCATCGAAACGGCGGGCGAGGGGTACGTCACGGATCTCACGGCCGCATTGGAGACGATGGAAACACCCACAGTCACCGTCACAGCTGACCTCCCGCTGTTGACCGGAGAGATCGTCGACCGCGCTGTCGAGACGGCCGACGGGGAGTCACTGGCTGTTTGTGTGCCGCTATCGCTTGTTGAATCGGTGGGAGCCAGTGCCGATACGACCGTCGACCACGATGGTGAGACAGTGGTTCCATCAGGGCTGAACGTCGTCGGCGATAAGAAGAGTCGACAGGTTGTCTGGGAGACCGAGCGGCTGGCACTCAATGTTAATCACCCGGCAGACCTCCAACGTGCCGAGAAACTATTTAAACATTTACAATAGTTTCTGCAGGGATTTGATTTTGTCATCAGAAACGGCAGATTTCGATGTTAATAGAAACATAATTTAGGGAGATACCCTTGTTTACCTTCGTATGGACCCCCAGATGCTTGATGCACTCGACCGTGTTCCGCACGGTGGTGCGTCGGACCCGCAGTTACTCGACTTCAGCGCGAACACGAACCCTGTTTCTCCCGCAGGGACCGTGTCGGTCTACGAGTCGGCGTTTTCGGCAGCTCGTCGGTACCCAGTCGACGACTACTGTGAGTTCCGCGCCGCCGCTGCTGAGTACACCGGTGTTAGTGGCACACAAATCATCCCCGCCGCAGGCGGGCTTGCCGGGATACGGCTCCTGTTGTCGGTCGTCCTCGACAGCGGCGACAGCGTCGCCATCCCGTCACCGAGTTTCGGCGAGTATGCCAAGGAAGTACAGCTCCAGGGCGGCGAGCCGACGTTCGTCGACCACGACGCAATCACCGAGGTCGACCCCACCCCACACGAGGTGGTCGTCGTCTGCAATCCGAACAACCCGACCGGCGAGAGCTATTCGCCGACCGCGCTGCATGGGCTGGCTGATCGCTGCCGGAACGCCGGAACGACGCTGTTGGTCGACGAGGCGTTTCTGGATTTCACCGACCAGCCATCGATGGCGGGCGTCGAAGGTGTCGTCGTCGCCCGCTCGCTGACGAAAATCTTCGGGCTACCGGGACTTCGGGCCGGCTTTTTGGTCGCTACCGGACAGCTTCGAGATCGACTCGATGTCGCCCGGATCTCGTGGACACTGAGCACGCCCGCCGCGGCGGTTGGTGCCCACTGTCTGGGCGAGACCGAGTTCGTCGACGAGACCCGCCAGCGCGTCCGCTCGGAGCGCGAACGGATGGTCGACCGGCTCTCGACGGCGTTCGATGTCACCGACTCGACGGCACCGTTCCTGCTGTTGGAGACCGACCGACCGGTCAAAGAGGTCATCGACCAGGCCCGATCAAACGGGGTCGTCATCCGCGATGCGACCACGTTCCGCGGGCTCGACTCCCACGTTCGGGTTGCGATTAAACGACCCCACGAAAACGACACCCTGCTCGACGCACTCGGCGTCTAAGCAGTCTATGCGGTCTATGCGTTGCGATCGGATCGGTCGACAGCATCGGCGTCGACCAACTCGTCGAGGTAGTCGACCATATCGTCGATAGCATCGCGCTGTTCGGCAGCCCCAGCAGTGATCTCACCGATCCCGTCTTCGATCTCTTCGGCCTGCCCGGCGACCTTCTCGGCGGTGGCGGTGATCTCTTCGAGCGAAGCCGCCTGATCGTCGTTGGTGTCGGCGACTTCGGAGATTCCTTGCGCGGCCTCTTGGGAGGCAGCAACGATATCCGACAGTGAGTCGAGTACGCCCGAGATCTCCTCGTTGGCACTTCGGACGCGGCTGTTTGTCGTCTCGGAGACTTCGGCAGTCTCGCGGGTCTGGTGTTGAATCTCGTCGATGAGTTCCGAAATCTCGTCGGCGTTTTCTTTCGTATCCTCTGCAAGACTTTTGACCTCATCGGCGACGACCGCAAAGCCGTCGCCGGATTCGTCGGCACGGGCAGCCTCGATGTTGGCGTTGAGCGCGAGGATATTGGTCTGGTCGGCGATATCTGCGATCACTTCGACGACCTCGCTGATCGCGTCCATCCGGGATTCGAGCTGTTCGACTGTTCCGACGAGTTTTTCGGTTGAGGCGACGACCTCCTCCATTTGGCCTTGGGCACTTTCCCCGGCCTCTGCGCCCTGTTCGGCGGCCTGCTCGGCGCGGTGGGCCGCCTCGTCGACCTGATCGGAGGTGGCTGCGACCTCTTCCATGGTTGCGCTGAGGTTCTGCATCTCGTCGCTGACCTGACGGAGCGAGCGGTTTTGATCGCCCACCTCCTCGTTGATCTGAGTGGCTCCGGTGGCGATCTGTGAGGCGGCCGCCGACAGCTCCTCGACCTCGCTGACGAGCCCCTGGACCATCGTCTGGGTCGAGTCGGCGACGGTGTTGATCGCATCAGTGATTTCCAAGACGTTGTCGTCCAGCAAATCGTGGCTGTCGGTGTATCTAACACGGGCGCCGAGTCGACCGTCTTCGAGATCTTGGGCGGTGTCGGCGACTTCTTCGACGAGGTTTCCCATCGCCTCCCGGCGGCGAATAACCTCTGTGTTGTCCTGAATGAGCTGCATCACGCCCTGTAACTTCCCGGCTTGGGTGATCGGTGTCGCTACCGAGTGGACGTGTAGTGTCTCGCCGTTGGCGTTGTCCATCTCCTGTTCGACCTCGTAGGCCCGCTGATCCCGCCCGGAGCGGTCGGCACCGAACGTCTCGTCGGCGGCATCGGGGTTGTCGACGACCGCGTTGGCGAGTGTTTGGGTTCGGTCGTCACGGAAGAACTTCGCCGTGTCGTCATCGCCCAGCACCTCCTCGCGGGCGATCCCCGTCAGTACCTCCATTTCGCGGTTCCAACCGATGATTCGGTGCTGGGTATCGATAATAAAAGCCGGCTGTGGGAGTGTATCCAACAACGCGTCGGTATCGATATCGATGTCTTCATCCGTGGACTGTCGACCGCCAAGGGTGTCTTGATCAGCCTCATCGTCCCGGAGAGACCCCTCAGCATTACCCTGTGACATGGAATCGAATTACGGATTCGGCATATTATACGTTAGCTTGCCATTATCAGATATTATATTTTCATCAGCGACAGACGATTTTTCATATCGCTACCCGACGGCATGTATACAACCAGTGTACTGACGATCAGAATTCGGCGTCGAACATCCGGACAGACGATAGGTTAGTCGACGACTAACGCAACCGGGTAGTTGGTGATGTTCTCGTAACCATCCTCAGTCACAATCACGATATCCTCAATTCGAACGCCACCAACCTTAGGATCGTACAGCCCTGGTTCGACAGTGATCACCTGTCCGGCTGTGAGGTCGCCACCGTCGGTGCTCAGTCGCGGGCGCTCGTGGACATCGAGGCCGACACCATGGCCAGTGCTGTGAATAAAGCCAACCTCCGTTTCGGGATCGGATCGAAACGTCGGCAGCCCGGCGTCTTCGTAGACCTCGCAGGCGGCGGCATGCACGTCCGCGCCTGTGTTGTCGGGGTGGACAGCAGCAAGCGCGGCTTCAAGGGCTTGCTCAGTCAGGTCGTACCATTCTCTGAGCGTCTCGCTCGGTTCACCCTTGCAGAAGGTGCGGGTCATATCCGAGTGGTAGCTGGTCGACTTGTTACGGGGGAAGATATCAATGATAATCGGTTCGCCAGCCTGCAGTGGGCCACTCCCGCGGTTGTGTGGATCGGCGGCCTGCTGACCGCAGGCGACGATGGTCTCGTCGAGTCCACAGCCGTGTTCCAAGAGCGTGATCTCGATAGCCTGTTTGACGCGCTCGCTCGTCACCGGCTCGTCTTTATAAATCAGTCGACCGTCGGTGTCGACCGTTGCCTGCCCGATCAGGTCCTCGGCGGCCGCCATCGCGGCCTCGTTGGCCCGCTGTGCGGCGCGGATGTGGTCGAGTTCAGTGGGTGTTTTGACTGCCCGGACATCGATCAGTACGTCATCGGCGTCGACAACCACGCTGACTCCCTGTTCGCGGAGCCCGTCGGCCGTGCCGACGGGGAACCGTTCGGGGACCGCCACGCTGTCGACGCCCGCGTCGGACAGAAACGCCGCCGCGACGCGGTGGCCGGCTTCGACCGGCCCGTAGTCGTCGACTAACGCCCGTCTGTCGTACTCCGCGTGGCGTCTGACCTGATCGGCACGGCTCTCGGTTTTCGCCCGCCCGTACTCCAGTCCCGAGACGAGCAGCGAGAGCGTCGTCGGTGTATAACACGTGAGGAAGGGGTCGGGTGCATCGAAGCCCGACAGATATCGTTGGTTAGCATCGCTGCTAGCGGCATCAATGAGGTAGGCGTCGACTCCGAGCGCCGAGAGATGGGAATCGAGGCGGGACAGATCCGGATCCATACGGCCAGTTGTCGGTCACCCCACAAGTAGTTCGCCCTCGACACAGCGGTCGATGGCGGGTGGAGACCGATCTGGGGAATTCAGGCGACCGTGGACCTCAGCATGTCTGACATACGTTAATATGCGTGGCTGCTAAACAGTCAGTAAAGATTATGATCTCAATTTGGTCAGGTCGAACGGACAGTCACGGGCAAGAAGTATTTCAGTCGTCGTCCCCCACTCCCTCCAATCGGAGAACTCAATTATGAAACTCGCAACAATTGGCGTCGGTAACGCTGGCAGCAAGATCATCGACCGAATGCTCGAATTCGAAAACGAGACCGGTCGTGATCTGTGTCGACACGTGATGGTCATCAACACCGCCCGGACAGATCTCGCAAAACCGAAGTACGTCCCGGAGGACCGCCGCGTCCTGATCGGTGACACTCACCAGAAGGCCAAGGGCCACGGCGTCGGCGGCGACGGTGAGGTCGGCGCGGAGGTCGCCAAAAACGACATCGACGAGATCCGGCGGGTGTTCGACGACGTCGAGATCCACGAGGTCGACGCGATTCTCGTCGCCGCGGGACTCGGCGGCGGCACCGGCAGCGGAGCCGGCCCCGTCGTGATCGACGAACTCCAGAAAATGTACGACGAGCCGGTGTACGGACTCGGTGTCTTGCCGGGCGAGTACGAGGGTGGTCGACCGGCGCTCAACGCTGCGCGGTCGCTCCAGTCGTTTGTCACGAAGGTCGACAACTTCATCGCCTTCGACAACGACGCCTGGCGCTCCCGCGGCCAGACCGTCGAAGAGGGGTACGAACAGATGAACCGGGAGCTTGCCACGCGAATCGTCACCCTGCTGGCGGCGGGTGAGGTCGACGATTCGGATGTCGGTGAGAACGCGATGGATTCGAGCGACATCATGCGAACGCTCGACACTGGCGGCGTCTCCTCGATTGGCTACGCATCGAGCGATCTCGACAAACCGGACGGGCTGCTCTCGAAGTACAAAACCAAGGACAAAGACGAAGAGATCAACTCGATGGATGCGGCCAAAATCAAGGGGCTCGTCCGTCGAGCGGTCAACTCACGGCTGACGCTTCCCTGCGAGGTCTCAAGTGCCGACCGGGCGTTGATTATTTTCGCTGGACCGTCGTCGATGATCTCCCGCAAGGGGATCGAATCCGCCCGCGAGTGGCTCGAACAGGAGGCCGATACGGTCGAAGTGCTGGCGGGTGACGATCCCCGCGAGGATTCGGATACGCTTGCGGCAGTCGTCCTGCTGTCGAACGTCACCGAGACGCCTCGGATCAAGGAGATCCAGAATCAGGCCGTCGACGCTCAGAACAAGATCGCCGAACTCGATGCGGTCCGTGAGGAGGAGATCACGTCGCTAATCACCGACGATGACAATGAGCTGGACCCGATTGTCTAGTTGTGGGGAGCGATAGATGAAAGTCGCCCTGCTCGGCGTCGGCAACGCAGGCACCCGGATCGTCGACCAACTGGTTGGGACCGAACAGCGAACGGGCCGTCCGGTGACCGAAGGCCAGGTGCTCGCGTTCAACACCACGCCCTCCGTGTTCGCCGAGACCGAGCATATCGACGACGAGCGACAGGTCGTCGTGGGCGATATCCATCCGGATGTCGTCCAGCCCGATGAGATCACTGAAAGCGAGGGTGAGTTTGACGGCGGAGACGATGAGACCGCCCAGCGGGAGGGAGTCGCTGGCAACCCGGAGCTTGGCGTCTCGGTTGCGCGGGACGACCTGCCGGAGATCCGGCGGGCCCTCGATATGATCGAAGACACCGAAGTCGACGCGGCGATGATTGTCGCCGGACTCGGCGGGGGCACCGGCTGTGGTGTCGGGAGCGTACTCCTCGAAGAGCTGAAAGCGATTTACGATATTCCGGTGTACGTCCTCGGCGTGCTGCCGACCAGCGAGGAGTCCGACCAACGGGCCTGGACCGCCGCGCGGGCGATCCGAACGGTCGTTCCGTTGGCCGACTCCGTGATCCCCGTCGACAACGAGTCGTGGGTGACCAAACACGGCGCGAGCGAGGGATACGAGGAGCTCAACCGGGCGATTGCGACCCGAATTATCTCGGTGTTCGGGACTGGAGAGCGCGACGACCAACGTCTCTCGGAACTACAGATGGATCCGAACGATGTCAGACGAGTACTCGAAATCGGTGGGCTGGCCACTGTCGGCTACGCCGAAACCGAACTCGAAGTGGTCACCGAAAGCTGGCTCACGCGGCTCCGTCGACTGCTGGGACGTGAGGTGCCGGAGCCGGAGCCACAAACTGACGCCGTCTCGATCAAAAACCTCGTCCAGCGGGCCGTCGAGTCGGAGTTGACGTTGCCGTGTGATATCGAGACGGCGGATCGCGTTCTGCTCATCCTGTCAGGCCCGCCGGAGGAACTCTCACGGAAAGGGTTCGAGACTGGGCGCTATCTGCTCGAAGACAAGACTGGGACTGTCGAGGTGCTAGCAGGCGACGAGCCGCTGCCGGCTGCAACGCGGATTACGGCGACGGTCCTCCTGTCGAACGTGACGGGAGTGCCGCGGATCGAGGCGCTACAGAAGCGGGCGGTCGCCTTCCAGCAGGAGCGAAACAGCCAGCCAGTCGACGACAACGACCACGGGTTCCAGTTCCAGCAGGAGTCGGTCGACGAGGCTGATACTACAGACGAAATCGATGCCGAGGCTGCAGACGAGATCGACGCAGTCGACAACTCGGTCGACGAGGATGAGACTACGGCTCACGACGAGACCGACTCCGAGACTGAAGAGCCGACGCAGGAACAGTAACAGATCCAAACCGTCTTCAGTCGACCTCAGTTCCGTTCCGGCTTCGGTATTCTGATACCCCTCGACGGGTACGTCGGTGTATGGACGTTCACATCTCGGCATCGAGAGTTGCGGGCACCGCCCGCGCACCGCCATCGAAAAGCTACACCCACCGTGCGATTTTGGCCGCCGGCTACAGCGACGGCGCGACCGTCTACGACCCACTCGACAGCGCCGACCCCCGAGCGACGATGCGCGCGGTCGAAGGGTTCGGCGGGAGCGTCGACCACAGCGAAGCAAGCCTCGAAATCACGGGGTTCGACGGAACGCCCGAGGTTCCTGACAACGTGATCGACTGTGCCAACAGCGGGACGACGATGCGACTCGTCACTGCCGCGGCCGCGCTTGCCGACGGGATCACGGTACTGACCGGCGACGACTCGCTTCGCTCGCGACCACAGGGGCCGCTGCTGGAGGCTCTCGACGCCCTCGGCGTCGAAGCCAAGAGCAGTCGACACAACGGCCAAGCGCCACTCGTCATCGAAGGACCGCTTTCCGGCGGGCAGGTCGACATCCCCGGTGACGTCTCCTCCCAATACATCTCGGCACTCCTCATGGCCGGCGCAGTTTCCGACGAGGGAATCGAACTCAATCTGACGACCGACCTCAAATCAGCCCCCTACGTCGACATCACCCTCGAAGTCTTGGAGGATTTCGGCGTCACCGCCGAACCGGTCGGCGCGACCGGCGAGGGTGGCGTTCGCTCCGCAGGCGCGGAGGGCTTTGTCGTTGCGGGTGGCCAGCAGTACAGCCCCGAAGGTGGCGAGTACCACGTTCCAGGGGACTTCTCGTCGATGTCCTACCTGCTGGCGGCGGGGGCTATCGCCGCCGCCGACGGCGAATCGGTCGTCGTCGAGGGAGCCTATCCAAGTGCGCAAGGCGACAGCGCGATTGTCGACATCCTCGATGCGATGGACGCCGACATCGACTGGGACCGAGAGGTAGGCGAGATCACCGTCGCCCAATCCGATCTCACCGGGACGACGGTCGACGTCGGCGACACACCAGACCTACTGCCGACGATTGCGGTGCTCGGCGCGGTCGCCGAGGGCGATACCGTCATCGAGAACTGCGAACACGTCCGCTACAAGGAGACCGACCGGGTGAGCGCGATGGCAACCGAGTTGACAAAAATGGGCGTCGAAGTGACCGAAGAACACGATGTGTTGACAATCCACGGCAGTGAGTCGACGCTCTCGGGTGCAACTGTCGAGGGCTACCACGACCACCGAATCATCATGTCGCTGGCGGTCGCGGGGCTGGTCGCTGATGGAACCACGACAGTAACCGGGGGCGACCACGTCGACGTCTCGTTCCCGACGTTTTTCGACCTGCTGGCCGATCTGGGTGGGAGCGTCGACCGAACGGAGTGACCCAGCCGAGCGTTACTGTAGCCGGCCGGTGAGATCGAGTCCGTCGGAACTGTTTTCGGTCGACTCGTTGTCGCTGTCGGCTGTTTCGTTGTCGCCCGAATCACCATCGGTCGACTCGGATTCAGTCGACTCGGCGGCAGCCTCAGGAGTGATCGATTCGGTGAGTTCACGCGTGGCGGCGGCTTCGATAGTTCGGAACTGGCGCGGATAGACACCGACGGCGACTAAAAAGTCGTCTCCCCGTTCGACGGCTTTCGTGACGTACATATCGAGATCCAGTGGCAGGCCAGCGAAGGTAGCCTCGGCAACGAACCGCGACTGTATAACCGACTGCTCCAGAATCGTGATCTCTTGATCGCTGTCGTGTTCGATCCCGTCGATACTGTCGTAGTTCTCTCCGATGAGGTCGACCACCTCACGGCTCGACATCTCACCGATTGGGTTCAGCGTTTCCCCGGCAAGTTCGATTTTCGGCGTCGAAAGCACCGCGAACGTTGCGGTCGCCGTTTCGGCGAGCCCCTCGATACCAACCTGTTTCTCGTACTGGCTCAGATAGCTCGTGACCGCGAACGTCTCCGACTGCCCGGCGGCTTCGACCGTTCTCTCGGTGACTAGCTCCTCGATGCCAACCGCTTCGTATCCGGTCGACTCCAGTGCCGACTGGCTCACGCCCGCCGGTGTCGACTCCAAACTGGTGACGCTGCCCAGAACGCCACTGAGACAGCCCGATAGCCCGACAAGCCCGGCAACTGCAGTGCCCGAAAGCATATCTCTACGATTCATTTCATGATACCAAAATGCTGTACTGATATATGCTTGGTGTCTCTGGGAGCCAAGACCAACGGTGTACTATCGGTAGTATATTTGACCATCAACTACCAGAGCGCTGGTCAGTGCAAAAAACGGAACGAGGGAGCAGCCTCAGTCGACCTGTTTCTCGCCAGTCGAAGCCCCACTGTCGGTGTCGACAGCCGACGTATCCTCCCGTTTGTCGGCGAGTCGCTGTTCAAACCACTGCCATTCGGTAGAGAACTGGTTGGTCTCCTTGAGATTCCAGACATCGGCGTCAGTGACTTTCGGCCCCACACGGAGCGACTGGAACATGTTTATCGCCCAGATGCCGATGCCGATGATTAGCAACACCGCACCGAACGTCGACAGCTGCTGGAGCACCTCGAACTCGGCGGGATAGGCGGCCCGGCGGCGCGGCAGTCCCAGATAGCCGAGCGCCAACATCGGCGTAAACGTCGTAAACACGCCGACGATGGTGAGATAGGCGTGGACCTTCGCCGCCCGCCGGTCATACATCCGTCCCGTAAACAGCGGGAACCAGAAGTAACCCGCCGCAAACGCCATGAAGGTGATGACGCCGACGACGATGAAATGGAAGTGGCCGACGACGTAGTAGGTGTCGTGGAGCACGAGGTCGACCGGGATCGAGGCAAGGAAAATTCCGGTCACGCCGCCGATGATGAACGTGCCGACACCGCCGATACAAAGGATCATCGGCGCGGTGAGCCGGATCGAGCCACCCCACAGCGTGGTGATCCAGTTGAACGTTTTGACCGCCGAGGGGACCGCAATCGCAATCGAGATCGCCATAAACGACGCCCGGAGTCGGGGATCGATCCCGGTAGCAAACATGTGGTGGGCCCAGACGCCGAACGACAGCACCCCGATTGCCAACGTGGAGTAGACGATGAATTTGAAGCCAAACAGGCGTCGACCGGCGAACTTGGGTAAGATGTAACTCACCAGCCCGAACGCCGGCAGGACGAGGATATAGACTTCGGGGTGGCCGAAGAACCAAAACAGGTGTTGCCAGAGGATCGCGCCACCATCGGCAGTAAAGAACGCCGTCCCGAAGTTGCGGTCGGCCAGCAACATCAGGAGGGCACTACCGAGCAGCGGGAACGCGAAAATGACGATCCCGCTGGTGGTGAGCAGCGTCCACGAGAAGATATCGAGGTTCGACCACGTCACGTTCCGGCCACGCATGGTGAAGATGGTGACGACGATGTTGATCGCGCCCATCACGGTAGCCAGCCCGCTGAGGTGCAAGCCCAGCAGCAACAGATCCATCTGGGGGTTGTCGAGTTGGATCGACAGCGGGACGTACATCGTCCAGCCGCTAGCCGGCGGCTCAAGGGCCAGTAACACGGGGAAATCGATGCCGAACCCCAACAGCATCTTCCCCAACACCTCGGTAATCAACCCCGCACGGGCTAACAGAAACGCTGCCGGAAGGAGCCAGAAGGCGATGGCATTGATTCGGGGGAACGCCATATCTTCGGCCTCCAGCAGAATCGGGATGAAGTAGTTGGCGAGACCGAAAAATACCGGCGTAACGAAGAAAAACAGCATCGTCAGCCCGTGCATCGTAAACACCGCGTTGTAGGTGCTTGCATCCCAGATGCTCAACGCGGGGGTAAACAGCTCGGCCCGAATCATCATCCCGTCGGTCGCCCCCCAGAGCCCGGCGGCGGTGCCGAAGATAATGTAGAGAATCCCGATATCTTTGTGGTCGACGGTCGTCAGCCAGCGAAACAACCCGTCCGGTTTGTGTGCAAACCCGGTCTGTTTGCCCGGCAGAAACGCCGAAAATCCACCGTCTGAAACGAGTTGCTTGGCGTCCGATGAGCCACTGGCACGCCAAGCCAGTAACACCATGCCACCGACGAAACTAACGGTCACAACGGCGAGAAACGCGAGATTGAACATCACGGACGATCACGCCCCCGGAGCGGCAAACACATATCACACCGCTACAGTCTCGGGGGTGTTAGAAGTGTTTGATAGTTGTCAGGAATGTCAGTCGACGGGATAGATTCGATGTGCGACTGATTAGGGATTGCCGTCGACGTCGGGCTCTTGGGCTCGATTGGGTGTCGACCCCACGGAGTCACCAAAGCGGTTATAGAACGCCCCCAGCAGGAAGCCGTAGGCGAGGTGCGCCAGCAGCGTGAAGCCGGCGAACACCGCCAGCAGTGGACCGCTGATGTCGCCGCGACCGAGGACAAAAAACGCGATCCAGAGTACCGATCCCAGAATCATTCCGTTGGATGGCGGGTCGTCGAACGGCATCGAGGGCTCGATGGCGACGAACAACAGCGGCCAGATGACGGTGCCGACGAACGCGAAAATGACGAAACCGATGAAGGTGTTGCCGGGCATCCCGACGTAGCGGGCGACCGCGTCGAAGGCTTGGACCTGTTCTCTGGTCTCGACCTCCAACATGAGAAACACCAGCGACATCACCGATATTCCCGTCGCACCACCAAGTATCCCACCTGCGATCCGGTTCACGTCGACTCACCGATAGCCATTGTCCCTATCAGAGTGGCAGTCGACATAAAACTCGGTTTGCGTCGGATTGCTGTACTGTCCACGACGGGTGCTCACATTCCATGTCGACTGCTGGCGACGGCTGGCGAATCAGTCAGTACAAATTAACCGACCAAGCAACAATATGCAGCTATGACTACTGGTGATCGAAGTCGAGCAGGTCGGTTCGGAGGGCCAAATCAATGACGCGCCAGTATGCGCCGGTGTCGCCTCCGGTCGCACTGACAATCGCCGGCAGCGATTCGGGCGGCGGCGCGGGAATCCAGGCCGACCTGAAGACGATGGAGGCTCACGACGCCTTCGGGACCTCAGTCATCACGGCGACGACAGCCCAGAACACGACGGGCGTCCACGACGTGAACGTGCTGCCGACCGATCATATCGAAGCCCAGTACGACGCGGTCGTGGAGGATTTCCGCGTGCAAGCGATCAAGACTGGGATGTTGGCGACCGCACCAGTGATCGAAACGGTCGTCGACTGTCTCAACCGCTACGAGAGACCACTCGTCGTCGACCCCGTGATGGTCGCCGCGACGGGCGACCGACTGCTCAGCGAGGATGCGGAGGCAGCCTACGCCGATCTCATCAAGCAGTCGACGCTGGTCACGCCGAACGTCGACGAGGCCGAGATTCTCACTGAGACCGAGATTGATGACGCGAAAGCTGCCGAGCAGGCTGGCCGCGAACTGGTCGACCAAGGGGCCGACGCCGCGCTCGTCAAAGGTGGCCATTTGGATGGCGACGACGTGGTCGACACCCTCGTCGTCGCGGAGGCCGATGGGGAGCCACGAACCGAACAGTTCAGTCATCCCCGGATCGAGACCGCCGCGACCCACGGCTCGGGCTGCACGCTGTCGAGTGCGATTGCAGCCCGCCTCGCCCGCGGTGAGTCGCTCTCGACGGCGGTCGCCGGTGGCGTGGCGTTCATGGAGCGCGCAGTACGCTACGGGATCGATGTCGGCTCCGGGCCGGGATCGGTCCACCATCTCGTCGACCTCCGGGAGCGCGCCGACCGCGTGGCGGTCAGCGACGCAGTCGAGGCGGTTGTCGCCCGGCTGGTCGACCGCAAGGTCGAAACACTCGTTCCCGACATCGGCATGGGCGTTGTCGGCGCGACGCGGTACGCCGAAACCCCAGCAGAGGTCGTCGGTGTCGACGGCCGAATCTGCCGAACACGAAGCGGAATTCGGCCGACTGCGGGGGTTCGCTCGGGTGGCTCGATTGGGCTTGCCAACCAGCTGCTGGCGGCCCGCGAGACGTTCCCCGAACTCCGGTTTGCGGTCAACTGCCGGTTCGACGCCGGTGTCGAAACCGCGCTGTCGGCAGTCGACGGCCCGGTCGTCGAAAGCGAGACTGCCGACGTGGAAAGCGACGCCGTCGAGCGCGTCGACCACACGGCTCCGGTCGTCAGTATCGACAGCGAGAGCCTGCCGGACAACAAACCGCCAGCGGCGGTGATCGACCGGGGTAGCGAGGGTCGACAGCCCGGCGTGGTGCTGTTTGGGACCGATTCCGAGACGTTGATCGAGCGAACGCTGACGCTGTACGAGGCACTGATTACGGAGTGAACAGGGTACTACAAGACTGCGAGCGCCGAACTTTTTCCGCCTCGGGTTCGCCAGAGGCGAACCGCTCGGCGCAAAAACTTCGATGAAAAAGGCCGAGGGCTCGGCCTCTGGTCTCGCCCTCGGAGAACCGCGCTCGCCCTGCTCGCGCGGATGCTGGTGACAGACTCAGACTCTAAGTATAGCAGGGTGAAATCAGCTGAGAAGTGGTCAGTTTCATCTTCTTCAACAGTAAATCTCAACGAACCAGTCGACTACAGGAGCCACAGAGGTTCTCCTCTTTGACGTCGACCTCCCGGACGGTCGGTGAGAAGCTCATGACGCATTTGGAGTTGTCACAGTGTTCGAGGCCGAGGGTGTGACCGATTTCGTGGACGACCTCTTTGCGGACGCGGTCGGCGAACACTTCGGTTTCGGGTTTGGAGGTGATGCCGCCGTCGGAGGAGGTCTGAAGGCGGTACGTAGAGATCACAGAGCCGTTGCCGTTGAGATAGGCCAGCCCGAACACGTAGTTGCGGCGGCGGTAGTAGAGATCTTCGGCGGTGATGCCGATGTTTTTGTCACCCGATCCCACGCGGCTAACCAGTTCGATCAGATCCTCTGCGCGGTGTTGGTCCCGGTTGGGATCGAACGCGCCGTCGGGGATCGGCTGGCTGTCATGGACGGTCACATCACAGCCATAGACCGACCGGAGGCTAGCCGATGACTCCCGCTTGACCTGGGCGGGGACATCCCCAATCGGCACGATGTCGACAAGCATGAAGGGCGTTATGAAGGGGTTGTTATTAAGTCTCACGCCACCGACTGCGTTCCGTCCGCCGATTGTGAAGAGATATGGCACGCAGTGACCACTGCCGTATCTCGGTACGTTTTTTTCAGTCCGCCGGTTCAGTTCGGTTAATGGACGTAGATACGGTCGTACTCGACATCGACGGTGTACTGGTCGACGTGGCCGACTCCTACCGGCAGGCCATCGTCGACAGCGTCGACCGCGTGTACGGCGAAACGGTCGACCGCGAGGCCTTACAGGCGTTCAAAGACGCCGGCGGCTTCAACAACGACTGGCTGGTGACCGACGCGGTCGCCCTCTACGTACTCGCACAGCAGGCTGGCTTCGAGAGCGACATTGCGACGTTTACCGATGGCATCGCTGCCCACGGCGGCGGGCTGGAGGGCGCAGAGGCCGAGCTGGCGGCCGAAATCCCGAATGCGACCTTCGAGGAGGTCATCGAGCAGTGGGATCCAGACCAGCTCCGAACGGTGTTTCAGGCACTGTATCTCGGGAGCGAGCTGTTCCGAGAGCTCGAAGGCGGCGAGCCACCGTTCGAGACGGCGGGCTACATTCACGACGAGCCAGTGTTGGTCGACCCCAAGACGCTGGACACACTGACCGACAGCTACAATGTCGGCGTGGTAACGGGTCGACCGGCCGCCGAGGCGACGATTGCCTTGGATCGTGTTGGCTTGGAGGTCGACGATAACCACCGGTTCACGATGGATAACTGGGAGGAGGGCAAACCCCACCCCTACGCACTCATGACACTCGTAGACCGATTCGATTCTGAATCGGTCGTCTTCGTTGGCGACACGCTGGATGATATCGAGACAGCGACCAACGCGGCGGCTGCAGACAGCAAAATCTCATATAAAGGAATCGGCGTTCTCACTGGCGGGCTGACCGGCGACGTGGGCCGCGAGAAGTTCGTCGACGCCGGGGCTACGGGCGTACTGGAGTCGATCAACGATCTACCGGACTATTTAAATTAGAGACGGACTACTGACGCTGTCATCGATACCGGGAGCGTTGGCCGAACACACAACGCTTAGGCGGGGATAGCGCCCACTATGTGGCATGCGAATCGCACTCCTTGGCGGCACTGGCGATATCGGTGAAGGACTCGCCCTGCGGTGGGCGTTCCACAGCAACCACGACATCGTAATCGGCTCCCGAGACCCTGAAAAGGCACGCTCGAAGGCCAACGAGTACGAGGCCAAAATCGAGGATCGGGGCGTCGACACCAAGATCACGGGCTTTGAAAACGGGATGGCCGCCGACCGCGCCGACATAATTGTCCTCGCGGTCCCGGCCTACCACATCGCCGACACCATCGAGGCCGTTGAGGGATCTCTCCACGAGGGTGACATCCTCATCACGCCAGCGACAGGGATGAAACGCGACGACGAGGGGTTCCACTACCACAAGCCCGGCGCGGGCAGTGTGACGAAGATCGCGGTCGAGGCGGCCCCTGAGGGTATCCCGGTGGTCGGTGCGTTCCACAACCTCGCGGCCGGTCGACTGACCGATCTGGACGCCGAGTTGGGGATCGACACGCTGGTGATCGGTGACGACGAATCTGCAAAATCGACGGTCGAATCGCTGGCCGAGGATATCGATGGACTTCGGGCACTGGATGCAGGTGGCATCGCAAACGCCGCTGAGATCGAGGCGGTCACGCCGCTGTTGATCAACGTCGCGATGAACAACGACGGCCTGCACGATCTGGGCGTTCGGTTCGACTAAGCGGATTTAAAATTACTCGGCGGCTATTTATAAACGAAGACAGCTATTCAGCACAGAGGTCGACGAAGTTCCGCAGAATCTGCAGGCCGGTCTCACCGCTCTTTTCGGGATGGAACTGAGTGCCGAAGACGGTTCCCTCGTCGTTGGCGATCACCGCAGGGAAGTCGACGCCGTAGTCGGTGGTGGCGACGACTGCGTGGTCATCGTCGGGGTCAGCGTAATACGAGTGAACGAAATAGGCGTACTCGCCGTCGACGCCCTCAACAAGCGGGTGGTCTCGCTGCACGTCGAGTTCGTTCCAGCCCATGTGTGGGACTTTCCGGTCGACGTCGAACCGAACGTTCGTGCCGGGAATGAAGTTCAGGCCCTCGACGTCGCCCTCACCGGCGTGTTCGGCTTCCTCACTCGATCCAAGGAGCATCTGCATGCCGAGACAGATCCCGAAGATGGGCTGGCCGCGGTCGGCGGCCTCGGCGAGGGCTTTGCGGTAGGGGCCGGCGTTGTCCATCCCCTCGCGGAACGCGCCGACGCCGGGGAGAACGATACCGTCGGCATCGGCGAAGGTGTCGGGGTCCTCGGAGATGGTGACGCCCGCGCCGGCGCGTTCGAGGCCGCGGGTGACGCTACGGAGGTTGCCGAGGCCGTAGTCGACGACGACAACCTCGGCGGCCGTCTGCTCGGGTGGGGTCGTGCTCATACAGACACTCTCGCGGCGAGGTGCAAGTGGTTTTCCGTTCGCGCAGTATGCGAACGCCGATGGGAGGAACTCAGATAATCGCCGAGACACCGCCGAAAATACCGACCGTGACGAGCAGTCGACCCAGACTCCCGATGAACGTCGCAATGGCGAACTTCAGGTAGTCCTTTTCGAGGATCGAAAACGCGTAGATCGAAATGGTATCGGGGAAAAACGGCACCGAGAGCGCCATCGCCAGCCCGGCGTAGCCGTACTGACGGGCGAGTGTGACCGACTGTTTTTCGGACCACGCCAAGATGTTCCACCGCGAGTTGCGGAGCCACCGCACAATCGGTCCCGACTGTTTGACCTCTTGGCCGATGTGGAACGCAAAGACACTCCCGGCGGCCTTCCCGGTCGCGCTCACGAGCATGATGCTGGCGAGCTGTGTCACCGGGCTAAAGCCGAGATCAATCGGCGCGACGAGGACGACCTCGCTCGGGCCGGGGAGGATGAACGCAATCAGAAACGAGTAGACGAAAATAATTCCCATCCCGGGCCAGCCGGTCGCCGACTCGACGAGCGTTTCGATCCCGCCGGCGAGGGTGAAAAGCGGCGTCACATCCGTGAGAAACGGTGTTTGCAGGCTCATTTGTACTCACTACGCATGGGAGTCGACGGCCTGACACTGGTCGACGGCAACACGATAGGTGTATTCAACATCGACATCAGCTATTGTTAGTACCACGCTAACTGATCATCATGAACATACCGATGCACACTGGCGACCGGACTGGACGACGTCGACCGCGAAGAGATAGACGAACCCGACTGTAACGATACTGAAACCAGCGAGAGAGAGCGTCGACTCAGAAGTGACCGGCCGATTCGTTGGAGTACTGCAGATCGCCGCCGCGGCCGCCTTCGACCGTATCAGCACCGGTATCGCCGGTCGAGGGAACTTTGACTTCGACGTTTTCGATTTCCTCGAACTCCATGAACATATCTCGCTTGATGTTCTGGGCAGTCACGTTCGAAATCCCACAACCCGAGCAGGTGCCGCCGAGTTCGACGACGACCTGTCCGCTTTCGGCGTCGGCCTCACGGACGACGCTCGTGCCGCCGTGCATCTGGATGATCGGCATCTGTTTGACCATCCACGTCTCGACTCGTGATTTGAGGCTCTCGTCAGTCATTATCTACCCTTTGGGCCGCAGGTATGGGTAAGTTGTGGTTGAAATGCGAGTCAGTAACAAACGATCATGCTACTCCAGCGGTGGTCGGTCCGGCTGTCGACCGGCCCGGTCCGGAAAGATCCAGAGCCCCGGCGAACTCCCGTGGCGGCCCATGCTACTGGCGACGACGCTCTCGCCGTCGAGCGCCTGCCGGGCGGTCCAGAAGCTGAGTCGCTCGGGGTCGCGCCACGCCGCAATCCGGCTGGGATCGGCGGGATCAGTGATGTCGTGGATCATCACCCCGCCCTGATACCACGAACTGTAAAGCCGGTCGGTCGACAGCTCGAAGTTGTGGGCGGAGGTCCACGTCCCATCGAACGTCGCATCCGGCGTCTCGGGCGGCTCGATGGCCGCGAGCTGCTGGGGCGCGGTCGACTCGCTAATATCGTACAGTTCGATTCCTCCGGGACCGCCCTGCTCGCCGTCGGTGTCGACCGCCCACGCCTCGCGGCCGAGCGCCAGCACCGAGTTGGTCGGATCGGTCGACCCGTAGTGGGCGTTGCCCGGGAGCGTTTGCTGTTCGGTGGCGACCCCACTGTTCGCGAGCCCCCCGAGGTCGGCGGGTTCGTGTGGACCAATTCGGCTCAGCAACGTTGGCTGCGTTGGCTCGGAGACGTCGACCAGCCACGTCCCGGCGTCCCAGTAGGGCAACACCGCCAGCCCATCGTGAACCCAGACGTCGTGGAGATACCGCAAGATTGGCGCGACCGGCTCCCAGTCGGGACGGGCGTCGAGAATCGACCAGCGGGCCACCTCGCGTAGGTCGGTTGGATCGGTGACGTCGACGATGACAAGCGGGTTGCGAGCCATGTCGTTGCCGCAGAGATAGGCATAGTCACCGTCGAGAAAGACGTTGTGAATGTGGGAGTCCGTCTCGAAAACACCGAGTCGGGTCGGATCGGCCGGATCCGAAACGTCGACGAGCAGGACAGCCTGCAGGTCTGCGTCGTGGTCGTGGGCAGGTCCGGCGACCAGCAGTCGGTCGCCCGAGAGATCGACATCCAAAATATCCCGAAGTGGTCCACCGGACAGGTCGGAAAGCGGGTCGCGGATGTCAGCGAGAACGGTTGGATTCTCGGGGTCGGAGATGTCGACTGTCGCGTAGCCGGAAGTCGTTGCCACGTAGGCGGTACGCCCGTCGTCGCTCGTCACGACCTCGGCGGTGCCATCGATGTCGACCGAGCCGAGCGGTTCGTAGGGGTTGGTCGGCCCGCTTTCGTCGTCCGAACGGGTGGCGACACCGTAGACGACGCCGGAGCCGAGGAGTCCGACCGCCCCGAGTCCCAGCGCCTCGCGTCGATGCATACCGGTGGCAAAGCGGTCGAAGCGAATAAAGGATGTGAGCCGTCGAACGAAAGGAAACCCTACAGCCGCGAGCGGTCGCCCGTTCCGTCTGTCAGCGCGCTGGCGACAGCCCCCTTGACGACGACGTCATCGCCGAGATCGGTCAGCCTGACTTCAGGGATGTTCGACATCACCATCTCGTCGAGGCGTTCGCGAAGCGGGTCGACCACCTTCTCGGGGTTGTTGAGTGCGACCGCGCCGCCGACGCTGATCACCAGCGGGGCGTAGGCGTGGACGATGTTCGCCACGCCCATCGCGTTCCAGTGAGTGACCTGCTCAATGACGTGGTCGGCGAACGTGTCGGAGCCGGCGTGATCGAAGACGTCGACCGCAGAGAAGTCGGGGTCTTCCAGCGGGAGGGCGGTGTCGATGGGGTCCTCATCGTGGAGCCGGCGGGCATAGCGCGGGATGTTGTTGCCCGAGCAGTAGGCCTCCCAGTGGCCGTCGTGGCCACAGCCGCAGGTCATGATCCCCTGTGGATCGAGCGTCAGGTGGCCGACCTCGCCGGCGTTGCCGTCCCAGCCAGCGATAACGTGGCCGTCGACACAGACGCCCGCGCCGATGCCCGACGACATCGTGAGATAGACCATGTCGTCGGGGTTGCGCTCGGAGTGGAACCGCTCGCCGATCACACCCGCAATCGTGTCGTTGTGAAGATGTATCTCGTCAGTATCGAGGAGCTTCGAGATCGGGCCAGTAAGCGGGATTCGCTCGATTACATCCGGAAGATTGGCTGGATCTTCGACCGCACCGGCGGCGAGATCCAGTGGGCCAATCGAGCCGATCCCACAGGCAGTCGCCGCTACGGGGTCGACGCCCGCCTCGACGCAGGCTTCGCGGATGAGATCGAGGATCGCTTCGGTGACCGCAATGCCAGTCGGTCCGCGCGGCGTCGAGCCACGGGCAGAGCCGAGGATCGTCGCTGATCCGTCTGCGACGACCGCTCGCACGTTCGTTGCCCCGAGGTCGACGCCCACGTAGTAGGCCATCACCTGTGTAGGGAGTGCCGTGGCACTTAATTAAGACGTTTTGGCTCACCTCTGCCGATACTTCTCACGGTGGTCGGTGATAAGGTAAGAACCCGAGAAAACAGGCTTAGTAGTCGGGGGTGTCGTCCTCGACGGTGCGTTTCATCGACTTGCGACGGGATTTCGCGTCGCGTCCGGTCGCCTCAAGCAGGAACTCGTTTTTCAGCGAGACGGCCTCGGCGGCGGCGTCAGCCTCGCCGGCGGCGATAACCTCCTCGGCCGGTCGTTCCTCGAAATGAACCACGAGTTGGTCTTTCTTGCTGCTGTACTCGGCCGCGCCAGCGAGAATCTGGTCGAACACGGCGTTGTCCGGTTCACCGATGACGTACAGTTCGTGGCCATCTTCTTCTGTGGTACCGGTGACGGGACCAAAGTACGATTCAATCGTCGACTTGAGGTCGGGGACGCGGTCGTCGAGATGCTCGCCGCGACGCATCTTGTACTCCTTCATCGGGCGCTGATTGGCGAGGCGGCGGTTTACCTGTTTCGTCGTTTAGATCTGATATATAGCTAGAAGATTAGGTCTGCCGCTCGGAGATATAGCCGCGCTTGCAGTCCGGACAGATGTCGCCAGCCCGCATCGAGGAGTTCCCGGAGCGACGCGCTAAGCCGCACTCGGGGCAGTAGAACTCCGTTTCGATGTCGTCGACGGTTGGTTCGAACTCGACGGAGGCCTCCTCGGCACGGGTAAACGAAAGCTCCGGATTCTCACCAGCGGCCTCGACAGCCTCGCCCGCGTCGGCAACCGACCCCGACTCGGATTTGGTGATCTCCGGGGTGAAGCCGCCGCCGAACGTCATATCCTCCGGCTCCTCGGCTGGCTCCTCGGCCGAGTAGCCTTCGTCGTCGCCCTCCACGTCGGGCCATGGAGCCTCACCATCACCCTCATCATTGGACTCGTATTCGGGCCACTCACCCGGTTCGCGGTCGACTGGTTCCTCGTCGTCTTCGTCATCAGCATCCAGAATAACACCGTCGTCCTCAGCCGAGTCCAGTTCGTCGTCAGACGCCACGTCGTCGTCAGGCTCAACCGCGCTGGCCTGCTCGGCCGCAGCCGACTCGACATCGTCGACGGTCATGTTGGCTGTCGTTGCGGTTCCGAGATCCTCCGGTTCGCCGTTGCTGTCGTTGTCGTCGCCGTCGTCGCTGGTGTCAGTGAGCACTTCGGCGTCGTCGGTCACGGAGTCGTCGATGGTGACGCCGATGTCCTCGGTTCCCGTCGACTCCGTGGCCGGCGTTGGCTCGGCCTGTGGCGAGCCACCGACAGGCTCCTGCGTGGGTGCCCCGGCGTCGGGCGCGCCGCCGTTGTCGGTCGCCGTGGCAGTGAGCTGTTCCATCGAGGTGACCTCGGTGTTTTCGCTGATCGTCCGCCGTTCACCACACCGAGAGCACGTTTTGACCTCGTTGACCGTGATGACCACTTCGTTTCCCTGTTCTTCGCGTTCGCGTTCGAGTTCGGGCTCGCCAAAATCGTGGCTGAGCAGACACCGGAGTCCCATTGGACGACATATCGATTTACTCGACTAAAAGCTACTCCCTCTGTCCGCCATCCGTCTGACGCTGTCAACGGCCCCACGCCGGTACACGTAAATCAATACAGGTTGTTAGGTATGGCCATGGGAGCAAAGCCCGAGTATCGGGACCGACCGACCGTCGAGGTCGACATCCTCGATGCGCTCGTCGACCGCGCCGACGAGGGAATGACCGTACTCGAACTACGGGCGGTCGTCGACCGCGACATCGATCAGATCGAAACCGCGCTGTCGACCTTAAAAAGCGACAACCTCATTTCGGTCGACAAGCAGGGCGAGACGATCCGCATCCAGCCCGCCGACCACGTGATCGCCACTGACCCGACGCCCGACGAGGAAGACCAGACGCTGGTCGACGTGCTTCGGGATCGGCTTGGGTTGTAGATCCGGAATCGGGTCCCACGGAGCTCTTCTATACGGAAACGTGTGTAAGATGGAGACGATAGCGGCCACTCACAAGCAGCTAGTCGTCAGCAGTGTACGCGCCGCCCCGTCGCTTGATGCGCGCGACGACAAGCCGCTTGTCGTCTCGTAGGAATCTCACCGAACGGCGGAACTCACCGACAGCTGACAGCTATGATTCGCGTGGTCGATCCCTGAACACGATGGAGCCGCCGAATAGATAGCTTCGAGTCGCCAGCCAACAGATCCGAACCCAATGACAGTCATCGTTCGAATCGTCGCCCCGTCGACAGCCGTGGTCGACCGGTCGAAGGCGGTTGCCGAGGGCGGTATCGACGGGGCCGCAGACCGAGTCGGTGGCACACCGACCGACGGTGGGGTCGGGTCACTGGCAACTATCGCTGCGATTCGCTATGCAATCTTCGTGGATGAACAGGGCGTTGACGTGGCCATCGAGTGGGACGAGTACGAGACCGTCGCCGAGCACGTGCTGCTGGTCGACGAGGGGCGGCCGATTGGAACCGCACGGGTGCGGCGTGCTGATGGCGCGCTCAAATGCGAGCGCATTGCCGTCAGGGCCTCGGATCGCGGTGCTGGCTGGGGTGAGCGGCTGATGGCGGTCTGCGAGACGATTGCGCGCGAACGTGGGCTGGATAAGTGCATTCTCCATGCCCAGCGGCGTGTCGAAGAGTTTTATCATCGACAAGGCTACGGGGTCGTCGGCGAGCCTTTTGAAGAGGCTGGCATCCCACACGTGGAGATGCGGTTGGAACTGACGGACTGACTGGCTCCTATCGCTTAGACAGCCAAGCGCTGCAGCGAGGGTGTGGAGGGAATTTTAACACCGCATTCGGCGGAGATTGCGTGGGCTAATCTGGTACGGGCGTCCTGGACTGCGGTGTGGCCGTCGATAGCCGCACTGGGCCAGTGCCTTGACGCTAGTCGTCTGGGGGATGGCGTGTCGACTGCATCGCGGCTGTCGACCGAATATCAGATTTAAATCCGGTGAGCAGACGGTCGTCAAGAATAGCACACTAACAGTCGACCACATCGTGAGGCGTCGCTGTTTTACTGTATCGGGCCATTGACCTCACAATGACACTTGTCGGAGGCCAGCACACCGATCTCGGGGCGACGTTCACCACCCGCAGCGGCCGCGAGGTCGTCGACCACTACGGCCGCCCCGAAGTCGCTCACAAGGCCGTGCGAAACGGGGTCGGAATCATCGAAATGGGGTACGGCATCGTCTCGATCACCGGCGACGACCGCATCGAATACGTCGACAACATCGTCTCCAACCGCGTCCCCGCTGAAAATGGCAACGGCTGCTACGCACTCCTCTTGGACCCACAGGGCGCGATCCAGTCGGATCTCTACATTTATAATGCCGGTGAGAAGCTCCTGCTGTTTACGCCGCCAGCCGAAGCCGAGCCACTGGTTGAGGACTGGCAGTCGAAAGTCTTCATTCAGGACGTCGACATCGAGGACGTCTCCGACCAGTTCGGCGTCTTCGGCGTTCACGGTCCCATCGCCACGGAAAAAGTCGCCTCCGTACTCAACCATGCGGGCGCACCCGAGCCCGAACTCACCTTCGAGCGCGGCTCGATGGCCGACTCCGGGGTGACCGTGATCGCCAGCGACAACCCCACCGGTGAGGACGGCTACGAAGTCATCTGCGAGGCCGCCGAAGCGCCGAACGTCTACGACACCCTGCTGACCCGCGGGCTCAACGCCACCCAGTTCGGCTACCGAACGTGGGAGTCGCTGACTCTCGAAGCCGGCACCCCGCTGTTCGACTCGGAACTCGACGGGCAGATCCCGAACACCGTCGGCCTCCGACATGCACTCGACTTCGACAAGGGCTGTTACGTGGGTCAGGAACTCGTCTCGAAGGTCGAAAACCGTGGCCAGCCGAGTTCGAGACTGGTGGGTCTTCGGACTGCGGAGGTAGTCGAGACCGGAGCGACAGTGTCGGTCGACGGCGAGGAGGTCGGCGAGATAACCCGCGCCATCGAAAGCCCGTCGCTCGACGAGCCAATCGCGCTGGCGTTTGTGAGCTTCGAGACACCCCTTGATACAGTCACCGTCCAGACGAACGAGAAATTGGTCGACGCAGCGGGCGTTAGTCTGCCCGTTGTTTCAGGGAGCGCAGACTCCCTCCGGTGCCCGCAGTATCCGGATACTGATAAGACAGATCAGGGGTAGGTTAATACGGGTTCGTGGTCAATGTGAGCCAATGACGATGGACCCTCGACTCTCCCTCGGCGTCTCCGGGCTAGATTCGATCCTCGCGGGTGGCGTGCTCCCCGAGCGGTCCTATCTCGTTCGTGGGGGGCCGGGCACGGGCAAGACGATTCTCGGACTCCAGTATCTGCTGGCAGGGATCGAAAACGACGAGACAGCGCTCTATCTCAGCTTCGAGGAGCCGCCCGAGAACATCATCGAGAACGCGGCGCGACTCGTCTTTGACGTCTCAGGAGTCGAGTTTCTGGATCTCACGCCCAGCGGTGAGCTGTTTTCGGATACACGGCCCTACAGCATTTTCGAGCCGGACGAGGTTGAAGTCGGGACGCTCACCGAGACGATCAGCGAGACGGTCGACCGACTCCAGCCGGATCGGATCGTGCTGGATTCGGTCAACCGGATGGAGGCACTGACTGCCGACCGCTACCAGTTCCGCCAACAGCTTATCTCGATGCTGGAACAGCTGACCGATGTCGGTGGCACCGTGCTGTTTACCACCCAGCCGACAAGCGAGATGCCCGACGACGAACTGCAGTTTCTGGTCGACGGCACACTCGAACTCGAATTCGGGCCGAAAGGCCGGACGGTCCAAATCACCAAACTCCGTGGCTCGTCGTTTCAGAGCGGTCGACATACCGTGCGAATCACCGACACAGGGATGGTCGTCTATCCGAAACTCGTGCCCGGCGAGTACGAACGGGAGTTCGTGCCCGAAACGGTATCATCGGGCGTAGTGGGGCTCGATTCGTTGCTCAACGGCGGCATCGAACGCGGGACCGTGACGGTTCTGAGTGGCTCGACCGGCGTCGGCAAGACGACGACCGGCACTAGTTTCGCGGTCGAATCGGCCACCCGCGGCGAGCGGGCAGCAGTCTACCTGTTCGAGGAGTCGACGGGGACGTTTCGACATCGCTGTTCGGGAATCGGGATGCCGGTCGACGAGCGGGCAGCCGACGGCACACTCGCCATCGAAGCCGTCGAGCCGGTCACGATTTCGCCCGACGAGTTCGCACACGCGGTCAGAGAGGAAGTCGAAACCCACGGGACACAGTTCGTGATGATCGACGGCATCTCGGGCTACCGGCTCTCGATGCGGAGCGACGATGACGATATCGTCACCGAACTCCACTCGCTGTGTCGCTACCTCAAAAACATGGGGGTGACGACGGTCCTGCTCGACGATGTCTCGAACATCACGGGCAACACCGAGGTGACGAGCCACCAGATCAGCTATCTCGCGGACAACGTCATCATGCTCCGCTATCTCGAAGTCGACAGTGAGCTCAAAAAGGCCGTGGGCGTCTTGAAAAAGCGAGCCAGTGATTTCGAGCGAAGCCTGCGGTCCTTCGAGATCACTGCCGACGGCATTCAGATTGGTGAGAAACTCACTGGGCTTCGTGGCATTCTGTCGGGAAGCCCGGAGATGATCGACAGGATGTAACAATGACTGACCAGCCCTCCACACTACAGGCAGTCGACTGGATCGATACAGCGGCGTCGACACCGCTGCATGTGGTCTGTTCGGTTCGGGGCGACCGGGACCGCGAACTCCTCGTCGACTGGCTCGGCTCGGTTGAGGGGGTGACGGTCTCGACAACCACCCCCGAGGAACTCGTCACCGCGCCGTTTGATCTCTGTCTGATCGACCAGTCGACGCTGAACGCGGTCGGTGACCGGCTCCTCGAACGAAGCACGGATGCCCAACCGATTACGTTGCCCTGTCTGTTGATAACGACGGGTCGACCCACGGCGACGAGCGCCGCCGGGGAGTCGACGACCGTCCCGGACAAATATCAGCCGCTTGTGACGGATGTGATCACGACACCGGTTCGGAAGTCCCAGCTCCGGCGACGGCTGCGGACGTCGTTGAAGATGCGTCAGCAATCCAAACAGCTGGCCAGTTCGAACACCCACCATCGGGAGCTGTTGGAACTGCTTCCGGAGGCCGTCCTCGTCGTCTCCGAGGGGACGATCAAATACGTCAACACCGCGGCCGAATGTCTGTTCGGTGCCAGCGAGTCGACCCTGCTCGGGAGCGCGTTTCTCGACTATATCGCCGCCGGCGACCGGTCGACCGCGGCCGACCTGCTTGCGGTCACCGAGCAAAGCGAGACCGTCTCGGGTACCGCCCCCGAGTTCGTCGAGTTCGAACTCGCCGTCGACGGGCGGGCGGTCGAGATCGAAGCGGCTTCGACGGCCGTCGGTCTCACTGGCGATTCGGTCCAGCTCATCTGTCGGGATATGACCGAGCGCAACGAGCGAGAAGATCAGCTCCGGCTCTACCGAAAAGCGATGGACGGGGCGACTGTCGGCATTACGATCACGGACGCCAGACAAGCCGACAATCCGCTGGTCTACGTCAACGAAGAGTTCGAACGACTGACCGGACTTGACAGCGAGGAGGTTCTCGGTCGGAATCCACGGTTCCCCCAATCGCCACGGACCAATCCCGACACTATCGCCGAAATCCGGCAGGCGGTCGACAACGGGGAGGCGGTCTCGGTCGAACTCCTCAATCAGTATACCGACGGCACCGAGTGGCACAACGCCCTCGACATCTCGCCGGTCCATCAGGACGGCGAGCTAACCCATTTCTTGGGCTTCCAACGGGATGTGACCGCCACCCGATCCCAGCAGAACCAGCTTGCAGTGCTCGACCGCGTGCTCCGACACAACCTCAGAAACCGGCTCAACGTGGTGTTGGGCCACGCTCAAACGCTCACAGAGGGTGCCAACACCGAGGCAGTCCCGATTCATGCGGGGAAGATCTGTGAGACTGCCGAGGAGCTGTTGGAGCTGAGCGACAAAACCAGACGGTTCCGGGCGGCAATCGAGACCGATGCCGAGTCGACAACCACCATAGAGCTCGCGGCAATCCTTTCGGACTGTCTCAGGGAGGTTTCCGAGACGTATCCAGCCGCTGTCTTCGAGCATACCGTCCCCGAGACGGCGCGGGTCCAGTCGAAAGCCGCAGTCACGTTCGCACTGACCGAACTGCTGTCGAACGCAGCGCTCCACTCGGATCAGGACGCTCCACAGGTCAGCGTTACCGTCTCGGAGGTCGACACTGAACTCCGAATTCGGATCACCGACGACGGTCCCGGAATCCCGGCGGCCGAACAGCAGGCGTTCACCGATACAACCGAGACGCCGACCGACCACGCCATCGGCATCGGGCTGTGGCTCGTCCGGTGGGCCATCGACAGTGCGGGCGGCGAACTCGACTACGAGGCCGTCGACCCACAGGGAAGCCGAATCACGGTTCGATTGCCGGCAGTCACGGCCGCCGAGTCGAAAGACAACACCACCTGACAGCCTACGACGTCGACCGATGGTCGGGACAAGAGCCGAGACGAAACCGAGGAGCCAAGCGACACACCCGAACTCAGGAGAACAGCCGTTTGAGATGTGATTTGGAGAAGAACGACGAGGGTTTGTCCATATGAACGCCGATTTCGCCGGCGAGCGCGCCGAGCCCGACTCGCTGGACTGGCTTGGGAAGCGAGTAGGCCCGGCGGATGAGATGGCCCATTTGGATCTCGGTCGACAACGTCTCGCGCCACGCCGACTCGTAGATCCCAAGCGATTCAGGACGGTCGGGCCGGATATGCCGAGCCGCGCAGTCGGCAGCAGTCATCCCGTACAGAATGCCACCTCCAGTGAACGGTTTGGTCTGGCCGGCCGCATCCCCAATCAGGAACACGCGGTCGGTCGTCACTGAGTCCGGCGGGCCAATCGGAATCGCTCCCGAACAGAAGCGGTCGGTTTCGACGCCGTAGGCGTCGGTCAAGAGTTGGAAACGGTCGTTGACATCACCGCCCGGCGGCGCGGCCAGTCCGTACTCGACGCCCGCCTCGCCGCGCGGGATACGCCACGCAAAAAACCGCGGGACGGTGAGGTGGACGTCGACGTGATCCGAGTGGTCGACCTCGTCGGTAAACGCGAGGACGCCGTGGATTTTCTCGCCCGGCTCGGGGAGGTCGACGGCCTGTCGGACCCGCGAGACAGGGCCATCACAGCCAGCGACCATCCGAGCTTCGAACGTTTGGGTGCCCTTCTCGCCAGCGACGCTCGCGGTGACGGTGACGCGATCCGGATGCTCTTCGATGCCGGTAACAGTATGGCCTTCCCGAACATCGGCACCGGCTCGGCGGGCGCAGTCGGCCAGCGTGCGGTCGAGTGCGACGCGGTCGACGACGTTCGAGACCTCCTCGGTTTTATAAAATCGATGGGAAGCGGTGTCCGGGCCACCAGTGTAGAAGTTCGCACCGTAGATCCGATTCTGGAAGAGGTCCTCGCGGGCGGAATCGGGAACGTAGTTCCAGATATCGGTGCTGACGTGGCCCGAGCAGGCCAACGGTGTGCCGACCGTACCCTTTTCGAGGGCGAGAACATCGAAGCCGGATTCGGCTGCCCGGCGAGCGAACCGCCCACCGGCAGGCCCGACCCCGACGACGACGAAATCGTACATACCTGTCTATGGCGAGCGATTTGCATATAGTTTGTTAGTTTATACCCGCCGCCCAGCGGTTCGAGTCGACCACCAGCGCTGGTAGTCAGTAGCTACTGCCTGAACAATTCACAGCAGACGGCGTTAGTCACGCTCTAACTCGTCGACACGCTGTTCGAGTTGTTCGATCCGCTGTGTCGACTCGGATTTCTCCGTCGACTGTCGGCGGAAGTAGCCGATGAGGACGACAAGGAGAATTCCAGCCGGTACGACCAAGAGAACAACAAATACGAGCAGGATAATCAGTAGCTCCGGTCCGATGGGAAGTTGCAGTAGCGGGAGTTGCATAACTTATAGAGAATCTCCCCCCAATCATACATAAAATACCTGATCACTCAAATATACTGTAGAGATGTGGCCACTCACCGCAACATAGGTCACACAACCACCAATCCACGCGGTGTTTGGCTTCGGAGAGAGTCTGTCCAGTTGATGTCGACTTCGCCCCACGAATCGCCCTGATCAGAGGCCGTACTCCTGAAGCCGGGAGACAGCTGTCGGTCCATCACCACCGTTCGAGACGACGAGGAGAGCGTTTCGCATCACCAGATGACAGGTGGCCATAGCACCCCATTTGAGACGTGTGGTAGAAAAGCTCCGTGGCGGACGAACGGCATTAGCAGGTCGACCGAGTTCAGTGATTCAGTCGTCGCTAGTGACTTTGGCAGGTTTCCGGCGATCCGAGCGTGGACCTTCGAGGTCGACAGCCGACAGATAATCCCGGAGATACCGGCCCGTATGTGAGGCTTCGGTGCGGGCGACGTCCTCGGGCGTCCCGCTGGCGACGACCTCGCCGCCGCCTTCGCCACCCTCTGGCCCGAGGTCGACGATGTGGTCAGCGTTTTTGACGAGGTCGAGTTCGTGTTCGACGACGACCACACTGTTGCCGTTGTCGACCAAGCGCTGCAGGACCTCGATCAACTTTCGCTCGTCATGTTTGTGGAGGCCGGTCGTTGGCTCATCGAGGAGATACAGCGTGTCGCCGGTCTGCTTTTTACCGAGTTCCTCGGCGAGCTTGACCCGCTGGGCCTCGCCACCCGAAAGCGTGGTCGACGGCTGGCCCAGCGACATGTAGCCCAAGCCAACGTCTTTGAGTAGTTTCAGGCGTCGACGGAGCTGTGAGTTGGCCTCGAAGAAGTCGTAGGCTTCGGCTACTTCCATCTCCAGCACGTCGGCAATGGTCTTGTCCTTGTAGGTCACGTCTAACGTCTCGTCGTTGTACCGCGAACCCCCGCACTCCTCACAGGGAACGTGCACGTCCGAGAGGAAGTTCATCTCGATTTTGACCGTTCCCTGCCCGCCACAGGACTCACACCGGCCACCCTTGACGTTGAACGAGAATCGGCCCTTCTTGTAGCCGCGCTGTTTCGAGAGTTTCGTCTCGGCGAACATCTCCCGAATGTAGTCGAAAACGCCGGTGTAGGTCGCGGGGTTCGACCGCGGGGTACGACCAATTGGGCTTTGGTCGATGAGACGGACGGTTTCGATCTCGTCGAGGCCCTCAAGCGAGTCGTGGTCACCGGGGTCGACGCTCGTGTTGTCGTTCATCTGCCGGGCAAGCGACTTATAAAGGATGTCGTGCATGAGGGTCGACTTCCCGGAGCCGGAGACGCCTGTCACGGCCGTAAACACACCCAGCGGGATCGAGACATCGAGATCCGCGAGGTTGTGTTGGCGGGCACCCCGTATCGTGAGCTCGCCATCAGAGTCGCGGCGCTCCTCGGGGACCGGGATCTCTTTGCGACCCGAAAGATAGTCACCTGTAATCGACTCGTCGGCGTTACAGATATCGTCGAACTCGCCATGGGCAACGATTTCGCCACCGCGCTTGCCGGGGCCAGGACCCATGTCGATCACATTGTCGGCCCGCCGCATCGTCTCCTCGTCGTGTTCGACGACGATCAGCGTATTACCGAGGTCCCGCAACCCGTCAAGCGTGTTAAGTAGGCGGTCATTATCGCGTTGGTGAAGCCCAATCGAGGGCTCGTCGAGCACGTAGAGAACGCCTACCAGCCCGGAGCCGACCTGCGTGGCCAGCCGAATGCGCTGGCTCTCGCCGCCCGAGAGGGTGGCCGCCTCACGGTCGAGCGTGAGGTATTCGAGACCGACCTCCTCCATGAAGCCGAGTCGGGCACGAATCTCTTTGAGGATCTCTGTCGCAATCGTTCGGTCGCGCTCCGAGAGGTTCGATTCAAGCCCTTCGAAATGTCGACGCGCATCGCCAATGCTCATTTTGTTGACGTCGGTGATCGAGGTGCCAGCAACGAGGACGTGTCGTGACTGCTCTTTGAGCCGGGTACCCCCGCAGGCCGGACAGTCGGTGACGGCCATGTAGTCCTCGATGTGTTCTCTGGTGCCTTTGGACTCGGTTTCGACATGGCGGCGTTCGAGGTTGGGAATGACGCCCTCAAACCGTTTTTCCTTCCGTCGAGTGCCGTTTTTCGTCGTTCGCTGGAAGACCACTTGGCGGTCGGTGCCGTAGAGGAACTGCCGCTGAATGTCGTCGTCAATATCTTCCCACGGTGTGTCGACGCTCAGATCGAAATGTGCCGCCACTGAATCGATTCGGGTTCGGTAGTACGAGCGGTTGTAGCTCCAGGCCTCAAATACCTTCTTCAGGGGTTTGCTCGGGTCCTGAATAACGAGGCCTTCGTCGACCTCCTTGGCTTGGCCGATCCCCTCACACTCCGGGCAGGCTCCGTGGGGACTGTTAAATGAGAACGACCGGGTCTCGATTTCGGAGAACTGAAAGTCGCTGTTGGGGTTGCCAAGCGATTCGGAAAATTCGACGACGAGTCGGTCATCACCATCGCCCGCGAGGTCGCCGGTCGACCGCGAGTTCGATCCCATCGACACGTCTTCGGGCGGATCGGGGATGAGTAGTTTCAGGCTACCGTCGGCTTTCTCCAAGGCCGTCTCGACGCTGTCGGTGATCCGTGAGCGAGCCTCGGCGGTGAGTTTGACGCGGTCGACGATCACGTCGATGGTGTGGTCGTAGTTCTTGTCGAGGTCGGGTTTCTCGATGGTCAGATCGTACTGTTCGCCGTCGACCTCGACTCTTGAGTAGCCGTCGGCTACCAGTTCGTCAAAGAGATCCTCGAAGGCCCCTTTCTGGTCACGGACGACCGGCGCGGCGATCATCGCGCGGGTTCCCTCGGGGAAATCGAGCAGTTGGCGGACCATCTCTTGGGCGCTCTGTTCGCCGACCGATTCGCCGGTGATCGGATCGTACTGCGTGCCGATGCGAGCGTACAGCAAGCGGAGATAGTCGTGGAGTTCGGTGACGGTGCCGACCGTCGACCGGGGGTTGTTGGCGGCGTTCTTCTGGTCGATGGAGATGGCGGGCGACAGCCCCTCGACGGCCTCGACCTTCGGTTTGTCCATCTGTCCGAGGAAGTTCCGGGCGTAGGCCGACAGCGACTCGATATACCGTCGCTGACCTTCGGCGTAGATCGTGTCGAACGCCAGTGAGGATTTCCCCGATCCCGAGAGCCCAGTGACGACCGTAAAGGCCTCCCGTGGGATCTCGACGTCGAGTTCCTTGAGGTTGTGTTCCTCCGCGCCACGGACGGTTATGTACTCTTTACTCATGCTGATCGTCCCGGAGTCGACCGCAAGAAACGCGTTCGTCAACGATGGCCCAGTGCATACAGAGAGGTGGGCGGCGAGGAACTTAACCCGCCCGTTCCATGTCACCGCGTACCGTTGTACCGGCGTCTCGGAGTGTGTTGTGGACGTCTTGAGACCCGCATTCGATTTATAAAACACTGATTGGAATCGGAAGCCGATAGAGCGTCACGACCGAAATATAGTAGACTATTTATCCGTTATACACCGACTAACGGTCCCGGTAGCCACTGAGCATGTTTTCGACGTATTTGGCGATCACGTCGACCTCAATATGAATTGGATCACCGACCGCCTTCTCCTGAAGCGTTGTGAGTTCGTAGGTCGTCGGAATAATCGCCACATCGAACGTGCCGGCCTCGCGGTCGATGGCAGCAACCGTCAGCGAGATTCCGTCGAGACAGATCGACCCCTTGTCGACGATGTACTGGCCATACCCCTCTGGGAGTTCAAACGTGAACCGCCAGTCGTCGCCGACTTCCTCGATAGCGTCGACGGTAGTGACCGTGTCGACGTGGCCCTGCACAACGTGGCCGTCGAACCGGCCGTCAGCGGGCATGGCACGCTCGATGTTGACGCTATCCCCGACCGATAACTCACCGAGATACGTTTTGTCGACCGTTTCGGCCGCCAGAAAGACCTCGAACCAGGAGTCGTCGGCAGTGGTCGACTCGAAGGCCTCGACGGTGAGACAGACGCCGCTGACGCTGATCGACTGGCCGTGATGGAGGTCATCGAGGCCAGCTGCCTCGATGCGGAGTCGACGGCCGCCAGCGTCGTCCTCGACAGCAACTACCTCGCCCGCGGTTTCGACGATTCCCGTGAACATACCCCAGAGAGGCGGGACGGACAAAAAGCGGTTGTGATACAGTTTGTTGTAGGAAGTTACCGCTCGACCGCCGCCGGTGGGCGGTCGAGGCGGGAACCGTCTACAACAGACAGTATGACTCCGGGCGGCGCGTTTTTATCTAATCAGGCGGTAGACGACAGCAATGAGACTCGGAATCATCGATATGATTGGCCTCGCCGCAACCCTCATTTTTGCCCTTCCGGTCGCCAACTTCGGCGTCACCAAGCTACTGGCTGGCGAGGCGACCATGGGTATTGCGCTGGTCGTCGTTGCAGTTGCGATGGTCGCACTCCCTCATTACTTCACGGACCCTCGTACCATCTTTACGAAACTACTCAAAGGGCTCCTCCCGGGCCGGTTTCGGAATGGAGAGTCGACGGTCGAAAGTGACAACGGGCCGGAACAGGAGAGTTAGTCGCCGTTTACCGGAGGTAACAAGCGTAATAACTTTATTATGGAAGGACATGTCACCGGGCATGAGTCCCCAACTCAAGCAGAATGACGTCCAAGAGCCCCTCCAAGAGGCGCTTGAAGCCGCCGAAAACACCAACACGAAGTATTACATTCGTCAGGCCCTCCAGCTGACCGAGCTAGATAACTGAACAGCAAACACTGACAGTCAGTCGACCTCTACTCAGTTCGGTCGACTGGTGTCAGTGAAGTGGGATACTCAATCAGTGTCTCCGGACCCTCCTCGGAGACGACAAACAGTGTCCCCAGTCGAATCGTTCCTCGGGCGGGGTCGACGACGCCGGTGTCGACGGCGATCACTGCGCCAGCACGAAGTTGGCTCTCAGCACCGACAGCAGGCTGTTCGTGTGTCGAGAGGCCGACGCCGTGGACGGTCGCGGTTGCTCGGCCCTGTGTCGACTGATCGGTATCCGGCGTGACCGCAAACCCGTAGGCACCGACTTCGGCAACCGCCTCTCCTTGGACTGTCGAGATGTCGACACCGGGTTCGATCTCCCGCTGTGCGGCCTGTAGGCCAGCTTCAGCTGCGATGAATGCCCGCCGCTCCCAGCCTCCTTCGCTGTCGACGGCCACCGTTCGCTTGAGATGACCGTGGTAGCCATGCGGGCCACGGGGGGAGACAGTGAGCCGAATCGGTTCGCCTGCCGGGAGCCGATCGGCGACATCGGTGTCGGCCTCGATGCTTGTATTGTCGGCTGGGGCGACACCGCTGGCGGCGAGTTCGGTGTTGATCTGTCGACGGAGTCGCTCGGCCGTAAGTGGCTGGCCGTCGACCACCAGTCGACCGTCGACTGGTTCGCTGGCCGCCAGCACTGCCTCCGAACGAGCCAGTCCGTCGGCGGCAGCCGCTTGGACGGCCCGGAGACAGTCGCGTTCAGCCGAGGTTTTTGTAGCGCGTGCCGTCGTCACTGCGGGCGTCGACTGTAGTTCATAGCCAGCCTCTTGAAGAAACACGGCCGCATCGTGTGGGAGGGTTCGCGGCACAAGCAGTGTGCCATCGCTTACGGTCGTTCCCAATCGGTCGGCGAGAACTGCACGGACTTGTTGACCAGTGGCAGTCGTGGGCGGACGACCCTCGATCTGTCGACTGATTTCGGTGTCACTGGTGACCTGCTTGAACCCAGTCACGTCGCTGACGACACCGCGTGGTACACAGTAGACGGCCTGTGGTGGCTGGTTTTTAGTACCGGGGAGAATGACAAGCGCCGTCTCGCGATCAGGCCCGTCGACACGCGTGAGATACCGACGGTTCGGATCGCCTCGCTCGCTGACGTGGACGAAGCCGACGGCTCCGGCGTCGTCGACCGCAGTCCAAACGGCTTCGAGTCCCGAGTGTGGCTGGTCGGTGGAACCGACTGCTGGCTCCGGCGAGCCCGTCACGGTTCGGGTTCGGGGGCATCCTCGGCGGCTTGGGCCGCATCGAGCAACTCGTTGGCAGGCTGCTGGCGGATCTCGTTGTGGAGCAAGACGCTGATCGGCACCGTCGGCGCGCCGTCGATCAGGTTTTCGAGGAGCACGAGCCGCTCGCGGGCACGGCTCATCCCGACGTAGAACACGCGGCGCTCGTTGTCGGTCAGCAGCGGCACCGGATTGGTGTGTTTGGTAAATTCGTCTTCGCCCGGAAGCTCGTCGTCAGAGGGCTCGACATCGCTCTCTTCGCGGCCGGTGACGGTCGCGGCCATCTGTTCGACGACCTTCTCGGTGAGATCGGTCCCAACAAAGACGTGGTCGGCCTCACGACCCTTCGCGGAGTGGATCGTTCCCACCCGCACGAGGTTGGGGTCCTGACCGTGGTAGTCGCCCTCGAAGTAGGCGTTGATCGACTTTCGCTGGAAGCTCGTCACTTTTCGGACCATGTCGCTGGCCGAGGCCGGATCAGGAATGAACGGGGCGAAGTTCTTGACGTCTTCGGGAGCCAGCGGAACCTCCGTGAGATCCTCGGTTTCAGCCGCCTCTTCGCGGTCTTCGAGGAACTCGTAGAACTCGTCGCGCTCGTTGGAACCGAACGCCGAGGTCTGGAGCATATCAGCCAGTCGACGCCCCTGTAGGAGAGTGAGGTCCTCGTCAGCGTCGTAGGCTTCGATGGCCCGGACGTAGTCGACGAGTCGGTCGGTCCAGAGCCGCTGGTCGGTCAGCGCCTTGAATGGAATCCCCTCGTCGATGAACTCCTCGATGAACTGGAACAGTTGGTAGCGGGCGCGGAACAGCACCATCACGCTACCGTCGTCTTCTTGGACCGTGTACCGGACGTTCCGAACGAGTTCGAGCATCGAGGCGTTTTCGACACCCTCGACGACACCGCCCTCTTTGCGGGGTTTGAGGTCCTTCTCTTGGCGTTTTTCGATATGCTGGATCTCCCTGTCGACGACGTTGAGGATCCGCGAGGGGAGTCGGTAGGAATTCGGGAGGACGACATCCTCATCGCGCTCGGCATCGAGCAGGAGGTTCGGGTCCGCACCCTGCCAGGCGTAGACGACCTGGTCGTCGTCGCCGGCGATCAGCACCTGCTTCATGTGGGGTTTCCACTCCTCGAAGACGTCATACTGCAGCGTCGTGATATCCTGAAACTCGTCGATGACGAGATAGTCGACGTTCGGCAGCAGCGAGCGCTGTTTGACGCGTTCGAGCATGTCGGCGAAGCCGACCAGTTCGTGGTCGCCTTTATAACTGCGCCACGCACGGATCGCCTCGGGGATGTCGACGCGGTCGTCGTCAGCCGTCCACGTCGGGGTGTACTTATTGCCCTCTTGGGCGTTGGGGTCGATCTCGGGTGGGAGGCGGACCTCCTCGACGTTCCACTGGAAAGGGACATCGTACCAGTCCGAAACCTCTCGGCTGGTCCGCTGGAGCCACTGACTCGTCGAGATGATCTTGTTGCCGAGGGTCGTCGACCGAGCGGTGCGGCGGCCGCCGCTCTGGTACTCGTCTTCGTATTCGAGGCCGAAATCCTCGCAGAACTCCGTTTTGTCGTCTTCACCGACGACATCACCACGGGAGAGGTTCAGCAGTTCGTAGGCTTTCGCGTGCATCGTGCAGACGTTGCCCTTCAGTTCGCGGGGTGTCGTCTCCAACCGCTCGGCGAGCCGCTCGCGGATCTCGGCGGCGGCCGCTCGGGTGTAGGAGACGACCAGAATGTCACGCGTGTCGACGTCGTCGTCTTCGAGAATCGTCTCGACGCGGTCGAGTAGGGCTGTCGTCTTCCCGCTGCCGGGACCACCGAACAGGCGGGTTATCTGCACGTCCGTGGTACTCATTGTACCATTTGCACGTGCCCCGACCTGATAAACGACGTGACTTCGGTCGCCGAAGTCGACGGCTGGGCACCGCTCGCGGGGAAACTGAGTTGCGGAAGGAGTCGACTACCGCTCGGGGAACCAACCACAGACAGCGCATTTCTGTGCGTCGTCGTCGTGGATGCCTCCGCACTCGGGACACTGCTTTTTGTTATACGAGTGGTCCCATCCTGCCGGTACCGTATCGTGTCCGTTTGCCGAAAGGAACTCGTCGAACAACTCGTCATCAGTGGTCTGTGCTGAGGCCATACTGGTTTGTGGTAACGTGTGTCACTCACTTAGCTGTTTGGCTCCCAGAGAGGGTTGTCACCACTCGGCTGAAACACGGACGAACCGAAAGGAATACTGCTCGAAAATGGCGTATGGCTCGTTCGTTTGCCCGACGAACGGAGCGCGGAGAGGGGTGCTCGTTCTGACTGCCCGCAGATCGGAGTGTGATGAGTGTGGTGTGTTCAGTGACGATCCGTACCTTCGGCTATCGGATCGTTACTTATCGGCTAGTAGCGATGGATGCAGGTGGTCCACCGCCCTGCCCGTTGCCCTGACCGCTGTTGCCGCCGGAGCCGCCGTTACCGCCATTGCCACCGTTACCGCCGTTGCCCTGACTGCTACCGCTTCCGCCACGGTCTGCGTTGCCGTTGCCCTGCCCATTACCGGCGTCTTCCGGTGCATTGCCCTGTCCGTTACCGGCGTCTTCCGGTGCATTGCCCTGCCCGTTACCGGCGTCTTCTGGTGCGTTGCCCTGTCCGTTACCGGCATCCTCTGGCGCGTTGCCCTGCCCGTTACCGGCGTCTTCTGGCGCGTTGCCCTGCCCGTTACCGGCATCCTCTGGTGCATTGCCCTGTCCATTACCGGCATCTTCTGGTGCGTTACCCGAGCCGTTACCGGCATCCGCCGGTGGCCCGCGACCGGCGGCCTCGGAGACGATTGGGCCGAGTTTCTCGATCTCGCCGTTACGGAACGCCGAGATCAGTTTCTGGATCGTTGAGACCTGATCGGCTGCCTCCTCGGGGACCTCTTGTGCGTCCTCGACACTCTCTTGGGTGATGAGTTCACCGCCGACAACCTCGTAGATCGTCGACTGGGTGGTGCCATCAACCGTCACCGCAATGTCAACTGCTGGTCGGTCGTCAAGACCGAACTGGAGAGTTCCGTTCGCGTCAGTGGTGCCCACATCGCTACCGTTGACTGCGACCGCCGCGTTCTCGACAGCCGTCCCATTGGAGGCGACTGAGACCGTCACGGTCTCGTTGTCGAGTGTCGCACCGAAGTCGAACTCGGTGGTCTCGTCGGTGTCGTCTTGTGCAACGAGTTCACCGTCGACAACCTCGTAGGTCGTCGTCTGGGTGGTCCCGTCGACAGTCACCGAGATGTCGAGTGCCGAGCGATTATCGAGACCGAACTGGAGGGTTCCGTTCGCGTCAGTGGGACCGACATTAGTGTCGTTGACTGCGACCGTCGCGTTCTCGACTGCGGTGTCGTTCGATGTGACCGACACCGTTACCGTCTCGTTGTCGAGTGTTGCGCCGAACGCGAAGTCGGTCGTGTCGGGACTCTCGGTCTGCTCGACGAGGCTCCCGTCGACTACCTCGTAGGTGGTCGTCTGGGTGCTGCCGTCGACGGTGACCCCGAGTTCGACCGCAGAGCGGTTGTCGAGACCGAACTGCAGAGTGCCGTTGGCGTCAGTTGTTCCTGCCTCGCTACCATTGACCGCGACCGTCGCGTTCTCGACGGCCGTGTCATTCGATGTTACAGACACAGTGACGGTTTCGTTGTCGAGCGTCGCGTCGAATGCGAAGCTCTCACCGTCGTCGGCTGTCTGGGCCCCAGCAGTTGTCGCCATGGCGGGGATTGCCATAGACAGACAGACTGTCAGGACGATTGCCATCAGTAGATTTCGGCGCATTACGACCTATCATATTGGAGGATAGTACTTGTATGAGAACAGTAGTGGACCCCATTTGCGCCGGATTACTCCCGTAAACGTCGTGTGGTTTTTTATATGAGGAGAGAATGTCAGCAATATAACCCGGTATATTTTAGATCGACCAACAGTGAGTCGACCCATCGCTACCGAACGGTCGACCACATCGGTGGGGCGCGGATTAGTTCTCGGCGGCCAGTTCCTCGGCGACGACACTCACATCGAGTAGTTCGGGGTCGACGGCCAAATCTGCTTGACCCTTGACGAAGTCCGGCAGGTTCTCCGGACTGTAGACGACCACGCGTATCTCGGGGGTGTTTTCCTTGGCGACCGGAATCCCGCTGGCTTCGCCAATGTCGGTCAACACCAGCAGATCGGCCTCGTCGAGGCCGGCCTCTTGGAGCGTCGACAGCGAGACGACGCCAGTGATCCGGTGGATCGTAACCCCCTCGGCTTCCAGTGCATCGCCGAGTCCGTCAGGGTCAGGACCGGCGACGATTGCAATCTGGCTCATTACTCGTACTCGATGGTCGCTGGCGGTTTGTGTGTGACGTCGTAGACGACGCGGGCGACGTTCTCGTTTTCGCCAGTAATCCGGCTCTGAATCCGCTGGAGCGTCGACCAGTCGATCTCTTGGGCGCGGGCGGTCATCCCATCGCGGCTCTCGACCGACCGCACGGCGACGACCCAGCCGTGGACTCGATTATCGCCTTTGACACCCGTGGCTTTACCGATCACAGCGGCGAACGCCTGCCACGGCTCGTACTCTTCGAGTTCCTCTTCGACGACGTGGCAGGACTCGCGGGCCACCTCGACCTTTTCCGGGGTGACTTCGCCAATGATTCGGACGGCGAGGCCGGGGCCGGGGAACGGCATGCGCTCGGAGATGATGTCTTCGAGTTCGAGTTCGCGGGCGACCTCGCGGACCTCGTCCTTGTAGAGGTCACGGACCGGTTCGACGATTCCCTCGAAGTCGACGCGCTCCGGAAGCCCACCGACGTTGTGGTGGGATTTGATGTTGCCCTCGCTTTCGATGCGGTCGGGATAAATGGTCCCTTGGACGAGATACTGGGCGTCGGTCTCCTTGGCTTCGCGTTCGAACTCCCGGATGAACTGCTCACCGATTACCTTGCGTTTCTCTTCGGGGTCAGTCACGCCTTCGAGACCCTCGTAAAACCGTTCGCGGGCGTCGACGATTTCGAGACTCTCCATGAACGAAAAGGTATCTCGAATCTGGTCGGTCTCGCCTTTGCGCATGAGGCCGGTGTCGACGTAGACGGGGGTCAACTGCTCGCCGATTGCTCGGTAGGCCAGCGTGGCTGCGACCGAGGAGTCGACGCCGCCGGACAGCGCGATGATCGCGTTTTCGTCGCCGATCTGTTCTTTAATCGATTCGACTGCCTCGTCGATGAACTCTGTTGGGTTTACCATTAGATGGTGACCTCGTCTTCGGACTGCGGTTCGGTTTCGGATTCGCTGCGGTCGACAACGGCCTTCAAAAAGCCCACGAACGGCGGGCTGGCTCGGTCCGGTCGGGACCGGAACTCGGGGTGGAACTGCGTGCCGAAAAAGAACGGATGATCCTCGTGTTCGAGAATCTCCATCCGTCGACCCGCCGTGCCGGAAAAGGCCAGCCCCTCGGATTCGAGTTGGTCGATGTAGTTGGGGTTAACTTCGTAGCGGTGGCGGTGTCGTTCGGTACACGAATCGTCGGCGTAGATTCTGGCCGCGAGCGTACCGGGTTCGATCTGGGTCTCGTGTGCACCGAGTCGCATCGTGCCGCCCATGTCGTCGACCTCCTTCTGTTCGGGGAGGATATCGATGACGGGGTGTGGGGTCTCTTCGTCGAGTTCCGCGGAGTTGGCGTCTTCGAGTCCGAGGACGTTGCGGGCGTGTTCGATGACGGCCATCTGGAAGCCCAGACAGAGCCCGAGGAACGGAACGTTGTTTTCGCGGGCGTGGCGCACGGCGTCGATCTTGCCGTCGGTGCCACGGGAGCCAAAGCCGCCGGGGACGATGATTCCGTCGGCGGCTTCGAGTCGCTCGGTGTGTTCGTCGTGCATCTGGTCGGAGTCGACCCAGAGTACGTCGACGTCGACTTCGCGTTCGATGCCGGCGTGTTTCAGCGCCTCGTGGATCGACATGTAGGCGTCTTCTAAGCCATACTTGCCGACGAGTGCGATTTCGACAGTTCCCTCACGGTCACGGGTGACGAGTTCTCGCCAGCGCTGGGAGCGCTCGGCTTTCGGCAGTGCGCTCTTAGCGATACCGAGTCGCTCCATTACGTACTCGTCGAGTCCCTCGTCTTCGACCATCAGCGGGACCTTGTAGATGTCGTCGACATCGGGATTCGAGAAGACCGCATCCGTCGAGACATCACAGAAACGGGCGATCTTGGTCTTTGTCTGTTCTTCGAGATGGTCTTCGTTCCGCCCAACGAGAATATCAGGCTGCAGACCGATAGATCGGAGTTCTTTGACGCTGTGTTGGGTGGGTTTGGTTTTCTGCTCGCCGTTCATCGAGTCGGGGACGAGCGTCACGTGCATGAAGAGTAAATCCTCGTCGTCCTCCTCGCTAGCGAACTGCCGGAGGGATTCCAAGAACGGCATCGACTCGATGTCGCCGACGGTGCCGCCGATCTCGACGATACAGACGTCGGTGCCCTCGGCGGCCTCCCGGATGCGCCGCTTGATGTCGTCGGTGACGTGGGGAATAATCTGGACCGTTTTGCCCAAATAGTCGCCCGCGCGCTCGGCTTCGATCACGCTCTGGTAGGTTTTCCCCGTCGTCACGTTGTGATCGGAGGTCATATCGATCCCGAGGAACCGCTCGTAGTTCCCCAGATCGAGGTCGACCTCGCCGCCGTCTTTGAGGACGTACACCTCGCCGTGTTCGTAGGGATTCATCGTCCCGGCGTCGACGTTGAGGTAGGGGTCGACTTTGACCGCGGTGACGTCGAAGCCCGCGTTGGCCAGCAGTCGGCCCGTACTCGCGGCTGTGATCCCTTTCCCGAGGCCGGACATGACACCTCCCGTTACAAAAATAAACTTCTTCCCCAGTGTGGGGTCGTATCCCGTTGTAGGTTCCGTCGGCATACTGACTGTCCGCAAGGTTTCATCAAAACGGTTTCGATAGGGTCGACTGGCTGGGTGTCGTTGGCATGCTCGACACCGCCACGGGAGTGCTGCGAGGCTGTCGACGCGACACGGGTTACCTGCGTTCTCCTAACAGCATCGGGCCAACAGTGGCGGTCCGTCGGATGATGGTTGCGGTCCGCAAAATAAACACGGCGAGCAGCACCAAGGGAACGAACACGAGCGTGACGAGCAGCGAGACGACGGATGGAAGAGCCGCCGCGCTGATCGCCGGGGTCCCAAGCCCGCCGTGTATGAGTATGATAAACACCGCTGCAAAGACGGCTGGAACACCGGTGTAGATAATGAGCTGTGAAAACCGGGTGAGTTCACGCTGGAGGTACACCGTTTTGAAATGTTCTTGGGCGCTACTAAACAGGCGTGTCGACTCGATCAGGTCATCGAACGCGGTTTCGGTCTCAGCCGAGAGCGCCGGGGCGCTGTTACGGAGATAGCGAGCGGTCGACAACTGCCAGCCGTCATCGTAGGCGATTGCGACCGAGAGCGCATCGAACGCATTCGTCTGAGGCTCGTCTACCGACTGGTCGACCCACTGGGCGTTGTCCTCGACGCTCTGGGCGTACTGTGTGACCTGCTGTCTGTACGCCGCGTTGGGACTGTCTGCAACCGACTCGGCCAGTCGGCTGGCATTCGTCCCAATCGTGTCGGCGAGCACCGATAGGACTCGCGTTGGCTCCATCGGTGTTCGTGGAATATCTGCCTGCTGTTCGATATCTTGCCGAAACTGCATCACACTACTGAACTGATCGCGGTGTTTTCCAACCGGGGAGAATTCTTGCGACAAAATGAGTTGATTCACTGAGACGACGAGCGTGACAAGCGACAGCGAGCCAGCAATCATCCCGCTTGCCATGCGGGTCACTGACCCTTGATCGGTGAATCCGATCACCCCCAGCGCGTTGAGAATCAAAAGCAGCCCGAAGAGACCGACTGAGATGATGATCGTGAGCAGCAGTCGACTCCCGTCGACCACGAGCCATTCGATGAGCCGATTCCGTGATCGTGGGTCATGCTCCAAACGCGGCTCGGATTGTGCCCCTGTGTCAGAGGACCCCGAAGAAGCCATACGACTACCACGGGTCGAGGGCCCAAAGTAGGTTATTCCCAACACAGCCAATACTGTACAGAGACGGCCGTTACGCGTGGAATATCACGTTCAACAGGATAAGTCCGTGATGTCGGTCGATGTGTCGGCCATGCGAGTTTTCACGACACGGCGTGAGGGGATCAGTCGACAATGACCGACCGCGCTACTGGAACGACCCGCCGTGGGTTTGTCGCCGTCTGTGGCGGAGGAGTGGTGGCTGTTCTCGGTGGCTGTGCCGAAACAAGCAGTAGCCCACCGTATCAAGACGGGCAGCTGAACCAAACCAATCAGACCAACCAAACCAATCAGACCAACCAAACCAACCAAACCAACCAAACCAACCAAACCAACGCCACCGAGCGGACAGCCCAGCAGACGACCGCCGCGGAAGCGGCCGCGATAACGGAGCCAACCACCAATGCCGTACCCCTCGATTCACTCGTCTTGGAGTCACACGAGTATGTCCTCACCCAGGGGTACAAAGGGCCGGTCGTCCAGGGCACGGTGGTCAACACCGGCAGCGAGGTCGTCCGAACCGTCGAGGTCCGTGTCCGCGTCTACAACGCCACCGGCGCGCAACTCGGTCTGTATATCGCCCGCACGAGTGATCTCGCCGCAGGCAACGCCTGGCAGTTCGAGGTGATTCTGTTGGCCTCACCGTCGGATATTGCGGACTACGAAATTGCCGTCCTCGGCGTTCCTGACTGAAGAGAGCTGCATCCTCATTCGAGGTTCTCGGATGGCCAGTACCACGCATCGGCGTCGACCGCACCGAGGAGCTTTCGTCGGGAGTCCTCACGCTCGGCGAGTGCCTCGGCAAACTCCCGGTCCGAGACCGTCGGAATGTCCGCCTCACGGAGGTGGTCGAGATCCGGTGGTGGCGGCGGCTGTTCGGCCGGCTGTATGAAGGCGTTGTTGAGCGTTTCCAGATAATCATTGACGCTCGACCGTGTGCTCTCGGTCAGGGCCTCGTTGGGTTCGTTCGCATCCGGGACGGCGACTTCGAGGAGAAACATCGCATCAGCCAGAATGGCGACAGCCATCGCCGAGGCTTCCGTTTCGTTTTCACTATGGTAGTAGTGGAGAATCGGATACGATTTGTGCTGTTCGGCAAGCATGTTCAGGTCCGACGACAGCGTGTCGAGCAGCAGATCCAGATCGGTGAAATCCTCGCCATCCCATCCAGACTGCAGGAACGCCTCGCTTCGCATTCCTAACGCTGTGACACCGTTTGCGAACGACCGCTTTTGGGAGACCGCGCCGAGAATCGAGAGGATATATGAGACGCTCAGCGTCGCAACGAGCATCCCACTGGCCGTCGTAAACGAGGAGGCCATCTCCCAGATGTCGCCGTTCGGCGTGAAATCACCGTTACCATCGGTAAACATGGTGTAGGCGACGTAGTAGATGCGTCCCGACCAGTCGGCGGGACCGCCATTTCGGGTGTCGATCAGGGCATACTCACCGCCTGCGAATACGAACGTCCACCCCGCCCAGAGGAGTCCGATCCACATACTGAGAGTGAGCACTAACACGAACGGGCCAGCGAGACTCAGGAATCGGGAGTGTCGACGGCCGAGTCGCCGCAGAACGCGCCAGACCCCGGTCGCCAATCGGGCCGACAGAGGGCCGCTTCCGCCGTCGACCCACAGCGTCGTCCACAGCAGGTCGACGACCAAAGCGATGAGCAGGACAACACCGAGAACAACGTAGAGCGGGTTGACTATCGCATCGATCTGAACCGGAGAGGCTCCTGTGGAAACCACGGTCTGCAGTCGCGCTACGTCCATACACCACTCACGGGGACAACGAGCCAATCCAGCGTCGACGACCCGGTCGAACCGTCAGTGAGTACTGACAGATGACAGCCAACACGGAGAGACGAAACAGTTGACTGGAGGTGCCATGGCATGCGACGGTGCTCGGTTGGCTCAGTCAAAAAAGTCCGGACCAGACATGATTAATACATATTGAACTAAGATAGTAAGAAAATGAAGCCAGTGTCAGCTCTCACTTCGACTCGCTGCTGTGATTTCAGGAGTTTGCTCCGGTCAGAGGTCATCTCTTCAACGGACGCCGCGTCGACATGGACTCATTCGCCGCGTGCCGAGCCAGTTGAGCAGCCATGTTGGGAGTCGTGGCCCACACCGCCCGTAGTTGCCGGAAAACGTCTACAACTCATCCGAAACTCATCGAAATCCGGCGTAAATCGGGTTTAAAACGCTTGTATCCGGATTTACGGCTTCCCCACCTTATGTGGCAGTAGCACCGTCGGTCAGATGCAATGAACGCAAGACAACTCATCACGATCACGGTTGCAGCACTGTTCCTGATCGGCGGGGCGACGGCGGTCGGTGCCGCAGCGCCGGCGGATCAGGCACCCGACACCGCATCGGACGCACACGCAGAGAACACGGATGACGTCGACTCGGATACAGACTCCGAGGACACTGCCAACAGCGAAGCACCCGCGGATGCCGCGGCCAACGTCGGACCGAGCGACGGCCTGCCCGAGCAGGTTCCCGACCACGTGAGTTCGGTCCTTGACACCATCCAATCGTTCCAGGATGGCGGCGTCGACTCCCTCGGCGAATCACTGAGTAGTCTGGTAGGTGGCGGACCAGCCGACAACGCTGGCGAGTCCAACGCCTAACGGTCGACTACTGTAGCAATCCTGACGATCCACACTCCGTTTTGATACCGTAAGACACCCCTCGCTGAGATAGGGAGTCTACCTCATGGGATCTGTTGGCGGACGTTACCGACTACTCCATGGGGTACAGTCACGCGGTACCAGTCGACAGCAGACCGTCTCACAGATCCTGTCGACTCACACCCGGCAGGTCGAGGACGAGATCGGGGCCGAACGCGCCTGCGGGCGTCGTGAATCCGGTTGGAGCCTCTCCCGCTTCGACGCGTTCGGCACAGGCCAGTGCGGCCTCGACAGTCAGTTCGTAGGTATCGGGCGTTCGGAGCAGCGACTGGACCGTCTCACCACTTTCCTCGTTCCATGCCTCACCCCAAACAGTGGTCTCGCTGGCCGCGCGGTCGGCCTCGCTCGGCCCGTCGACGAACCGGTCGACGAGTCCTTTTAATAGCCGCTGAACCAGGTCAGTGGCCATCAGCCCCTCGAACGGCCGGGCGATTTGGATGGCGTGGCGAACCGCGTCGGGGACAGCGACGTACACCGCGATGTTCGGAATCCCGGTCGTTCGGTAGGCCGTCGACAGATCCCCCCACGGGATCGTCATCACCGTTTGGGTACCCGAGCCGAAGTCGACGACGCGCTGTTTGGACGCCGAGGGGATCGCGCGGAGTTGGCCGTCCTCGCGGATCGCGCTCCCCGAGCCGAACCCGTTGATAAGCGTCTTGAGAGTTCCACCCGACAGCGAGCCCGACGCCGAAAGCGCCAACGAGAGATGGGTTGCCTCCGGGAGCCGCTCGTGCAAGTGGGCCGCAAGCGAGTCGGTCGGTACCACATCGTAGCCGACGCCGGGCATAAGCGAGACGCCCGCGTCGACGGCCTCGCTGTCCCGGCGAGCCAGTCGCTCGAAGACAGGGAGTTCACCGGTGATGTCCAGATAGTCGACGCCGCGAGCAAGACAGGCCGCAACCAGCGGGTCGGCAGTTTCCTCAAACGGACCGGCGCAGTTGAGCAGTGTGTCAATTCCCGACAGGTGGGCTTGGATGTCGTCAGTCAGATCGAACGCGCGGCTTCGACAGTCGAGGTCGGTGCCGAGAGTGTGGATACGATCCGGATCGCGGCCAGCCACCACGGGGTCAAACCCACGGTCGACCGCCGCACGGGCGATGAGTTCACCCGTGTAGCCGTAGGCGCCATAGATCAGCAGGGAGTCCATACCTGTCTGTTGGCACGTCGACACAAAAAGGGTGGAGGCTGTGATGTACCGGGACTATGGATGGTACCAATGTGCATGAATCCGTCTCGGGTAGCCACTGCTCGTTGCCACCGTCGAAACCCGAATACCGGACGGCTACAAACGGGGGGTATGACGAGGGTCGACGTTGGATCGCGGCTGCATTTCGGCTTCGGGAACCTTTCGCTGGCCCACGAGCGACTGTATGGGGCACTCGGGGTTGCACTCGACGAGCCACGGCTCTCACTGGCGGCGGAGCCAGCCGAGGGTGTGACTGCCCCGCCACGGTGTGAGACGCTCGTCGAGACCGTCTGTACCCACCTCGACGTGCCGGGTGCAACCGTCACCATCCGTGACTCGCTCCCGCCACACGTCGGTCTCGGGAGCGGCACCCAACTGGCGCTGGCGATTGCGGTCGCTATCGGCGAGAGCTACGACCGGTCGGTCGACGTCCGAGAACTCGCGCCCAAACTCGGGCGCGGCGGCCGGTCGGGCATCGGCGTCGCCACCTTCGAGGCGGGCGGCTTCGTGCTCGACGGCGGCCATCCGACCGCACGGTTTACCACCGCCCGCCCCGCCGACGGCGCGTGGACAGTTCCCCCGGTGGCCGCCCGCCACCGAATCCCGGACGACTGGCGGTTTTTGATCGTCCTGCCGGATGCCGACCCCGGACGGAGCGGCGAGACCGAAGACGACAGCATTCGGGGCGTGGTCGAACGCGCCGACCCCGCGCCCGCCGACAGGATTGCGGGCCGGATCACCCGCGGTGTGCTGCCGGCCGTCGCAACCGGCAACGCCGACCAGTTCGGGAGCGCAGTCGCCGACATCGGTCGACTCAACGGCACGTGGTACGCCGACGAGCAGGGCGGCGTCTACCGGCCGCCGGTCGGCGAACTCGTCGACTGGGTGGCCGACGAACCGGCCGTCTACGGAGCCGGCCAGTCATCGTGGGGACCCGCGGTGTACGGGGTGACAGACAGGGCCAACGCCGAGGCAGCCCGTACTGCTGGCGAGGCCGCCCTCGACTCGGCCGGACTCAACGGCGAGGTACTGATCGCCGCCGGGCGAAATCAGGGTGCGCGTGTCGACGGTGAGCCGTGGTCGGGTCGGTAGACACCCGTGGTCGGGTCGGTAGACACCCGTGGTCAGGTCGGTAGACAAGTTGGTCGACCGAGTAGGCAACGCATACTGCAGCGTAGGAACGGCGTAACGGCTAAGGACAGCCCCTGATATTGATAGCTATGCAAGATATTCCGTTCGGGATCTCGCGGCTCGACTCGCTGCTGGAGGGTGGTGCGCCTCCCGGTAGTGTGGTCCTCCTGTCGGGCGAAGCGGGGGCGGGGGCCCGCGAGTTCGTCTATACAAGCGCGGCGATGAACGCGTTGGCCCACACGAACGAGGACTTGTTCGATCTCCACTACGGCGAGCTACCGGAGGGCGCAATTCTCCCACCGGAGGTCCATTATGTCTCGTTTACCTCCTCGAAGGAGACGCTCGAAGAGGAGTTGCGCTACACCCTGTCGGATGATATCGTCGACGACGCCATCGATCATATCCAGTACAAGGATCTGTCGGTCGAATACTTCCAGTCAAGCCGGATTCCACAGGACTGGTATCTGGGTCGGACGACCGATCTCTCGGATCTCAGCGGCGGCGGCAACCGCGAGAAAGTCCTCAGCGTGCTTGGTGATTATTTGACCGAACACGCCTCGGGGAATCTCGTCATCTTCGATTCGATTACTGATCTGTTGGGTGCGCTTGGCGACGATCTGGGGTGGAACGACATTCCAATGTTGGTTCGTGGACTCAAACGGGCCGCCGCCCAGTGGGGCGGGCTGATCCTCGTGTTGGCCAGCGAGGAGACGCTGACGGCGACCAAACTCGGACAGCTTTCGGATGCCGCCAGCGGCACGATCAACTTCTCGTGGGAGACCGGCGGCTCGAAACGCGCCCGCGTGATGGTCGTCAAACAGTTCCGTGGCGTCCTCTCGCGGCTCGAACAGGAGGATATCGTCCAGTTCGAAAGCGAGATTCACGAAGGCGGCTACGATCTGAGCAACGTCCGGAAGATCAGATGAGGAGTGCGAACGTAGGCAGTCACTAACGCGTCGTAGTCAGTTTGTAAGGACACAGATCGTGTCCAATCATTTATGGAGGATATTTAAGTTTAGAGGATGATAGATAGCCAGTAATGGCGAGTGAGCAGGAAGATCCGGCCCCACTTCCAGCGCAGATCGAAGAGTGGGTGACGGATCGGACAGCCGAAACCGGAGATAGTCGTGAGACAGTGCTTGCTCGTGCGGTTGCATCCTACCGACTGCTTGCGGAGAACGAGGACGAAGACGACGCCTTGGAGACGGCACTGTCGGATCTGGAGGCCCGGATCGGGGCACTCGAATCCGACCCGGATGTCGACCGGATCGCGGAACTCGAAGCGGATCTCGACGAGCACGTCGATGATCTCCGGTCGCGGATCGTCGACGTGGTCAAGGAGGCTCGATCACGCGCGCCAGCCGATCACAGCCACGCGGAGTTCGACCGACTCGCAGGGATCGAAGCAGATCAAGAGGCCGTCGAATCACGGCTCGACGAGCTGAAGGGCGAGACCGCCGAGCGCTACGACGGGATCGAAGCCCGGCTTGCGGAGACCGACGACGACGTCGAATCGATGTCGGCGTCCGTCGAGACGCTCGAAGCGAAAGCCGACCGGCTCGCGGGGGCGGTGGTCGACCTCCGGCGGCGGCTCAAGCGGGTCGAAAGCCACGTGAGCCATCAAACCGCGCTGGCGAAGCTGCTCGAAACGGCGGCCCGTGAGGACATCGAGAAAGCAAAGTGTGACAACTGTAGTGAGATGGTCAGACTGGGGCTGCTCGTCGAGCCTGCCTGTCCACACTGTCGGAGCGCCTTCGACGGCATCGAGCCGGGGTCGATGTTCTTCAACTCGGCGTGGCTCACCATCGCCGACCGGCCAGCGCTCGAAGCGGGGTCGACCACCGAGGAACCGTTCGATGCCGACACCGAATCGCAGCCCGCAACCGACGACCGGGCGCGGCAGGATGAGCGATGAGCGGTAACTCTGAGGATGACGAGGAGTCGACCGGCGACCTCTGGGAGGAGGTCGACAAGTTCGCCGAAACCAACCCGGACGACGCCGAGTTCGAGGAGTTTACCGAACCCGATCCGAACGACTCCGAGGTAGCGGAGGTCGACGAATCAGCGTCGACAGACACCAAGGTCGAGGAGTTTACCGAACCCGATCCAGACAACACAGAGGTCGACCAGTTTACAGAAACCGAGCCAACCGACACGTTCACCGACTCCACCGAGTCAGCCAGTGGGCTCTCGGAGACCGAAGAGGCACCCGACGCCGACGAGGTGTTCGACGAGATGGGCGTCGACGAGGTCGACGGCGAGGCGCTGTGGGACGAACTGGCCGATACGGAGGCCGATGCCCGGTCGTTCGATACCGAGGAATCCACAGACTCGGCCACCGAGTTCGACACCGACGAGCCGGGTGCGTCGGCGTCGACGCCCGACGAGCAGGCCACCAGTCGGGGGCAGGCCGACAAACGAGCCACGTCAGCCGGGAGCGAAACGCTCGTCGACAAACGTGACTACTGCCAGCAGTGTCCCTTCTTCACCGAGCCGCCGGAGGTCAGCTGTACCCACGAGGGAACCGAAATCATCGAAGTGCTCGAAGACGGCCAGTTCCGCGTGAGCAACTGCCCGGTCGTCACCGACACGGGTCCGGATCGCACGATTTTGAACGACGAACATTAACTGCCGGAGTGCGAAGGCGAGGTATGCAATTCTGCGACGAGTGTGGCTCGATGATGCGCTCGGAAAACGGGCAGATGGTCTGTGCCAGCGAGGAGTGTGGGGCAACCGCTGACCAAGACGCCGACCGCGCCGCGGAGTTCACCTCAACGGAATCCCAAAGCACCGACGAACTCATCGAAACCGTCGAGGGCGCAGAGTTCGAGGGGAAACCGACCGCCAACGATATCGTCTGCGACGAGTGTGAAAATCAAGAGGCGTGGTACACGATCAAACAGACCGGCGCGGCCGACGAGCCACCGACGCGGTTTTTTAAATGCAAAGAGTGCGGCTACCGCTGGCGTGGCTACAACTAACAGCGCTTATCCGGATCTCATTGCTCGCAGCCACGGTCGACCGGGGAAATGCGTGCCACCGATCTCGATAACGCGGAGCTTGTCGGCCGCGATGTAGACGAGGTAGGACAGATAAAACAACATCGGCGTCAACAGCAAATGCCACACAATCAACTCGTCGACGGTGTAGCCGACATGCTCCAGTGTGTCCCGAACCGCCCGGATCACCGCAAACACCGCCGGATGGGTGACATAAATTCCAACCGCGTATTTGCCCCACGACGGCAGCGGCGTGTCGACGCCGAGCTTCGGCCGCGAAAGGAGGTAGATGAACAGCGAGGCGGTGAACAGCGCGGTGGTGATCCCGTAACTCGGCGCATAGACGTAGGCACCGAACGGCTCGCCGCGCAGGGGGTAGCCCAACACGTAGAGTTCGACCAGTTGGAGGATGGCGAAACCGAGCGTGAGACCGAGATACAGTCGACTGCGGTCGGTGCTCGGCCTCCAGTCGCGGGCAGCGATGGTGAAGCCGAGGCTGGTATAAAAGAACCCAAAGAACAGGGCGTCTCGAATCTCAAAGGGGACCTCAAGGAACATCGTATAGGTGCCGCCCAACAGGCCGACGACGTGGAACCCCAGTGCGACCGGCAGGGCGGCGGTTGGCACGCCGAGCAGGATGAACAGATAGACGAACAGAAACGAAAACAGGAGCGCGGGGAGGAACCAGAGGATTTCGGAGACCGAGGTGCCGTAGTAGATCAGGGCGACAGGGTCGACGAACGAAGCGAGACTGCTGTAGGTGGTTTCGGCGAGGGATCGGCCATCGAGAGCCGCGCGCACGAGTCGACCGGCCAGAAACGTCGGCGCGGCTAACACCAGCCCGAACACGTAGTATGACGAAATAGTGGCAGCCTGCTTGTGGACGTAGTCAGTGGGATCACGCTGTGCGATCTTGAGCGCGAAAAAGTAGCCCGACGTAATGAAAAAGAATGGCACCGCGAACCGGCCGGTGGTTTTGATGACGAACGTGATCATGTTCCCGTACTCGGTGACACCCGCAAACGGGTCGGTGTGAATCATGACCACAAACAGCATCGCAACGATCCGCATCGCGTCGATACTGTAGATACGCTTGGCCATTGTCCGACCGAGGGGCCTGCCAGTGATGGCTGTTTTTGCGGTCGACCAATCCGGTTCAAACGAAACCAACAGCCGATTCAATCGCGTGGTGCCGACTACGCGCCGTCTTCGATGGGTTCGTCGACGAACTCGTCGCCATACGGCTCGTTTGACTTCGCGTTGTCATCGGTGTCACGCTCTTCGACGAGGTCGTCACCGTACGGTTCGTTCGACTTCGCATTGTCGTCGGTGTCGCTCTCGGTAACGACGCCCGTGTCACCGTACGGACCGGCTGCTCTGCGTTCTTTATCCGACTCGCTTTCCTCGACAATGCCGTCATCGCCGTACGGGCCAGCGGCCTTCCGTTCCTTCTCGCTGTCGCTTTCCTCGACGATGTCAAACTCTTCTGTCTCGTTCATGACTCGAAGTATTTACTCAGTACTGAGTACTCATCGTGTAAATCATTTCTCATCCTGTCGGTTTTTTCAATAGTCACAGAGGATGGGAGGTGTGATTGGCGGCGAAATCGGCGCTGAAAGCTATCGACTGTATGAGGATTTAAGCCCCGTGTGTCCCAAAGGCGGCTATGGGAATCCTTTCGCGCACCTCCTACGTCATCCGGTCGAAAATCAACGCGTTGCTCAACCGGTCGGAGGACCCCGGCGAGTCGCTCGACTACTCCTACGAGAAGATGCGTGACGAACTCCAGGACGTCAAACAGGGAATTGCGGACCTGACGACCCAGAAAAAGCGACTGGAGATCCAGAAACGCAGGCTCGAAGAGAACGTCGAGAAACACAACAGTCAGGCCCGCGAGGCCGTCCAGCAGGACCGTGACGACCTCGCCCGCCAGGCACTCGAAAAGAAGAAATCAAAGATGTCCCAGATCGAGGAATTGGAGGGACAGATCGCCAATCTCCAGGATACACAGGACAACCTCGTCGAGAAAAAGAACAAACTCCAGGGTCGCATCGAGGAGTTCCGAACCAAAAAGGAAACCATGAAGGCGCGCTACGAGGCCGCCGAAGCCTCCACGCGCGTCTCGGAAGCGATGACCGGCGTTGGCGACGAGATGGACGATGTCGCCCGCTCTATCGAGCGCGCCGAGGAGCAGACCGACGAGATGGAGGCCCGCTCGGAAGCGATGGACGAACTGGAGGATTCGGGTGCCTTCGAGGACGCCCTCTCGGATAAGGACAGCATCGACCGCGAACTCGAAGAGCTCTCCTCAAGCCGGGAGGTCGACTCCGAACTCGACACGCTGAAAGCCGAGATGGGGAAAGCACCCGCCGAGGAAGAACCGGAGACCGACACCGAGGAGTCGACCGACCTCGACGAGGAACTGAACGCCGACGGCGACGTCGACGTGGATGCCGAACTCGAAGACGCTGAGGTCGAAGCCGAGCTGGACGAACTCAAAGACGACAAGTCGTAACGCTCGACTGGCCAGCACTGTCGACTGTCCCTCAGTCCGAAGGCTCCGGACTGTTTTGGGGGTCTCGCCCGTCGGTAGCGACACCGGATGAGCGAGTCAACGCCGAGTGATCGTCTCGAACAGCGGACTGAAGGCAGCAACTACTGGATGTCCCTGCTGATCCATGTCAACCGATGGCTTCTGGTTGCAGTCATCCTCGGCGCAGTGTTCTGTCTCCTCGTCGTTGCGAGTCAGCTTGGACTGGCTTCCCTCCGCCAGATCGCGGCCACCGAAACGGGTCTCAGATGGCTATTTTCGCCGTTCATCGGCGCGATTATCACTGGTACATCTATCGTCGTCACGATCAACCAGCTCGTGCTCTCACAGGAACTCGGTGCTGTCGGCGACCAGCGGGATCGAATGCAGGAGGCAATGGAGTTCCAAACCGATGTCGAATCGAAACTCGGGGTCGGTGTCAGTGAGCCGGAGCCCGCGGCGTTCCTCGCTGAGCTCGTCAGCGGAATCGAAGACCGAGCCACCCGACTCACCGAGGCAATGGTGGCCGACCATGATGCGGATCGTACCGAACTGGTCGAAGGGTTCGTCGACGACGTCACACGGAACGCGGAGACAGTGAGGAACGAACTCGACGGCGCACAGTTCGGGAAGTTCGATGTGATGGCCGCAGCGCTCAACTTCAACTACTCGTGGAAAATCTATGCGGCCCGCCGGATACGCCACCGACACGGCGAAGCGCTGTCAAGCGAGGCGAGCGAGGCGCTCGACGAACTGCTCTCGCTGTTGAAGTTCTTCGGCGAGGCGCGCGAACATTTCAAGACACTGTATTTTCAGTGGGAGCTGATCAATCTCTCACGGGCACTGCTCTACATCTCGGTGCCCGCACTAGCGGTAGTCGGTGTGTTTCTCATGTTCATCGACGCAACCACGCTCTACGGCACGACGCTTGGTGTCGACAATCTCGTCTGGGTGACCAGTGCTGGCTTCGCATTCAGTCTGGCACCGTTTGTCGTCTTTATCGTGTTCATTCTACGGATCGCAACGGTTGCCAAACATACCCTCGCGATGGGACCGTTCATCCTCCGAGAGACGGAGTTCGAATAGCGTCGTGTCCCACAAACGGGACGACGGCAGTGAGACGGCTCTGGCTGTCAACGTAGGACCACAGAATGCAGTGTGGACTACACAGTCGACGTCCGTCCTCCGACATCGGGCCTTCGAAACTCCGATCTGAACTGGCACAGTGATTTTAGTAGCCTGCATCTGAATACGGATGCAATGACACGGAGACTACTGGTTCCACTCGATGGCTCACCGCAGTCAAAGGAGGCACTGCGGTATGCTGTCGAGACGTTTCCGGACGCCGATTTGGTCGTCGTCCACGTGTTGAACCCTGCGGCGGGCATTAGCAATTTGGACGATCTCGTGAGCGAGACGGCCGACGTCCTCGACGAACAGGAGACGCTAGCCACCGAACTGTTCGAGACGGCCCGCGAGATCGCTGGCGAGGAGCGACTCGTCGACACCGAACTGCTGTCCGGCCGAGCCGCAAGCGAGATCGTCACATTCGCTCAAGACAACGCGGTCGACGAGATCGTCATGGGAAGCCACGGCCGGGATGGCGCGGCTAGACTTCTGTTGGGCAGCGTCGCCGAAACCGTCGTTCGACGGTCGCCGGTGCCGGTGACGGTCGTTCGGTGAGTGAACAGCTACCGACAGTAGTCGACGGCTACGAGTTTCAAAGAGACAGTTAAAACGTGACTAATCGGGTTGTCCAGAAGTCCGAGAAGGCGTGATCGAGGGCGGCCTCGGGTTTGCCGCCGGCATCAGTGCTGGCGGTGTGGTCGGCAAGATCGTCGAGCTGGGTGAGTATTGACTGCTCACCAGTGAGGATGACGCGGTCGGGGTCGACAGCGTCGATCTTGTCGGTCAGTCGCTCGCGGGCCTCGTCGAGATGGTCGTCGATCTGTTCGTTTCTGATTCTCTCGAAGCGATCCTGTGAGAAGCCGCCCTTCGAGTGGTCTGATTTGACGTTGGACTCGAAGCCCGCGTAGTCGAGGCGTTCGGTGCCCTCGTAGACACCAACCGCGAACACGTCGGCCCGAACCACGCCGAAGACGAGGGTGCCAGTCGGCCGGAACCACGCCTCGTCGACCCGGAACGAATCGTTCCAGTCGACGAACGCCTCGGGCAGCAGCGGTGGCCGAAGCGCCACCGAAATCAGTCCCGCGTCGTCAGTGTAGTAGATTGTCGGGGCGACGCCGCGAACCAGCGGTCCGCAGTCGCCAGCCACGTCGCTCACTGAGTCGGGGAGCGAGGCGTCCTCGCCCTCGATGACGGCACTCAGTGCGCCCTCGGGACCGGTCTTGAACGAGCGGAGTCGGTCGAGTATCTCGGCGAGTCGACCGCCACGGAGCGATTCGGTCCCTCGAACGGATCGGTCGGTCGCCGTCTCGGTCGCCGTCTCGCTTCGGTCGACGCGGTCTTCGAGTTCGGTAATCTTGTCTTCGAGCTGATTAACTCGCTTTTCGGCCGCCTGCCGGTCGCTGACCGCGTCGGCTCGCCGCTCGGATTCGGCCTCCAGCTGTCGCTCTAAGTGGTGTTTTTCCTCGGTCAACTCCTCGATACGTTCCTTGAGTTCGGCCCGTCCGAGCAGTGCATCAAGCATACTCCAAGGGGGTGTTCAGCGAACTTGAAACGTTGGGTCGACTGTTAGGCACCAACTAACGTCGACCGTTAGGTGCCGGCTACTGCCTGCCAGCCGGAGTAGCGAAGGAGTTCCATCGCCCGGTTGGCCTTCGCCAACAGTACCTCGCGCTTGCTCGCCGACCCCTCCTCAAGTAGCTCCGCCGGAACTGCAAGTGTTCCCGACGGGACTCCCTCGTCGCCGAGGACTGGGAAGTGTGTGTTGTCGACCTTCATGACGAGCGGCGCGTCGAGCCGCTCGACGCCCTCGCCGTCGGCATACAGCTGCTCGTTGACCGCTTCGTGGTCTTCGCGCTGGATGACCGCACGGTCGCAATCATGCGGTTCAACGTACAGTTCCCCGAGGTAGTAGCCGCCGGAAAATTGCTCGAACATACTATCCATGGTAAGATATACCATGGCCACTGATAAGCGTTGTCGCAAGTATTTATATCGGACCGCAAACTGACCGCTCGGTTACAGAACGGAACGTATAGTTAGTAAAACAGCACAAACGAGGAGTCAACGGCGAGAGCGGTGGTCGACTAGTTCCACTCGACGTCGACCGTTTCGAGGACGACCTCGTCGCGTGGCTTGTCTTTGCGGTCAGTTCGGACCGAGCCGATCTCTTCGACGGTGTCCATCCCTTCGATGACTTCGCCGAAGACGGAGTGTTTGCCGTCGAGGTGCGGGGTAGCATCAAGGGTGATGAAGAACTGCGAGCCGTTGGTGTTTGGCCCGGAGTTGGCCATCGACAGCGTGCCGGCGCTGTCGTGAGTGAGTTCGTCGTGGAACTCGTCGTCGAACTGGTAGCCGGGGCCGCCGCGGCCGGTGCCGGTTGGGTCGCCACCCTGAATCATGAAGTCCTCGATGATTCGGTGGAAGATGACGTCGTCGTACAGCGGTTCGTTTTCGACGGTGTCGCCCGATTCGGGGTCGGTCCACTCTTTCGAGCCGGTTGCGAGACCGATGAAGTTGCCGACGGTGTTGGGGGCGCGCTCTTCGAACAGTTCGACGACGATCTCGCCGTGGTTCGTCACGAGGGTTGCGGTTGGGTTTGCCATACAGATCGATTAGTCGGGACGGTGAAAACAGTGCTGTCTCGGGTTGACAGGTATGGAGTGGCAACGTGGGACAAACCGGGCGTAATTGAAAGGTGTGGAGGAAAACTGGGGTACAAGCTGTCTCGTTCGGCTGCTGGCACTGTCGACGGGGAATATCGCCGGTGTTATGCTTGCGGGATCGGTTCCTGCAAGAACGATCTAATCTCTGTTGCGACCCGTTCGGGTGCCGTCTGAGTTCCAATGTGACCGACGCCGTCGAGTTCCACGAGGCGGCTCTCCGAGAGCTGATCATCAAGCGTCCGCACGGCATCGCCGAGATGCGGCGGCCCGCGGTCGCCCGTCAGGAGGAGTGTGGGAGCCACGATGTCGACCTCACTGGGCAGTTCGTAGCCCTCGACAGCGGCGTTCTCCCGAATGACCGTGTCGACGAGATCGAAGTCGAACTTCGCGGGCCAGATCGGCAACGCCTCCGGGTCGGGGATTCCAGCACCCTCCCGATAAAAGAGTTTCATCGCCTCCTCTCGGTCACCTGCTGCAACCTGCTCTCGCATGCGAGCCGCGAGGTTGTCGCCACGATGGTCGCCGACCAGTAGCGCTGGCTCGTAGAGGATGAGTCGCTGGATGTCGGTCTCGGCGGCTGCCGCGAGGGCAACGAGACCGCCAAAAGAGTGGCCGAACACCGAGACATCGCCCTCAATGTTGTCGACCAGCGAGCGAAGATCTTGGACCTCACGGGCAAGGCTGTAGTCGTCGCCGTCGCCGCTCTCACCGCGTCCTCGTCGGTCGGGAACGATGAGTCTGAACTCCGCAGCGAGATGCGGGATGAGCGGGCCCCAACTGTGGCGTGTCGCGGAGCCACCATGGAGCAGGACGAGGGGGTGACCAGTACCATGTTCTTCGTACGCAATCCGAGTGCCGTCTGTCGACGTGACTGTCTGCATCAGGATTTACTGCTAGGGACGATAGTCGGGTAGGCGTGTCTCTCAGTCGTCCGGTAGTTTAAATAAAGAGCCGCGGTCAACGCTGGTCGCGCGACATCACAGTCGACGCTGGCTGTGTTGTTTCAGTGGTCAGTTGGGCAGTGGCGGCCACATCGGTGCGACCGTCTCTTCGATGAGTTGGGTCTGGGCCCGGCGCAGGCGTTCTGAGACCGACGACGCGGAGATGTCTAACTCGGTGGCGACGTCTTCTAGCGAGGCTCCGCGGGGGATGTCGAAGTAGCCCAGTTCGTAGGCCGTCCGAAGCGCTTCAGTTTGGCGGTCGGTGAGCCCATTACCGGGAGATTCGGGCTCTCCCTCGTGGGTGAGTCGACTGAGTCGAAACCCGGTGTTCTGCTGCCAGAAGGTTCGGAACTCGGTGAACGCCTCCCTGTTGGCGAACCACCCAGTTTGGGTCCAGCCGTTGTCGGTCACCTCGATCCGGTCGATGATCGCGTCTTCGGTGGCAAGCGCCTCTAGTTCGGAGAGGTCATCAATCTGAGCGCCGAGCTGTTCGGCCAAGCTGAGTGCTGGCTCGGCCTTGTAGCGCAGAGTATCACCTGCTTCTCCGATCAGCGTGTACGCCGCCACGTCGACGGCTTCCGAGAGAGCCGTCTCGACGGCTGGCTGTGAGCCATCAGTGACGGTGATGAGAAACTGTGGTCGATTTCCGTGGTTAAATTGAAGTGTGAGGACTACCGTCGCGGCTGGGACCGCAGCCGCAACGCTGACAAGCGGGAGCTGTTCGCACGGAATATCGAACTCGGCGACGAGCGCCATAGACGCTGTCTGCAATGGCCTCGATATATAAGAACGGACGTGATTCCGGTTGTGGCGCGAGTGGTCGACAGTGACAGTCGACGTGGTGGCACTGGTCAACGAAGTTTATGTAGCCGGACTTCGTAGGAGGTTTCCAACGAGATGGAAGAGAGCATCTCCGGATTCAAAGTACGCGGCGAGTGGGGCGAGGTCGTCGAACACGGCGAGCGCATCACTCAGTCACTCCGGGAGACGGGCACAGCCGAGGAGGGGTCGTTCGCCGAGGCGTTCGATGAGTGGAACGAGTGGCGACCCAAGGCCCACGAGCGGCTGAACAAAGACGTGAACAAGAAGACCGCAGATCAAGCCAGCGTTGCCGAAGGCGAGGGCGAGAAGGCCGGGAAGGCGGCGACCGACGACGTACGGACCGCAGGCGAGAAGCTCTCGGAGTCTTACGACAAGATGGAAGACGGCGACGACGAGGGCGCAGTCGAACGATGGCAGGACTCCATCGACTACGTGACCCGGGCGGCGGACTCGGTGAGCCGAAAGGCGATTCGGACTGTCGAAACCACAGTGTACGAAAAGGTGATGACACAGCTCGCGCCCTACTACTTCGACAACGATCTAATCAGCGCGAATATTCAGAAGACAGCCCAAGGCGACAACGGCGAAGAGGAGTTCATTTTCGAGGTGAACGTCAACGACGACGACCTCAAAGAGCAGGTCTCCCAACAGCTCGGCGAGTACGAAGACACCATCGACCGTTGGCACGTCACCACCGAGAAGGATACCGCAAACGTCGAAGCCGCCGAAGGTGTCGAGCCGCCACCTTCCGAAAGCGACGATACCAAGTCGACGACGAACTGAAATCCGAGGGACCCAACAGCCTAAGGGAGCCCCTTCCAAACACTGCACAATGACCGAGCCGTTACGCATCGACCCCGGCGAACGGACAGCCGACGAGATCGTCGACGAACTCAAAGCGGGTCGACGAATTTTGGTGACCGTCGAGATGCTTGGGCAACCCAAAGAGATCAGCCTCCGGTACGACGGCGAACTCTACTACTGTGATACGCCGACACGACTCCACAAACACAGCGACGAGAGCGAAATGCGAAACTGTGTCCAGGAGATGGGGTATGGAAAATAACCCCACAACCGGCTGCCCGAAAGCCGGATAGTTTTACTGTGGGTCACCCCTAACGAAGATTATGACGCAGTCGCCCGACATCGAAAACCTCGTCGGCAATACAGATCCGGAGTTCACCCACATTCTCTCCTGTGTCTTCGGCATCCGTGACCACGAGAGCCGAACCTATCTCACGCTGCTCGACTGCCCCGGCAGCACCGTCGAGGAACTCGCCAACACGCTCGACCGCGACCGGAGCAACGTCAACCGCTCGCTGTCGACGCTCCGCGAGAAAGGACTCGTCGACCGGGAGCGCCGCCTGCTGGACCCCGGCGGCTACGTCTATCAGTACACCGCGGTCGACCTGCCGACCGCGAAAACGATGCTCCACGAGGCCCTCGACGAGTGGGCCGAGGCAGTCCACGACTCCATCGACGGGTTCGGCGACTAGCACAACACCGTAGTGACCGCAATTGTAACCGTGGTGACTGACCACAACCGACCCGTTTTTGAGGCCGCCACGTCAGGATTAGATAATGAGTCTTGAGCTGTCTGCACCGGCCCAACCCGCCCCGGCCTGTGCCAACGACGACGGTGTCTGGCTGGAATGTATCGAGTGTGCCGAACAGTTCGGCCCCTTCGACGATATCCGCTACACGTGTGACGACTGCGACGGCCTCCTAGAGGTCCGGTACGCCAACCCACCGACGTTCGAGGAGTTCGAAGGTCGCGGCGTCTGGCGATACAACGCTGGCCTCCCCTTCGAGGTCGGCGTCACGCTCCCGGAGGGCGACACGCCGCTTCACGAAGCGCCGCGACTCCGCGAGTCAATTGGCGTCGACACACTCCGCATCAAACACGAGGGGATGAACCCCACCGGCTCGTTCAAAGACCGCGGCATGACCGTCGGTGTCCGGGTCGCCGAAGAACTCGGCGTCGACCGCTTGGCCTGCGCCTCAACTGGCAACACCAGCGCAGCACTCGCCGCCTACGGTGCTCGCGGCGGGATGGAAACCTTGGTCCTGTTGCCCTCGGGCAAAGTTGCGGCCGGAAAGATCGCACAGGCAAGTCTGCACGGCGCACGAATTCTGGAGGTCGACGGCAACTTCGATAGCTGTCTCGACATCGTGCAGGACCTCGCGGCCCTCGGTGAGGCCTACCTGCTGAACTCGCTGAATCCCTTCCGACTTGAAGGACAGAAGACGATTGGCTTCGAGATTCTCGAAGAACATTACGAAGACTACGGCGAGTACCCCGACCGGATCGTGCTGCCGGTCGGTAACGCGGGCAACACCTCGGCACTCTACAAGGCGTTCCGCGAACTCGTCCAGAGCGGCGCGCTTGAAGAGGATCAGGTGCCGAAACTCACCGGCGTTCAAGCCGAGGGAGCCGCGCCGATGGTCGAAGCCGTACGCGAGGGTAACGACGAGGTCCGTCGCTGGGAGCACGTCGAAACGAAAGCGACCGCGATCCGAATCGGCAACCCGGTCAACGCGCCGAAGGCACTGCCGGGTATTCGCAACACCGGTGGGACGGCAGTCGCGGTCTCCGACGAGGAGATCACCGACGCACAGCGCCAGCTTGCTGGCGAGGGAATCGGTGTCGAACCGGCCTCGGCGGCCTCGGTTGCTGGCCTCCGAAAACTCCGCGAATCCGGCGAGATTGATGCCGACGAATCGGTGGTCTGTCTGACGACTGGCCACCTGCTGAAGGACCCCGATGCCGCCTTCGCCGCGGGCGACGATCCCGAGCCGGTGCCGAACGACACCGATGCTGTCTTGGAACACATCAACACGGACGCCTCGATATCCGGTCGCGTCTCCAAGCGGGTGTCGAACACAGTTGACTCGACGCTCCTCACGGTACTGGCGGGTGGCCTCGGGATCGCGTATCTTGGCTACCGGAAACTCCGTTCGAAATCCGAGTAGGTCATCACCCCGCAAACAACCGGGTATAAGATGGTAATACCGGCGTCTTGCGACAGTCTGACGCGCTTTTTTGTCCTCAGAGAAACACTCTCGGAGTATGTGGTCGTCAACACTGCCGACAGGAACCGTGCGCGAGGAGGGACTCGGGAGTCGAACCTTCCCGGAGCAGTCGACGCCACAGTCACCCCAGCGAGTCGACCAGCCTGCCCACGAAACAGCCGAGCAAAACGCGACGCTTCAGGCCGAACTCACCGCGCTCCGTGAGGAACACAAGCAGGCCGAAGCCGAGATCCAGCGGCTCGAATCACAGGTCGAGCTGCTTCGAAAACAGCTTGCCAATCAGAAGGATGCCGAGGCGGCGATGGTCGACCGATACGAACGCATTATTTCGGAACTCGAATCGGCGGCCGCAACCGCGCCGGAATCAGCTACCGCAGACAGCAATGACGACCGACGCGGTCTCCTCGGTCGACTCAAAAGCTGGTTGTAAACGCGACAGTTAGTTGTCGACACTCGGCGAACGTGAGCGCGGTGACGTTGGCGGCTGCTGTGGGCGGGACTGTGTTGGGACCCATTCCTCGTGGAGTGGGAACTGTGCGGTTCGGATAGCTCCCAGCGCGGCCTGTCCACGGTCGACGTCAGTGCCACCGAGTCGGGCGTGGTAGGCGTCCAGCGACTCACGCTCGGAAGCGATTGGGACGTACCGCACCGTCGTTCCGCGGCTATCGATATCGAGCAGGAGGTACGCCTGCGGGAACGTGCAGGTCGCTGGCGAGGTGACCTCCGTCACGGTCCCGTCACCGACCGTTGGGCTATCGTAGTGGGCGACGCCGGGGAGATGAATGTGACCAGTGACGACCAGCGGAACGCCAGCAGCCGCCAGCGTTTCCATCACCTCGTCGCCGTTCCGCATGATCGGCACACCGGACATATCGATGCCGGAGGCCACACCGGAGGCTTCGGCCTGTCGGGCCGTCGGCGGGAGATTGTGGTGTGTGAAAACAAGCGGACAGTCGGCCGTCTCGATCCGGTCGGTGAGCCATGCCAGTTGGTCGTCGGTAATGCGGCCATCGTGGCTATCTCGGAGGTCGCCGTCGGCTGTCCACGCGCTGTCGAGGGCGAAGATGTCGACGCCGCCGACCTCGATCTGGTAGGGGAGCGTCCCCGGCGTGTAGTGGTCGATAAACCGGCCACGGGAGGCCGAGCGATGGTCGTCGAACGTTTTCGGCACGTCGTGGTTGCCGGGGACCGCGAAGAAGGGTGCGTCGAGCTCCGCCAGCAGGTCGTCGACGCGGTCGAAATCCCACGGCGCGCCGTCCTTCGTGAGATCTCCGACCGAAAGGACCGCGTTCACATCGCGGCTGTTGATGTCCATGATAGTCGATTTAAATAGCGAGGCAGTTTTTTCGAACTGCTTTGGAGAGTCTGTGGCCCGCGTCGACACGTGGGGGTCCGCGACGACCGCCAGCCGTGTGGGACGCGGGGCTGTGGGGGCAGTGAGCCGGGCCATCACTGTGCTGCCGAACTGCCGAAACTGGCGACCACGCATTAGGGTCGACTCGGGAGCGAGAGCTAAAAGACGTGTCTAGGATCTGTATAGCGATCTGGGGAGTCTATATAGTCCGAATCGAGTCAGTCCGACACTGCGTGTGAGAAAACGAACTCCCGGAGCAGTTTCCCCGCAAGCGCGGCGGCTTGGCCGTCGTCGCGATCGTTGACCTCCACGACATCAAAGCCATCACAGTGCGGTGCAACCGCCCGAACCACATCCCGCATCTGCCGAGGCGTGAGTCCAAACGGTTCCATCGTTCCCGTGCCGGGCGCAAAGCCCGGATCGGCGGCATCGATGTCGACACTCAGATAGACCGACTGTTCCCCGAATCCCGGTGGATCGGCCAGCCAATCGTCGACCGATTCGGGTGCAACCACGGTCACATCGTCTTCCTCGGCTCGGTCCCACTCGGCTTCGGAGCCGGTTCGTGCACCGAGAATCACTGCTTCGTCAACAGTCTCAAGCACGCGCCGAGTCACGCAGGCGTGGCTCCATGTGTTGCCGTCGTACTCATCTCGGAGGTCTAGGTGGGCGTCGAGACAGACGAACACGTCGGGGTCGACAGCCTCGACAGCCGGGCGGCTAACCGTATGCTCGCCACCGAGCACGATGGGAATCACCTCGTCCCAGACGATATCGCGGAGCTGACCGCCGAGGTAGTCGCAGTACTCCGCAACGTCGTCCCATGGGCGGATGTCGCCCGCGTCGTGGACCCCGAGGTCGGTGAATCGCTGGTCCGTCCGGTGGTCGTAGTTATCGTAACTCTCTGCAAAACGGCGAATGCGGTCGGGACCGAAGCGGGTCCCGGGTTGAAAGGTGGTCGTGACGTCGAGGGGCGCGCCGACGACCACGTAGGAAGCAGCCTCGCGGTCGACAGTCGCGCCGGGAAACATTACACGACCTTTCGCTGGCCCTCGTACTCGAGGTATTCGATATCCATATCGCTCTCGAAGGTTTCGCCCTCCGGAATACGCATGGTGAACGTCTCGTAGGTATCGAGGTCCATCACTTGGGCGTCGTCACCGGTCACAGAGACGACCTGTCCCTGCTTTCGCTCGATGATCGGCACCCAGACCTTGGCGTCGACGGGCTGGCTGAGACTACGTTTGCGCTCGTCGAAGACGCCCTTGCCTTCGACACGGGCCTTGGCACTGCCGTGTTTGCCCGGCTTGGCCGTACTATAGTGGTTGATCTTGCACGGTGCATCGTCCATCATCACGTAGCTTCCCTCTTGGAGTTCGCGAACCTGCTTCTGTTCTCGCGGCATGAACATCCCTTCTTGAGGGGCCAGTATAAACCGTTTGGAACACGCCGACGCCGAGGGGCCCCGTCTCTCGGAGTAGTCGGGTGCTAACAGATCAGTAGTCGTCGGCTACGAGCGACTCCAGCACCGACAGCGTGCCATCGAAGTAAGAAGCCTCTGTGACGGTGTCGGCCGCCGCCAGCGCACGGTCGTCGGCGTTGGCGACTGCATACGATTCACCAGCGACCCCGAACATCGAGACGTCATTGATACTGTCACCGATGGCGACGAACTCACTTGGGTCGAGGTCCAACTGCTCGGTGACCGCGCGGAGTCCGTCGCCCTTCTCGACGCCCGGCGTTTTTAAATGGTAGGCGTAGCCGGTGTCGACGACTTCCAAGCCGAACTCGTCGGCCACCGAGCGCAGCAGTTCCTCGTCGGCGTCCAGCGAGGCGGCGATTTCGGTCTCTCGCCACCGATTCGTGGTGTCGGCCTCACCCCACCCCAAATCACCGCCCTTCGTCTCGAAGCGATCAATGGCCGCCTCGGCGGTCGACCGGTCGCCCTGAAACGACAGCTGGTCGTCAACACAGACGACGCCGCCGTTTTCGGCGATGACGCGCTCGGGGATTCCCAAAAAGTGACAGAGTGCGATTGGGTAGGGAAACGATTTGCCCGTGGCGATCACGACCGGAGCTGGCCAGTCGGGGAGCTGTTCGAACACGCGAGGATCGATCTGGTGGGTCGGCGTCGTGAGCGTGCCATCGATATCAAGCGCGAGCGGTGGAGCCATACCAAGCCTTTGTGAGAGCGATATAAAACGTCACGACAAGCAGCGGTGTCAGTTGGATAGAAAATACCTTTATGATAATAGATGATGTAATAGATGCTGAGGCATGAAGAAACTCATCAACAGTCCGGAGGCAGTCGTCGACGAAATGCTCGATGGAATGGTCGCGGCGTATCCGGAACGGCTGCGCCGGTTGGATGATATCGAAGTACTTGTCCGGGCTGACGGACCCGTTTCGGGCAAAGTTGGAATCGTCTCCGGCGGTGGGAGTGGTCACGAACCCACACACGCTGGCTTTATTGGCGACGGAATGTTGGATGGGGCGGCTGCCGGTGAGGTGTTCACTTCGCCGACTGCCGACCAGCTCAACGAGATGATCCAGGCCTGTGACTCCGGCGAAGGCGTCCTCTGTGTCGTCAAAAACTACGAAGGCGACGTGATGAACTTCGAAACAGCTGGTGAGATGGCCGAAATGGAGGACGCGGATGTCAGACAGGTGGTCGTCAACGACGACGTGGCCGTCGAAGACTCGTTGTATACCAGTGGTCGACGGGGTGTTGCGGGCACGATCTTCGTTCACAAAGTTGCGGGGGCAAAAGCCGCCGAGGGCGCGGATCTCGACGAGGTCGAACGCGTCGCCAACAAGATGATCGACAACGTCGCGACAATGGGGGTCGCACTCACCTCCTGTGTCACACCCGACAAGGGTGAGCCAACGTTTGATCTACCGGAGGACGAAATCGAACTCGGAATCGGGATTCACGGCGAGCCGGGCACCGAGCGCGTCGACATGATGAACGCCGACGAAATCACCGATCACCTCACCGAGAAGGTCCTCGAAGACCTTGATCTCGACGAGGGCCAGGAGATCATCACGATGGTCAACGGCATGGGTGGCACTCCGCAGTCCGAGCTGTTCATCCTCAACCGCAGACTCCAAGAGATCGTCGACGACCACGACCTCGAAGCGTGGGACGCGTGGGTCGGCGACTACATGACTTCCCTCGATATGATGGGAGCCTCGATCACCATCGCGGCGGTCGACGAGGAGCTCAAAGAACTCCTCACTGCCACGGCCGATACGCCCGGACTCACCGTCTGAACTCGCAATTTCGCAGTCTACTTTTTTTTATAATGGTCGACGGAGAGACAGTGTAACTGATACGTATTTCCAGATTACCATTATCGTTCGACATAAATACTTTGACGTTCGGGCGACACTCATAGCATATGGTAGATGAAGAGACACAGCAGGAAGCAATTCGGGCAGCCGCAGAAGCGGTCGCCGACCGGCTTGAGGCCGAAAAAGAGTATTTGACTGAGCTGGATTCAGCGATTGGTGATGCCGACCACGGTTCGAATCTCGCCCGCGGCTTTCGGGCAGCCGCCGATGCAGTCAAAGACGACACCGAGTCGACGCCCCAAGAGTTGGTCAAAAAGATGGGCGTCACGCTGATCTCGAAGGTCGGCGGGGCCTCGGGCCCACTGTATGGAGGATCGATTATGAGCGCCAGCCAGACGCTCGACGACGGAGTGACCGCCGAAACCTCAGTTGCATTCGCGGAGGCGTATTTGGAGAAAGTCAAAGATCGGGGCGATGCACAACTCGGCGCGAAGACGATGGTCGACGCGCTGACGCCGGCGGTCCACACCTACAAAAAGTCGATTGAGGTCGACGATCTGCCACCGCTGACCGCCCTCGCAAAGTCGACCGCGGCCGCCGAACGTGGCGTGGAGTTCACCGTTCCAATCCGGGCACAGAAGGGACGAGCCTCCTATCTGGGCTGGCGGTCGGTCGGCCATCAAGACCCCGGTGCGACCTCGACGTGGTTCATTATGCAGGAGTTACTGTCGGTAGCCGATGACTACCTCGATGGCGAGACCGATGTCGACGCCCGCTCGCCGACGATTCCGGACGAAACACCCGACGCAGATGAGGACGACGCGTGATCGGACTCGTTGTCGTCTCCCACAGCGCGAAAGCCGCCGAGGGGATCTGCGAACTCGCCGCCGAGATGGGTGGCGACGCCCCACTCAAACCCGCGGGCGGCGATGACGGCGAGATCGGTACCGACGCCACACGAATCCAAGAGAAGATCGAGGCCGCCGACGACGGTGAGGGAGTCGTCGTCCTTGTCGACCTCGGCAGCGCAGTGATGAACGCCGAACTCGCTATCGAGATGGGTGACACTGAGGCGGTAATCGCCGATGCCCCGATTCTCGAAGGGACACTCAACGCGGCTGTCGAAGCCACCAGTAAAAAGGCCACCGTCGACAGCGTCGTCGAGAAGGCCGAAGAAGCACAGACCTACCGAAAGCTATCCTGAGCAGCCGCCGCCCGTTTGGAATAGGTGTCACGGTCAGCCACCAACACCATCCATATTTTATACGAATCTATCTATAATTCTTATCAGTAAACTATTCGTACTGTGACTGTAAGTGTATTATATGGTTGGACAGGATTCGCTCACAGACCCACAACAACGGTCAGAGACACGGACAGAGGTTGCTGATTTTATTGCATCACAGCGACTGGACACCGACTCGGTCAGTTGGATCTCACCGACGGGAGTGGGGGAGTCCCGCGAAGAGCTACTCCAGATACCGGCCGAGACGGCTGGATTGACCGACCAGTCAGCCTGTCGGATCGGCGATATCGGCTGTGGAGCCGGTGTGCTCACCGCGGCGCTTGCTGAGCGATATCAGTCGTCGAAAGTACTCGGTATCGAGTTTGCAGCCGGTGCATACGACGTCGCACAGGGTCGGTTTGTCGACAGCGAGAACGTCGTCGTTGTCGGTGGTGATGCCAAGCGCGTACTCCCGGAGCTTCGGCCGCTGGATGTCATCTATGCGATCAATATGGTGCAGGATACGGCCGATCCACTCAGGATGATACGCGCACTAGCCGAGGCCCTGAGCGAAGACGGGATACTGATACTCACCGTGCCGGATGAGACGGCCACCGAACTGTTCCCCGAGTTCGCCGGGTGGGACGAAAAACGAGAGCTGCCGTATATGGAGATGACCGATATCACCGTCGACGGCGAGCAGACGAGCTGGCATCAGTACGCGTTCCCGGAAGACCGGCTGAAAACGGTGTTCGAACAGTGTGGCCTCTCGGTTGTTCGGCAGGACACGCTTTCGGCCGACGCAGCTGGGTTGTTGTATCCGATGGAACTACTCGATGACGACGAGCGTCGAGAGTGGGCCGAATCAGTCGTCGAGGAACAGCGGGCAAACCCACAGGCAGGTCCAGAGATTCCACTCTACGTACTGGAAACCGAGTCCTAACGATGTCGCCCACACTGCACAACGAACACGTCGACCACGACACCGCTGGCGACGACATCATCACCGCCGCCGAGCTGGAAGCACGCGGCGCGGAGGCCGCGACAGACGAGACGATGCTGTTCGAAACCTCCGGAACGAACGGCGAGCCGAAACGAATTCCCTACGCCTACACACAGCTCCCGGCCCAGAAACGACACGAGGCCCACGCCTTTGAACTGGCAGGACTCCAGTCGGATGATGTCGTGATGACGTTGGCCGCCCCGCTCGACGGGATTTCGGGGTGGGCGAGTCGATCCGGCTCCCGTGAACTCGGGGCCGACGTCCTCAATCGGTCGTTCAACGATTACAAGCAAATAATCGAGTGGCAAGAGGCAACCGAGGTCACCGCGCTGTTTGCAACCCCTTTGGTCGCCCAATCGATTGGCGAGGAAATCGCCGCCAACTACGGCCTGCCCCACGAGGTGTTCCCGAACCTCCGATTGGGATTGCTGTTCGGTGATCATCTCCCGCCGCATCTCCGGACACAGCTCCGCCAGCAGTGGGGGTTCGAGGAGCTTCGCAGTCTGTACGGCTCCGTCGAGGCGGACGTGCTCGCGGTTGGAACCGACGAGACACAGAAGCTCGTACCGCTGGTGGACAAACTCGTCTTCGAGATCATCCCGGACGACGACGAGACGGGGACACCAGTCGACATCCGAGAGCTAACACGCCAGCGAACCGGCTCACTCCTTGTGTCGGACCCACACCGGGAGGGGTTTCCGTTTACCCGGTACCGAATCGGCGATATCGTCACGGTACTCCCCCAAGACAACGATATCCCCCGACTCCGCGTGCTGGGTCGGGAGGACGATACGATCAATCTCGGCGGGGCACCGCTGTACGAACAGCAGCTACAGACGGCCATCGAGGAGACGTATGGGCATGGTATCGACGAGTGGACCGCTGTCGTCTCTCGTCCCGAGATGAAACCCGCAGTCGACATCTACGTGGCTGGCGGCGACCCCACCGACGGGGCAGTGTTCCGAACGAACCTGTTCGCTCGGAGCCCACCGATAAAAGAGGCGTTTAGTGCGGTTGGTGACGGTGTGATCGAGCATATCCGCGTCCACCATGTCGACTCGGTGCCGACCGCAGTCGAGGACGCTGGCTCACTGGAAATCGAGCGGGATCTGAAAACGAACCGGATCGTCTTCGAGGATTCCTACCGGGAGTATCAGCTAAAATCCGCCAGCCGCTAGTTCACAGCCGGTCGTACACGTCGGCCCGCGTCTCGGCGTCGAGAACCGACGCAGCCAGTTGTTCGGCCGACTCGACGTCGACATCCTGGATTGCCGTTTTGACGTCCGGAATCGTGACCGCGCTCATCGAGAGCTCGTCGAGCCCAAGCCCGACGAGGAGTTCGGTGAGGTCCGGATCGCCGGCCATCTCGCCACACATGCCGACCCACGCGCCGCCCGCGTGGCCTGCGGTGACGGTGCGGTCGATGGCTCGGATCACGCCGGGAGCCAGTGGGTCCTGATAATCGTTCATCCGGTCGAGATCCCGCTGGGCGGCTTGAACGTACTGGGTGAGATCGTTGGTTCCAATCGACAGAAAGTCGACGCGCTCGGCGAAGGTGTCGGCCAGATACGTCGAGGCCGGGGTTTCGATCATCACACCGAGTTCGGGGATGGCGTAGTCGACGCCCTCACTGTCGAGGTCGTCGGCAATCTCCTCAACGCGGTCGAGTGCAGCCTCCAGTTCCTCGACCGTCGACACGAGGGGGAACATAACCGCCAGTCCCGCTCCGGCGTCGGTCGCCGCAACACGGAGTAAGGCGCGGAGCTGTGTCTCAAAGAGGTCAGCGTGTTCCTCCAACGAGAGCCGAACCCCGCGTGCGCCGAGAAAGCCGTTTTGTTCAGCGTCGATATCCAGATAGTCGATGGGTTTGTCGCCGCCGATATCCGCCGTGCGGACGACGATTCGTGGCTCATCTTCGCTGTCGGGCTTCGAGGCAGTAGCCTCGCTGTCGACACCCTCGGCGAACGTCTCACAGACCGAGTGGTAGGCCGCAAACTGTTCGGCTTCGTCGGGCGGCGACTGCCGGTCGAGAAAGCAGAACTCGGTGCGGAACAGGCCGACACCGTCGGCCCCGCGGTCGACCGCCGGTTCGGCCTCGGCCGGCGTGCCGAGATTTGCGGCGACTTCGATGGCCGTGCCGTCGGTAGTCGAGACTGACTCGCTGATAACCGGTGTTTGGGTCGACTCGGCGGCCCGCGTGCGGGTCTCTTCGTTTGGGTTGGCGATGACGGCTTCGGCCTCACCGTCGACGACGACCTGTGTGCCGTCGTCGATCTCTCGGAGAGCCTCACCGATACCGACGACCGCTGGAATCCCCAGCGAACGGGCGATGATCGCGGCGTGGGCGGTTCGACCGCCCTTGATCGTCGCAATCCCCGCAACCGCCTCCGGGTCGAGTTGGGCTGTGTCACTCGGTGTAAGGAGTTCTGCGAGGATGACCGAGCCATCCGGTAGCTCACCGAGGTCGGTTCGCTCGCTGCCGGTCAGCAGGCGGAGCAAGCGGTCCCGGATATCCCGCAGGTCGTCGGCGCGTTCGGCCATCATCCCGTCCATCCCCTCGAACTGCTCGATTGGGCCTTCGAAGGCCTGTTTGACCGCATGTGGGGCCGGAAGGCCATCGTCGACGGCGTCTTGGACGCCGGATTCGATCTGTGGATCCCGGAGGAACTGGAGATGGGCGTCGAACACCGCAGCCTCCTCGTCGCCGACACGCTCTCGTGTTTGCTCGCGTTCGGCTTTCAGTTCGGCCTCGGCGTCGTCTTGGCTCGCGTCGAACCGCTCGCGTTCAGCGGCTGGGTCGACGCTGTCGGACTGTGGTGGCTCGCCGAGGTCAGTGACGTTGGTTGGTCGGTACCACACCGCAGTGCCGATACCGACCGTTGGGGTGGCACCGATCCCCTCGAACTGTCGTTGGCTCACCGCGTTCCACCGGCCTCGTCGAGTTCGTCTTCTGGCATCGACAGAATCGCTTCGAGCGCGTCGAGAGCAGCCTCGGCATCGGGACCAGTGGCGACCAGTCGGACCTCGTCACCGCCACGGACACCGAGCCCAGTGACGCCGAGCATGCTGTCGGCCGACACTGCCGGGCGGTTGCCCTCGACAGCTTCGACAGTTATGTTGGCGTCGAACCCACCGGCGGTTTCGACGAAGGTCGCTGCTGGGCGTGCGTGAAGTCCATCATCCGGGACGACAGTCAGTGTGCGTTCCATACTAGGATGTCGTCCCCGACGGTCTTTACACTGATGCCAGTTGGAAAGTAACAGACAATTTGGAGACGGCTATCGCTGATTTTGGCTGTAGGATTCGAGCTGTCGTTCGACCCGGTCGTTGAGCCGAGCGAGTTCCTCCTCTACATCCCCGTCGACCATGTCGGGGTAGGCCTCGCCGACGAGCGTGCGGACCGTGCTGAACGGGCCGATCCGCGCGCCGTTGGTGGCGGGGCTGTCCTTGCTTGAAAGCAGTTGGTCGATAGCGACCTTGTGGCCGGGGTTCTGTCGGAACCAACCATCTCGCTCTAGCTTGTCGATACCACCCTCGTGGACCGGCAGGTAGCCGGTCTCGCGGTGCCAGTGGGCCTGCTGTTCGGGCTGGGTGAGCCACGCGAGGAACTCGCCAGCTGCATCCCGCTCGTCTTGGGTGGCCGATTCGGAGACCCACAGCGACGCGCCGCCGACAATGAGTCCCTCGCCCTGACCGGGCGTCGGGTGGCCGCTGATACCGACATCGAAGGAGGCTTCGTCGGTAATTCCGCCCACCGATGAGGAGGAGGCGATGACCATCGGCGCGGTTCCCTCGTAGAACGCCGATTTGGCCTTCCCGCGGGCCTCCATGCCGGGGTTGTGATACAGTCCCTCTCGGTCGAGGTTGGTCCACCAGGTGTAGATTTCCTTGGCCGCATCGCTGTCGAAGAAGGCCTCGTCGGGCGTTCCGGCTCGGCCGTTCTGTTTGTTGACGATCTCTTGGCCCGCGGTTGCGAACCACTGCTCGACGAACCACGAGTAGTTGGCAAAGGTGATTCCCTTCTCGGCGACGCCGTTGTCGACGATCTGTTCGGCCGCTCTGGTGACCTCGGCGAACGTTGTCGGCGGGTTGTTGGGGTCGAGTCCGGCCCGCTCGAAGGCCTGCTCGTTGTAACAGAGGATCGGCACCGAGGAGTTGAACGGCATCGAGTTCAGCGTACCGTTGGTTCGGTAGTAGCTCAACACGGGGTCGACATAGTCGCTCATCGAAACGCTACGAGGAAGGACACCCTCGACGGGGGTGAACGCCCCGCTATCGAGGGCTTGGGCGGTCCCGATCTCGTAAATTTGGGCCAGCGCCGGTCCGGACCCCTTCTCGGCGGCCGACAGCGTCGACTGGAAGGTACCGCGGTAGCTGCCTTTCGAGGTGGCGTTGATCTGGATCCCGTCGGCCTGCTCTTCGAACTCCCGGATCAGCTCTTCGAGCAGCAGCCCCTTTTCGCCACCCATCGCGTGCCAGAACTCGATGGAGGTGACGTTCGCGTCCACGGACGTCTTGGAGCGGGTATCACGGGTCTGGTAGGAGTTAACCAGTTTGTCGAGTGTGTCGACCCGTTCGTCGAGGGTCGTCACACCGGTTGAGACTTCGGCCAGCGCGGTGGTCTGCTGTTCGGCCGCCGAGGCCGCCGTCACCGACCGCTCGGCGGTCTCGTCGGAGATATCGCCCACGTCGTCGACCATCGCAGCGGCCTCCTGCAGCGAGTTCGCCTGACTGTCGGTCGCCTCGCTGATCTCTTGGACACCGACGTTGGTTTCTTCGACGTCGTCTGCGATCTCGCGGAACGTTTTGACTGCGCCCTCGATGGTGTCGACACCGGCGTCGATCCGTTCGCGGGTTTCGTGCATCTCGTCGACGGTGGTGTCGGCCTGTTCGCGGACGTTGCCAATCGATTTCTCGATGTCGCCGGCAGCCTCCTCGGCGTCCTCGGCGAGACTTTTGACCTCGTTTGCGACGACGGCGAACCCTTCGCCAGCTTCCCCGGCGCGGGCGGCCTCGATGGAGGCGTTGAGCGCGAGGATGTTGGTCTGGCTGGCGACCTCGCCGATGAACTCCGCGATGTCCTCGATCTCGCCAATTAGCTCGTCGAGTTCCTCGGTGGCCTCCAGCGTCCGGCTGGTGCGCGTATCGATCTCGTCGAGTTCGGCCAGGGCGTTTGTCGCCAGCTCGCGGCCTTTCTCGCCGCGCTGGGCGGCAGTTTCGGAGGCTTCGGCGACCTCGTTGGCCGAGGAGGCGACCTCCTCGGTGGCTGCCGACAGCGACCGGATCTCGTTGGAGAGATCGTCGACCATCTCGTGTTGTTTGGCGGTATCGTCCGAGATGCCCGACACGGAGTGACTGACCTCCTTGCTCGCGGATTTGACCTCGTCGACGCGGCCGGTCACGCGCTCGGTCGCGCCCTCGACCTGATTGCCAAACTCGTCTACGGTCTGGATCGTGTCCTCGAACTCATCGAGCATGTGGTTGAACGACCGTGCCACCTCGGCGGCGTTGTCGTCGTCGTGGTCGACGTCGAGTCGGACAGTGAGATCACCCTCGGCGCACTGTTGCATTGCCGTCGAGAGCTTCGAAGAGAGATGCTGCCAGTCGACGGCCGACGATTGAGAGCCACCGTCGTCGGACGAATACTCGGCGGCCACCGGCTCACCGCCATCGGAGGCCGCTACCTCGCTGGAGGCCGCAACCTCATTGGAGGTCGTCACCTTATCCGACGGTGTACTGTCGACTGCCGGCTGGCTGTCTTCGGTCCCACCCGACTCCGGTTCGGTCTCAGCATCCACGGCCGAATCGGTCTCGACTGCCGAACTGCCGCCCTCGTCGGGGGCCAACGGCTCGCTATCGTCGGCCGCCGTCGACTCGTCGTCGTCTCCCGGCTTCGAAAACAGCCCGAAAAAGCCGACGGCTGCGCCAGCAGCCAGTGAGAGATCCGTGAGACTACTCACACCGAGAAAAGCAACAAGAAGTCCGATACCGACACCGCCGCGCCGGATCCGATGCCGACTGACAGCGGACGGCCCAACAGTGTGAATGACTCTCAAGTGTTCGCGCATGTTGTCGAAAGTAACCCCATGGTTAAAATAAACTTGTGTTTCAAATTATCGTATATGAAACTCCACCCATCAGTTGAGAACCATATTGTCAGTTCACAGCAGAGAGGTGGCGAAAGACGAGCGTGGGGAACCGCGGTTCGAGTCGGGAGGGTGGGCGGCCGACCTGTTTGGCGTCGTCGACTTTGAGGCGTCGGATGACACCAGCCTCGGCGAGTTCGTAGAGCACGCGTTCGATAGTCGCCCGCGAGAGGTCGACGCCGCCGTCTGCGATCTCATCGGCGGCCGCACGTACGGAGTTGCGGTCGGTTTCGGGGAGTTCGGTGAGTCGAGACAGGATCTGTTGTCGACTCTCGGGCAGCGCCAACACGCGTCCGAGAGAGACACAGGGCCGTGGGACCGCGGCCATTCCGTCAGTGAGATCGGCCGCCTCGATCCCGTCGTGGCCGTTGTCGTCGGCAATGAGTCCCGCACTGAACAGCGCCGCCAGCGCGTCGTGGGCATCGCCGTCGGCCCAGTTGGCCAGCTCCCGGAGCTGTTCGTGGCTGACGGCGGCTCTGATCAGCCCGTCGGTCTGTCGACCAGTCAGGATCTCGATGAGTGTGTGTCGACGGTAGGGATCGAACCGAACCGTTTTGGGGGCATCCAGAGCGTCGGTCTCGGCCTCCGCCGGGTCGAGCTGGCCACAGAGCACGGGCGTCACCGACGAGCCGAGGGGCTCAAACTGTTCACAGACAGTTTGGATCGACAGCGTCTCCGGTTCTTCGATGTGGTCGACCGCGACGACGACACACTGGTCGCCGTCGAGCCGGGCGGCCAACCGGCTCCGAATGGTGTCGACGCTCACGCCCTGTTTCGGGACTGGATCAGTAGCGAGACTGTTGAGCACCGCATGGAGCAGGGCAAACTCGGTTTTGGCTTGGCGGCCGTCGACGTAGACGAATGCGACGTCGGCGGTTGGTTGCGCGCGCGTGGTGGTGTATATTTGACCCGTAGAGCGACCCATCAGTCGGTCGAGACGGGCAAACACCGCGCGGATGACGGCGGATTTGCCGGTTCCTTTCGGTCCCCAGACGTAGCAATCGTCCGGTGGTCGACCGTCGAAGATCGGATCGAGGAGGTCGAGCAACTGCTCGATCACGAGTCCGCGACCGGTCGGCTCGGAGGGGTGGGCAATCGGGTTCAACGCGTCGGATTCCCGTACCAGCTGTGGTTCGTGGTCGGTCCGCTGGCGACGGAGGATCCGCTCTTCGATATTCATCTGTGGATTGTAGTGTCAAACGGCGTCGTGGCTGTGGTACTAAACGTGCGTTCGTATACTGAAAACCGCAAAAAGCGTCGGCCAACACTGTCACAAGACGAGTGTCAGCGGCTCCACCTCACCAACGCGGTGAGAAAGGAGTGGTTGGTGTAGGCTTAGCCCAGCAGTGCGGTGATTGGGGCCCAGAACGTGCCACCCAGCACACCGGCGGCGGTCAGGACTGCAGAGAGCAGCCCCGACATCAGGATACCGAACGCCGGTGGGTCAACGTGGGTCTTGCCGTGCATGTAGAACACACGGTTACAGACCTCACCCATCGTTGCGCCGAAGAGGCCGAACAGTCCACCGAAGATGAGCACGAGAGCGGGACTGTAGCCCGCTGCGGCTGCACCCAGTGCACCGACCGAGCCGGGCAGCGTGATGTGGTGAGTGACGGGGATGTTGTCGGTTCCCGCCTGCAGGAAGACCAGGCTAGCTGCGCTGAGACCGAAGCTGAGCGTGGTGCTGCCGGTCGCCTGGTAAAGGAATCCACCGAGGATACCACCGATAATACCGATCAGAGCGACGTTAGCCCACTTGTACTGCCACGGCAGCCAGATGCCGGGTGCTTCGTCCTCGTCGCGCTCCCACGGACCGACATCGAAGAGGCCGTTACCGGTGACCTCACCGATGACGCTGTAGCCGAAGGCAACACGGTGAACGATTGCCGAGATGAACACCAGCATCGCGATGTTGTCAGTCGGGAACCCGATGAAGTTCAGCAGGTTCGTCCCGACGAGGCCGAAGATACCGAAGATACCACCGACCATCAGCACGTCAATGTGGTTCGTTCCGGCGGCCCACAGGATGTTCTTTCCGTCGTCCATGTAGCCCTGCTTGGCTGCATATGCGGCCGCTGCGGCACCACCTGCGAACGAAATGTGCGGACCGAAGACCGGACCGAAGCCGACGAGTCCCGTAATCGAACTACCACTGTCGACGATCGACTCGCCGGCAATACCGAGTGCTTCACCGGCGATGACTGCGAAGCCGGTCATGATGAACGCTGGCAGTGCACCGATTGCAGCACCGAAGGCACCGCCTGCGAAGGCGGCAATCCAGAACGTTGGGTCACCGAGCTGTGTTCCGAGTACCATCGTTATTCACCACCGTCCTGTGCCCAGTCTTCAGCACGCTCGACGGCGTCCTTCCATCGGTCGTAGTTGACCTCGATGTTAGCGTCCTCGTCGACTTCGAACGAGCGGTCGATCTGCCAGTTGTTACGGAGTTCGTCAACCGTGTCCCAGTAGCCGACCGCGAGGCCAGCGGCGTAGGCCGAACCGAGCGCGGTGGTCTCGTCGACGACTGGTCGGACGATTTCGGTCCCGATGATGTTGGACTGGAGCTGACAGAGGAAGTTGTTCTTGACGGCCCCACCGTCGACACGGAGGCTGGCCAGATCGATGTCTGCGTCCTCAACCATTGCCTCGGCGACGTCTTTGGTCTGGTAGGCGATGGATTCGAGGGTTGCACGAACGACGTGCTCGCGTCGGGTACCACGCGTCATGCCGACGATGGTACCACGTGCGCGCTGATCCCAGTGGGGGGCACCGAGACCGGCGAAGGCGGGCACGACGTAGACGCCGTCCGTCGAGTCGACGCTGCGTGCGAGACTCTCGGATTCGGCGGCGTCCTCGATAAGGGTCATGTCTTCGAGCCACTCGATGGCGGCACCAGTGATGAAGATCGAGCCTTCGAGGGCGTACTGAACTGGCTCACCCGAGCGCTGGAAGCCAATCGTGGTGAGGAGACCGTGTTCGGATGGAACGGCCTCGTTGCCGGTGTTCATCAGCATGAACGAACCGGTTCCGTAGGTGTTCTTGGCGTCGCCTGCGTCGAAACAGGTCTGACCGAACAGGGCGGCCTGCTGGTCACCGAGTGCGCCTGCGACAGGCACTTCGGCACCGAGGAAGCCGTCTGCGTCCGTCGACCCGTAGGTCTCGTCGTCCGACGAAGGTCGGACTTCCGGCACCATCGATTTTGGAACATTAAAGAGATCGAGGAGTTCGTCGTCCCACTCGAGCTCTCGGATGTTGTACAGCATCGTCCGCGATGCGTTGGAAACGTCCGTGATGTGGTTACCCGTAAGGTTGTAGATAACCCACGTGTCGATGGTCCCCATCAGGAGCTCACCCTGTTCGGCTCGCTCTCGAACGTCCTGTGGTCGGGATCGCTGGAGTTTGATCGGATCTGCGTTGTCGAGAATCCACTCGGTCTTCGTTGCCGAGAAGTAGGCGTCACATTCGAGACCCGTTTTCTCTCGAATATCTTCGACTTTGCCCATCTCCTGGATCTCTTCGACACGGTCGGTGGTTCGTCGATCCTGCCAGACCAGCGCGTTGTGGACTGGTTTGCCGGTTTCGGCGTCCCACACGATTGTGGTCTCTCGCTGGTTGGTGACACCGATCGCGTCGAGCTGCTCGGCGTCGAGGCCTTCCTGTTCGAGAGCCGTGTTGATTACGGACTTCGTGTTCTCCCAGATCTCCATCGGGTCGTGCTCGACCCAACCGGGCTCCGGATAAATCTGCTCGTGTTTCTCATATGCGTTTGCGATGACGTTACCACCATGGTCGAAGACCATGAACCGCGTTCCTGTAGTCCCTTGATCGATGGAACCAACGTATGTTTCTGACATTATGTGTTCACCACACTCCTTGGGGGTCGATCCCCCTGGTCTAGGAACCGTTCTTTACGCCCGGTTCCCTGACCACGGGTAAACACTATGGAATAACATGATAAATGTTACTCTTGTACCCATAATTGTCCTGAATATACATGGGAGTTTGGTACGGTTTATCATGATTTGAGTGTAGATTTTGTCTCAATCTGGTTGTAGAGTATTCATGTTGAATTGTGGACATAATAACTTTACGCCTATCGGCAGAGTAGGGGTAAAGTAAAGTTACTATAGTGCAAAATCCGACTGAACGGATGAGTAACAAGCCACACGTTATCGTCATCGGAGGGGGTTCCACGGGGTGCGGGATTGCGCGCGACCTCGCAATGCGCGGCGTCGAGGTCACTCTCGTCGAACAGGGGAACCTCACTCACGGGACGACAGGACGGATGCACGGGTTGCTGCACAGCGGCGGTCGGTACGCTGTTGCTGATCAGGCCAGTGCGAAAGAGTGTATCGAAGAAAACCGCGTACTACGGGACATCGCCAGCCACTGTGTCGAGATGACCGGCGGACTGTTCGTCCAGCGGCCCGAAGACTCCGATGAGTACTTCCAGAAGAAACTGGAGGGCTGTCGGGAGTGCGACATCCCAGCAGAGGTACTTTCGGCCGAGGAGGCCCGCGAGATCGAACCCTACCTCGCCAAGGACATCAAGCGCGCGATCAAGGTACCCGACGGCGCAGTCGACCCCTTCCGGCTCTGTGTGGCCAACGCCGCCAGTGCCGAGGAACACGGCGCGCGCATCGAGACCCACGCGCCAGTCGTCGACATCCTCAAGGAGGGCGACGAGGTCGTCGGCGTCGAGGTCGAACACGAATCCGGCCCCGGCAAACGCGTCCACCGCGAGCCGGGCACGCGCGAAGAGATACATGCGGACTATGTCGTCAACGCAACCGGCGCGTGGGCCGGCCGCATCGGCCAGATGGCCGGGCTCGAACAGGAAATCGAGGTCCGACCCGGAAAAGGTGTCATGACGATTATGAACACCCGACAGGTCGACACCGCGATCAACCGCTGTAAACCAAAGGGCGACGCCGATATTATCGTCCCACACGAGACGACCGCAATTTTGGGCACCACAGACGTCGAGGTCGAAGATCCAGAGGACTACCCCGAAGAGCAGTGGGAAGTTGATCTGATGATCGACACGCTGTCGGAACTGGTGCCGATCATCGAAGAGGCCCGAACGATTCGCTCCTTTTGGGGAGTCCGACCGCTGTACGAGCCGCCGGGAACCGGAACGAGCGATTCGACCGACATTACCCGGGACTTCTTCTTGCTCGACCACGAGGAGCGCGACAGTGTCAAGAACTTTACCTCCATCGTCGGCGGGAAGTTCACCACCTACCGGATGATGGGCGAAGATATCTCCGACCACGTCTGCGAGAAGTTCGGCATCGACGCCGAATGCCGGACTGCGGATGTGCCGCTGCCGGGCAGTGAGGATTTCTCAGTTCTGCGGGACTACATGGATCAGTACGGGATTCGCTCGCCAATCGGTCGACGGAGCGCCCAGCGACTCGGCTCCCGAACCGACGAGGTACTCGACTATGACGGCCCGAACCCGGTCGTCTGTGAGTGTGAAGCAGTCACGCGCGCGGAGGTCAAAGACGGGATCAAGGGTTCAGGATCGGACCTCAACGCCACCCGGCTTCGAACGCGTGCCTCGATGGGGAACTGTCAAGGGGCCTTTTGTTGTCACCGGATGGCCGCAGAGCTGTATGACGACTACGACTCGGAGGTCGCCTACGAGGCGTGGGACGAACTGTATCAGGAGCGCTGGAAGGGTGAACGCCACGCGATGTGGGGCACCCAGCTCTCGCAGGCGGCGCTCAAATACTCGCTGCACGCGACGACGATGAACCGCGACAAGGACGCCGCGACCACGGACGCAGTCGTCGACTTTTCGGCGTTCGACAGCGGTCAGGGAACCAGTGCCTCCGGCGGCGCAGCCGGAACTGCTGCGACCGACGGCGGCCGAAAGGGGGATGACTAATGGCGATTCGTGAAGACGTGATCGTGATCGGCGGCGGGCTTGCTGGCTCGATTGCGGCCATCGAGGCCGCCGAAACCGGCGCTAGTGTCCGGCTTGTTACCTACAAAAAGAGTACCCTCCGCCACGCCAGCGGCCTGATCGACATACTGGGCTACAACGGCAGCGACGACCCGATTGCCGATCCGTTTTCGGCAGTCGACGACCTGCCCGAGGAGCATCCGTACTCGGTAGCCGGTGAGACGGCGATCCGTGACGGGCTCGACCGGTTCGACGAAATTGTCGGCGACAGCTATCAGGGCAGCCATACCGACACCAACGCCCTGATCCCGACGTTCGGCGGCGCGGTCAAACCGACTGCTCGCTACCCTTCGGCGGCTGCGGCAGGGATCGCGAGCGACGAGCGACCGATGTTGATCGTCGGCTTCGAGGAGATGACCGAGTACAACGGTGGGATGCTCGCCGACCACTTAGAGGATGCAGGCGTCCCCTTCGATGCCGAGGGTGTCGAATGCAACTTCCCCGGCAGCTACGCCAACGATTCGCGGGTGACGCGGCTGGCCAAACGACTCGATGGCAACGAAGACGTCGAGTACGAGGGTCGGACAATGGGTGCCCGCGAGGCGCTCGCCGAGCAGGTCAAACCACACCTCGGTGATGCCGAACGCGTCGGTCTCCCGGCGTTCCTCGGCGACGAACACACCGCAGACGTGCGAACCGACCTCGAACGCCATCTCGGCGTCGACGTCTTCGAGATCCCGATGGGGCCACCGAGCTACCCCGGGATGCGGCTCGCAGACAGATTGAAGGAAGCAGTCGACGAGGCGGGCGTCCGTATTTCGTCCGGCAACCCCGTCGTCGACTACGAGGTCGAGGATGGCGAACTGACGGCGGTTATCGTCGACAGCAAGGGCCGAGAGGTGCCATTCCACGCCGACGAGTTCGTGCTGGCGACGGGCGGACTGGTCGGCAAGGGAATCGACTCAGGACGCGAGGAGGGTGTGACCGAGCCGATTTTCGACTGTCACATTCCCCATCCGGAGGACCGCTACGACTGGTTCGACAAGCAAGCCTTCGCCGACCAGCCGTTTGCCCACTTCGGCGTTCGGGTCGACGAGACGATGCGACCACTGACCGCCGACGAGGCCCCGGAGTTCACGAACCTCCGGGCGGCGGGTGCAGTGATCGGCGGTGCCGATACGGTTGCGGAAAAATCACAGAGCGGTGTCTCGCTGGCAACTGCGGTGGTTGCTGGTGAACGGGCTGGCGAGCAGGCGGCAAAACACGAGGTACACCAATGAGCGACGCAGAACAAGCAAGCGATTTCGATCCGACGACGCAAGTAGATGAGTTCGAGCCGGTCGACGTCTTCCCCTCTTCGGAGGATATGGACCTTCGACCCGGAGCCGACAACTGTTACAAATGCACGAGCTGTGATACGTCGTGTCCAGTTGCCGAAGTCGACGAGGACTTCCCCGGCCCCAAATTCCAGGGCCCAGAACAGTGGCGGCTCAAACGCGGCGAGGACGTCGACATCGACGATTCGATCCTCTCGTGTTCGAACTGTATGCGGTGTGACGACGCCTGTCCGTCGAGCGTCCCACTGAGCCAGATGCACAACACCGCACGCGGGGAGTACGTCGAGGAACACATGGACAAGAAGTCCATCGAGTATCTCCGCAACCGAATGCTCTCGAACTACCGGACGTTGGCCTCCATCGGGAGCAAGGTCCCACGGCTCGCGAACTTCGTGATGGGACTGGGCATCACCAGCGTCCTCGGCGAGAAGATCATGAGTATTCCCAGCGAGCGCGACGTGCCGGAGTTTGCTACCGAGACCTTCCGCCAGTGGTTCAAGAAGCGCGGCGGCTCGAAGGTCACGAACCCGGACAAACAGGTCGCCTACTTCCACGGTTGCTACTCGAACTACAACACGCCCGAGGTCGGCAAGGCGATGGTTCGCGTCTTCGAATCCTTCGACTACGAGGTGCTGGTGCCCAAACAGCAGTGTTCCGGCACCCCGATGTTCGCCAACGGGATGCTGAAAGACGCCCGCCGCGAGGCCGAAGTCAACGTCCGCGAACTGGGCAAGGCAATCGAGAACGGCGCGGACGTGGTTGCCTCCTGTACCTCCTGTTCGATGGCACTCCGCCAAGAGTACCCCGAACTGTTCGACATCGAGGGGATCGAAGATCTCTCGGAACATACCTACGAGGCCATGGAGTTCCTCCGGATTCACGAGGATCTGGGCGCGGCCATCCGCGAGAGCGAAGTCGACCCACAGTCGTTTGCCTACCACGCGCCGTGTCACGCCCGGAACCAGGGCCTCGACCGGCAGGCAGTCGAACTGTTCCGTGAACTCGACGGTGCCCACATCGAGGACGTCGGCGAATCCTGCTCCGGTATCTCGGGGACCTACGGTTGGAAGTCCGAGAAGTACGAAACCTCGATGAAGATCGGCGCGGAGATGTTCGATCACATGGAACACGCAGAAGGAGAGGTTGGCATGACCGAGTGTCCGACCTGTGCGATGCAGATGAACCACGGCACGGGTTACGAGATCCGACACCCCCTCGAACTACTCGAAAAGGCCGTCGCCTGAGACACGTCGAGTAATCGATAACTCATCCCACGCTGAACGGTGGAAGTTGGTAGGCTGACGGTATTCGCTTTGTGGGACGTGCTACGGCTGTATTCGGTTTTCTTACCGAGGTCGACAGACGGTACCACGAGTAGTGGATCGACTGATAAGAGAGCGACAGCCAACCGAAGAGTAATACTCTCAAACTACCCGTTGGTAATGGTATCCCTACCTATCTGGTAGGAATTACTATTTGTGTGATAGTCTCTTATCGCATATGGTTTTACACCAGAGTGAAGACGGTGCTGGCGACTCATCGGGCCGCAGTCGACGGTCGTATCTGAGGCTACTCGGTGGGCTAGCTGCGGTCGGAAGCCTCGGAACGCCGGCCGCAGCGACACCAGCGACGGTCGACCTCGGCGAGCAGGGACTGACTACCGGCGAGCTAATCGACCCCTACCTAAACGAACAGTTCGTCGACGGCGCGACAGTCCACATTCCGGCGGGCAGCTACGAATGGGACGGCGAGGGGTTCGAGGGAGCAACAGAGAACGCAGCCGTTGTCGGACAGGGCGATGTTAGTCTCGAACTAACGGGCGATTCGTTCCGGAACAACGTCCGGGCCGAGTCAGGAACGGTCGAACTGCGAAACTTCACCGTTCGAGGCAAACCGAGCGAGAAATCACATTTCCGGTTGGAGACCGACGAGGGGGCAACAGTCATCGTCGACAGCCTCTCGTTTCCCGACGGTGCAGTCGACGAAAGTGAGTGTCGACCCTTCTACGTGCCACGGGACCACGCCGGAACGGTCGATATCCGCAACTGCTCTTTCAGTGGCTTTTCGGACAACGGAATCTACGCCTCCTCGCCGGGGTACGACGACGGGGAAGACGGTCGCGTACTGATCGAAAACTGTGTCGCACACAACACCAACATCGCAGCGATTCGAGTTGGCTCCAGCGGGAGTGTCGTCCGGAACTGTCTCATCGTCAACGATGGCCCAGCACCGAAAAGCGAAACTGAGCAGCGAAACATGCGGGGGATTCGGGTTCGGAATCCCGGCGATGATATTCGCATCGAGGACTGTGAGATCATCATGCGCCACGATGCGGCTGGCGCGCCGATACAGATCCACGAGGAGGCCGAGGGCGGAAGCGGTGTTATCCGGAATGTGACGATCAGAAACGACACGGAGTCCGAATCTATCGATGTCGGAGAGGATGCGGCCGCCGACTGGGAGGATTCGGATATCGAAATCATGGGTACGGGCGATCTGAGCTATCCCGAAGCCTTCGAGTCGGTCTGTGTGGGCGAGGGGTGCGAGCAGCCAGCGACGAATGTCGACGCACGGAAGTCGGAGATTCTATCAGCAGAAATTACGCCATCGCTTAGATAGTCTCGTAAAACAATCGTTCAAAAAACAAGTGCGTTTTTGGTTATTCAGTGTGTAGTTGTACCATACCTCAGGATTTTCACACGGCAGCCTGCACAGATGCGGCTGTGGAGGTGGCGTCGTGACTCCGGGGTGTGAACTCATGACACACCAAACAACCGTACTAGTCATCGGTGGTGGCGGTACAGGCGTCGGAACCGCACGCGATCTCGCGATGCGTGGCGTCGACGTCACCCTCGTAGAGCGGAGTGGTCTCGCAGGTGGCACCACTGGCCGCTCCCACGGCCTGCTCCACAGTGGCGCACGCTACGCCGAGTCCGACCCCGAGGGCGCAGCCGAATGTATCGAGGAAAACCAAATCATCCGTGAGATCGCCGGAGAGTGTATCGGCGACAGCGGCGGTATCTTCGTCCAACTCAGCGAGGACGACCCCGAGTACTTCGAGGCCAAACTCGAAGGCTGTCAGGAACACGGCATCCCCGCAGAGGTCATCGATGGCGACGAGGCCCGCGACCGCGTCCCCGAACTCTCCGAGGACGTCGTCCGCGCAATGGTCGTTCCCGACGGCGTAATCTATCCATCGCGGCTCGTGGCGGCCAATGCTGCCAGTGCTGAAAACCACGGTGCGACCGTCCTGACACATGCCCCAGTCGAGGGGATCACTGTCAGCGACGGCGCGGTTTCGAGTGTCGAGATCGGCGGCGAGGTCAACGAGACCATCGAAGCCGACTACGTCATCAACGCGACCGGCGCGTGGGCCGGCGAATGTGCCGCACTCGCTGGCGTCGACGTCGAGATGCAGCCCACCAAGGGCGTGATGGTCAGCGTCGACTACGAGGGACTTGAACCAGTCATCAACCGATGCCGGGTCCCCGACGACGGCGACATCATCATTCCCCACCAGACGCAGGTCGTGCTGGGCACCACAAGCGTGGCAGTCGACGACCCCGACGAGTTCGATGAAGAACAGTGGGAGGTTCAAAAGATGTTCGAGGAGTGTGCAGACATGATGCCGGCAATCGAAGGCCGCGATATTGATCGTACGTGGTGGGGTGTCCGGCCGCTGTACGCGCCCGACGAAGCAGGTCGCGGAAGCAAGGATTCGGGCAAAGGCAACGAGCGCGGGATCTCGCGCGGCTTCTTCCTGCTCGACCACGAGCAAGACGGCGTCGAGAACTTCGCCAGCGTCGTCGGCGGCAAGCTGACAACCTACCGAATGATGGCCGAGGCGACGGCCGACCACGTCGCCGACGTGCTGGGAGTCGAGGGAGAGTCCACAACCGCGACTGAGCAGCTTCCGGGTGCCGACGACCCCGAAGAACTCGATAGCCTCGTCGCGAAGTACAGGGCCCGCCAGCCGACAGATCAGGATGTCATCAGCGATCTCGGCGAACAAGCCGCAGACGACTAACCGCGTAGCACCGCCAGCAACTGCCACGGAACCAACTATTTGTCGTCATCCACTGTACAGCCGGCCAGATGATCACCCAGTGCGAGCAACTGGAGCGGTCGGCGGCTTACACTGCGTTGGCCGACAACGTGTGCCCTCGACGAGGTCGACACACTGATCGAACGGGACGAACGTAATCGATCTGTAGGTCGGCGTTCCGGAGGAGTCTGCTCACTCCGAGTAGACACCTTAACATAGCGAGACCGTTCTCGTTGCAGTATGGTCGATCCCACGTCCGATATTGGCGAGGATGTTACGGAGGAAAACGCGCCGGAATGTGAGCAGTGCAGCAGCAAAATCATCCAGTCGACGAGCCACCGCGTCGTCAGCGAAATCGAAGACGGTCGCGCCGTCCACCACCATTTCTGTAGCGACGACTGCCACGACGAGTGGCTGGCGGCGTAGGCACTGCCTACCGGTCGACAATCACTGTTTTCGACGCCGAGCGGCCGCGCTTCGGAGCCCGCTCGCCCTGTTCGCGTAGCGCCACTCGGGGTGGGAGAATCGAAGCCGACCACCCACATCGTCGGGGAGAGTTTTTACCACCGGCCGCGCTACGCTGTGGTATGATATCGCTTGAGGATGCAGTCACCGCACGCCTCGAATCCCACGGTGCGCGCTTCGAGGTGCTCGTCGACCCGGATGCCGCACTGGCAATCAAACGCGAGGAGTTCGACGGCGAACTCGAGGACGTAATCGCCGCCGAGGACGTCTTCGAGAACGCCTCGCGCGGCGACCGCCCGGCCGAGACCGATCTCGAAGAAGTGTTCGGAACCACCGATCCCATGGAGGTCATCCCGGAAGTAATCACACGCGGGGAGATCCAGATCACTGCCGACCAGCGCCGTGAGATGCAAGAACAGAAGCGCAAACAGCTCATCACGACGATCACGCGCAACGCGGTCAACCCACAGATGGACGACGCCCCCCATCCGCCCGAGCGGATCGAGCGCGCGCTCGAAGAGGCCGGATTCCGGATCGATCCGATGGAGCCGGTCTCGGCGCAGGTCGACGAGGCACTCGAAGATCTCCGACCGGTGTTGCCGATCCGGTTCGACGAGGTGACGATTGCGGCCCAACTGCCCGCCGAGTATGCGGGGAGTGCACAAGCAAAAGTCCGCCAGTACGGCGAACTCGAACGCGAGGAGTGGCAGGCCGACGGCTCGTGGGTCGGCGTCGTTACCTTCCCCGCCGGCCTCCAAAACGAGTTTTATGAGCTCGTCAACGAGGAAACCAGCGGGCAGGGCGAAACGCGGATCATCAAGGACGAAGACGACATCAAAACACGATAACGGTGAGCCGGATCGCCGAGGGATTCTTGACTGTGGCGGGCCAACCCTACTCATGGAAGTGGTTCACACTGTACAGTAATCACAGTCGACCGTCACGACTGCAGTCGACCAACGAGGAGCCACGATGAAAGCAATCGTCGCCAAACGGGTCGAAAGCGGCACGCCGGACCTCTCCGAGCTTCGGGAGCTGGCCGCAGCCGCGGGCTACACCGTCGTCGGCGAACTCACACAGACACGCACAGAGGACCCCGCCTACTGCTTTGGAGAGGGAAAAGTCGAGGAACTCGCCGGACTCGTCAGGCGACTGGACGCCGACACGGTAATTATCGACAACGAGGTCGGGCCGTTCCAGATGTTCAACATCGGCCAAACCCTGCCTGCGGAGGTCGACGTCCTCGACCGCTTTACGCTCATCCTCGACATCTTCGGCCAGCGGGCCAACACTCGGAAGGCCCAACTACAGGTCGAACTCGCCGAACTCCGGTACGAACTGCCGCGGGCGGCGGCGAAAGCCAGCCTCGCCAAACGCGACGAGCGCCCCGGCTTCATGGGGCTCGGTGAGTACGACGAGAGCCGCGAACGCGACATCAAATCCCAGATCTCCAACATCAAAGACGAGTTGGACGCAATCGCCGACAAAGAGGCCAAACGCCGGGACGAACGCCGGGAGTCGGGGTTCGATCTCGTCGCGCTGGCGGGCTATACGAACGCCGGGAAGTCGACGCTCCTCCGCCAACTTGCCGCGGAACTCGACGTCGACGAGAACGTCGACAAACACCCGGATCTCGATTCGGTCGCTGAATCACAGGACATGCTGTTTACGACACTCGGCACGACAACGCGCCGCGCCGAGTTGGACCGCCGAGAGATCCTGTTGACCGACACGGTCGGCTTTATTTCGAATCTCCCACACTGGCTGGTCGAATCCTTCCAGTCGACTCTTGAGTCCGTGTACCGAGCCGATCTCGTCCTGCTGGTGGTCGACGCCAGCGAGCCGGTCAAGGAGATGCGCGAAAAGCTCGTTACCTCGCGAGACACACTCCACGAGCGCAACGAAGCCCCGATTCTCACTGTCTTCAACAAGGTCGACCTGCTCTCCGCCGAGGAACTCGACGAGAAAAAGTCAGCCTTGTCGGGCATCGCGCCGAACCCGATTCCGGTCTCGGGCCGCACCGGCAAGAACATCGAGACGCTCCGGCGGCGCGTCGAGGCCGAACTGCCCGACTGGAAACACGAACGCCTGCTGGTGCCGATCACAGATGAGACGATGAGCCTCGTGTCGTGGGTTCACGACCACGCCCACGTGGAGACCGAATCCTACGAGGCCGATCAAGTCCTGCTTGAGTTCGATGCTCGCCCCTCGATCATCGAGCAGGCCCGAGCGAAGGCCGCCGCGCTCAGTCCGGTCGAGTCGACCTGAGATCGGTCTCTCGGGTGGATACCGGGTTTGTGACAGTCACCGAATTCGACGGCTCTGTAGCTTTTTGCGGCCTGCTCGGCGAGTCGACGTATGACCTCCACGGATGACAAACCACCAGTGACCGTTCTCAGTGGTGTTCTGGGTGCGGGAAAGACGACGCTTGTCAATCACCTACTCAAAAATAACCGAGGGAACGAGCTTGCAGTCATCGTCAACGACATGGGCGAGGTCAACGTCGACGCCGACCTGATCGAGCGAGAGAATCCCGATACGGGACTCGTTGAGCTTTCGAATGGCTGTATCTGTTGTCGACTACAGGGAGATCTGGTCGCGCAAATGGTCGATCTCACCGAGAACCGCGATGTTGATGCCCTCGTCATCGAAGCCTCAGGGATCTCCGAGCCGACGCCGATTGCCCGGACGCTCACCCAGCCACGGGAGGACGGTCCTGATCCGACCGCGGCGTTCCGACTCGATATGATGGTGACGGTGTGTGACGCCCACGGCTTCTGGAAGGAGTTTGACGCAGGTACATCGCTGCCTGCTGGTGCCGACGAACCGGACCCCGACCGACCGCTTGCCGATGTCCTCGTCCAGTCCGTCGAGTTCTGTGACGTCCTCCTGCTCAACAAATGCGATATGGTGCCCGACGACGAACTTGACAGAATCGTCGACGTCGTCAGTGAACTCAATCCGCGGGCGACGATCCGGCGGACCGAGTATTCCGAGGTCGACCCCTCGCTGGTGATCGACACCGGTCGATTTGATTTCGAGGAGGCCCGCCGATCTGCGGGGTGGAAACAGGAACTCCGGGAGCACAAACAGCGCGAGGGCGGCGACAGTGCGGCCGCAACCCACAGCCATAGCCACACTCACGACGAGCAGAGCGCAGCCGACACCCACGGCGTTGAATCGTTCGTCTACACCCGCGAGCGACCGTTCGATCCGGCGCAGTTCGCCGCGACGCTCTACGAGCGGGACGACGGCATCATCCGCGCCAAGGGGCTCTGCAATCTCGCAGGCACTGAGAACGTCATCGGGATGAGCCGGGCCGGTCGATCTATTCAGGCAGGGCCCATCGGTGAGTGGGACGCCGAGGATACCCGCCAAACGGAACTCGTGTTTATCGGAACCGAGTTCGATGCGGACGAAATCACCGACCGCCTCGATGAGTGTCTCGTCGACCGGGAGTCGACTGTCGACAGCCAGACAACTGTCGATCAGGATGTCGACTCGCTGTTTCCGCTCCGGATCGATCCGGACGACAAGGCGGAGCTGCGTGAGTAACTGGCTGGTCGACGCAGTCAGACAGCGAGATCTTCCCGGAGTTCGTCGAACTCCTCGCTGAAGCCGTAGTTCGAGCGGTCGCCCCGGAGGTCTGCCATTGCGGTCTGATAGACGTCATCGTGCTCCAACAGCTCCGTCCAGCCGTCGGTCATGGCGTAGTTACAGTACTTACACATTGTGTCGACGTAGCACGGTACCGCTATTGATTGTTTCGCGGCCGCGGCCAGCAGGCCAAACCTCATCTAGTCATCGTAATGAAAACAACCGGTACATTCATCCGATGTGGCGGGAAGAATCGATGATGGTAACCGGGCACACGGTGCGAATCGAACAGCAGCTATCGCTCAGGAAGCACCTATGGTCGACACAGGTGACGAAATGCTGACTGGCAACTGCGAACGCTGTGAGTGGTACGTCGTCAAGGATTCCTATCCTGCGTTAGTCAAAGCCTACCAGCAACATCTCCGGGGCAAACACCCCACACTCTGGCTCCGGCGGTAGTATAAAAAAAGAACATTTGGGCGAAGGAAAGCAGGTCGACCGCTTATGGTTCGAGCAGGACTTTCGTCACACCCTCTTCGCGGTTGTCGAAGGCTTCGTACATATCGGGCGCTTCGTCCAGTCCAACGCGGTGGGAGACGACCCAGCTTGGGTCGGCTTTGCCTGAGATGATCATATCTCGAAGCTCACGGTTGTAGGCTTTGACGTTACACTGGCCGGTCCCCAGTTTGATGCCTTTCTCGAACAGTTTCCCGAAGTCGATGCCGAGTCGACCCTGTGCGGCCATCTCGTCGGGCGCACCGGGGTCAGACGGCACATAGAGGCCGGGAATACCGAGCTGTCCAGTCGGTCGAACCACCTGAATCAACTGGTTGAGAACGACCGCCGGGTTCTCGCGGGCCGGGTCGTAGGCGTCGTCCGAGGGGTCGGTCTCGGGATCGATGGCCTGGTAACCGACGGCGTCGACACCTTTGTCGACCATATCGCCGTGTTCGTCGATGATCTGTTCGACGGGGTCGCCCTCTTCGAAGTTGATCGCTGTCGCGTTACAGTGATCCTCGGCGAGTTCGAGCCGCGAGGGGACACGGTCGACGACGTAGATCTCGCTTGCCCCCTGCAGGTCGGCGCTGTAGGCGGCCATGAGGCCGACCGGTCCGCCGCCGAAGACAGCTACCGAGTCGCCGGGTTCGAGGTTCGCAAGCCGGGTACCGTGCCAGCCCGTCGGGAAGATGTCCGCCAACAGCGAAAACGAGTCCTCGTGTTCGTCGCCCTTCGGCAGTTTGAGTGCGTTGAAGTCGGCGTACGGAACACGGAGTTTCTCGGCCTGTCCGCCCTTATACGGTCCCATGGCCACGTAGCCATAGGCACCCCCCGCAAAGCCGGGGTTGACGTTGGTACAGAAGCCCGTCTTGCCGTTTTCACAGTTCTTACAGAAGCCACAGGCGACGTTGAACGGAGCGACGATCCGGTCGCCCTCTTCGAGTGTGCTGACCGCATCGCCGACCTCGGTCACGACACCCATGTTTTCGTGCCCGAAGACGATTCCCTCCTCGGCGGAGGTTCGACCTTCGTACATGTGGAGATCCGACCCACAGATACAGCTCGTCGTGATGTCGATCACAACATCGTTTTCGTGTTCGATTTGTGGTTCGTCGACCGCTTCGATGGCTACATCGTGTGGTCCTTGGTAGACCACAGCTTGCATTGACATTTGATAACACCTTCTCCGCAGTCCGTACCGTGGTTCGCTGGTTGTGAATAGTTTTCTTCATATTCTGAGATTGTAAAATAATCCTGTGCCAACAGGCGCAGCCCAGACGGTAATGATTAGTAATAGCCTACCAGCGTTAACAGCCGAATACCGAACAGTCAGTGGCAACCGGTTCGGTCACATCGACAGGAGTGATCCAAGACGGCTCAGATCTGCCGTTTCTGTTTGTCGACCACGTGAACGTCCGCAATCGCAGTCGAGGGATACTGCCCATTGCTATCTTTCTCGGCGGCTTTGCACATATCCCAGACGACGTTGAGCCCCGTCGTCACACCTTCAAGCGCCTCCATCTCACAGCCGGTTTTGCCGGTCGTCTCGACTGTAACTGTGAGCTCGATCCGATCTGCCTCAACCGTAAACTCGGTCTCAACGTTCGTGATCGGAATTTGGTGACACATCGGAATCGTCTCCCACGTGTGTTTGACCGCCTGAATCGCACCGATCCGTGCGGTCGCAAGGACGTCGCCTTTGCCGAGTTCGTCGGCTTTGATGGCCTCGACTGTAGAGGCCGACAGATTGATCGTCCCGGTGGCGACCGCCCGGCGGTTGGTGTCGGGTTTGCTGCCGACGTCGACCATCTGGACCGATCCCTCATCGTCGGTATGCGTTAGCTCCTCGGCTGCTTCAGAGTCCTCACTCATCGGTTGTGAACGGCTCGGGGAGCCAGTCGATTAGGTCCGTCGCTACGAGGCCGTACGCCGCGTCCTCGAAGGCCAGATCACCGGCCCGACCGTTTAGATACGCACCGACGGCAGCCGAAGTCCGTGGCTCACGATTGGTGAACAGCGAGCCGACGACGCCCGCCAACACGTCGCCGGTGCCGCCGACGGTCATCCCGGGGTTGCCGGTCCGGCTCACGCGCGTCTCCTCGCTGTCGGCGATGATGTCGTAGGCACCTTTGACCAGCAGCGTCTGACCGATTTCGGTGGCGAACTCGGTGACCAACTCGGCCCGTCGCTCCCAGTCGTCGTCGGTCTCGCCGCCCATTTTGACGAGTTCACCCTGATGAGGAGTACAGATCAAGCTCGCATCGGTGTCGACCTCGGGCACAACTGACAACGCGTCGGCATCGATAACCCCGCGACCGGAAAACGATTCGAGAAACGACTCGACGGCCGCGAGCGTCTCCTCGTGGCTCCCAAGCCCGGGGCCACAGATCACGGCATCCATCTCGCCTGCGAGGTCAAGGATCGCGTCGACTGCCTCGGGAGTCAGTCGCTGGCCGTCGAAGGGGTGGACGATCAGGTTCTCGCTGTACCCCTGAATCTCCTCGGCAACCGTTTCCGGACAGCTCACATGGACGAGATCAGCACCCGCCCGGAGCGCGGCCTGTGCAGCCAGTGCAGGTGCGCCGGTGTAGGGACCACCGCCGATAACGAGGAGTTCGCCGTGGTCGCCCTTGTGGCTCTCGGCGGCCCGCTTGCGGCCCCGAACGTCGCCAGGGCCGACGAACAGTTCGGCGGCTTCGGGAATCCCGATGTCGGCGACCGTGAGCTGCGTATCGAGCGATTCGAGACCGCGTTTGGTGTCGTGAAAGGTGACGACGTGGTCGGCCTCAACGGCGACACCATCAGCGGCCCCGGTGTCGGCGTCGACCCCAGATGGAACGTCGACCGAAACAACTGGCGTATCGGTGGCGTTGATCGCGCGGGCAGCACTCGCTTCGGGTTCGCGGAGCGCGCCAGTGACGCCCGTTCCAAGCATCGCGTCGACGATGCAGTCGGCGGCTTCGAGATCCAACCCATCGAGATAGCTGGTGTCGGTAATGGTCGTCGTCGACAGATCGGCAGCCTGCAGAGCGTCCCAGTTTTCGCGGGCGATCTGGGTACCGATGGCATCAGGTCGACCCAAGAGGGCGGTTTCGATATCATATTCGCTGAGGAATCGAGCGGTGACGAAGGCGTCGCCGCCGTTGTTGCCGCGGCCACAGACGAGGACGATTCGACTTCCGGGGTCGGCTTCGGAGCGAACGACGCGTGCGACGGCGTTGCCGCTGGACTCCATCAACTGTTTTCGGGGGATACCGAGGGCGGCGGCGTTGACGTCGACGGCCGCCATACGGTCGGAACTGATCATGGGCGGAGTTGGCTGGCCGCGTGGTTAATACTGGGGGCAACTGACTGAGTGCTGTAGTAAGCGGTGTCTAACACCAATTAAAAGCGTACTACCGCGAGGCCGTGACGAAATACGTCTCCGGCCGCTCGACAGCCCGGTCGACGCTGAATCCTGCTTCCGTGAGTGCCTCCGTCACGGCCGCCATCGGATGCCGCTCGTCGACTGGTGGTCCGGCCTTGCCGCGACCCGTGGCCGACCAGTCGACCACGACGACTGGACTCCCCGGTCGAAGCACCCGGTAAAGGTCGGCCAGCGTCTCCGCAAGCGGAAGTTCGTGAGCCGTCATCGTCGAGATCGCAGCATCAGCTGATTGGTCGGTAAACGGAAGTTCGGCAGTCGAGCTCTCGACACAGTCGACGTTGTCGGGCACGCCTTTCTCGCGGTAGAGTTCGTGCATTGCTGGCTGGATGTCGACCGCCGACACGCGGTCGAAAAACGGGGCAAGATCGGTGGTGTAGAAGCCGGTGCCGCTTCCCAAATCGAGTAGGTGATCTTCGTCGACGCCCAGAGCCCCAAGCAGTTCCTCGCGGGAACAGAAGCGGTAGCGACTCACGTCCTCTAAGCGGTCGGCCTCGGCCGGATCGAATGTGTGGAATCCCATCTGTTTACAGTCGGGTTTCGGCGGCAGTATCCTAAAGGATGCGCTGAACAGTGACGACCGGTCGACGATCTGTTCGTGCGACCGGATACTGACGTCGCAATAGCTGTTTATTGAGGTTGGCACTGTATTACATAGCATGTCACAGACACCAACCGACGAGCGGCGCGCCGAATCGCTTGATCCGGATGCGCAGGGCGTTCTCGACACTCTCGGCGAGATGGGCGAGCCGGATCTCTCTCAGATGTCACCCGAACAGGCGCGAGCAACTCTCGGCGACCTCTTCACACCGACTGTCGACCCCGAACCAGTCGACTCAGTCGAAGAACGAAAGATCCGCGCCCCAGCACGAGATATCCGCGTGCGGATCTACGATCCCGAACCGGATGCAGCGCTGCCAGCGACGGTCTACTTCCACGGCGGCGGCTGGGTCGCCGGGAACCTCGATACTCACGACGGGGTCGCCCGCTCGCTGGCCACCGAGGGCGAGTGTATGGTCGTCTCGGTCGACTATCGCAAAGCGCCGGAACACCCCTTCCCCGCGGCTGTCGAGGACGCATACCATGCGACCAAGTGGACTGCCGACCATATCGCCGGAGAGAACGGTCTCGCGGTCGCCGGTGAGAGCGCGGGTGGGAATCTTGCGACAGTCGTCGCACAGATGGCCGTCGAAAAAGAGGTCGGCACACCAGAGATCGATCACCAACTGCTGTTCTACCCGGTAACGAACCACGCCTTCGAGACCCCATCCTACGAGGAAAACGGCGATGGCTACTTCCTCACCGCACGCGGAATGGTCTGGTTTTGGAACCACTACCTCCAGAGCGACGTCGACGGCGCAAACCTTCGGGCTTCACCGCTTCGGACACCCCAGCGAATCCTATCCCAACTGCCCGATGCAACCATCGTCACCTGTGGCTACGACCCGCTGCGTGACGAGCAGTTCGCCTACAGCGAGGCCCTCGAAAACGCCGCCGTCGACGTCGAGCATCTCCACTACAGCGATATGATCCACGACTTCGCGAACATGCGTCGACTGTCCGATCCGTTCGAGGGAATCGAGGCAGCAGTCGACGTGCGTTCACGTGCCGGTGAGGCACTGCAGGATGCCTTCGAATAACGACAGAAACCGGTGTACGGAACGAAAGACACTGAGAAAGACGTGAAGCCTAGGCCGGAATTTGAATCCGGGCTCTCGTCCTTACCAAGGACGCGCTTTACCGCTAAGCTACCCAGGCACGCAATCAATCGTTGGCCGGATATGCTTTTACGCGTTTCGATTTGACGGCGCTGCCGGGCGATTTTCTACCCCTCGCTCGCCGAGGAGGGTACGGCCCCGTCGACTCCGTTCGACAACTCAGTCAGTCGACTCACAGTCAACTCCGAGAGCACGATCCCGGCGGCCGACAGCTCCTCGCCGTCGGCACGGGCGAGATCGGCCGCAAACGAGAGGACAGCCTCCGAGGGGTTGGTGTCGACCGCCGTCAACCCCGCCCGGACCGCCAGCGCGAAGATGTCGGCTTCCAGATTCCGGTCGAGGGTGTCGACATCGGCATCCGGTCGACCGCGCAAGGTCTGATCACGGCCGAACGACTGGACGGTGGTGACCGCGGCCGCGGAGGCTTCGGTCTGCGCCAAGAGGTAGAAGCCACGCGAGACGAACACGTCAGCAGCGAGTATATCGATATCCGCATCGATCTCGTCCGTTTCGGTGTCAGTCCATGGCTCGGCGTGGGCTATCGACCGCGTGAGTCGAAGCCCTTCATAAATGAGTTGGACGCCAGCACTCCGTTCGGCCAGCGAGTCGAGGTCGACCTCCGGATCACTTGCCTGAGCACTCAGGAAGACGAGCACACCGGGAGCCATCGACGAATCCGCGAGTCGGTCGTACAACACCTGACGGAGGTGTTGTGGCTCAATATCGGCCACTACCTCCCGTGTCTCGGCCCGAGCCCGCGCGGCAGTATCCATCTATTATTGATAGAATCGCAGCGAACAAAGACCTTTGGAAACGGCCTACAGATCCAGCGGCTCGGGTGCTGGCGGCATCGACCGCTTGTGTTGGCTCCCGGCAACCAATTCTTCGATTCGCTCAACCTCCTCGCGGCTGACACCATCCAGCGCACGCACGGTGGCGGCCGTCGACAGCGGGCCGTCGATATGGAGCGCGAGGATCGCGTCGACCCGGTCGTAGCCGACTCCCATCTCCGACTCGTCGGTCTGACCTTCCCACATACCTGCGGTCGGTGTCTGCATCACCAGATCGTGAGGGACGCCGATATGGGCGGCTAGCTGGCGGACCTGCTGTTTGTAAAGCCCCCCAATAGGGTTGCAGTCGACGGCCTGATCACCATATTTTGTAAAGTAGCCGGTCATCGCTTCGGCACGGTTGCCAGTCCCGAGAACAACCCGGTTTTCAGCGTTTGCGACGAAATAATTCAGGACGGCTCGGGTCCGGACGTAGACGTTGCCGGTCGCCAACTGGCTGTCGGCTGCCTCGGGGACGGCGTCGAAGAACTGCTCGGCGATGGGCTGGATCTCGATCACGTCGTACTCGATGCCGAGGTCCTCGGCAACGCGCTCGGCATCACTCATGTTCTCAGGGTCGTTGACCTCACTCGGCATGACGAGTCCGTGCAAGCCATCGGCACCCAGCGCGTCGACCGCGAGATAGGCAGTCGTCGTCGAGTCGATCCCACCCGAGAGGCCGAGTGTGGCACCCTCCGCGCCAGCAGCGTCGACGGTCTCACGAATGAACGAGACGAGGTGGTCGTGAGTTCGATCCAGCTCCGACTCCGAGAGTCGGAGATCCAACGGGGCATCATCTGAAAGAATATTGGCGTGACTGCTCATATCTATACCTTGGCCGGGATCGACTAATAGGCTCGTATTCGGCCATCCTTGTCGACGTATGTCCAGTTTAGAGCCGGTCAGCGTTCAGATACGGTCGCAGTACGACAGTTGAAGCGTCGACTAGCCGAACTGGGAGTTCGACAACTACTCCGGCATGCCGGAGAGCGTGTCGAACCGCTCATAGGTGAGTTCAATCGATTCGATTGCCATTCCGTTTGCGCCGCCGGTGAGATCCGGGCCGCTCCATTTGATCGGGTAGGCATTAGTGAACTCCCACCCCCACGCGCTTTCACCTTTGAAGCCGGATTTGAGTTTGAGCACGAGCGTTCGCCGCTTGATCGTCCCGCTCATCACCTCATGGAGCCAGTTCCAGAAGGTCGTGTCCTTGGTCAACCCGCGCTGCAAGACGAGGTTGGCGTGCGCAAACTGGCCGGGCAACTGGTGGACGTGGTCGTTGACCCCGCCCTCTTGATAGCTGACGGTATCGAGTTCCATCGTCAGTCCCGACACCTCCGAGAAGCCAGCGACGGGCTTGCCGTCGACTTCGAGTTCGAAATTATACTGCGAATATGGGTTTTCGGTTCCCATCAGCGATCACCCCTCGAACTCCGGGTTGACCAACTCGATGCCGCCGCTGTCGGCGGCTGATCTACCACCGGCATCTCGGTTGAGTTTCTCATTGATCGCGCTGATCTCATCGCACCACCGGTGTCGTTCCCAGTGGGGCATCCGCAGGACCTCATCGTGGCTCCAGTTGAAATGGTAGGCCACGAAGGCAACCTCTTCGTACAGTTCGTCGGGATCGTACAGCGGGGTTAGCTGGTCGTGTTTCCCGGCATCGCCTCACCGTCGTCGACCGCATCCATCCCGGTCGGCTCTAGGCCGCTTGCCTCACCGGGAACGGCTGACTGGGCGTCATCGGGCGTGTTGATCTGCTCGTAGAGCGACTGGAGGAACTCTAAGTCAGTAACGAACAGCGATTCGATCACATCGGGGTCGACTGTCTCTAGATCGCCGAGTTCGGTGACGACCCGCGACAGCAGGACGACGGTCAGATACGAGGAGTTCGACTGGACGCGCGGATCTTTCAGCGGTTTGATCTCGTCTGCAGCGGTTGCTAGTCGCATCCGACCCTCCTTGTGGAGGGTTCCGTCGTCGTCGACGTACCCCTGCGGCAGGGTGAACTCGTGTTCAGTCTGCAGCGCAGAGTCGGTCATCTGCGACCCTCCGTGGTGCCGCAGGAGACGACCACTCGCTCGGGCTGTCGCTGAGCACGGCCCGTGTGGAGATATCCCTGCTCGTCAACCCGGCTCTCGTCACCGAAGTGGTGGGTCGACACCGTATATCGGTCGCTGTAGGGTTTACTATCGGTCATACGTCTTTTCGCACCATCTCGTCGAAGGTGATAATGTAGGTCTCGGTGGCAACGTTGTCGCCACCGCCAGCTCCTGAATTGAGCGCTGGTGGCTGGTACTCCTTGGGCCAGGCCTTCGTGAAGTTCCACCGCAGGTGCGACTCGCCCTGTTCGTCTTGGAGAATGACTGCGATCTCCTTGCGGGCCTCGTCGAGATTGCCGTCGACGACGGTCTGCCGCCAGTCGAACATATCGCTGTTTTCCTGTTTGGAACCGCGTTCGAGGATTAGATCGTCGTAGACGGTCTTGCCGCCGAGAGCGCGGTCGTGGGTCGGGTCGTTTCCTTCACGATACTCAACCTGTTCGGTTCGCTCGGTCGGAATCTCGACGCGGCGGAAGCCGCCGATCTGAATCCCATCGAGTTCGATCCGAAACCGGTTTGCTCTGAGTGGTCCGTGTCTATCTGGCATTGGTATTAGGCGTCAGCCGTCCATTGGCCGATTCTGAAGATAACGAACTCGGCGGGTTTGACCGGCGAAATGCCGATCTCCACGATGAGTCGTCCATTATCAATGTCGTCCTGAGTCATCGTCTCCTCGCCACATTTGACGTAAAACGCTTCGTCAGCAGTCGACCCCTGCAGGCCGCCGTCACGCCAGACGGTCGTCAGGAAGTTCTCGACTGATTGGCGGACGCGGGCCCAGAGATCCTTGTCGTTGGACTCGAAGACTGCCCACTCGGTGCCTTCCTCAATGGACTGTTCGACGTAGAGGAAGAGTCGACGGACGTTGATGTACTTCCACGAGGGGTCGCTTGAACAGGTCCGGGCACCCCAGAGCTGGATGCCACGACCCTGGAAGCTCCGAATACAGTTGATCCCCTTCGGATTCAGGAGATCCTGTTCGTCTTTCGTAATCTCGTGTTGGAGTTCGACTGCACCGCGAACGGGCTCGTTTGCGGGCGCGGCATGGACGCCGTGAGTCGCGTCGCTGCGGGCGATGATCCCGGCGACGTGGCCACCCGGTGGAACGAGCTTCTCGCGGTTGGTGAAGGGGTCCGACACTTTGATCCACGGATAGTAGTAGCCCGCATACGAGGAGTCGACGGGTGTCTCCATATCCGAGACTGCGCCGGCGACCTGCGGGGCCTGCAGGATCGCAAACCGGTCGCCTTTGTTCTCACAGTGGGCAACCACAGCGTCAGTCAGTCCGGTGATCTTGTTCTCGTCGGGAACACAGACCAGCGAGATATCGTCGTGCTGTGTGAGACCGGCAAGCCCGGTTCGCATCCCGGGCTGGTCGACGCCCTCGTAATCGGAAAGCGAGACTTCGTCACTATCTGGTTTCGAGGAGAGATCCGAGGCGACATCGACCTCAACCTCCTGCTCGCCGTCGCGGATCGCTTCGAGATCTTCTTTCAGATCGGCCTTCAGCTGACTGCTGTCGACGCTCTCGAAGGGTTCGCTGAGATCCTGTAGTTCGTCCTTGTTTTTCTCATCGAGGTCCTCTGGGATTTGAACGGTCTGCTGGCCGCCGTCGGTCGCTGCCGACGCCGAGTCACTGGCCGTCGAGAGCCACGTCAGTCCCGCAACCGGCTGACCGTCTGCGAGGTACTCTGCGTCGACGAGCACCGAACCAGCGAGCTGTTTCTCGTAGAACTGGCTGGATTCGGGATCAGCCGACAGATCCTCGAAGGTATGGTCGATATCCGGTGCTGGGCTCGGCTCCTCGGCGGCAGGCTGGTCGACACTCTCGATATCGGTCGACCAGTAGCGAACGGTGAGATCGAAGAAATCGTCGTGGCCGTCCGAGACGATGACGGCCATGCTGTTGGCCCAGTCGCCGGGACCGTTGGCCGACACCTCGAGAACTGACTCCGCGTTGTCGTCAGCAAGTTTCGCGGTTGCAATATCGTCGTGATCAGCAGCGGTGACGCGACCGACGTAACACCGACTGCCGCCGTTTTTAAAGTAGCCGTCGACGGCGGCATCGAGATCAGACGAGGCGGGACTCGCACCGAAGGTGCGTTTGAACTGTCCGAAACTCGTAATCAGTGTTGGTTCAACCGGACCACGCTCCGTCTCGCCGAGGAAGCCAGCAGTGCTCGTGCTTGCTCCCTCTACGGATTTGGTCCCGGTGTCTACTTCCTCTACGTACACTCCAGGGGATTGGTATTCTGGCATTTGTATTCCGTTGTGGAATTCTGGTTTGCCGCACTGTCTGTCTGAAACGGTACATAATATACGGTTGTCGCTTTGACATATATAGTTACGTAATTTACAATTCTGCAGTGGCTGAATGCAACAGATCGAGGTCGACAGCGGCCTCCGCAACGCCGTCGAGTCCAACAGCGACGTCTTCGACGGGCTGATCGGCTTCGAGCGCCTCCCGAAGCTCCGCAACCGCGTCGAGATAGCGGTCGACCGTCGACTCGCTGGTGATGCCGGAAAGCTGGTCGCCGAACGCAGCGAGCGAGGGATACAGTTCGCGGAGCGTCGAGAGATACTGATCGGTATCAGTGTAGCTCTCGGCGCGACTCGCGTCGTCGACCTGCTGGGCAATCTCGCGGGCCGTCTTACTGACTGGGCCGCTGTGGTCAGCGAACATCTCGGCGGTCGACCGAAAGAGACGGGCGGTGGTGTCGAGCGTCTTCCGCAGTAGATGGGTTGTGGCAGTCTGCTGGCGGCGTTTCACGTCGGCCAGTTCGGACTGGAGGTAGTCGACGCGTTCGTGAATACCGTCTACCTCCGCGGGATCAAGCTGTGGCTCGGGTGGCTCCGCCTCAACCTCGGTTTGATGTGGGTTCTCAGTGTCGGCAATGTGCTCGATAAGCGTGGCATACAGCAGGTCGTGATCGTAGGCGTACTCCGGCTGTGGCGCAGTCTGAGAACGAACCCAACTGCCGTCGGCCTCTCGTTCGAAGCCGCCGAGATACACCGCTGTCTCACCGTCGACATCGTCGGACCGATACTTCTCGTGGTAGCCAGCGGCGATCCGGTCGGCGACCGTTCTCGGATCATCAGCACTGGTGTTGGCCGCGAGATCGACCATCGGAATCGACTCCTGATCCGGTGGAGACTCCCGGTAGATGAGTTCGAATACCTCGACGTGGCGATTCGCTTCCGTCTCGGAGGGAGGGCCGTCGGCGTCAGGAACGGGTACGGATTCGAGGGCGACTTCGTCGAACCGAACGAACAGATGGATCTCCTCGCCCTCAGGAGCCGGGACCGATTTCGTCGTCGGGCTGTCGACCACAATGGGTCGACCCACGCCATCGATGGCGACGCCTGAATCAACCGAGATAGCGAGTTCACCGTCGGTCGACTCGACGGAGCGGACCCCCAGCCCGCGAACGATGCCCGACCCAGTCGTGTGACGGGTCACCAACTCTAGCCGTTCGGCGTGGTACTGCTGTTCGGTCCGCATATCCCCCGCCGTCATCAGCTTCCCATCAAAAAACCGGTTTTTCTCGAACTGATTCGTTCCCGTCGTGTCGGTCTGCTCGCTGTCGTGGACCATGAAATGACAACCTACTGTACTGTGCCGAACAATCGTATTTAGATCTACGTTTTATTCGACAGATCGCGGCTGAAATCAGTCGAGAACAGCGGTGTTACCGAGCGGTGTCTCACCGAGTTCCAACTGTCGCTCCGAAAGTCGGGTGTTAGAGCCGAGGAAGCTGTCGGCACCGAGTGTAAACGCCGGTTCTAGTTCGACGAGTGAGCCTTGGACGTGGGCTGGCGTTTCCTCGCGGATGATCGCTTCGACCGCCTCGCGGTGGTCAGGTTCATCAAACGGTCCGGCGTAGACCGCCACGGATCGCTGGGTGGGCAGGTGTGTCTTATAGGCGTCTCTGTGGACTGTCGACTCGATGGCGTCGAGATCCTGTGGTTCGAGAATACAGAGCCCGTGGTCGACGCCGGACAGATCGGCAGTGCTGGGCCCCGACGATCCACTGGGCACCATCCAGTCGGCCGGGGGCGTTTTCGGCGGCGAGAGGTGGCGCAGATAGATGCCGAGCATCTCGCGGAGTCCGTCTCTGGTGGCCCGCTTGCTGTGCAGTTCGGGACCAGCCGCCAGTAGTTCGCGGGTCGCCGCAATCGGCCACTCGGTCGGCGTGTCGACGCCGATCCACTCGGCGAGCCACGGGAGCCCCTCGGCTGGCACGGCCGCCGGGTCGAGATACTGCGTAACCGATTCGACTTCCCGTTCGATATCGGAAAACAGGACATCGAACACGGACAATAGCTGTTCGAGGAACGTCCCAGAGGTCTCGTCGGTCCGATACAGCTCGGGGAGATACTGAAGCGACGACTGTCGCGGCCAGAACGCCCGCACGGAGTTGACGCGAGGAGAGGCCGTCGGCGTCCCGAGGAGTTCGAGCCGAACGGTGAGATACTGGCCGGTTGCCTCGGACAGCAACACGTCGGTCGACGTCGACTCGACGGTCTGCCACTGGCCCGAAAGGGCGGTCTCGGCCGCATCCAGCGCGGTATCGAGACATTTCTCGGCATCTCCAACCGTTAGCTCGTCGCTCAGAGCGGCCAGTCCGGCCGGTTCGTACGAGAGCAACTCCCAGACGGTATCGATCCCGTGGTCGACCAACAGCGACTGGCCGAGACCGGTCGCACTCGACAGCGGTTCGTCCAGCGGAGAGGGATCGTCACTGGCGAGATACGATAGCCGGAGCCGTGTGCTCGCGGTCGGTGCTTCGCGGTCGACCGTCAATCGGTGCCACTGGATCGGCGATCCGGCGTCGAACTGCCGGTAGGCACAGCCGCGATAGCGGTCGCCCGCCCCGCGAGTGTAGGTCTCGGTCGGAACAAGTCTGCAACAGCGGTTGGCGTCGCCGACCACAGCATACGAGGTGCCATCGCTGTTTGCGACCGGGGTTCGAAACACACGACAGCCGCCATCGAGTCGGGTTCGCTCCCGAAGCGTCGACGTTTCGGGGTCGAGGTCACCAACGACCGTCTGGTCATCGAGTTCAGTCTGTCCCGTCACCAACAGCGGCGCGTCGACCGCAGTTCCAAGCCGTGTCGGCGTCACTGGCTCACCGTCGACCGTCTCGAACTCCGAGAGCGGAAACAGACCGGGATCACATTCGCCGTCGGGAGCGAGTTTCCGAATCCGGCGCTGCCGCCCCGCCAGAATCCGGCCAGCGAGGAGTTCGCCCGTCGCGGCCTGTTTTTCGACCTCCTTGTGGGTGGCTTGAGCTTCGAGAACGTAGATCGACCCACGCTCGTCGACTGTCATATCGAGCGGCCGCGAAAGCGAATCACAGACGGTTGCAGTGGTGCCATCGGTCTGCAACGCCTGAACCGACTCGGATGCAGTATCGAGCAAATAGAGCGACCCACCGGCGGCCGCAATGGTCACCGGCTCCGAAACGTCGGTCTCGATGGTTCCAATCGGCTGCTGGAGACGCGTGGATATCACTGCCAGAGTCCCAGTTTCGTCGACTACAGAGAGCCGACCGTCACTCACACAGATCGCTCGCGGCGCAGCTAGATCGCTGCCCTCGGCCGACCAGAGACGGTGTTCGACCGACCGTTGGTCGTCGTGGCGGTAGACCGCGGCCGACGACCGGAGCGTGTAGTAGACGCCGTCAGCGTCGACCGCGATATCAATCGTCGACGATTCGAGCCGGTCGACTGTCAACAATGGCTCGGCTGCGAGCTCGATACCGCCACCGCTAACAGCGGTATTTCGACCAGCCCACTGTCGCCAGTCGGTCGTAGTTAGCGTCGTGGCTGCGGAAAACTCCATAGCTATCTCCTCCCCCTCGACCCGCGAACGGTGGTATCGATCTGGAGATTCTCGATGTAGAACAGTGTCTCCTCGTCGATCCGAACAGTCCCGTCAGGCGTTACTGAGCCGCCACCCACCGTCCGAACCGAACACTCCTCGACGTGATCGACTGCCGGGAGGTCGACGAGCTGGTCTCGAAGTTCGGCCGTCGTGACTGACCGACCGAACGGCCAGCCATCCCCCTCGAAGCCACGAATAGGATCGAGATAGGCTTCGAGATGGGTTTCGATGGCTGCCTGACCGCCGCCAGTCTCGTATCTATCAGTGACAGTTACTGAAACGGTGAGATTCAACCCGACGTATGTCGGTGGGTCCACGGTGACACGGTCGGTCACCAGCCGGCGGTGGTCGAGCTGTTGCTGGACGGCTCGACGGAACCCGTCGCTCGGTGTGGGTCGGGTCACGTCCGGCGGCGCGTACGGAACGACGACGACCGAGATCGGGGATCGATCCGTGTCGGGCAGACGGACCGTCGACCGAGCGATCCGGAGGCCGGGGGTCCGTTCGGCGAGCGTCGTATAATCCGATTCAGTCACTGCTCGGGACGGAGTTTGGCGGTCACGGGTATAGCGGTCGACGGCTGCTGTGATTGATTCGGCCTCACGACCGCCTGTTGCGGCCGATTTGGGAGTGACGTCGACCGACGCCAGTGTGCTGTCGCCAAGCGGCTGGTCGCCATCGCTGAACCACCAGCGAGCGGTCTCCGGCACGTTTCCATCGGGACCGCCGCCCGAGACGTAGGATGCGGTGACATCGGCGTCGACCGGCGGTCTCGCGCCACGTTCGGCGTCGCCGAACGTGAGTTCGCCCACCGCTTGATCGAGCACGTAGTGGCGGTCAGCGGGTCCGGAGGCATCGAGGTCCCTGACTTCGGTCCATTCCTCGCCGTCGACTGTCACTGTTGCCGACAAAACGGGGGCATGGTCGAACCCGTAGGTTCGGGGAGCGAGGTCGGTCGACCCCTCGGTTGGCTCTAGGCGTTCCTCGTGGCGTCGACGGTGGCTTGCTTCGACAACGTTCAGCTCGACAGTGTTGAACTGTGGCGGGATCTCGTAGCCTGCGGTCTCGACGCGACACCGGAGCCAGATCAGTCCCGGCTGGTGGCCGAAGAGACCACGGTCCTCGCAGCCCCACGCTGTCGGCTCCCACGTCTCGGGGCGCTCGAGCCTCACGAACCCCGTTTCGTAGCAGCTGGTTGTGGTATCGGTGACGACAGTCAGTGGTTCCCACGCTGCATCGGTGTCACCCTCGCTCCCGTCAGGATACCGTCGACAGTACTCCCAAACGAGTTCCACCGACGGATCAAACGTGACTGCAGAACCATCAGTATATATCGTGGTATCGTCCGACGTGGGGTCCGGGAGATCGGCATCGTCGAAGTCGACGAACAGCGAGAGCTCCCCGACCGATTCGAACGGGTCGCCATCGAAGCCGAGCACGAGCGCCGAGCCGGGGGTCGGCTCGTCGCCGAACGCGCGGTAGCTGAGACCGTCGGTCTCGTTGGCGTTCGTCGTCGTTTCGTGACCACGGTCGTGGTCGACGACGACTGCGGCGAGGTCCGCGTCAGTCACCGTCGTCGCGTGGTCAGTTGTGAACACTTTGTGGCTCCCCGAGCCGTCGTCGACCGTAAGTTGGGTTCCCGCAGGGAGCCGACCTGACTGCCCACCGGCAGTCGACAGATCAAGCCGAACCGACGCTGGCTGCGGTGGCGTCGGCCGCACACCCAGCAGCTGGAGATACTTTTTGCGGTGAGAGTCCGTGATCTGGTCCAACTCGTAGCTGTGGGTTTCGGTGAGCCACGCCAGCAGTTCGATGATCGTGATCCCGGGATCGTGAGGGTTGAAATCAGTCCACGCTTCGGAGTGTGCCGAAACGAGCGTTTTGGCTCGGCTCACCAACTCCTCGTGGGTCACCTCATCGAGCTGTGGAACGTCGATACTCATCGCTCATCACCGACCTGAACGCTGATCTCGTGGGAACCAGTACAGACCAACCCGTCGACTGGTAGCTGCATCGAGGACAAACCCCGCCTCAGCTGAACCGTGTCGTCGCCGATCTGCACCGTTGTCGACAGCTCCGTGACTGTATCCACGCCCGGAACCGAGTTGAGAAGCGACGCCAGCGAATCAGCCGTCGGTGGCTCGCCGAACTCCCAGCCGGTACCCTCCGATCCACCCGTGATCGGATGGAGATGCGCCGCGAGTGTCGATTCGATCTCGGTTTTGAGTCCGGAGATGCTCGTGACGCCGGTCGACTGCACGGTTGCGTCGACCGAGACTGGCGTATAGCTCGGACCACGGACGGTGATCTGGGATCTCTCGCCGTCGGTCAGTCTCGCCGGAGCCGCCTCGCTGACCGCGTGCTGGACTCGCCCTTCGAGTTCGGTCGACGGTCTGGGCCGCTCGTGGTCCGTATCGGGGACGATCAGCAACGTGATCCCCGGCGAACGGTCTCCGTCGGAGCCTAGCTGCGGTTTGCATTCGACAGCAGCAAGCTTCCGGACGGCCGTGGCCGCGACCTGCTCGAAATCCGCAGCCGTAACTGCCTTCCCCCGCGTCCGAATCTCACCTGCCACCCGCGATGCGACCGCGTCCATCGACTCGCCACCAGCACCACCGTCGGCCGGAAACGGGTTGTCGACCGACTCGACCAGCGAGATTGGGGTTTTAAGATGTGTTACCGCGCCGGCCTCGACGTTGCCGCCCTCACCACCGCCGGTAGTGTACGTCACGCGAACCGGGTTCCCTCGCGGCGGGATCCGTCCACTGTTGCCGTCACCGAACCGAATCGTTCCCGCCGACCGGTCGCAACGATAGATCCGATTCTCGCCGCCAACACCGACAAACTCCGCAACGGGCGTCCATCTGACCCAAAAGGACTCGATATTGCCGTGGTCGTCGGTAACGATCTCGACGCGGTCGGTCGTCTTACGCAGGTCAGCCCGTTCGGCCGTCGACAGCGAGTCGGCCTCATCAACCCAAACCTCACAATCGAGCAGCGGGCCATGGGCACACGTGAATGCCTGATTGGCCGAGCCATCGCTTGTGCCGAGCGTTTCGTCCTCGACCGTACGAGCATTGTCAGCCCACTGCGTGTTCAGGTACAGCCCCTCGACGACCGGTGGCTGTGCGGTCGGCTCGGCCGGACTGTCGACCGCAGGCTGTGTCGGCTGTGAGTTGGTTCCCTCGTCGGCTACAAACGAATCCTCAGTTACGACCGCACGAAGCCAGTGACAGTGGGTCCCGAACCGTTCGTGTGAGGTCGTCGACTCGGGAAGCTGCAGCGAGACGATGCCGCGTTCGGTCACCCCACTGGTTCCGTCGTCGACCGGGAGCCGCGACCAGCTATCGGTTTCGGGATCAGTGCAGTACTCCCACTGCACGCCGGGGTCGAACCCCTGCGGATGGGTCGTCTCCGCAAGCGCGGCAAAGAGTGGAATCGGCCCGTTCCGCAACGTAGCATCGAAGCCGAGATACAGTGTCTGGTGTGCGTCCGGAAGCCGTTTGAACGGCCGATATCCGCCCGCCTCGGCCACTGGTTCACACATACCGTTGTTTTCGGTCACGACATGCGCAAACGGCGAGTCAGTGTGTTCGTACTGCAACGAGATGCTACCGTACTGCGGCGACGCCGGTAGTTGGGCTGTGTCAGTGTCGTGATCAGGTAGCCCAACCGCTGGCTGCCCGTAACTCCCACCGACGAGTCGACCGCGAATCCAGCGGGCTTCGTGACCCGACACCGCCGTCTCGGCGATATCGTCGGGAACCGTGAACTGTACGTCACCAGCCGCTTGGAGGTTGTTGGTGTCGTCGGATCGAACAGCCAACCCTGCCCAACCGGTGCCGTTCCAGTACTCCCACGAGACCTCGGGTGGACCACTGAGTGCGCCAAAATCGACATCTGTCGGGCTCTGCGTACCGGTGCTAGCATCGTCCGAACCGTCAGTAGTCGACGCCGACTCGCTGGCCGTGTCCGTCGATGGCTCGAACGTGAGCGTGACGAGACCACCGAGTTTAGTGAGGGCCTCGGACGCAGCGAGATACAGTGTCGACGAGGGCTGTGGCTGGCGTCCGAACGGTCGTATCTCTCCGTCTCCATCGAGATCAAGCGGAACGTCGTTTGCGAATGCTGCATCGGGAGTAAGCCGGTCGGTTTCGGTCGACTGGCCGACCGTCGCACGAACCGACTCGATCTCAGTCGTGAAACAAGCCGATGCTGGCTCGTCGAGCCGACACCGAATCCACCGGCTTTCGATCCCTCCAACCGTTGTTTCGACCAGTTCAGCCGGTAGCTGGAGCCGAACTGAATGCTCCTCGTCGGTCGACGGCGTGGGCGTCGACTGTTGGTCCACTGGGTAGCTGAGACCGTCATCGGTTCCGATTCCCGACCCGGCGTCGCCTGCCGGAACGCTGTGCCACCCCTCTGTCCCCTCGTCGTCACCACCGTAATACTCCCAGACACACCCCTTATCGAGTGCAGAGGCGTCGACCGATCCCTGAAACTCGATCTCGATTACCGAGCCAGGATCAACTCTGAGAAGCGAGCTATCGCCGAGATAGATCGCGTGCTGTTGGCGGTTCTCACCCGCAAACAGCTGTTGGGAGTCACCGTCAGTCAGCGGCTCGTGTGAGAGGAGTCGGTCGGTCGTGGGGTCGACCGCGTAGCTCTCGGTGAGCGAGGCGGGCGTCGCCTCGAACCCTCGGCCCTGTGGAATCTCGAAGGGTTCGGTCTCACCGTCGCTCGATTCGGCAACGACCTGCGTTCCACCCGGAACGGGCACGTTGCGGTCAAGGTCGGTCGAAACCGAAACGGACAGCGGAAGCCGGGCGGCCTGCGGCGGCTGTGACTCCGCGCCGAGAGTATCGAGAAACGCCGCACGCTGCTTTGTCGGGAGTCGGTTGAGCTGCCCGATGAGATCCGTTCCGAACTCCGAGCCGACCCGGAGCAACACGCTCGCCATATCCTCGGAACTCGATTCCCAGCCGTCGACGTACTGGTCGGCCCGCTCGGTGAATTCGGCCAACAGCTCTTCTTGACTCCGGTCGTCGAGCGTCGGAGGCTGGCTCATCCGTCACCCTCCGTCAGGTAGAACGGATACACCATATTCGAGAGGCTGTTGGTGGTTCTGACGTGGTAGTCAATCTCAATCAACACCTTGTTCGGCTGCTGATCGTCGGTCCGGGCGTCGACCGACTCGATATCGATTCGGGGTTCCCACCGGACCAACGCTTCTTGGACGCTGCGTTCGATCATGTTGAGCGTCGCGGGGTTGGCGGCCGAAAACAGGTGTTTGTGGATGTCACAGCCGAACTCCGGCCGCATCAGGCGCTCGCCTTTCGCGGTCCCGAGGATGATCCGAATCGATTCACGGATGTCGGTCTCAGCTGACGAGGCCGCGACATCGCCACGATGGTCGGTGTCGACCGGAAAGCTCCAGCCGGTTCCCAAAAACTCCTCACTCATCGAAATCACCCAATGTGGACCGACGGACAGCCCGAGGCAATCGTGTTCGGCGGGCCGTTTTCGATCACCTTGTCGCCGAGCCGGGTCGCGGGCAGCTTGTTGATAAACACCGAACTACTACCCTTCAGAACCGATCCGCCGACGTGCGGAACCACCCCACTCGTCAGCGGACAGGTGTGGTGATCCAACACCCGCCACGCTGGTTTCTTGCCGATCATCACGTTCGTGCTACACTTTCCAACGAGTGGTGTCCCGTGTGCAGTCGCATCGCCGAGTCGTGCTGCCGGATTCATGTTAGTTAAGAAAAATCATCTTCCCTTTGATATTTAAAATCGCGCCTGCCTCGATGGCCATCGCCATCGTACTGTTTATATCGAGTTTCCCGTTGCTCGACAGGCTCGCCTTCGACTTGCTGGAGAGATCCAGTGACTGTGTGGCCCCGATGTCGACGTTCTTGTCGCCACGAAGTTTGATCGTCTTCGCCGACAGTTCAAGCGTGTCTCCAGCCTCGATAGAGACGGTATCCGACGACGAATCAAGCCGGATACGATTCGTTCCGGATTTGTCGCGTATGTCGACCTTTTCTTTCCCGTCCGCATCGTCGAGCGTGATCGTGTGGCCAGCCTTTGTTTCGATCTTCAGGTGGCCGCCATCGTCGGAGTTGTCATCAAACTGGACGCGATGCCCTTGTCGGGAGACGATCTCACGGATATCGTTGTTCCCGTCGCTGTTTTTCTGTGGCGGTTTGCGGTTGCCGTTCCACAGCGACCCAATGACGAACGGCTGGTGGACGTCGCCGCCCGCGAAGGCGACCAGAACCTCGTCGTCGATCTCCGGCAGGAAGTACGAGCCGTACTGTTTGCCGCTCATTTGGGTCGCAATCCGGGCCCAGTAGCTTTCGTCGTCGGCCTCGCGCCACGGGAACCGAAGTTTCACGCGGCCCAGATCCTTGGGGTCCTCGTTGTCGGTGACGATGCCGATTCGGACTCCGTTGATCCCGTCTCGGTTCTTGGTCGACCGGTCGAAGATGTCGGCGTGATCCATCAGGCCACCTCCATTGCCTCGAAGGTCGTCCGATAGCCGGAGCCTCCCATCCGATGGGTCGCGTTGGTAACGTAGTAGTCGCCGGAAAATCGGCCACCCAACTCTTCGAGCGTGACGACCGCTCCGGCCCGAATTTGTGGGTTGCCGTCGGCTTCCCCGTGGCCATCGATTCGGCCGTCAGCGTGTCGACTGTGCTTCTTGTCCGCGATCTGTTTGGCTTCGTTTCGTGACATAACTGGCACTCTGAATACTTCGGTGTGGTCTGCGGATGTGCTGCCTGCGGTTGCGACGATCTCTTCGGCGGCTTCGGCGTCCCACGACCGAACCTCGACACGATGATTGGATTTGGTGTCGGTAATCTCGGCATAGAAGTCGTGCAACGCCTCGCCGTACCAGAGTTCGGCCACTGGTTTGCTGTCGCTGCCACGGCCCGTCTGTGGCCGAAACCGGACCGTGTCGCGCTCCGCAAAGAAGGCAAAGCCATAGTGGTCGGCCAGTGCCTCAAGAAATCGGTAGTCACTCTGATTGTCTTGGATCAGTTTGACGCGCTTGATATCCGCATCCTGCACGTCGACAGTCCCGAACGGGTACGACGAGAGAATATCTTTGACGGCCTTGCCGACGGTCGCCCCCTCCCACGACCGGGAGTTCGTGCCGTTCATCAACCCCTTGAGGAGACCGAACCCGCTGATAGTGACAACCGGCCCTTTCTCGACAGTGAACTCCGAGTGAATCGAGCGAATAGAGCCGGTCAGCAGCGATGTGAGCGTCCCATCGCCGCCGTACCCCATTGCGATCTCGACATCGGTACCGATCTCAAACGTGCTCCAGTCGAGCCCGCTGAACTCGCCCAACTCCTCGTCGAAGGGGTAGTTGAGCGTGAACGAAAACCGGTCGGCACCGGAGAGCGTGGTTTCGACGACCAGATCGGCGATCCGCCCGCCCGGCTCCTGAAACGTTGTCGAACCGATGTCGACGGTAAATCGCGGCGAGTATCTGGGTTGGAGGTTGGGGCTCATCGTTACAGTGGAGGCAATTCGAGCGTGTCACCGGCGCTGAGCTGCCGGGGGTTTTGTACGTCGTTTTTGTCGGCTATCGTCCGCCAGTGGCTCGAATCGCCGTACTCCTCGGCGGCGATCAGCCAGAGTGTATCGCCCTCGGCGACCGTCCACCGCTTGGTTTTGTCGGTCGACTCCGGCGAGACCTTGGATTTGTGGTAGTCCGCTGTCTTGTACTCGGTGAACTGCAACGAGACGCGTGCACGGATCGGGACGCCGCTCGGCAGGAACTTGGTGAACCGCTTTTCGGCGTGTTCGACCATGGCGGTGAAATCGATTCCCTCGCCCCAGACGAACCGACAGACCGGCGGCGCGTGGAGTTCGCCGTCGACCGCCAGCAGTGTGTCGATCATGTCGGTGTACTGTTTCCGAACGTCGACCGCCTGCTGGTTCGGATCGGAGCCGTCGAGTTCGTCGGTGGTGTCGAAAAACAGCTCCATAGATAATGTCTCAGCATTGCCGTCGACGAACTGCATAATTGAGGCCCCTGAGCCGGTGGCTTTCAGTTCGCCGTAGTTGACGCTCTTGCCGACGGTGTACTCCGAGGGGTTGAACTTGCAGTCGATTGTCTTGCCCTCCTTTTTGCCGTTGAGGATGAGTATCTGTGCCGTTTCGAGTTTGCCGCTGTGTGTGCCTGACATTTAGAATCCCGTCCGTTCGCGTTCGATCCGTAGTTTGCGTTCGAGCCGACGATACAACGTCTCGACTACGCGGTCGACGTCGGCATCGTAGGCCAGTGACTCCGCGCCGAGCGACCCGTCGAGACCGCTCCGGTCCGACTGCCGGTCAGTGTCCTGTCGATGGTGGTGGCGTCGATTCGGGGTCTGGTCCGTCTTCGATTTGGGCTGATGGTCGGGCCGGTCGACCGAATTGAATGGCTCCGACTCAGCCATCGTCTCATCGCGCCGCGTCGACGCTGGCTGTGGGTCAGCCCGACCAGCCACACCGCCACCAGCCGAGGACCGCTCGGGTCGCTGTCGGGGAGAGTCGACACGACGCTTGGCACTGTCGCCCGCGTCGGCGTCACCATCGTGAGCCGTCTGTCTCGATGACTGTTTGAACGTCATCTGGGGTCGACCATCGGTTGTGTTCGATTTTGCGCCTCTCGTGGCAGTCCCCGAGCGCGCTGGGACCATCTTCGGAGCCATCGAGTCGATTGCCGTTTCTGACTCCGTTTCGCCGGGTCGGGTCGCGGTGGCGGCCGTGGACTGCTGGGAGTGCTGGGAGTTTCGGCCACTGTGGGCCGTCCAGTCGACACCACCAGAAACGGTGGCTGTGGTCCCGCCAGCACGGTGTCGACGGTCGTCATCTTGGTCGGCGACTCTCGGGTGGCTGTCCATCGCAGCCACTGACAGCACAGTCGCATCATAGCTAGTCGACATCCGTGTCCGGTCGACGGACCGCTCGTGGATCGAACCGGCCGTGTCACCGCCGGACATCGCTCCCGCCGTCGATTGTCGATGGTGTCGGAGCCCGACAGTCGACTCCGGCTGGGCTTCACCACGGTGTGTCTCGACCGCAGCCGGCCCAGTAGCTGCGTTGGGTGTTGATTGCTGGTGTCGATCCAGTGAGACGGCGTCGGAACGGGGAGCCGTCGACAGCGTACTCGGTGGGTGTTGCCCTCGCAGTCGACCGGTGTCGGCGAGTCGATCCCACGATACGACGCCCTCGGCAGATCGCGAGGCGAGACCTGCTGGCAATGAAAGCTGGGGCAGTGGTCTGGGCTCAGTCGACTGCCG
>Ga0306884_100064_pt1 | contig 45020 bp, 41 predicted proteins | sample AntDeeMetageno85_FD_190428 | JGI IMG/M metagenome (GOLD analysis project Ga0306884, IMG submission 190428) | Saline lake microbial communities from Deep lake, Antarctica - Metagenome #85 (v2) (version 2) | ecosystem: Environmental > Aquatic > Non-marine Saline and Alkaline > Saline | place...
GTCAACAACAACCCCGAGACCGTGTCGACGGACTACGACACCTCCGACGGGCTGTTCTTCGATCCCATCTCGGCCGAGGAGGTCGCCGACGTGATCGAAGCCACCGGTGCCGACGGCGTGATGGTCCAGTTCGGCGGCCAGACCTCGGTCAACATCGGCGAACCGCTGCACGAGGAGATCGACCGCCGCGAACTCGACTGCGATATCATGGGCACCACGGTCGAGGCGATGGATCTCGCGGAGGACCGCGACCGGTTCAACGCGCTGATGGACGAGCTGGGCATCGCCCAGCCCGAGGGTGGAACCGCGACCTCGAAGGAAGAGGCCCTCGAACTCGCCCACGGGATCGGCTACCCCGTCCTCGTCCGTCCGAGCTACGTGCTCGGTGGCCGCGCGATGCGGGTCGTCCACGACGACGCGGAACTCGAACGCTACATCGAGGAGGCCGTCCGCGTCTCGCCGGACAAGCCGATCCTCGTCGACCAGTTCCTCGACGACGCGGTCGAACTGGACGTCGATGCGGTCGCCGACGGCGAGGACGTGTTGATCGGCGGCGTGATGGAACACGTCGAGAGCGCGGGGGTTCACTCCGGGGACTCGGCGTGTATGATCCCACCGCGCTCGCTCGACGACGACACGATGGCTCGCGTGCGCAATGTGACCGAAGGGATCGCCGAGGCGCTCGAAACGGTCGGCCTGCTCAACGTTCAGCTGGCCGTCAAGGACGGCGTGGTGTACGTCCTGGAAGCCAACCCGCGCTCGTCGCGTACCGTCCCGTTCGTCTCGAAGGCCACCGGCGTCCCAATCGCCAAACTCGCCGCCAAAGTGATGACCGGAACGACGCTCGGCGAGCTGGATATTGAGGAGCAGATCCCCGAACAGACCAGCGTCAAGGAGGTCGTCCTGCCGTTCGACCGCCTGCAGGGTTCGGATCCTCGTCTCGGCCCCGAGATGAAATCGACCGGCGAGGTCATGGGCAGCGCCGACTCCTTCGGCAAGGCCTACGACAAGGCCCAGGACGCCACCAACAAGCCGATCCCCAAATCGGGCGTGGTGGCGATCGATCTCTCCGACGAGACGTTCCCCGACCCCGATACGGAGGCCGGTGAGGCGCTGGTCGATGGGTTCGGCGAGTTCTTCGAGTTCTGTGAGGCCGTCGACCTCGTGGATGCCGCCCGCAAGGGCGAGGTCGATCTGATCATCTCGCGGGACCGCAACCTCCTGGAGGTCGCCGTCGAGGAAGATCTCACCTACTTCTCGACGGCGGCCAGTGCGAAGGCCGCCCTCGAAGCGCTCCGTGCGGCCGACGAACCGCTCGATGTGGTCTCGATTGCGGACCGTCCGAAACAGGTCGCCGAGTGGGGCAAGTAGGCAGTCGCTAACAGACGAACTCGGCTTTTTATTTGTTGGGTGCGTGTATCTCAGAAGAAGATGTCGACTCACAAGTCGACAGCGGCGAGTGAGGTCTCGATCGGTAACAGCGTTGGGATATAAATACGAGAGCGACGGCTGTGTCGAGCCTCGGGAGCTCTATTTATAAAATGAGTTTTTGGACCGCTTTGTAATGGGGCCAGTATTTATAAGCAAACGGCTCAGGAGAGCTTGCCGAGGGCTTCAAAGAAGTCGGCGACCGGGCCGGCGATACGAACCGGCGGCTGAGATCGGGAAACGGTGATTTCGCAGGGGACATCGAGTTCGTGGGGTCGACGCCCATCACTCACGACGACGACGTGGTCGGCGTCGTCGACCCGAACGGATACCTCACAGTCGCCAGCGACCACCAAGGGCGGCATCGCGTCTGTGCCGCACATTTCGTTGATAATGAGGCCGTTGATCGAGGGGTGGACCAGCGGCCCGCTCTCGCTGAGGTTGTAGGCCGAACTGCCGGTCGGCGTAGCGATCAAAATGCCGTCGGCGTGGCCGCTCGTGTAGGGCGAGCCGTCGATTTCGACGGCGAAACTCGCGCCGCCGCCGTGGCCGCGCCGCGGGCCGGTGACGACGATCTCGTTGACTGCCGGAACGCTCTCCCAGTCGTCGCTGTCGGCACTGAGTCGTGGGGCCTCCCGGAGTTCGTGGTCGCCCTCGCGGAGCGCCTCAACCTCCTCACGGACGGCGTCGACGGCCGTCTCCGGCGTGACGGCGTTCAAAAAGCCGACCTCGCCGAGGTTGACGCCCAATATAGGTGTGCCGCCAGCCCCACGGGCAGCAAACAGAAACGTCCCATCGCCGCCGATGGAGACGACCAGATCACAGTCGTCGAAGCTGTCGACGGCAGCAGCCGCTTCGGGAGCGCCGATAGCGGTGGCGGTCGACTCGTCGAGCCGACAGTCGACGCCGTCGGCGGTGAGTGCGGTTCGGAGCTCGCCAGCCAGCGTGGTCGCCCGGCTGTTGTCGCGCTGGGCAACGATTCCGACGTCCATGGAGTCGGATTGCAAGCCGGAGTCAAAAGCCCTCCGTCAGCCGGGCGGTGTGACGGGAACATTCATAGTTGCGGATACTCTTGATCCGGTATGAATCATCGACCACTACGATCAGGATGGGCAGCTGATTGGGTGGTGGAGTTCGCAGCCGGGGTGAGACCGGATGAGTAGCGACTGGTTTGAGGAGGCTATCAGCGAACTCGACGAGGAGGATGTCGAGGAGGATGTCGAGGAACGGATCGACGAGTTGGATGACGAACGCGACACGGACGAGGAAACGACCGATGAGACGGACGACCGGAATTCGATCGAAGCGACAGCCACCGAGAAGCCGGTCAACTCCGAAGGCGATGGTGACGAAGCAGCGGATGTGTTCGGATTTTCGGCCGACGAGACGGGCGGCGACGATGAGGCCGGAAGTAGCGCCGACAGCACCCCGTCGATCGACACAGCCGACGACGAAGCGGCCTTCGGCGGCGAAAGTGGGGAATCGGTGGGCAGTTCCTCGACGGCCCAATCCCCCGAGGAGTTCGGCTTCAGCAGCGAGGAGATGGTCGACCAACCCCAACCCGAGGGGGAGACGGCGTCCGCAGACGAGTTCGACGCCGACACCGGCGGGGAGTCAGCCGATCCGTTCGGCTTCGACAGCGGCGACGGCGACGAAGGGACAGCTGGCGACGAGGATGCCGATGGAGACGACCAAACGATCGACGATTCGGAGTCGGTCGGCGAATCGCCAGCCAGCGCGGACAACGAGGGAACAGCCGACGGCAGTGAGGCGGCGACGGCCGACCAGCCACAGCCTGCCTCGCCTGGTGGGCCCGACGAACCGGACACAAAGGGGCCGTCGACGGCGCAATCCCCCGAAGAGTTCGGCTTCAGTATTGACGGAGATGAGGAGACCCCCGCCGCAACGACGGACACCGAGATTGCCTCGTCGGAGCCCGAATCGGGGTCGGCACCGGAGCCCGACACCGGTGGTGACGACGATCCCTTCGGCTTCGGGTCAAGCGGCGGTAGCAGTGGTGGAGGAGCTGGCGGTCAAGGAGTGGGCCAATCAGGCGACGACGACTTCGGGTTCGGAGGATTCGGCGGTGGTGGTGGTGGCGGCGGTGGCTCGCCGACGCCGTCGAGCCCCGAAGACTTCGACGACGAGGATTTCGACTCGGATATCGACCGGATCGACCTCGGGATCGACGGACTCGATGAGATGATCCTCGGCGGGGTACCGGAGCGGTCGCTGATCGGGATCATCGGCGGGGCCGGGACCGGCAAGACGACGTTCGCCCTCCAGTTCCTCAACGAGGCACTGGAAAACGGCGAGCGCGCGGTCTTCATTACGCTCGAACAGACCGAAGAGGCCGTGTTGTCGACTGCCGAAGAAAAGGGGTGGCCGTTCCGGGAGTACGTCGAGGACGATCAGCTGGCGGTCGTCGTCTTAGATCCCGTCGAGATGGCGAACAGCCTGGCAACGATCCGGAGCGATATCTCCCGACTCATCCGCGAGTTCGGTGCCTCGCGGCTCGTGCTCGACTCCGTTTCGCTCCTGGAGATGATGTACGACCACCCTGCCAAACGACGGAGCGAGGTCTTCGATTTCACCCGGTCATTAAAAGAGGCGGGCGTCACGACGCTGTTGACCTCGGAGGCCAGTGAGGAGTCGAGCCACGCCTCCCGCTACGGCGCGGTCGAATACCTCACCGACGCCGTCTTTATCCTGCGGTACGTCCGTACCTCGAACTTCGAGGAGACCCGGCTGGCCATCGAGATCCAGAAGATTCGGGATGCCAACCACTCCCGAGCCACCAAACCGTACGATCTGACCGACGAGGGAATGAGCGTCCACCGACAGGCCAACATCTTCTGAGCGACTCTCCTACACCGAGACAGCAGCAACGTTCTGTTTGAGTCGCGTCGTGAGCACGAGCAGAAACGTAATGGACATGATCGTCAGCACGATGCTGATGGATTCGACGAGTGCGGGCTGGATATCGGCGAGCACACCGACCTCAACCGCGCTTGCACCGCCCGCGCTGAGCAGAATCGCGATGATATAGGTGAGCATCGTGTCCAGGACAGTCCGACTCGACATCGCCGCCCCCTTGATCCGGGCGGCAAACGAGACGCCGTAGAGCGTAAAGCCGATACTCGCCCCCAGTTGGACGATGAGCGTCACGTTGATCAGGTCCAGCAGGATGATGGCCATGAACTGGAGGAAGGCAATAAAGAGGAACCCCGCCTCGATCCACCGGATGCTCTCGATGGAGATCGGGAGGTCGGTTACCCGGTCGCCGGTCCCCTGTGGGGACTCGAAGTACAGCTCCCGCATCGACAGCGCGAGAAAAATAATAAAGAACAGCTGGCAGAGCCGCCGGATCGAGCCGACGAAGCCGATGTCGGCGTCGAGGACCTCCGCCGCCGCGATGACTTCGGCGGTGCCGGTGACCGCATACAGCGCCCCGGCGACCCCCGCGAGGATGACATAGCCCCACATCTCCGAGCGGATCGTCCGTCGGCGGGAGTTCTGCATCGTGTAGTACGTGAGACCGATCGAAGCAACGAACAACAGCAGGTAGGCGGTCAGTCGGGTGACGACCACCGTCCCCGCCGGGTTGTCCAACAGCGTCATAGCGACCCTCCGCTCAGTACCTGATTGAGTTCCGTCCGGAAGTCCTGGACCGTATTATACCGGTAGAGTTTCGACTTCCGGAAGCATTTCGCGAGCACCGTGTCGATGCCTTCCGAGAGGTCGTCGTTGAACTGACTCGCCGGTGGCGGCTGTTCGGTGACGGCCTTCTGGAGGACGACACCGGGCTGGCCCTCGAACGGCAGCCGGGCGGTGAGCATCTCGTAGAGTATCAATCCCAGATGGTAGATGTCGGTCGAGGCATCGACGCCGCCGAAATCCTCGGGGGCAATCTGTTCGGGGGCGGCGTATTTCGGCGGGACGCCCATCGGGAGTGCCGACAGCTGACAGAGCAGTTGGGAGATCCCCCAGTTGCTGATTTTGGGGTAGGACCAGACGTTGTCGTCGTAGCTACGGCTGAAGATCACGTTTCGGGGAGTGAGCCCGCCGTGGGTCACACCGGAGCCGTGGGCGTGACAGACCGCGTCGACGATTCGGTCGATGATCCAGCGAGTCTCCCGGTCGGAGATCGAGCCGAGGCGGTCGCTGAGCCGACCACCCTCCTGGTACTCGACGACGAACCACGGTTTCGGGATCGTCCCGTGGGCGACCACTGGGACGATGGCGTCGTGGTCGTCAACCGACTGCCACTCCTCGAGCGTCTCGGTGAACTCCGTATCGAAGGCCGCGGGGGCGCGGTGCTGTATTCGTTTGAGCAGCGCCGAGTGGGTCCCGGAGCTGGTCGAATAGCGGACCAACCAGAGATCGACGTGGCTCCCCGCGCCGCGGGATTTGACCGGGTCGAACGTATCCCGTTTGGCGTCGATCGCTGGCGGGGTCGGTGGCGGCTCCTCGGGCGGGCGGCTCCGCTGCTCCGGACCGGGGCGCTGCTCGGTCGGTTCGGAATCGTCGTCGACCGTCCCGAGGCCGCTGTACTCGGATTCCTCGCCGGAGAGCGTCGTCACCGACCCCGAGAGTTCCCGATCACGCACCGCTGCAATGAGCTGTTTGTGGCGGGTGTCGTCGCCGAAATCGAGCTCCTCGATGGCATCCCTGACGAGTTCGGGGTACTCGGCGGCAACGTAGCCCAGTGCGCGGATGATGTCGTCGTGAGTCCTCGTGGGTTCGCTTTCGAGCAGCGAGGCGAGTGCGCGAACCGACCCCGAGACCGCCTCTGGGTTGGCCGAAACCACGAGGCCAAGGGCCCACGAGGCCGAGAGTCGCACCGTCTCGTCGCGGCTCTCGAACAGGTGGAGAACTCGCCTTATTTCCTGAGAGTCGAACGTCTCGGGTTCCGTGACCGCCGCAGTCAACACCGTCTCTGCGGTGCGTTGTTCGCTCCCCGATGCATTCATTATTTTACGTAAATAGTTTTCTACCATATAGTTTCTCTGAATATGTGGTCGAAAAGACAGTCGACGCGGTGGTGACAGGCGGTCACGGAGCCGACTACCGGCAGCAACAGTTCCGACCGAGATCGGAGTATTCGGGAAGTAGAACGCTCCTAACTAAAGAGTAGTCACAGATTACCGCAGAGGGTTTACTTAGCTTGGGAGCCAACACCACGGTGTGAAGAAAACCGAGCTCGTTCATCTGCATGCACTCTTGGTGCTGTGCTCCGAGCGGGTCGTCGACCGGGGGATCGTCGACCGGTCGTACTTCGAGCCCTACACCGAGCTTGGGGTGACGCCGGTGTCGTTTCGCGCCCGGCGGGACCACCACGAGGCAGCGGTGCTCCTGCTCGCCGCACTGCTGGCCGCAGCCGTTAGCGACGAGTACGACCCACCAGCCGATGTCGATGCCGTACGGACCGACTCCCAGTCGACGCGGGCGTCCTGACTGTTAGCCCCACGTCCATGTCGCATCCAGGACGAACCGATAGATGCCACTGATGAGGATGGCAACCCCGTTGCCCACCAGAACGATGACAACCCCGTCGCTCGCCAAGTACGGAACCAAGAGCCATTCGACGAGTGCATAGAGGATTCCGAGCTGGATAGGGATCGCCGAGCCACGAATGAGATTCGTTTTGAACAGACCGACCAGATACGCGACCCTCCCGGTGTTTTGGGAGCGCTTGAAGGTCCAGGCGTTGTTGAGAACATACGAGAGGATAATCGTCAGCTCGATGGCGATCAGCGCCCCCAGCAGGTAGTTCAGGCCGCCCCAATCGACAAACAGCCACAACAGGAGCTGTTGGACGCCAGCCGTGAGTACGCCGACGATGACGAACCGGCGTAGCAGTTGGGTAAGAGGGCCGTGAGTGAGGTTTCGGAGAATCGATCTGAGCATCTATTTGTAACCGAGCGCTTCGAGGCGTGCGTTGAGATCCTCGTCTACGGCATCGGCGGTCGACTCGTCGGCGTCCTCGTCCGTCAATATTGTCGCCACGTGGGCCTCAACATGCTCGCCGAACCGGTCGATCACCTCGGCTTGCTCGGCAGTCGGGTCGTCCGAGAGGTCGGTCTGTTGGGACGGGTCCGACGGCCGGTGGTAGAGCTCCCGCTCGTCGGCGTCGACGTGCTCGATGTAGATCCAGTCCCGATCCCGGACGCTGACCAGTAGTTCGCCATCCGACAGCGACCGCGGGATCGGCTGGGAGGTGACCTCCTCGCCACGGACGGTCACCGAGATAACTGGCTCGTTGGCGGGCTCTGCGCCGGTCGACACCGTTGGCGCGAGCGAGTCAGCAATCCAGTCGGGGTGTGGGTCGACGCCGAGCAGGTCGGCGACGGTCGCCGGAATCGACGCGAGGCTAACCTGTGGATCGACACAGCGCGGCGGCTCGCCGGGGACGTCGACAATGAACGGCACCCGAATCAGCTCGTCGTACAGTTTGGGGTAGTGGGCGAGGTGGCCGTGTTCCTGGAACTCCTCGCCGTGGTCACCTGCCAGAATGATCGCCGTGTCTTCGGCAAGTCCGTTCGCTTCGAGTTGTTCGCGCAGGCGGCCGATACTGGCGTCGACCTGCCGGACGGCCGCCGCATACAGCGTCCGGAGCTCGTTGAGCGTGCGCTCGTCGACGTCCCAACCGAGTCCGGTCCGGAGGTGGGCGTGCAGCATCCGGTGGGTCCCGAAGAAGTTCGAGGAGACCTCACGGATATACCGCGGAGCCGGAACGTAGGGGGTGTGGGCATCCATGTAGTGGACCCAGAGGAAAAACGGCGAGTCGGCGGTCTCCAGGAACGAGGTGGCGGCGTGTTCGACATCGAACATTCGGGAGGTGTCCAGGAACGGTCTATCGTCGGTGTTGCGCCGGAGCCACGAGCCGGCCCGCCGGAGCGGCGAGGTAGCCAACTGGACCCACGCCTCGACGGTTGGATGGGTTGCCAGATACTTGCTGTAGACGCTCGATCCGACACTCGCCACGAAGGGTTCGAACTCGTCGAACCCGGCGTCGTATCCCCAATGAGAGGTCAGAAAGCCGTTGGCGGCGTTGAATCCCGCCGTCGAGATACCAGCCTCGGAGAGCACCGATGCGAGCGCCCGCTCGGCGGTAACCCCGATCCGGCCCGAGTCCGCGAACACCGGCCGCGCCGAAAGCATCGCTGGAAACGAAAACGGCGTCCAGTTGCCGGTCGCAAACGCCCGCTCGAAGACAGTCCCTTCCTCGGCGAGCGAATCCATGACCGGCGTGTGTCGACGCTCGTCGTAGGCACCGACCGCATCCGCCCGGAGCGAGTCGACCGTCAGAAGCACGACATTTGAAACGGCTCCAGAACTATCCATAATTTTCAGTGAGTATCAGTATCTGAGATATAGCTGCGCTTGATATTTTCGGTTGCCCGCTCAGATCACCTAACTGCGGTTTTATCCCTGAAATAGGGGGTTCGCCGCTACTGGAGCTCGTCGACCAGCCTGCGGAGCGTCTGAAGGTCATACTGACCGGGGGCGGTCGCCCCCTCGGGTTCGACCGGCGCGTAGCCGATCTTCGAGCCGTAGACCGGCGCGACCGCCCGCGTGTGCTGGCCTGCTTCACCCATCGCCATCGTGGCGACGGTCCAGCCGGACTCGACGGCCCGATGGGTCGCCGACAGCACCGCGAGCGCGTCGCTCCGGTCGGTGGCAGTCACCGCGAGTTTGCCGACGTCGCCCTCGTCGCTGGCCGTTTTTAAGAGGTCGGTCAGTCCGTCGACCGAGGATGTCGACTCGAAGTCGTGGACCGAGGCGATGACCGCGATACCGGCGTCTCGGGCTGTCTCACGTAGTTCCCGTGCCTGGTCGGTGGCGGCGGCCGCAATGCTGCCGTCGAGCGCGCCGCATTCGAGGTCGACCGCCGCGACCGCCTCGTAGTCGAGTGTCGATCCGAGCGTGTCGAGTCGTCCGGTTTCGTCGTCGGCCTCGCCGCCCTCCCACGCGGCGCGGTTGGTAACGATCAGCGGCAACTCGCCGTCGTAGGCCGCCAGTTGATCGAGCGGATCGGTGGCGAGATCCAGCCGGAACTCGACGGCATCCGCGTCTTCGCGAGCCGCAGGCTCCGCTTCGAGGTCGTTGGTCGCCGCCGCAAGCACGAACGAATCGAAATCGAGTGTCGACATATCTCGCTGTTCTCGGCGACCCGCAAAACAGCACCGTTAGGCGGTGGCTACTCGTCGGCGTTGTCAATCGTGGTGGAAGTTAGCAGCTCCCTTCGAGGCTTTGCGCAGCGACTATCAGCCACGTTGTTCAAAGATCCGTGCGGCAATAGTCAGCCGCGCTGTTCGAGAATCCGGTCGACGATCCGGCCTGTCGACAGCAGTTCGTCGGGATGGTCCTCGCGGGCGGTGGCCCGCTCGACCCGACAGTCGATCCCCCGTTCGCCAAGGGCTGCTCGAATCCCCTCAGCGTCGTGGTGTTGGTCGTAGCCCAGCACGATCACATCAGGTTCAATCTCCTCGATGGGAACGAAGATGTCGTCGGGATCGCCGAGTCGGGCATGGTCAACGACCGCGAGGGACCGGACCATCTCGACGCGCTGGTGGTCCGAGAGGATCGGCGGGGCTTTGTGGGTGACGTTGTCGCCACGAGCGACGATGACGTGGAGTTCGTCGCCGTAGCTCGCGGCGTCCCGCAAGTAGTGGACGTGGCCCGGATGCAGAATGTCGAAGGTTCCCTGTGCGACCGCGCGGGTTGGCCTACTCATGATAGCTCCTCGTCGATGTCTTCCTGCGTGAAATCGAAGAACTGCTCTTCGGGCAGCGGGACGTCGAGCACATCCAGCGAGCGCGGCTCGCCGCTACTGTCGAAGACCCGCCAGTCGCCCCATTCGTAGGGCGCGCCGATGATGATGTGGACGTCGCCCTTGTGGAAGGTAGCGAGGTCGGCGTCGCTCGGCCGGAGGACGCCGTTTGGATGGGAGTGGACCGAGCCGACTGCCTTGATGTCGTTGGGGACCATGTTGGTCTGGACGGTCGCGCTGGTCGGGTCGGATTTCGTGCCCGGAATGACGAGCACGTCGGTGATGACTTGGCCCTTCCTGTCGAGCCCGAGTTTGCGGGCGTCTTCGGCCCGAAGAAAGCCCATATACTCGTTGGGGTGAGTTTCCTCGGAGGCTTCGAGCGCGAACTCCATGGTATCGCGTGCGATGCCGAGTATCTCACTCGATCTGAAGAGCCGCATTGGCGGATTTCGGTTCGGCGTCCATCTAAACATTCCGAACCGTCGACTCCCCACTGGGCGGCGCGAGATAACAAGCTTAACACGTCGGTCGCCCAAACGGGGGGTATGACCGACGATACCGCCGGGGAGTCCGGCGAGCGGGACGATTCGCGTCCCGTCGTTTACGATCTCGCGCCCGACTGTACGCTCGCAGACGTCGAAGTCGGTGCGAACTATCACGCCGTCGTCAACGGTGTTGTTGCCTACGGCGTTTTCGTTGACATCTCCGACTCCGTCTCCGGCCTCGTTCACGAATCGAACCTCGACCACGACTACAACGTCGGCGATCGGCTGATCGTCGAACTCGAAGAGCGGAAAGAAAACGGCGACATCGCCTTCGACGTCCCCGATATCGAGGATTACCGAACCGATGTCGTCGACCACGAGCCCGACATCACGCCGATCGCCGACCTCGAAACCGGCAGCGAGGCGACTATCGAGGGCTCGGTCGTCCAGATCAAACAAACCGGCGGCCCAACGATCTTCCACATCAACGACGGCACCGGCATCGTCAGCGCCGCGGCCTTCGAGGCTGCAGGCGTCCGGGCTTACCCAGAGGCCGAAATCGACGACATGGTCCGGGTCAGCGGGAGTGTCGAAACCCACCAAGACGTCCAGCAGATCGAGGCCGACTCGCTTGCGGTCCTGGAGGGCGAGACCGAAGCCGAGGCCCGCGAGGCCCTCGACGCCGAACTCGACGACCGCGCGGCGGCCGCAGACATCGAGCCGCTGATCGAGTGGCCCGCCTTCGAGCCCGTCTTCGAGGAACTGAAAGGCGTCGCCGAACTCCTTCGGGAGACCGTTCTTGAGGGCCGACCCATCCGCGTCCGGCACCACGCCGACGGCGACGGGATGTGTGCGGCTGCGCCGGTCCAACTCGCACTCGAAAACCTCATCGCCGAGGTCCACGGCGACCCCGAAGCGCCGCGACACCTCTTCAAACGGCTGCCGAGCAAGGCCCCCTACTACGAGATGGAGGACGTGACCCGTGACCTGAACTTCGCCCTCGAAGGCCAGGAGCGCCACGGCCAGAAGCTCCCGTTCCTCCTCATGTTGGACAACGGCTCGACCGAGGAGGACGTCCCCGCCTACCAGAACCTCACTCACTACGACATTCCCATCGCGGTCATCGACCACCACCACCCCGACCCCGAGGCGGTCGAACCGCTCCTGGATGCCCACGTCAATCCCTACCTCTACGACGAGGACTACCGGATCACCACGGGGATGATGTGTGTCGAACTCGCCCGACTGATCGATCCACAGGTTAGCGAGGACCTCGAACACGTCCCGGCGGTCGCCGGGCTGTCGGATCGCTCGAAAGCCGACGCGATGAGCGACTACGTCGAGCTCGCCGACGCGGCGGGCTACGACCGCAACCATCTCGAAGACATCGGCGAGGCACTCGACTACGCCGCCCACTGGCTGCGCTACAGCGAGGGCAAAACGCTCGTTACTGATGTCCTGGATGTCGGCTGTGACGACCCCGAGCGCCACGCCGAACTCATCGAGTTCCTCTCCGAACGGGCCGAACGCGACATCGACCGCCAGCTGGATGCGGTCGAGCCCCACGTCGAACACGAACGGCTCGACTCGGAGGCCCACCTCTACCGGGTCGACCTCGACAACTTCGCCCACCGATTTACCTACCCCGCGCCCGGCAAGACGACCGGCAACCTCCACGACCGGAAGGTCACCGAGACGGGTGAGCCCGTCATCACCATCGGCTACGGGCCGGACTTCGCCGTGCTCCGCTCCGATGGCGTTCGCCTCGACATCCCGCGGATGGTCACCGAACTCAACGAGGAACTGCCCGGAGCCGGCGTGTCGGGCGGCGGTCACCTCGTCGTCGGCTCGATCAAGTTCGTCAAGGGCCGACGCGAATCCGTGATCGATCTCCTGGTCGAAAAGATGGCCGAGGCCGACCTCGACGAGTCGCTGTCGACGGCCGCACCGCTGGAATAACGTCGCTCAGGACTCGCTCGTCGTCGACTGACTGATTCTTTTATAAACACCAACACCGATTCCAGCGGCTGCGAGGAGACCACCAACGGCAAACAGGCCGTATCGGAGCAGTGTGATGAATATCCATGCGCCGTCGCCGTGATACAGGGAGGCGCGATAGAGGTCGCCCTCGTATCTTATATACCGTGTTTCGTCGAGGCCGTCGAGTACGTCGCGGTCCCCTTCGATATACATCGGCTCTGACTGGCCTGACAGGCTGAACGACTCCTGGACGACTGGGGGTAGCTCGTCGTATTCGATGACGCCCGATTCGTTTTCGGTCTCGTCGACCGGTGCAGCATCGAGGAAGTACGGAGTCTCTCCGTAGTTCGGCCAGACGACCGGAACAAGCAGTGCGGATGCAACGATGAGCGTGCCGACAAGCAGGAGTACCACCGAGTCCGAGGGCCGTTCCATCGAGATAATCAGTTATTTGATTGCTGTTCTGACGTATGTGTTTTGTTGGAACAACGGTATCGGCGACGCCGCAGTTTGCGAGCGGGCTACTGGTTCGCCGGTTTGAATTCGAGCCGCCGTTTCAGTGCCAACACGGTCCCGCCAGCGGCACCGATCGTGACGACGAGGATGCCGACCGGAATCTCGCGGGTCCCGTCGCTTCTCCAGTCGCCGTCGAAGACCTCGGCGTAGTAGTCGGCGACTGCTTCGTCCTGGATAGCAAGCGCGACCTCGCGGTTGTTCCGGAGGGAGTTGTCGTTCCAGTTGAGGCTGCCGACGACCGCGGTGTCGTCGGCGACGACTCCCTTGGCGTGGATCTTGCCGAACCGGCCGTTGCCCTCGGCGAGCCGGATTTCGAGATTCTCGGACCCCTCGGTTCGCTCGCGGAGCCGCCGAGCCAGCGCGTCGTTTTCCTCCTCGTTGTACCACTGGCTCCCCAGGAGAATCCGGACGTCGACGCCGCGGTTGGCCGCCCGTATCGCTGCTTCGAGCAACGGGAAGTCGGCGCTGCCGATCGACGGCTGGACAATCAACAGGCGGTCGTCAGTTCCATTTATAAGCTCGACCAGTTCCTCGTCGGCGTTGTCGGGTGCTGTGAGCACTGTCACTGAATCGGCGGTCGTCGTCAGCGGTGGGTGATTCTGCGAGTACGATCCGGTCGAGGACTCCTGTTCGGTGGTTTCAGCGGTCGACCGGAACTCGGTCCACCGAACGGTATCGTTCCATGTCGCGTCGTGGTTGAAAACCGCCGCGAGGTCGTCGGCCGTCTCGCCGTCCTCGACGGTCACACCCCAGCCGCGATTGTCTGCACCGCCGGTGCCGGAGGGCTTCCAGTTCTCGGTGAGGACGACCGCTCGGTCGTCGACCACGGCATACTTGGCGTGGTGGTAGCGGAACCGCGCCCGCTCGCCGGTCATGGCGCGGACCTGGAGGCCCGCCTCGGCGAGTCTGTCCAGCCGATCGGCCTGTTGGGTCGACATCCCCCCGACCGGCCCACCTTCGACGAGCACGCGCACCTCGGCACCGCGGTCGTGGGCGGCAATCAGTTCCGCGACCACCCGCTCGGAGGTCAGCGTATAGGCGGCAAGGTAGAGCCGCTGGTCGGCTTCTTTGATAGCCTCGATTGGGACTCCAGGAGAGTCGGGCAACACGAAGGCTTCGACCGAAGTAGACTCCGTGGTCGCGGGGTCCCGCGGTCGGAAGCCAGCGGGCTGCCAGTGAGGATCGCGGTCGCGGTGCCACTGCTGGCTTTCGGGGGCGTCTTCGTAGGAAACTCGGTCGACCACCCTGCCGTCCCGGCGGAGTTCGAGCCGCTCGCCGCTGACGGCGAGTTGAAACGAACCCCCGGCCTCGACAGCAGTAACGTTCGTATGGGTGGCCGTCTTCGCGGGGTGGCGCGTGACGGCGAACTCGCCGGACCGGTCGGGGAGCCGTGCAGTCCCCTCGCCGTCGGTCACCGTCCAGTTGCCCGGCCTATCGAGGTCGACCGTCACGTACTCACCGCGGTTCTGTGCTGTCGTCGGGTTGGGATACAGTTCGACGATCCGACCGTCGGCCCCTGTGGAGATAGTGTGTGTCGACGCGCTATCACCGCCATGGGCGACGACAGTCCCGCCGCCAGCGACGAGTGCACCGCTGGCGACCGCGATCACCAGGAGCGTGAGCAGTCGGCGTCGGCGCGTGGACGAAAGACGGGCCACGATCCGGATGGTGCCGTATTCGTATAAATATCTCCGGTGGATAGTCAGCCGGTCGGCAGGTGTCGGCGTGGTACTTATCGGGCTGTCGCCCGAACCTCCGATATGGTTGAGTTGGTGTTCGTCCTCGCAGTCGGCCTCCTGGTCGCCGGAGTCGCTGGCAGCGTGCTGCCGCTGATCCCGTCCGGGCTAGTTTCGCTGGCTGGCGTCTGGACCTATGTCTTCTTCGGAGCCGAGCCGGTCGGGGCGCTCGTGGTCGTGAGCCTGACGCTAGCGGGGCTGGCTACCGTCGTCTTAGAACACTTCGCTGGCCCGCTCGCCGCCCGCGCCAGTGGCGCCTCAACCGAGGTGACCGTCGCCTCGGCGGTCGGCGGCTTCCTGATGTTGTTCGTCCTCGGGCCGATCGGGATCATCGTCGGCGTTGTCGGCACAGTCTTTTTGCTCGAATTGAAAAACGGGAGCGACACCGGGCGGGCCGCAAAGCGGTCGCTGTACACCGCGGTCGGCGTGCTCGCGTCGTCGGTCGCTCAGCTCCTGCTCACGCTGTCGATGCTCGCCGTCTTCGTCCTGTCTGTGACGCTCCTCTGAGACCCACAGAAGTGGTCGGTCTCCGTTGGTTTTCGGCTATGAATCGACGCAGATACCTCTCGGTCGTCGCACTGACGGCGCAGGCCGAGTCGGGCGGCTTTCTGCCGACACATCTCGTTGCGACGAATACTACCGAGACGCCGGTCGAACCACCAGCACCCGAGGCATTCAGGCTGAGCGGTGGCGGCGAACAACAGGACACGTACCAGGAGGATTTCGCCGACGCACCCGGCGGGGCCGGATCGGGGCTCTCGGAGCCGGTGGCGGGGTCACTGGTCCACTCGGCCACGGAGATCGAATCCGGCGCGCAAACCCACGGCTGGTTCGTCTTTTCGCTTCCCGATGACGGGTCGACGGCGACGCTCAAACTGCTCGCCGGGCGAGTCCGTCGCGGCGTGGTCGGTTCCGCTCTGAGCGGCTTCGGGCAGTCTCCCGGGTATTCCCAAGGAATATACTATCTTAGTTATTGGAACCTGTATGAGACGACGGAGCTATGTTGGGGTGGTCGGTATGGCGGCGCTGTCGGGCTGTTCGGCGCTCTCCGGAAACAATCCGACCGACGATGTCGGCGAAAGCTACACCAGCGACGAGGAGCTCGAACTCACCGTCGACCAACTCGAAACGCAGGCTGGTGGGTCAATCACGCTCGGGAACGGGTCGGAAATCAGCAGTGCAAGCAGTGCGGTCACGTTTGTCATCCCGCATCTCGTCGCCACAAATACGACGGAGTCGCCGCTCTCGGTCCCGGAGCCCAGCAGTTTCAATCTGTTGTCGGGGGGACAGCGACAGGACCCCTATCGGATCGACTACAGCGAGATAATGGACGAGCTACAGTCGTCGATCAGCGAGCCGGTTTCGGGGCCGCTGTTTCCATCAACGTCCGAGATCGGTCCCGACGAGGAGGCCGAAGGCTGGCTCGTATTTACCGTTCCGGAGGCCGGAGAGAATGTGAGTCTCGAACTGCGTCGCAACGACGATGTCCAATTCAACTGGTCGCTGTTAGTCTGAGCGACGCGATCAGCGGCAGGCCGCTGGTGATCAGTAGAATTCTCGGACGAGGTCCGTCGCGTCGTCGGGCGCGCCGTCGGGGATCTCGGCCATGTTCTCGGTGAGGCCGTGGGCCTGCTCGTAGGAGGCGGCGTCCTCGTTCTGGTAGAGGACACCCTGGTACTCCTTGTCCATATCGAGGATCAGATCCTTGGCGTCGTTGTAGTCGGTGCGGTCGTGGTCGGTGTCGTCGACATCGACCAGCGAATCGCGGAAGTAGTCGTAGGTATCGACATCGTTGAACGTCACACAGGGCGAAAAGACGTTGACGAAGCCGAAGCCGTCGTGTTCGATCGCCTCCTGGACGATTTCGGCGTGGCGCATCGCATCCGAGGAGAACGATTGAGCGATAAACGTCGCCCCAGCAGAGAGCGCCAGTGCCAGTGGGTTCACCGGTGGCTGTTTCGGCCCTTCAGGCGTCGTCGAGGTCTCGAAGTCCTCCCGCGAGGTCGGCGAGGCCTGGCCCTTGGTGAGGCCGTAGATCCGGTTATCCATGACGACGTAGCTCATGTCGACGTTGCGCCGGACGGCATGGATGAAGTGGCCCACACCGATGGAGTAGCCGTCGCCGTCGCCACCGGCGACCATCACTTCGAGGTCCGGGTTGGCGAGTTTGACGCCCGTGCCAACCGGCAACGCTCGGCCGTGGACGCCGTGCAGCGCGTAGCTGTGCATATAGGTCCCGATCTTGCCGGAGCAGCCGATTCCCGCGACAACGAAGGTGTTGTCGGGGTCGTTGCCGGTGTTGGCCAAGGCTTTCATCATGCCGTTCATCGTCCCGAAGTCACCGCAGCCGGGACACCACGTCGGTTGTTTGTCGGATTTAAAATCCGTGAATCGAACGTCTGAGCTCATTGGGTTACCTCCGCTTCGCCGAGCGCAGCCTTGATTTCGTCGGCTAGCTCGTCTGCTTTGTACCGCACGCCGTTGTACTTATTAATCCGTTCGACGCGGGCCAGCGCGTCATGTTCCAGGAGATCGGCGAACTGGCCGGTGTTGTTACACTCGACGACGAGTACGTCGTCGGCACTGGTAATTTCGTCGCTGAGGTCGGGCCGCGGGAAGATGTAGGGCACCGAAATGAAGCGGATGCTGATGTCGTCTTCTTTCAAGAGGTCGATGGCCTCGACCAACGCACCCTCGTTGGAGCCCCAGGAGATGACCAGATTGTCGCTCTCGGGGTCGCCGAACTCGCGTGGACTCCAATCTTCCTCTTTTTGGGCGGTCTCGACCTTTCGGTTCCGTTTGTCGACCTGCTCGATCCGCATCTCTTCTTCTTCGGTCCGCCGACCGAGTTCGTCGTGTTCGAGGCCAGTGGTCATATGTGCGCCCTCGGTGGTGCCGGGGAAGGCCCGCGGACTCACGCCGTCGTCGGTGAGGGCGTGGGGTTTGAACTGGCCCTTTTCGTTCTGCCACTCCTCGATGGACTCCTCGTCGACGACCTTGCCGCGGTCGATATCGACGGCGTCCATATCGAAGGCGTCGGGCGCAAACGTCTGTTCGGTGACTGCCATCGAGAGGTCCGCGGTGAGGTAGACGGGGATCTGGTACTTTTCGGCGAGGTTGAACGCCTCGACGGTTTTCCAGAAACACTCGTCGATGGTCGTCGGTGCGAGAACGAAGCGCGGAATCTCGCCGTGGCCACCGTACAGCATCTGGTTGATATCGCCCTGTTCCTGTTTGGTCGGCATTCCCGTCGATGGCCCCGACCGCATCACGTTGCAGATCACCAGCGGCGTCTCACTGGTGGCGACCAGGCCGAACGTCTCGGTCATGAGGTCGATCCCCGGCCCGGAGGTGGCAGTCATCGCGCGTGCACCAGCCCGTGCGCCGCCCAACGCCATGTTGATCGCCGACAGTTCGTCTTCGGCCTGGACGACGTGGCCGCCGTAGTTCTCGATCCGCCCCGTGAGGTACTCCATTACGTTGGTTGCGGGGGTGATCGGGTAGCCAGCATAGAACCGACAGCCTGCGGCGATCGCTCCCATCCCGATGGCCTCGTCGCCGTTAATCAGGACATAATCCTCGTCGGTGGTATCGAGATCGTAGTCGAAGTCGTGATCGTAGTTCTCCTGGACGTAGTCCCGACCCGCGCGGGCGGCTTCCTTGTTGTTGTCGACCAGTTTTTGCCCTTTTGAACCGAACCGTTTCTGGAGGGCGCTGTCGAGGTTTTCGATCGGGAAGTCGGCGACCGCACAGGCCGCGCCGAGGGCGACGACGTTGCGCATGATCGCGCCGCCGGCCTCCTCGGCCAGGCGTTTGAGCGGTACGTCGAGGCCGACCACATCGTCCGGGATAGTGGCGTTCTGCATCGTGGTCCGCTCGCCGTCATAAATGATGACCGAGCCGTCGTGGAGCTCCGAGCGGTTCTCGTCGATCGTCCGTGGCGTCAACGCGATGAGGACATCGAGTCTGTCGACGACACTCTGGACACGGTCGACCGACGTGCGGATCTTGTAGGCCGTGTATCCGCCGCGGATACGTGAGGCGAAATCCTTCGAGGTAAACACGTGCCGACCGGCCCGTGAGAGTGCCCGAGCGAAGATCTTCCCCGTCGAGTCGATGCCATCGCCAGCCTCTCCACCGATGGCCCAGTTGAAGTCCGCAGCCATGATATTGTCTACCCTTTCTAATGGTAAATCAAAAGGCTTCTGAAAAGCACCCCGGTGACATTTCTGGGCATTGTCGAACAAGTATCGGACAATAACGTATACTTATCAAATTTTATTTCATATCATGCTGCATGTCGGCGTCCCTCATAGATACGGCGGAGAGAAGAACCCTTTAGCCCGCAGTGAGTACGGTTGGTATGGACGCCACAGTTACGGTCACCGAGACTGCGGATGTCGGCCCCGATACGGTCTCGATCGCCTTCGAGACTCCCGAGGGGTTCGATGCCCAGCCCGGCCAGTTCGTCAAGCTCAGCGCCGAGATCGACGGCGAGAGCTACGCCCGTTTTTATACCATTTCTTCGCCTGATATGGTTGGGGAGTTCGAGATCACGATCGAGATCGACCCCGACGAAAGCGGCCCCTTCAGCGAACGACTCGCGGCGCTGACGGCGGGCGACGAGATCGAGATGAGTGGGCCGTTCGGCTCCGACTACTACGAGGACGAGCCGCGCGTCGTCGTCCTCGCTGGGGGACCCGGCATCGGTCCGGCGGTCGGGATCGGCGAGCGCGTCGTCGACGATGGCGGCGAGCTGGCGATCGTTTATAAAGACGACGCACCCGCACACGAGGATCGGCTCTCGAAACTCGATGCGGCCGGGGCGAGCGTGGCGATCACCGACGGCTCGATCACTGAGGCCGTCGACGCCGCGCTGACCGGTCACAAAGACGAGCAGGTCTTCGTCTACGGCTTCGCGGACTTCGTCGAGGAGGCGACCGAGGCGGTCGCGGCCGCCGGTGGCGATGCCGACGCAATAAAAGTCGAAAACTTCGGGTAGGAACTTCCTACTACTCGAAAATCGAGTAGAGACTGGCTACCGATCGGAAGAATTTATTAGTGGTCGACCGACGACTCGCTGTCGGCGTCGGTGGTTTCTGTTTCGTTTTTATATTCGTCTTCGGCCTCAGGGTCGACCGGTTCGGCACCGGTGATTTCGAAGCGACTCCCGCCGTCGGCGCCGTCCTGTGCAGTGATCTCCCAGCCGTGTGCCTCGACGATTTTGGCGACAATAGACAGGCCGAGCCCGGATTCGGACTCGTGGGTGTCGCTGTCCAACCGCGGCGGACCGTCCTCGAAACCGTGGCCGTCGTCGGCGACGGCGAACCAGTCGTCGTGGCACTCGACGGTGATCGTCAGCGCCGGCCCGCCGTGTTCGACGCTGTTGCGGAACAGGTTCTCGAAGACCTGCTGGAGGCGCGGGGCGTCGGCCTCCACAGTGAGTTCACCCCCGATTTCGAGGGTAGCGTCACGAGAGTCGACCGACTCCCAAGCCCACTCGGCGATCGTTTCGACGCGAGTGGGGCCGACCATGTCGATAATCTCGCCCTTCCGTGCGAGCAGCAGCATATCGTCGATCAGCGTCTGCATCCGGTCGTGGGCACGTTCAACCGCCGCCAGCGTCTCGGTGTTGCCCGTGGTTTTGACCTGATCGATGTAGCCCTGGGCAACGCTCAACGGGTTCCGGAGATCGTGTGAGACGTAGCCGGTGAACTCAGAGAGCCGGTCGTTCTGGCGCTGGAGTTCGACCTCGCGTTCGACCCGAACCATCGCCGCGCTCACGCTGGCTGCGAGAATCCGCAGCAGGTCGACTTCGAGATCGGTGAACTCCCGCTGTTCGAGCGTCGCCGTGACGAGGACACCGTAGGACTGGACGGGGACGATGATCTCGGATTTGATCTCCGTGTCAGTCGAATACCGGTCGGGTTCGCCCTGCACGTCGTCGACGACGACCACCGAGTTCATCGCGTAGGCCTTCCAGATGAGGCCTTCGCCGGACTCGAAGCGGGGCTGACTCTCGAAGTGGGCGTCGGCCTCCTCGGTCTGGGTTATCGGCAACAGCGCATCTTCCTCGTCGTCGTGCTGCCAGAGTGCAGTCAGCGGGAGTTCGAGGATCTCGGCGGCTGCCTCCATGGCGAGTTCGGCGACCGCCCCGTCGTCGTCGGCTGTCAAGAACTCCTGGGTCGTCTCCTGGAGCTCTCGGAGCTTCGACTCCGTAGAGCGGCGTTCGAGCTGGTAGCTCACCCACTTGGTCAGCACCTCGACGAAGGCGAGTTCGGTCTCGGTAAACGACTGCTCGCGTGGGTCGTCGTCAGCAAACCACAGGGTGCCGTACAGTCGGCTGTCGATCCGGATGTTGCCGCCGAGATAGCAGTCGAGTTCGAACCGTTGGTAGGCCGGATCGTCGGCCCACCCCTCTTCGGGGGCGTTTTCGAGTGTAAACAGCGAGTCCTGCTGGACCGTCTTCCGGCAGTAGCTCTCCGAAAGCGGGGCTGTCGCTCCGGGCTGGAGCCGATCATGGTCGCCGTGGGCCGAGACGATCTGTCGCTGGTCGTCCTCGATTGTCGATAACACACCGTAGCGCAGATCCAGCCGGTCGCAGGTCAACTCCAGGACGCGGTCGATCCGGTCGGCGAACGATAGCGTCGTGTCGGCCGACAGCTGGTAGAGCTGCCGCAGGGAGTCGACGTTTTCCCGAAGTTGGGTTTCGAGCCGTCGGCGCTCGGTGATGTCCTGGACCGAGCCGATGATCTCGGTCACCTCGCCGTCGGTCTCCTTGGGTGAGCCGTGAATCCGGACCCACTTGTGGTCGCCCGCGGGCGTCCGGAGCCGGGCTTCGAGGTCAGCTGGCTCGCCCGCCCGAAGCCCGTCGAAGGCCTCCCGAACCGCGTTGGATGGGTCCGGATGGTACTGGAGGATGTTCTCGATGGTCGGATCGAAGGAGTTGGGCAGCTCGTAGATCTCGTAGACCTGGTCGGTGACCTCGACCGCGTTGTCGTCGAGATCCCATGCCCAGCCGCCGATGGTAGCCAACTGCTCGGCCTGTCGGAACAGATCGTTCTGTCGCTCCATTCGGCGCTGTTCGGCCAACTGCTCGGTGATGTCGCGGCCGATCCCGACGATCCCGACGATCTCGTCGTCGGAATCCAGGTAGGGACGGGCTAACACATCGGTCGTATAGGTCGGTGCGTCGTCGGGATGGTGGGTGAGCTGGATACGAAACTGCTCGCGGTTCCCATCGAGGAGCTCCCGGAGTCCCTGTTCGAACCGGCCGTAGGCCGGGCTCTCCAGGAGCGTTTCGTTGAACACGTCGGCGAGTGGCTGGCCGATAAGATCGCTCGCGGAGAGGCTAAGCCGATCGATCAGTCTGTCGTTGACGTAGCTGATCCGAAGCTCGCTGTCGAGCACCCACGCCGAATCCTGCATCTGTTCGACGATCGCCTCATGGAGCGCTGAGGTGTCGACCGCCTCCGCGCCGGCGGTCTTCGACATCGGCGTCTCGGTGTCGATCCGGGCTTCGAGTTTGCTCGCACTCTCGGCTCCGACGGGCACGTAGCCGTCGGCGTCGGTCACTAAGACGTTCCGAACCGCGGTCGGATCGTCGGGTCCGGCGACGATAAATGGGATCGAAAACGGCTCGGGAAGACTGTCCAGTACGGATTCGAGATCCTCGATGGTGCTCGATCGCCACCGGTAGACGACCGCGGCATACCGACTCGCCGTCGACTCCGCGGCGAGTTCCTCGACCGAATCCGTATGGTCGACGTCGAACGTCGACCAGAGGGCGGTGTAGAACTCCGATTGGTAGGAGCCGACGACATCGCTCGCGGGATCGTAGACGAGTATCGGCTCTTTGTCGGTCTGTATATCGATCATCGCTACTCAGATCCGGCTAGTCTTTCTGGAGACGAAGGTTTGCGTCTGAATAAAGCCATTGATACCCCCTCTCTACCTACCCGGAACGGTGGTCGGTGCGTGCCGAATTGGCGCGCGTGCCGATACGGCCGAAACATCCTTGATGGCCCGTCGACCGAGAGGACGCCGTCCGGTCTTTTTTATAGAGGGACCTATCCCACAGGACGACGATTGGCATAGGTTTATCATTGTCAATACAGACAGTTATGGTGTATGTCTGAGACAGATGTCGACCTGGAGGCCAGACTGGCCGAACAGGACTCGTTCGAACCCCCTGAATCGTTTGTCGAGCAGGCGAACGTCTCCGACCCCTCGATCTACGACGACTTCGAGAACAACTGGCCGGAGTGTTGGGAGGCCGCCGCCGACCTCCTCGAGTGGACCAACGACTACGACCAGGTGCTCGACGATAGCAACCCCCCGTTTTATCAGTGGTTCACCGACGGCGAGCTCAACGCCTCGGCGAACTGTCTCGACCGGCACCTCGAGGAGCGGGGCGACGAGGCAGCCATCGAGTGGGTCGGCGAGCCGGTAGACGAAGCCAACCGAACCTACACCTACGCGGAGCTCCACCGCGAGGTAAACGAGTTCGCCGCCGCCTTGCGGGACCTCGGCGTCGAGGAAGACGACGTCGTAACGCTGTATATGCCGATGATCCCCGAGCTGCCGGTCGCCATGCTGGCGTGTGCTCGGATCGGCGCGCCGCACTCGGTGGTCTTCGCCGGCTTCTCGGCGGACGCCCTATCGACTCGGATGAACGCCGCCGACTCGGAGTATCTCGTCACCTGTGACGGCTACTACCGCCGCGGCGACCCCCTTGACCACTTCGATAAGGCCACCACCGGCCTCGACGGCGTCGACCACGAGGTCGACACCGTGGTCGTCGAACGACTCCCGAGCGAGGACGCCATCGCCCACAACTGGCCCGAACCCACCCGCGGCTACGACGAACTCGTCGAGAACCATGCGGGCGAAACTGTCGAGCCGGTCGACCGCGACGCCGAGGATATGCTGTTCCTGATGTACACCTCGGGGACCACCGGCCAACCGAAAGGAGTCAAACACACCACGGGTGGCTATCTCTCGTGGGCCGCCTGGACCTCCCATGCGGTCCTGGACATCAAACCCGACGACACCTACTTTTGTTCGGCCGATATCGGCTGGATCACCGGCCACTCCTACATTGTCTACGGCCCGCTCGCGCTGGGGACGACGACGATGATGTATGAGGGGACGCCCGACTATCCCGACCGCAACCGGCTGTGGGAGATCATCGAGGAGTACGAAGCCAATCAGCTATACACTGCACCGACTGCGATTCGCGCGTTCATGAAGTGGGGTGAGGAGTACCCCGATAGCCACGATCTGTCCTCGCTGCGACTCCTCGGAACCGTGGGCGAGCCGATCAATCCACGCGCGTGGAAATGGTACTACCAACACATCGGCGACGAGTCCTGCCCGGTCGTCGACACCTGGTGGCAGACCGAAACCGGCGGCATGATGCTGACCACGCTTCCAGGAGTCGGCGAGATGAAACCCGGCTCGGCGGGGCCGCCACTGCCGGGACTCAGCGCCGATGTGGTCGACATGAGCGGCAGTCCCGTCGGCGCGGGCAAGGCGGGCTACCTCGTGGTCAACAAGCCGTGGCCCGGCATGCTCCGCACACTGTACAACAACGACGACCGGTTTATCAACGAGTACTGGCGCGAGTACTCCAACGTCGACAGCGACGATTCGGCCGACTGGGTCTACTTCCCCGAGGACGGTGCGAAAATCGACGAGGACGGCTATATTACCGTACTGGGCCGTGTCGACGACGTACTCAACGTCTCGGGCCACCGCCTCGGGACGATGGAGATCGAATCCGCAATCGTCGGCGTCGAGGGCGTCGCCGAGGCCGCCGTGGTCGGCGGCGAACACGACATCAAAGGCGAGGCCGTCTACACCTACGTCATCACCGAGGACGGCTACGAGGAAAACGAGGAGCTCCGGGAGGCGATTATCGAGGGCGTCGAGGACGCCATCGGGCCAATCGCCCGGCCCGAAGCCGTGATCTTCACGCCCGAACTCCCCAAAACGCGGTCGGGGAAGATCATGCGCCGGCTGCTCGAAAACATCGCCAATGAGGACGAACTCGGCGATACGAGCACCCTCCGCAACCCGGATGTTGTCGAGGACATCCAGCAGAAAGTACAGAGCGACTAACCACTGTGTAGCCGATGGCTACGATCCGTAGCCAACGACTAACCCGATAGTACGCGGCTCCCTCCAGCCGCCCGCCGTTTCAACCACCCTACGAGGGTGGATGGCAGGGCCGAAACTATCACGATTAAAACCCACAAAACGATGAACGAGACAGACCCCGACGAACGGTCTCCCGACTCCGCCGAGCGGCTCGAAACGGACGGCGGGATGACCGATGTCCAGCGAGAACAGCAAGTCGACTACCTCGACGTCGAGATCAACCTCCTGAAGCCAGCGACGCCGTTTATGCGGGATCACCTCCGTATTATCTGGATCGGGTTTGCGATCTGGACGCTCACCACGTTCGGCCCGATCACGTTGACGCGCATTGCCCCTGAATTGATGACCGCAACGATGCCGGCGATCGGCTTCCCGCTGCACTACTTCCTGATCGCTATCGGCGGGCCGTCGTCGGCACTGCTCCTGTCGGTGTGGTACGCGCGCAAGCGCGATCAGATCGACGAAAAGTACGGGATCGCACAGATGCGTACCGAAGAGATGGAGACGCCGACGGAGACGACAGGCGAAGAAGTCACCGCGACTGACGGAGGTGTCGACGAATGAGCCTCGCGGTGACCGTGCTCCAACAGGAACTGCTCCCCGAGGGGCTCAACATTTCGTTCAAGCTCCTGCCGGGGATCATCGTCGTGACGATGATGCTGTCGTTCCTCGGGGTCGGCTACTTCTACAAGGTCGCCGACACGGAGAACATGTGGGTTGCTGGCCGCTCGATCGGCAACGTCGAAAACGGGATGGCGATCGGTGCCAACTGGATGTCGGCCGCGTCGTATCTCGGCATGGCCGCGCTGATCGCGCTGTCGGGCGTCTACGGGCTGGCCTACGTCGTCGGCTGGACGACGGGCTACTTCATTTTGCTCATCTTTCTGGCCGCCCAGATGCGCCGGTTCGGCAAGTACACCGCCCCGGACTTCGTCGGCGACCGCTTCAACTCCGATGCTGCTCGCGCGCTGGCGGCGGTGACGACGTTCCTCATCGGCTTCGTCTACGCGCTCGGCCAGGCCCGCGGGATGGGACTGGTCGGGATGTATATCCTCGGCGACATCACTGCCGTCCTGCCGATTCCAGGAGTGAGTGCCTATCAGGCGATGATGATCCTGTTCATGGTCGTCACGATCGGCTACCTGGCGCTCTCTGGGATGTTGGGCGCGACCAAGAACATGGTCCTGCAGTTCGTCATCCTCATCGGCGCGTTCCTGATCGGCCTGCTTGTCACCGGCTGGTCGGCGGGCTTTTCGACGGTGCTGCCGCAGCTCGAATACGGCGCGCTGATAAGCGAACTCAGCGCGGAGTTCTCCGCGCCGTTCGCAGGCGGGAGCTACTATTTGTGGGTGGCGACCTGTTTCAGCCTCGTGTTCGGGACCTGCGGGCTGCCGCACGTCCTCGTTCGGTTTTATACAGTCCAAAACGAGCGGGTCGCCCGGTGGTCCTGTACGTGGGGGCTGTTTTTCATCTGTCTGCTCTACCTGAGCGCGCCCGCCTTCGCCGCCTTCGGGACCGCGCTGTACGGAAGCGAGATCGGTGCGGTGTACGGCGATCCCGGCATGAGCAGCGCTGCCGGCGACGTGATCGTCGTGTTGGCCTCCCAACTTGCGGGACTGCCGACGTGGCTCGTCGGGTTGGTGGCCGCCGGTGGGATCGCCGCCGCCGTCGCAACCGTCTCGGGGCTGTTCATTGCGGCCTCCTCGGCGATCTCTCATGATATCTACGCCAACATCATCAACGAAGACGCCACCCAGCGCCAGCAGGTGCTTGTTGGCCGCCTGAGTATCGTCGCCATCGGCCTGCTGACGATCGTCTTTGCGCTGGACCCCCAGCAGCCGATCGCGGCACTCGTCGGCTTCGCCTTCTCGCTGGCCGCCATCGTGCTGTTCCCGATGTTCTTCCTCGGACTCTGGTGGGAGAACGCCAACCGACAGGGAGCGCTCGCTGGAATGGTCTCGGGGCTCGTCCTCTGGTTCATCCCGATGCTCAACGAGGGCAATTTCGGAATCATCAACGGCGGCGACGGGTGGGGGATCGAGATCATCGCCACATGGATGCCGGCGGTCGGCTCCGCGCTGGTCGCTACGCCGCTGGTCTTCCTCGTGGTGATCGTCGTCTCGGCGGTGACCGACGAGCCACCGGTCGACACGAAGATGATGGTCCGACAGTGTCACAGCCCCGATCCGATGCCGAAGGACAAGACGGCGGCCGATGTCGTCGCCGAAAAGACCGACAACGTCCCGCCTGCTGACGACTAACAATGTACAATCGAATACTCATCCCAACCGACGGAAGCACCGTCGCCGAGGCCGCCGTCGACCACGCCGTCGACCTCGCCGAAAAGTACGACGCCGAGGTCCATGCGCTGTTCGTCGCCGATGTCGACGCCGTCACCTACAGCCTCGGCACCGAACAGGTCGACCGCATTCGCCAGGGTAACTTCCAGGGGATGACCGATCTCCGCGAAGACGCCGAAGAAGCCACTGGCTACGTTAGGGGCCAGGCCGAACCGCTCGGCCTATCGGTGGTCGAACGCCATGCGGGCGGTCGACCCCACGCGGTGATCGCCGACTACGCCGCCGACAACGACATCGACCTCGTCGTCATGGGGAGCCACGGCCGCTCGGGGGTGCGGCGCGCGCTGCTCGGCAGCGTCACCGAACGCACGCTCCGGTCGACCCACGTCCCCGTGCTGGTGGTCGACTACGAGCGAGCCGAAGAATGACCATATATAAATGAGCCTCGTCGACCGCCTCCGCGACCACGCCAGCGAGCACCGACAGGGAATGCTCTACGACCTGATGTTCGCGGTCGTCTGGGTCGGGATCGTCTCGATCCTGTTCGATCTAGTCTTCGTGAGCGCACCCACGTGGGCCTACTACCTGTTCATGGTCGCGGGAATCCCGGCCTACTTCGGGTTTGTCTTCTCGCTTGGACAGGCAGAACAGGCGAAACGGCAGTAGGCGGCTGCTTCTTTTTTAATTGGACTCCCGCGCGGCGAGATATCGCTGTCTGAGACGGAAACAGACGATACTGCTGGCGGCGAAGACAACCGGGAGTGCCAGATCACCGAGTGATCCCGAGAGCGCCGGAAACACGCTCATCCCTGCCAGCAGCGCGAACAACACGGAAAGCAGTCCGGTGATCGGGACGGCAAAGCCGTTGGCAAACACGCTCCTGTCGTCTCGGCTCGATTCGGGGGCCATACTCGCCCATCGGTCGACATCGGGTAAAAAGTTCGTCCGCCGATAGAGAGGCGAGATTACTGCGAGTCGCCTTTGCGTTTGACGAATTCGAAACCGCCATCGTCGTCGTCGGCCTCGCCGGTATCGAGTTCGTCGCCCTCCAGCGGTCGGGTCGACCCATCGAGGTTGTCGGGGTCGGCGTCGGCCGCGCTTTCGGCGATCTTTTCGGCGTTCTGGAGGTCGCTCACGCCGCCGGTGCCGAGGACCTGCTCGTCGCCGTCGTCGCCCGAGTCGGGTGCCGAGAGGATCAGGTTGTCGGCGATGCGCTGGTAGGCTTCCGCCGCCGGGCTGTCGGGGTCGTAGGTCGAGACGGGCTGGCTCCGGTCTTGGGCCTCGGCGACGGTCGGATCGTTCGGCACCGAGCCCAAGAGGTCGGTCTCCAGGAAGCCCGCTAACCGTTCGGGTGGCGGTGCCTGGCCGGTCCCCGCGCGGACGAGGACGACACCGCCGACAGTCCCGTTGACGCGGTCGGCCAGCTCGATCGTCTTTTTCGCATCACGGACCGAGGCGACCCGGGGCGTCGAGACGATGATCACCTCGTCGGAGAGTCGGAGCGGGTAGATCGTCTCGGGGCTCACCCCGGCGGCGGTGTCCAGGATGATCCAGTCGTAGGCCGGACGCAGGCTCCGCACCACGGGGGCGAGGGCGGCGACGTTGATCGCGTTGAAATCCGCGAGTTCCGTGCCTGCGGGAAGGACGTGGAGCCGGTCGTCGACCGCGTACAGTGCTTTGGTGGTCGTGACGGTGCCGGAGAGCACGTCGTGGAGGGTGCGTTCGGGCTCGAACTGGAGGAAGTCGACGATGTTGGCCATCGCCAGATCCATCTCGACGATGGCGACCGTCTCACCCGCCTCAGCGAGCGCGACGCCGAGATTGACTGCCGTGGTGGTCTTGCCGACGCCGCCTTTCGCTCCGGCGACCGCGAGGACACGCCCGTCTGCCATAGGATGTTCTCACAGGGACACCAACATAAATCCACGTTTGTGAAAATCACCGCTGAGAACAGCGTCAGGACTGCGCCGGGCTACGTCGGCGTTTCCCGTTCGGCGTCGATCTCGCCGACAATCGGCAGCGGGGGATCCCACAGCGAGTACGGCCCGGTCCCGAGGGCGACGATGGTGAGACAGGCCACGAAGACGGGAATGTTGAGCCTGCTCGGGCCAGCCGTCGACATGGCGACGACCATCACGACCGACAGTGCCGCAGCACCGTAGCGACCCGCGAACCCGACGGCGATCGTGAACATGGCGATGAACTGGACGACACCTGTAATCGGGACCAGTAGTTCCGGATTCGGAATCCCCCACAGCTGGAACTCGGCGACCTGCTGACTGTACGCGGCGAACTTCCCCAGCGCCGGGACGAACGTGATCCCGACCGCCACCGCTCGGGCGAGGCCCTGAAGTCTGGCATGTGTTCGATCCTGCATACTGGGAGTGTAGGGAGAACAGCCGGAATAGCTTCGTGCAACCTTTTGGACGCGTCGCTCGGCAGGCGGTCGACCGGATCAGGCTGGAGAAGCCAGCGAAACAGGCTACAGATAGGCGGCGTCCCATCGGGTCGGTTTACGGCCGTTCCCACAGCCGCTGCATTCGAGCCGCCCCATCGGGTCCATACCGACTTCCTCGCTGTTGCAGGGGCCACAGACGTAGCCGTAGCGCTCGGTGCGATCGGTGTCGGTGTAGGCGGGATAGAAGGGACCCTTCGAGCCCCGTTCGCGTTCGTCAGTGGCGAGGTACAGCTGGTCGGCATCGGTCTCGACGGTGGTAAGGTTCGACGCCTCACCGACGTCCCGTTTCCGATACCGGCGTTCGGTGAACGTTTGGCCGCCGATCTCAATGGGTCGCTCCCCGACTTCGGTAAACGAGTGTGACTCGTAAAAGTCGCCACCGGCAGTGTTGGCCGCCAGCACGCGGCCCTCGACGGCGTCGACGTCCTGCTCGCGGAGCCGCGTCTCTAATTGCCCGAGGAGCTGGCTACCGATTCCTTCCCCTCGTCGGTTTGGGTCGACGTGAAGCCAGTCGATCCGGCCGATCCGGTCGGGGCCGTCGATCACCTCGCCTTGGACGACGCCGACGAGATTGCCACCCTCGACGGCGACCAGAAACGCCGAACCGTCGTCTGCCAGTCGGTCGGCAAGGGTGTCGACCCCGTACCACGCCGCAACTGCGCGGTCGCGGCTCTCGGCGTCGACAGCGTGACTGTAGGAGGTCGCCAGCGACGCCGCGGCCACCTCGCGGATCGCCTCGCTGTCCGCCTCCGTTGCTGGCCTGATATTCATATTCATATACAGCACGGCAGATTACTAAAGCCCAACGAACAAGCAGAATACCCGACGTTATATTTATAAAACCAAAGAAGACTGCTCAATCGTTTATTTATATTAGTCAATGGCGTATCTCAGCAGACGAATGTCTACTCGGCTGTGGTCGGGTCGTCGGTCGTGTCGGTTGGTCCGTTAGCGGTGTCGGTCGACTCATTTGTGGCCTCGGTCGACTCGTCGGATGGCGCGGCTGGCTCGGTCGACGGTTCGGACGATGGCGTCGACGGCTCGTTATCGCCGGGGTCGGCGTCGTCGAACCGGTCGGAGACGACCGTCACCGCGACCAAGAGGACGCCGAGAACAAGGCCAATGGTTCCCGCGCCGAAGACCGCCAGCCCGATCGGCGTCGGGGGTAACTCGATGAGGAACAGCAAGCGCGGCGGATCGATCTCGCCGACGACGGTCGCGGTCATGTAGCCAGCGACGCCGGTGAAGGCGACGATGATGAGGTAGATCCCGACGACGACTCGCTGGCCGCGAAGTCCGGAAGACACACCCGTAGTTGCCCCGGGACGGGATTAGTGGTTTCGCTGTCGACCGACGCCGTTTTGCGCCGTGGCTTCGAAACCCGTGTATGGATGACAGCGACCTCTTCGGGCTGGTCCTCGCGGGAATCGCCCTACTGATGTTCGTCACCGGAATCGTCCTCGTGATGTGACGACAGTGCTGCCCACGCGGGCAGCCATTGTTACTCGGTTACTCAAAACAACGCTCCGGCGAAAAACAACGTCTGTTCAAGTGTCATTGGGGTCTCTATCTGCATGGGTAGACTCAATCCGAGGTCGGCCCCCTATCTCGGAGGAGAGGCCCCCACTACCTATTCCGTTTTCCCGATCCGAGTCACCAGTGTGCCATCGGTGACCCGTTGCGCATCAAGCAATATCATAATATTTCTTGAAAAGCACTATTACTGTCGAGCGCGTGTCGTCGACTGCAGAGATGGGGGCCACGCACGAGCGTGACTGTCTCTGCGGAGGGGACTGTGGGGGCACTATCCCCTCTTCGATTTTGTAGTACCGATACGGGATCGGTCGACTGCGATGTGCGAATAAAAACAGCCAGCAGGCGTTACTCCGAGTTCGACCGGTCGGACTCGGCGTCGGTCGACTCAGGCTCGCCGCCATCGGTCGCAACGTCTGGCTCGCCTTCTTCGCCGCCATCAGTCGCAAGCGAGGTTTCGAGCTTGTTCTCGAACCACTGCCATTCGACGGTGTTGACGCCGTCCTCGGCGAGGTTCCACGGATCGCCGCTTTCGACGCGTTTGCCCTCGAACCACGAGGAGACCATGTTCCAGAACCAGATGAGCTGGCCGACGAAGATGATCAGTGCGCCGAGGGTGGCGGCCTGATGGAGGGTGGCAAACTCCGGTAGGTAAGTCGCGTATCGCCGCGGCATCCCGCCGTAGCCCAGCAGGATCATCGCGAAGAACGTGATGTTCGTTCCGACCATCGAAAGCCAGAAGTGGGCTTTGCCGAGGCTGGCCTGGTACATCCGCCCGGTGACGAGCGGGAACCAGTAGTAGATGCCCGCGAAGCCGGCGAACGCGATTGCACCCATCACGACGTAGTGGAAGTGACCGACCACGTAGTAGGTGTCGTGGAGCACGAGGTCGACCGGGATCGACGCGAGGAAGACCCCAGTGACACCGCCGATGATGAAGTTCGAGACGAAGCCGATACAGAACAACATCGGCGTCGTCAGGCGAATCCGGCCGTTCCAGAGCGTCGTGATCCAATTAAACGTCTTCACCGCCGAGGGGATCGCGATCGCCATCGACACGGCCATGAAGGAGGTCCGTAGCCGTGGGTCCATCCCCGTCGAGAACATGTGGTGGGCCCAGACGCCGAACGACAGCACACCGATCGCGAGTGTGGAGTAGACGACAAATTTGAATCCGAACAGCTGTCTGCCCGCGAACCGCGGCAAGACGTAGCTGACGATTCCCATCATCGGCAACACGAGGACGTACACCTCGGGGTGGCCGAAGAACCAAAACAGGTGTTGCCATAGCAGGTTACCGCCATCCGAGAGGAAGAACGTCGTTCCGAAGTTCCGGTCGGCCAGCAACATCACCAGCGCGCTGCCGAGCAGCGGGAACGCAAACAGGATGAGCCCTGACTGGGTGAGGACCGTCCACGAGAAGATGTCGAGGTTGGCCCAGGTAACTTTCTCGCCACGGTGGGTGAAGATGGTCGCGATGAAGTTGATCGCCCCGATGGTGGCAGCGACCCCCGAGAGGTGGAGCCCGAGCAGCATGAGGTCAACACCCGCACCACCGATCATATCTCCACTGGCACCGGCTGCCCCAAGCGACAGCGGCGTGTACATCGTCCAGGCGGTCTGGGCCGGACCGAACAGCCCGAGCGGCTTGGCGAAGAAGCCCGCCCAGATCAGGAGTGCTGCGGGCGGCAGCAGCCAGAAGGCGATGGCGTTGATCCGGGGGAACGCCATGTCGTCGGCCCCGATAATCAGCGGGATCAAGTAGTTCGCGAAGGCGGCGATGATCGGCGTCCCGAAGAGGAACAACATCGTGATCCCGTGACTGGTAAGCAAGCCGTTGTAGGTCGCCGTTCCGAGAATCGATTCGGTCGTGATCAGGTCGATCCGCATCGCGGTCACCATCAGCCCGCCGACGACGAAGGCGAAGATTCCGTAGAGCCCATAGAGGATGCCGATATCCTTGTGATCGACTGTCGTCAGCCAGCGAACGATTCCCGCGGGTTTCTCCGCGTCGACGTAGCCGGAGTCGTCGACAAAGGATCCACCACCGCCAACCGGCGTGTAGGAGCGCCAGTTCTCGACGCGTGTGAGCCACGTGGCGACGGCGACGAGAAACACCCCCATCAGCACCGTCAGACTGATCTGCGCGCTAATATCCATACAGTGAATCAGGAAGTGGAGGGTAAAGAAAGATTCGGGTGGCGCCGACTCCAGGAGGGTGTCGGCGGTGAGCTACTCGGTGTTGGTTGACTCGTCGGCGTCGGCTGTGTCGCTGCCGTCTACTGCCATGCCGTCGGCCTCGCGGGTCGTCTCGGCACCGTCGGCTTCGGCCTCGTCTTCCAGCTCGTGGAGGGGAGTTGCGCCCTCAAGTCCGGCCTGTCCCTGCGCGTAGACGGTGGCCCGTTTCTCATCCCCGGCGATCGCTTTCGCCGAGAGGTAGGTCAACACCAGTAGTGCGAGGAACATGATGCCCATAACGGCGAACATCAGTCCCGACGGCATGAGTTCGAACCCCCACGGCGCGAAGACGGCGAACGTCCCGATGAAAAAGAGGATGATCCCCAGCGGAATGAAGTTGACCATCAGGTCGAGGATCGTTTCTCTGTCGAAGGTCTCGGATTGCATACCCGAACGGTTGGAGAGGCCGCCCAAATAGGTTTCCGGTTTCAGCTATCGAACTGGCGTTTCGGAACGAAGAGTTTCCCCGCGACCACCGCGGCAACGAGGATGCCACCGCTTGCTATCATCGCGTACGCGCGAAGCGTCAGGTCGATCCCGCCCGGATTGGCGACATATACCCAGCCGCCAGCTGCGAACAGTAGCAGGGCCATCACGCCCAGCGAGTTCCACGGCGCGGCAACGTAGCCGGACTCCTGGAGCAGCCCGGCGATACAGCCACAGAACAACAGCAGGCCACCGACCGCAACCGGAAAGATGTCGAAAACGAGGCCGATCTCGGAGATCGGCACACCGAGTGCGATAAACAGCGGCCACGGACTCGCCTTGCGATACTGCTCGCTGAGTCCCGGGGTCTCTTCCATGCAGTGAGAGACGGTACCCAGCCTAAGAAACGCTTCGGAACGCCGACCGCCACCGGCGGCTCACGGGAGACTGATGCCGTGTCGGCTCAGAAACGACGAGAGGGCCTTGATCTCGACGGGGCTGCCGACGATGCGACACTGGGTGGAATCGTCCTGGAGGATCGTCACCGTGTACTCGGCTTCGACCTGCTCGCGAAGCCCATCGAGGGAGTGGGCAGGGAGTTCGATCTGTGTGCTATCGCGGAGACGCGAGGGGTTCGGCATAGCGGTAGTCGACAGGCTAGTCACGGAGTGTATAATCGTATCGAATCATTGTTTGAACGGGTCGACGTGGCTGGATACCCAACGCTCGGGGCGACCGACGGCGATGCACGCCGACCAGTATCACTAGACCGACCGTGAAATCAAACCCACCGAATGAACAGGTTTTTCGACGGCGGCGGCCGACTGGCCGATAATGGGATTGGAGGAGGAGATCGAATCGATCCGCGAGGAAATCGCGTCGACGCCCTACAACAAGTCGACCGAGGCGCATATCGGTCGGCTGAAGTCGAAACTCGCGGAGAAAAAAGAGAAACTGGAAAACCAGTCCTCCGCGGGCGGCGGTGGCGGCTACTCCGTCGAGAAACACGGCGACGCCACGGTCGCGCTGGTCGGCTTTCCGAGCGTTGGCAAGTCGACGCTGATCAACGCCCTCACGAATGCCGACAGCGAGACCGGCTCCTATGAGTTCACGACGCTGGATGTGAATCCTGGGATGCTCAAATACCGCGGGGCCAACATCCAGATTCTCGACGTCCCGGGTCTCATCGAGGGTGCGGCCGACGGGCGCGGTGGCGGTAAAGAGGTGCTGTCGGTCGTTCGGACCGCAGACCTCGCGGTGTTTTTGCTCTCGGTGTTCGAGATCGACCAGTACGAACGTCTCGACAAGGAGCTGTACTACAACAAGATCCGCCTCGATACCGAGCCGCCGAGTCTCCACATCCGGAAGCGACACAAAAACGGGATCCAAGTGAACAAAAGCGACAGCGTTAGTCTCGACGAGGGGACGATCAAGGGCGTCCTCCGGGAACACGGCTACGTCAACGCCGAAGTGACCGTTCGTGGTGACCCCACTATCGACGAAGTTATCGACGGCATGATGGACAACCGAATCTACATCCCCTCGATGGTCGCGGTCAACAAGACCGATCTGGTCGACCCGAGCTACGTCCCGACAGTGAAAGACCAGCTCAGGTCCCACGACGTCGATCCCGACGAGTGTACGTTTATTAGTGCCGAGAAGGAGAAGGGACTCGACGCGCTCAAAGAGCGGATCTGGGAAAAACTCGGGCTGATCCGGATCTATATGGATCGCCCGAGCAAGGGCGTCGACTACGAGGAGCCCCTGGTCCTCAACAAGGGTGCGACTGTCGGCGACGCGTTGGTCAAACTCGGCGGCGAGTTCGAAGAGCGATTCCGGTTTGCGCGCGTCAGCGGCCCGAGTGCGAAACACGACGACCAGCAGGTCGGCGAGGAGCATACACTGGCCGACGAAGACGTCCTCCGCATTACGATCACACGGTGAGCCGAACGTCGACTCCAGGAGCGTTGGTGGCGGTCTGTGGGCTCAGTATTATCCCCTGGGTCGCCCTCCCGAACGGGGCGGGCGATCTGACGTTCGTGATGTCGTGGGGGCTGGTCAACACGAACCCGTGGCACGTCCTCAGTCTAGCCGAGTATCTCGGCGCGACACGCGGCTTCGGGACGCTGCCGTGGTCACTCCAGGTGTGGCCGATCAGTCTTGGTTTTTATGTCGGGGCCGTGGCGAGTGCCGCCAGTGGGGTTGTTGTCGACCGTGAGGACCTCCGGCTGACCGCTGGACTGCTCGTGTTGTCGGCAGTTGGCTCACTGATCGTCTGGCAGGGGTTGGCTGGTCGCGGCGTCTCGGGGACTATTCCGGTCGGCGTGCTGGCCACGGCCATCGTCGTCTGGTGGTTTTATAATCCCTAACATTACGTTTTGGGAGCGTTGGAAGTGTGATTATAAATCACAACCGGTCAAAAATTGACTTATAATATAGAAATACGAAACAGACCATGCAACGAGGGAAACGTTAAGGCCAAACAGACGAACGCCACAGCATGTCAGCTTCGTCCTCTTCGACGGCCAATCGACCCACCTCAGCGGTCGTGTTGGCTGCTGGTGAGGGTATTCGACTCCGTCCACTGACCGCAAACCGGCCCAAGCCGATGTTGCCGGCCGGAACTCGGCCAATTCTCGAACACGTCCTGAATGCCCTGATTGACGCTGGTGTCGACGATATTCACCTCGTCGTCGGCTACCAAGCCAACCGCGTCCGCTCGCATTTCGGCTCGACCTACCGCAGCGTCCCAATCACCTACCATACACAAGACAACCAACTTGGCAGTGGTCATGCCCTCCTGCAAGCACGCGAGGGACCTAGCGACCGGTTTCTGCTTGTCAACGGCGACCAGATCATCGACCACCGGATCGTCGAGGCAGTCAGTACTGCTCACACCGATACCGCGACACTCGCGGTCGTCGAAGGGCCAGAGGCAGTCGACTATGGTGCGGTCCATCTCGATGGAGACACGATTACGGAACTGATCGAACAGCCAGCGGGCGGTGAGTTTCGGCTGTTCAACGCTGGCGTGTATGCCTTTACCCAAGAGATCTTTGAGGTACTCGAAACGCTGTCTGTCGAACGTGGTGAACTCCCACTCACCGACGCTATTCAACTGCTGATCGACGAGGAGGAACACGCTGTTGGGGGCGTCCGAACCGACCACTTCTGGATGGATGCTACCCATCCCTGGGATCTACTGTCGCTCTCACGAGAGCTCCTGGCCCGCGGCTGGGTCGACGCACAACCTACAGATACCGACATCTATGTCGATGAGTCGGCACACGTCCATCCTGATGCGACGCTTGTTGGCCCCGTTGTCCTCGACAGCGATGTCGTCATCGAGGCGGGTGCGGTTGTCGGCCCATACGCCGCTATCGGCGCAAGTACGACCATTGGCTCGGGATCCGTCCTCAGCGATGTCGTCATCGATACTGACACGGCTATTGGACCGAACACTACAGCAACCGAACTCGTCGTTGGACAGGGAAGCGAAATTGGTGCTGCACTCACCGTTTCAGGCGGCCCGGCGGATGTCATCCTCGACGAGGAGGTCTACAGCAACGTTGATCTCGGTGGTGTGATCGCCGACCGCGTCGACGTTGGTGGCAGCGCTACGCTTGAACCAGGCGCGCTGATTGGACCAAAAGCAACCATCGGTGCTGGTGTGGTTGTCCGTGGCCGAATTAGTGGTGGCAGCGAGGTGGTCCGTTAATGTGTGGGATCGTTGGCTGTATCGGTCGTGGTGATGGGACGGTCGACGTGCTGATGGACGGCCTGCGGAGCCTCGAATACCGCGGCTACGATTCGGCAGGAATCGCCCTTGGCCCGTCGATGGGAGTGCTTCGCAAATCCGGCGAACTCGATGCACTCACGGAGGTCGTTGATGCCAATCGACCATCTGGAACCTATGGCATCGGCCACACCCGCTGGAGTACTCACGGCCCACCGACCGATAGTAATGCCCACCCACATACCGATGAAAACGGACGAGTCGCAGTTGTCCACAACGGAATCATTGAGAACTACACCGAGCTCAAAGCCGAACTCCAAGAGACTGGTATTACTTTCACTAGCGACACCGACACCGAGGTCGTCCCACACCTCATCGCCCAAGCACTGAAGGCTGGGGAGGACCCCGAAACTGCCTTTCATAATACAGTCGACCGACTGGAGGGGAGTTATGCTATTGCCGCAATTATCGACGGCAGCGAGACCATTTATGCCGCTCGACAAGGCTCACCGCTGGTCGTCGGTGTGGGTGACGGGTGTACCTACTTGGCAAGCGATGTTCCGGCTTTCGTAGAGCACACCCGCGATGTCGTCTTTCTGGAGGACGGCCACCGCGTGGTCGCCACCACAGACGGGTATACTGTCCTAGATGAACATCGCGAGCCGGTTGCAGTCGACGTTGAGACGGTTTCGTATACGGCCGAAGCGACGGGCAAGAGTGGCTACGACCACTATATGCTCAAAGAGATTCACGAACAGCCCACTGCACTCCGGCAGTGTTTCTCCGGGCGAAGTGATGCCTTGGCGGGGACGGTCACACTCGAAGAAATCGATTCGATCCCACAGCCAGATGCAGTCCAGTTTGTCGCCTGTGGGACCTCTTATCACGCCGCGCTGTACGGGGCGGCGGTCCTCCGAGAGATGGGGATTCCAGCCGATGCGTATCTCGCAAGCGAGTACGCACTGTCGCCGCCGCCATTGAGCCTCGGGACACTCGTAGTTGGCATCACTCAAAGCGGCGAAACGGCCGATACGCTTGCGGCACTCCGGGATGCCAACAGCCGCGGCGTCAGCACGCTTGCGCTGACAAATACGGTTAACTCGACGGCCGCCCGTGAGTGTGATCATGCGGTCTACATCCGTGCCGGACCCGAAATCGGGGTTGCGGCAACCAAGACCTTCTCTTCACAACTCGTGGGCTGTAATCTGCTTGCCGAAGAACTAGTTGATGGACCGCGGGATCTCCGAGCACTCATCGAATCACTTCGCAACCTTCCGGATGACGTCCAGTCGATCCTGGATGCGTCGACTGCTGAGACAGTTGCCGAGGAGTACGGTAACTCGGATGCCTACTTTTTCATTGGCCGTGGCACAAATGTCGCGGTTGCTCTTGAGGGTGCGCTCAAATGCAAAGAGATCAGCTACGAACACGCCGAGGGCTTTCCGGCAGGTGAACTCAAACACGGGCCACTTGCACTTGTGACACCAGAGACACCGGTGTTTGCAGTCGTTACTGGTGATGACGAGCGTGCGCAAAAAACACTCGGCAACATCAAAGAGGTCCAGGCCCGTGGGGCTCCAGTCATTGCGGTCACTGATGGCCAATCAGAGGCTGCCGAGATCGCCGACGAGACACTTTTGATTCCCGAAACTGACGACCGTGCGGCCCCCATTCTTGCGAACGTCCAACTGCAATTGTTTTCCTACCATTTGGCCGACGCACTGGGTCGACCGATCGACAAGCCACGGAATCTCGCGAAAAGCGTTACCGTGGAATAGCTATAGCCGCCTTGTGAAGTACTGAACAGTATTCTTCACTGCGTATATTCCAATCACACCGTCGACCAGAGCGAAACCGTCATGAGAACTGATTCGTATGGTGTTGATAATGACCGATGACGTCGACTCGGGGACCATCGCCGATGCGGTGACTTCGTTCCTTGCGGACCATACTGACGGACAGCGGGCGCTTGAGGCTGTCCTTGCGGTCGACTCGGAGACGACGACATGGACGTTTGAGGATATTGCAATCGATTCAGGGACGTTTGGTGAGTTAGTCTCTCGGGGGATCGTCCAGAAAGTCGACGGCGAGTATCAGATCGCAGACCCTGAGGGCGTGCAGGCAGCCTTGGATGGAAAGTCAGTCGACACACAGACGCCAACTGAGGACTCGACACGTGATATCTCACTACCATCGATTGATACCCGAGCACTGGCTGGGTTAGTTGTCGCGCTGTGTGTGGTTGCTGGCGCACGGATGACCGCACTTGGATCGGTCTTTCAGCGTGGGTATGCCATCTCACCGGGGAACGACGCCTACTATTTCCGATACTGGCTGGGTGAGCTATTGGCAGAATCCTCAGGGGTGACTGATTTCCGTGTGCTGGTCGACGCACCGGCTGGCGTTTCTGGAGTACGCCCATTGTCACATGCAACGAACTGGTTCCTTGCGGAACTACTCGGGGGCAGTCAGTGGGCCGCAGAGACGGTGGCCATCTGGCTCCCGATCGTTGCATCGGTCGCACTCGGTGCAGTAATTTACAAATTGGCGGTGATTCTCACCCGTGATGTCCGCGTTGGACTCGCATCGGTGCTTGTATTGGCCGTGACACCAGTCCATGCGACCTACTCGGGGCTTGGGTTTCTCGATCACAACATCCACCAGTACTTCTGGCTCGGCATCACACTACTGACGCTCGGCTGGCTTGCGGTTGATCTTCAACAACGAGTCGGCGGGCATGACGACAGACGAGAGGCTGTGCTGTCACAGCTCCGAGCAACACCGACGTGGGCTGTTGCGGTCATCTTTGGGCTTTCAGTTGCAGCGGGGACACATGCGTGGGGTGGCTCTCCACTGCTGTTGCTGCCGCTTGCAGCGTATATTGGACTCCGTGTCGCACTGGATGTTCGAACAGACCTCTCGCCGGTATTGACGGTTCTTCCCGTGCTGGTTGGTGTCGGCATTGGGAGTGTGCTCTCAATTGGACTGCATCTCCGCTGGGGGTGGCACTCGGGGTTCGTGTCGACGACTCCGGTGTTGGTGTTCGGTGGAGGGGTTGTTGTGGCTACACTTGGGGAACTGTGGCGTCGATTAGAGTTGGATTATCGCGGGCTGCTTGTCAGTGAGGGTCTCGTGGCGGTGGGTGGCCTGTTCGTGTTCCGATGGCTCCGTCCTGAAGACTGGACGAGGGCCCTCCGTCGGGCCGACGATCTGTTTTTCCGAGAGGGTGCAACAGAGACTGTGTCGTTGTTTGCGACGGAGTACGCAGTGATACTCGGCCCGCTGTATCAGTTTGGTGTCGGTTTTTACCTTGCACTGGTTATGTTAGGGTGGGTTGGACTAGTGGTCACTCGACGGTACGAACCTGGCTGGTTGCTGCTCGGGACGTACAGTGGATTCCTGCTGGTGATTGCCGCAATTCAGGTCCGGTTCGCTGGTCAGTTGGCGATTCCCTTTTCGATCCTCGGTGGACTGGGCGTGGTGTATGTCCTGTCGGCCGTCGACCTGGCACGGCGGCCAGCGCCGCTCAACGAAGAGACGTCGCCGACGGCCTCGGATGAGAGTAGCTCCATTCCATCGCTGTCGTTGCCCGACCGTCACAAAACCGTCTATGTCGTGGGGCTTGGGGTGTTAATATTCGGGATCAGCCTGATTTTCGTTCCAGGGTTTGCCGCACAGACGGACTACAGTGCCCCACAGGCGAGCGCGCTAGAGTCGATTGACAACCACGCCACGGAGTTTGACCGAGAGTATCCCGCTAACTTCGTCCTGAGCGAGTGGGGCGACAATAGAATGTACAATCACTTCGTGAACGGTGAGTCACGAAGCTATGGCTACGCCCAAAACAATTTCCAGAACTTTCAGTCGGGTTCAGATCCTGATGAGTGGTACAGCCAGTTCGACGGCCGCGTTGGCTATGTCGTGATGACGGCTGTTGATGCAGATATCTCAACCGAAAGTACGCAGCACCAGTTGCTGACAAATCTTGGGGCTGGTGGCGACGGTCAGCAAGCGTTGTCGCATTATCAACTGTTGACTGTCGACGAAGATCGATCTGCAGCGGCATTTGTCGTCGTTCCAGGAGCAACGATTACGGCGTCCGGAGAACCCGGGGAGACGGTTAACGTGAGCACAGAGGTGTCTGTTGATGATGCCTCATTTAGCTACGAACGTGAGGTGACTGTTGGAGACAGTGGTCAAATCGAGATGGTCGTTCCGTATGCTGGAGAGTATAGTGTCGGTTCAGAGAGTGTCGACGTAACTGAGACGGATGTGCTCAATGGAACGGTAGTTGCGACCGGTAGTACATAGAGTAACGTAGGATATGTCTCTTGGATTCGTGGACTGTCGGTGAAGATCGATCCAATCGATTTTAGAATTGCTTGCACGGATTCAAAATTACGATCTCAGGACGATTGAGTTCTTACCAAGCAACCACAACAAATCATTACAAAAACTTGGTAAGAACGTAGGGTTGCATCGATCAGACCAGGTCCTTTGTGGCCAGTTCGATCTGGGACGTGGTATGTGAGCTGCCCCTCGAAAATTGTGATTTTGGATGCGTCATGGCCATCAAGCCGTTGACCTCCACTGAGAGTGTCGTCGACTACTGATCGTTCGACCATGACGGGAATTTCGATGATATCCGTCATGATCTCTACGAAACATTTAGTGTCGTGGCAGGGGTAACTATTACCACGATGAGTGATCCAAATATTTCCTCTGATCAGCATATCTGTAGCACAGATATCTCGGTTGAGTCTGTCTTCGATGTGGATGATTCGGTCCCATACGAAACACAACAGACTGTCCAGCAGTATCTCTCCCAAGAGACACGGCACGATATCCTCCAGCTAATTCTTGGTCACCCACACCATCTTGTTTCGGTGACTGAGTTTACCTACTATATCTCAAAGAGTCGCGCAACCATCAGCGAACAGTTAGCCGACCTCGCCGACCACGAAATTCTTACACAGTACTCCCACCAGCCGAATGCTGAGGTGAGAGATCTCCCCACCGATTTCTGGGGGTTCACAGAGTTTGGTCTGCGACTCATCGCAGAGTACAACTACCTCCGAGGGCTCCCCATCATGCGTGCGGCCCACGACGCCACAGACAAAACTGAAAAAGTACAGCGGCATGAAGGTGCCCCCCGACCGACTCTCCCAGCGTCGATTCAATCTGTGTTAACATTCGACGAGACAGATCAGGCAGAGGAAAATACAAGAGTTGCTGTTGATTCATGTGTTGAATCCCATACAGAGACAATCTATGCGGACGCAGCTCTCGTAGATCCAAGCGTTCTGAATGGGGATGCAGACGGTGATCGAACGCTTGAGGAACTGTTTTAACTGCCTGCTGGAACGTTATCCCCAAAGATCACCAATCCGTTGACGCACGTTTGCAAGTGTTCTCGTAAAGAGCCCAGTAAGATGGCAGTCAGACAGCTGATCTGGAATTGCGTCGACTGAACTGGCTTCTGGTGGTGGATGAAAATGCACTCTCGTTGTGTGTGGATTCTGATGTCTGTCCCACCGACATTGCCAGATGTCATTAGCCATGTGTGTTTCAATATAGTGGATGTTGTAGTCCCCGTTTGTGTACCATTGTATTTCGATCCGAGCATCCTGGATATTGTCCGGATATCGATCACAGTCGAGTTCGATGGTAACGAGCGATGTCACCCCACCGGTGTGTTCCGTATGGACGGCCTCAACCAGAGAATGTGTCTGTGCTCGATCAACGATTAACTCAAGAACAGCATCGTCAATTGGGGCCGCCGACCCATCCATACTCACGCCGTAAGTCGGTCATCTGTCCGGCGAGCAATCCGAACTGCCTCTTTATGTCGGTCGATCGATGTTCGAATCGTTGCCCATTCTGAGAGTTCTTTGAGTCGATCTTCAATCTCAGCATGGGTCGACTCTTCAGGTAGCTCAACCGTTTCTGGGGAGGGTTCATCAAACTGCGTTTGAAACTGTTCGTCGCGGGCTTCGAGGTCGGCGAGTTCGCTCAAGAGCCCTTCGACTGTGTTGGTTGTCGCCAATTCGTTGGCCCGTCGCCATCGAATATACGCCTCATTTCGAACATACCGCATCCCACCAGATTCGTCGACTTGGTGGACGACTCCGAGATCGGCAAACTCTTTGAGATGTTTTCGGGCCGCATTTGTTGAACAGGCTGCCCAGTCTGCAATCGTCGTAGCAGTTGCTGGCTCTTGGAGGCCGGTAATGACTGACTGAATTCGTTGTCGTGTGTCTTGTGAGTGGGTCCACTCATCTTGTTCTTCGGTGAGTGCTGTGTCAGATGGCTCTGGACCAAATTCGCTCATACAATATATCTGCGTTAGATACTCAAATAAGTTATCCTCGCTTGTGGTGGGTTGGTAGAGATGCGAGCGCATACCCCCACCTTCCCGTGAGGAGAGAGTGTTCCGACACTCGTTGTCGGAACCGAGTGACGAACAGGCGGGGGTCGAGCGGACAACACAGTGTGACAGTCCACGTTTCTGTTCCAAGGCTGGATTTCCCACTGTTTCCACAATATATTTGTCATGACAGAACTATAGTGTGTAGTACGGATGAAGACCACACGGCACGCAACGTACAACCTCAACTACCACATAGTGTGGATACCGAAGTACCGCCACTCGGTACTGACGGGAGAGGTTGCCGACCGTGTGGAGTCCATCCTCCACGAAATCGCCGACGAAAAAGGACTGGAAATTCAGAACCTCACCGTCCAGTCGGACCACGTTCACCTGTTCGTGAGCAGCCCGCCGAAACACGCTCCCTCGCTTCTCGCCAACTGGTTCAAAGGCATCAGTTCGCGGAAATACAACCACCGACACGCCGACCACGACGGCGAGAAAATCAAGTGGGCACGCGGCTACTACGCAGGAACAGCGGGACACGTTTCGAGCGAGACTGTCGAGAAGTACATCCAGCGTCACGAGGAGGACGAACAGTGACCGAACTCACCGAGACGCTGGAACTCAAGCTTGTGGAGCCGAACGCCCACAAGCACCGCAAACTCTGTGAGACGAAACAAGCGTACCAAGACGCGCTCGAAGCCGCGTTCAACGCCAACTGCACCACACAGTCAGCGGCCAACGGCGTAGTGGTCAACTACGACCTGAGCGGCTACGCTAAGAACGCGCTCAAGAAGTACGTCCCGCAACTCTGTGGCGGAAGCTACGACGCGAAAGAGCTTCACGACGACCACCCTGTTCGGTTCACGAACGAAGG
>Ga0306884_100088_pt1 | contig 37824 bp, 33 predicted proteins | sample AntDeeMetageno85_FD_190428 | JGI IMG/M metagenome (GOLD analysis project Ga0306884, IMG submission 190428) | Saline lake microbial communities from Deep lake, Antarctica - Metagenome #85 (v2) (version 2) | ecosystem: Environmental > Aquatic > Non-marine Saline and Alkaline > Saline | place...
CTTCAGCGCTTTGCGTCAATCGAGCATAGTACTTTCGAACCCCACCATCAGTTCAATTCTGGACACTGTTCGAAAATTATTCTACAGTAACGCTCTTGGCGAGATTCCGTGGTTTGTCGATTGGTCGACCCAGCGCATCGGCCAGATGGTAGGAAAACAACTGGAGTTGCACGTTGGCTAAGACAGGAGCCGCACGTTCGTCGGTCTCTGGAATCATGAGCGTCTCGTCGGCGATTTCGGCGGCATCGGACTGGCCATCAGTGACCGCGATCACTGGTGCGCCACGAGCCTGGACCTCCTTGATACTGCCGAGGGTTTTCCGGGCGCGTTCATCGTCACCGGTAACGATTGCGAACACCGGCGTATCGGGAGTCACGAGTGCCAGCGGGCCGTGTTTGAGTTCGCCCGCCGGGAACCCTTCGGCGTGTTCGTAGCTGATCTCCTTGCATTTGAGCGCGCCTTCGAGGGCGACCGCGACGTTCGTCCCACGACCGATGAAGAAGTAGGCATCCGAGCCACCGTACTCGTCGACGAGCGCCTCGGCGGCCGACGAGTCGAGAATCGACTGGACGTCGTCCGGCAGGTTCCGGAGCGATTCGATCAAGGGTCGCAGGTCCCGTGGCCCGTCGACCAACTCCTCGGCGAGCAGATTACAGCCCACCAGTTGTGAGGAGAACGTCTTGGTTGCGGCGACCCCGATTTCGGGTCCGGCACGGATGTAGACCGCGTGATCACACTCGCGGGCGGCCGTGGAGTTGACCGTGTTCGTGAGCGCGAGCGTGCTGACGCCGCGGCTTTTGGCATCCCGGAGCGCGGCGAGCGTGTCGGCGGTCTCGCCGCTCTGGGTAATACCGACCACGAGCGTCCCGAGGCTCAACGGCGGCGGTGACAGCGCGTACTCGCTTGCGAGATACGCTTCGGCCGGGATGCCCATCTCTCGGAGGATGGCCGCACCGTAGAGTGCGGCATGATACGAGGTCCCACAGGCAACGAACTGGACCGCATTCGGCTGTGGGATCGAGTCGATTTCCTCCAAGGTGACCGTTCCGTCTAGGGCATCGCTTCGGCCGGAGAAACACTGCCGCAGCGCGGTGGGCTGTTCGTGGATCTCCTTGAGCATGTAGTGGTCGTAGCCACTCTTGCCGGTGTCTTCGGCCGTATAGGAGACCGTCTCGACGTCGACGTCGACCGGCTCACGGTGCTCGTCGAGGATCGTGTACCCGGTTTTCGTGGCGATCACGCGGTGGCCGTCCTTGAGGAAGACGACATCACGGGTGTGGTCGACGAAGGCTGGCACATCGCTCGCCAAATAGGTGCAGTCGTCGCCGACGCCGAGGACGAGCGGCGACCCCTGTCGGGCGGCGTAGATGGTCTCGCTGCCGTCGATGATCGCGGCGATGGCGTAGCTGCCGTCGAGTCGGTCGACCGTGTTGTGGAAGGCGGTTTCGGGGTCGTCGCCAGCCTCCAGCGCCCGGGCGATGAGATGTGGAACGACCTCCGTGTCGGTATCGCTGGTGAAGGTGACGCCACTCGATTGGAGTTCCGCCTTGAGCTCGCCGTAGTTCTCGATGATCCCGTTGTGGACCACGGCAACCCGCCCGGTTTCGTCGGTGTGTGGGTGGGCGTTGCGGTCGTTCGGTGGGCCGTGTGTGCTCCAGCGTGTGTGACCGATCCCGTACGTGCCGGTTGGTTCGGTGGCCTCGACGACCTCCGCGAGCGCGTCGAGTTCTCCCGACTTGCGGAGCACCCTCATCGATGGGCCGAGGGCGATGCCCGCCGAATCGTAGCCGCGGTATTCGAGGCTTCGGAGCCCCTCCATCAGCACGTCGAGCGTGCCATCACCGCGGCCGATACAGCCGACGATCCCACACATTAGCGGACCACCTCGCTGCCAGCACTGATGTGGCCGCGAACGACGACGCCCGCGCCGATGGTCGCCCCCGGACCGATGAGGGCTCCCGGTTCGAGGGTCGCACCGCCGCCGATGTCGACCCGATCTGCGATCACGCCACCGAGGTCGACATCGCTGTACACCTGTTCGTCGAGGACGACATCGGCGGGCCCGCCGCCAGCAGTGAACGCCGCACCGATCGCACAACCCTGTCCGGCGACGAGTTCGATTGCAGTCGTGCTCGGCCGGATATCGGTGTCGCTGTCGATGACGACATCACTCAGCACCGACCCCGAGCCGATGGTCGAACTCGCGCCGATGGCGGCGTAGGGGCCGACGACCGCGCCAGCCTCGATGACGACATCGCTGTCGACGACGACCGGGCCGACCAGCGTCGCATCGGGATGGACGTGTGCGGAGTCAGCGACATAGATATCGGTGTCGACGGTTGGTGCGTCGACCCAGCCGCGAGTCAGGAGCTCCCGCGAGAGCGACAGCAGATCCCATGGATGGGTGGCGTCCATCCAGAAATGCTCGGTGCGGACGCCGCCGACGGTGTGGTCGTCTTCGTCGATCAGGTGCTGTATGGCGTCGGTGAGTGGGAGTTCGCCACGCTCGACAGAGAGCGTCTCGAGGACCTCGAAAATCCGCTGGCTAAAGGCATACACCCCGGCGTTGAACAGCCGAAACTCACCGCTGGCTGGCTGTTCGATGAGCTCGGTGATCGTCTCTCCGTCGAGATGGACCGCGCCGTAGTCGACTGCCTCCGGTCCCTCGACAACCGCGAGTGTCGCAGCATCGGTGTGTGCCCCACTGACTGCCTCGACGATCCGGTGATCGATGATCTGGTCGCCGTTGACCAGCAGAAACGGTCCATCGGGCCCATCGCGCGCCTGCAACAGCGCATGACCACTGCCGAGCTGGTTGTCCTGATTGTGATAGGTGATCGGGATCTCGCGGTAGGTCGAGCCGAAATGCGAGCGGACCCGGTTGGCCTGATAGCCGACGACGAGGTGGATATCGTCGACACCCGCATCGATCAGGGCGTTGAGGACGTGTTCGAGAATTGGACGTGTTCCGGCCGGTAACATCGGTTTGGGCCGGTTTGCTGTCAGCGGCCGAAGTCGAATGCCCTCGCCAGCAGCTAACACGACTGCCGAACTGGGTCGAGTTTCTGACGAGGACGGTGTCTCTGACATATAGTGGCGTTTGTCTGTTTTGACTTAACGTTTGCTTCAGTGTGATACCGATCGTGGCCCGAACTGTGAGACGACTGCTGGCCGAGGAGACGACTGCTGGCCGAGGAGACGACTGCTGGCCGGGGCCTACTCCTCGCGTTTCTGCGAGAGGTGTTCCCAAATCTCCGTACAGCCAGCACCGTCCGGAAGGTCGGAGAGATGTGTTTCGTCATCTCTTTGATCTGCCTGTTGGTTACTCATGTTCTGAGTAAATCAGTGGGCGAACAAAATATAAAACTTTTGGGTATCATTACCTACTTATCCATCCCATACCGACAGGGCAGTATGTCCGAACCCGGCGAGCGATTCTTTTCGCTGCTCGATCTCACCGAGTACGAAGAGGCTGCACTCGAGGAACTGTTGTTGCTCGGTCGAACGACAGCCCCGGATCTCGCGGAAGCGACAGGGATTCCGAAAGCACGCATCTACGGTGTCCTCGACTCGCTTTCCGAGGCAGGCTATCTCAAAGTGACACCGGGTCGACCGAAGCAGTATCAGCCACACGAACCGAGCGAGATCGTAGACCGGGCAATCGGAGCCCGTCAAGACAGCTACGAACAGTTCAAACGTAACGTCGACCGCGTGTCGGAGTCGTTTATCGACACCTACGCTCCGATTCAGGACAGATCCGTCGACGAACTCAGCCCGACGGAGGACCTGTTTCACGTGGTCGACGTCGGCGGACCCAGCGAGCGCGAAACACGGCGACTGTTTCGGGAGGCCGACCAGGAAGTGTTCGTTCTCACCAAGAGTTTCGGCTATATCGACGCGATTGAACCCGCGATGCAGGAGGCCGTCGACCGGGGCGTTGTGATCGACATACTCATGCTCGCTCCGGAGCACCTCACCGCAGACAACAGCCGTCAGCAACGGGAGATCCGGTCGTTCCTCGCCGAGCAGTTCCCATCAGTGACTGTCAGGGTAACTGATCGTGTGCTCCCGTGGCGCGGAACGTTCGCCGATCCGGATCTGGCCTACGAGACGGGACAGGGCGTGTTGCTCGTCGAACAGGAGGAGGTACCGAATCACCTCCGCCAGGCCGCAGTTACGGAGAACCCCGCGTTCGTCGCCGGACTCTGGCAGTACTTCGACCTCCTGTGGCACCATGAGAGTCAGCCCGCCGCTGACGTGGCCTAATGGCTCTGTCGACACGCTGCTGCTGAGCGAACGTCGTATCATATTATCTGGGGTTTCAGCGGTGAGAAACGGAACCAAACATATATGTGGATAGTTACTCACATTCTGAGTAACGATGACTGTACTGCTTACCGGTGCTGATGGATACCTCGGCTGGCCAACTGCGCTGCGACTCTCGGACCAACTCGACGAGCGGATCGTCTGTGTCGACAACTTTGCGAGACGCGAATGGGTCGCCGAGTCCGGTAGCGTGTCGGCAACACGGATCGAGGAGCCCGAAGAACGGTTCGAGTCCGTCGAGAACCTGAGTCTGATCGAGGGCGATCTCGCGGATCGTGACTTCGTGTTGCAGCTGCTCGAAACCCATGAGCCCGATACGGTGCTCCACATCGCCTCCCAGCCGAGTGCGCCCTACTCCTCGATCAACGGCGAACGTGCGCTCTACACCCAGCGAAACAACGTTTCGATGAACCTCAATCTCCTGCACGGACTCGCCGAGTGCGGGCTGGATGACACCCACTTCATCGAGACGACAACGACCGGCATCTACGGCGCACCCCACTTCCCGATTCCGGAGGGGGGACTGACCGTCGACCGGAAGGGCGGCAGCGACGAGGTGCCGTTCCCGGCGATGGGTGGCAGTTGGTACCACCAGACGAAATCGTTCGATGCGGCCAACATGCGACTCGCGGAGTCACAGTTCGAGTTCCCGATGAGCGAGGTCCGGACAGCGATCGTCTACGGAACCGAAACACCGGAAACACGCGCCCACGACAGTCCCACACGATTCGACTTCGACTACTACTTCGGGACCGTCGTCAACCGGTTCTGTGCGCAGGCGGTCGCCGGCTATCCGATCACCGTCTACGGAAAGGGCGAACAGCGGAAACCGATGGTGAGCCTCGAAGACACCGTCGAGAGTCTCGTCCGACTCGTCGAGCGCGGCCACGACGGTGAGGAGATCGATATTTACAATCAGGTTACGCGTCCGATTGCGATCGTCGAACTCGCCGAGACCATTGCGGCGGTCGGTGACGAGTTCGATCTCGATGCCGAGGTCAAACACTACGAGAACCCACGCAACGAGGACGAGGAACACAAAATGGAGATGGAAAACGACGCCTTCCTCGAACTCGTCGGGGGACAGCGGCAAGAGCTGGAAGCAGGGATCCGCGACGTACTCGGGACGCTCGTCGAGGAGCGCGACCGGATCACAGCCCACGAAGATCGGTTCCTTCCCGGCGTGCTGAGCGATGAGTAACAGTCGCGTTCTCGTCACGGGCGGCTGTGGCTACATCGGCAGTGCGCTCGTTCCACAGCTGCTCGCCGACTCGCGTGTTGCGGAGGTCGTTGTGTTCGACTCGTTGGCTTCTGGGTCACCAGCGAATATCGCTGGCAGTGTCGACGACCAACTGACGTTCCGGCGCGGTGACGTCCGCGAGTACGGTGACGTAGAGAGTGCCGTTCGCGGTGTCGACACGGTGATCCACCTCGCGGCGATTACCGGCGCGTCCTCCACCCACGACCGCAGGGATGAGACGTTCGCCGTCAACCGTGACGGCACCCAGAACGTGCTTACTGCGTCCGGGAAGTTCGACGTCGACAACGTCGTCGTCGCCTCCTCGTGTAACAACTACGGGCGGGCAGCGAGCACCAATATCGACGAAGAAACGCCGCAGAATCCGCTGAACCCCTACGCGGAGTCGAAGGTCGCCGCCGAGGAACTGCTCGCGGATGCCGTCGACGAATACGGGTTCGACGGCACCTCGCTTCGGATGAGCACCAACTACGGCTGGTCGCCCGGTGTCCGGTTCAACCTCGTGGTGAACCACTTCGTGTTCCGGGGACTCACCGATCGTCCACTGACGGTCTATGGCGACGGCAGCAACTGGCGACCGTTCATTCACGTTCGTGATGCCGCCCGGGCCTACGCCCAGGCAGCATTGGAGCCGGAGCTGTGGCCACAGCAGGTGTACAACGTCGGTGCGAACGATGCCAACTACCGGATCTCGGAGATCGCTGAGATCGTCCGTGAGGAACTCGACCGCGAACTGGACGTCACGTATCTGGAAGACGAACATCCCGGCCCCTCCTACCACGTCAACTTTGACCGACTCGCAGAAACGGGGTTCGAAGCCGAGTGGACGCTTCGGGACGGGATTCGTGATATAGCTACCGAACTACAGAACGGAGGACTGACGAACACATGACACAGCAGACCGACACGGATGAGACCGAACCGAGCGACCAACCGACGATTGCGATCACCGGCGCGGCTGGCTACATCGGCAGTCGTGTGATCGTCGAGCTGCAGGAGGCCCATCCCGACTGGGAGCTCACTGCGATTGACAACCAGTACCGCGGCCAAGTCGACTCAGTCGGCGATGTCGAGATCGACCACGTCGACGTGCGGAACCGCGACCGACTGGAGAACGCGCTGTCGGGTGCAGACATCGTCTTCCACCTCGCGGCGGTGAGCGGCGTCGACGACTGCGAGGAGAACGCCGACCTCGCCTACGAGGTGAACGTTCAAGGAACGAATAACGTCGCGTGGTTCTGCCGGAAGACTGGGGCTGCACTCGCGTTTCCGTTCAGTATGGCTGTGCTTGGGGACCCCCAGTCGTTCCCGATTACCGCCGACCAGCCGCGGGGTCCGCTGAACTGGTACGGGCGCACGAAGGCGATCAGCGAGCGGGCCATAGAGGGGTTCGCCGAGGGTGCGTTCCCGGCGCATCTGTTTTTGAAATCGAATCTGTATGGTGAACACGTTGTCGACGGGACTGTCGTCAGGAAGCCGACCGTTATCAACTTCTTTGTCGACCGGGCGCTGGCTGGGGAGACACTCACCGTCTACAAACCTGGGACGCAGGCGAGAAATTTCGTTCATGTTGTTGACATTGCACGGACATACGTTCGGAGTGCCGAACGGTTGCTAGAACAGTTGAAGAGAGGTACGACCGGCACTGAGACTTACGAAATCGCCAGCGAAGAGGACATGAGTGTGATGACTATCGCTGAGATAGTTCAGAAGATCATTCGTGAAGAGCGTAATATCAATGTCAACATTAACCTCGTTGATAATCCACGCGCTGGCGAGACAATGGTTAAAGAGTTTATGGTTGACACCTCGGTAGCGCGTGACCGACTAGGGTGGGAACCTAAAGAGCAGGTTGAAGAAACGGTACGGAAGGAGGTAGCGGAACACAAGTAATATTGATGTGTGCTGTCTATTCTATCAAGCGTACTGTGAACTAATATATGCGTATGTGCAGTATCCGATCACTAATATATTTTCTGCAGCCATTGCTCGTCAAACATTGCCGGTCAATCAATATATCCCAGCTTGTCAAGTCGGTCTGCCGTATTCTCGGAAACAGATCTTATCTTTGCAGGCGGCTCTGACTTAATTACTCGCCGATTACCGTTCTCATGGATCTGCCAAGGCACTTCAACAAGTGGGGGGATTAACACTCCTATGGGATGGCCATATATCCGCATTGGAAATGGCCAAGCGAACTCGCCGAATGCGTTCCCGTGGTCCGAAGTAACAACCGACTTTCCATCCAGTTCAGAGAGCAGCGTTTCGACAGCAGGCATCGCTCGCTCTAAATTGCTGCGGTAAGCAGCCCAGACCTCCTCTTTCGAGCGCTGTCCCGAGCGCAACTGGTCGAAGGGGTTTTTCACCCGCTGTTCGGGATCTGTCTCAGTCTCACCCCTAGCACGCTCACGGACGCGCCATGTATCCATTCCATCAAGGCGTACGTCACCGATGAACGGGATGTGCGGCTGGACGAAGTGGATGATCAATCTCTTGTTCGGGTACTCGTCTCTCGCTGCCAAGGCCCGCTCTCGCATTGTTTCAGGCGTGACCGTCTGCAGGTCGTCATCCCAGCCATCGTCCCAGACTGGATCGACAGCGTGGAACTGCGACGCTTCGAGATCAGTGCTGACGTACGGGTTAGCGGTAACGTAGACTGTATCGTGGAACTCGCTACCCGCAAAGTTCTCGGCTAAGAACCCCGGCGTACCTGACTGGAGTGATTGCCGCTTATACAGCCTTCCGGGCAGGGGATAATCGTCCAGTGCCGATTTGAAAAGGTCATACCGACAGGCGTCCAGCACGATCAGTGTGTCCCAGTCGCGGTCGACGACTGGTGTCCGTGAGCCAGCAGTCAACTCAAAATACCGAGAAAGTACATGGTCAATAAACCGATCGCGACGCCACTCTGGATTCCTCCCGTTCTGGAGAATTTCTCGAACTGCATAGCCGATGTCCATACTTGTCGGTTGGTCGTCCGGCCTATCTCTTCAATACACTGGTTGCACCTGTTCGCCGTACCGCAACCGACAAATACCTCGCTAAGACACCAAGAATTATGCAAAACACGGTCTTGATCACTGTCGACTCATTGCGTGCAGATCATATAGGCCACTTAGGCCACTCGCGAGATACCACCCCGACGATGGATCGGCTCGCTGACCGTGGTGCGACGTTTTCAAACACCTTCGCACACGCTTGTAGCACACGGCCCTCTTTCCCCTCAATACTGACCTCGGTGTATTCACGAATGTACGGTGGTTATGAGCGCGTAGCCGCCAATCAGACCGTTATCGCTGAGCCGTTCGACGATGCTGGATACGACACTGCAGGTTTTCATTCCAACCTGTATCTGAGTGCTGACTTCGGTTATGATCGCGGGTTCGACTGCTTTTTCGACTCGAAGGTTGATGAAAACCGTTCGCCCACCCAACGGCTCAAATCATTCGTGAAGTCGACGCTGGACGAGGATGGATTGCTATTTCAGACACTGTCGAACATGGTGGAAACCGCGGAGCGGCAGGTTGGCGTTAACCTTGGGCTGGCGTACGTCCCTGCCACCGACCTCACAGATATGGCCGTTGAGTGGATCCGCGAGCAGGACAACGGCGACAATTTCCTGTGGATTCACTACATGGATGTCCACCACCCATACGTTCCACCTCCCGAACACCAGCTACCGTTCCGAGAGGAGCCAATCAGCGAGCGCCGCGCTATTAAGCTCCGGCGCAAGTTGATCGAATACCCTGACACAGTCACTGACGCGGAGTTGTCGGATCTGATTGATCTGTACGACGCCGAGATCCGGTATACAGATGCCCAGATCGACCGTCTGCTGTCTGCGATCAATGACAATTGGGACCGCTCGGAGACACTCGTGGCGGTCACCGCAGACCACGGCGAGGAGTTTTACGACCACGGCGGCGTCAGTCACAGTGCCACGTTTTACGACGAAGTTATTCACGTTCCGCTGGTTGTTGATGCCCCCGGAATTGAGGGGCAATACAATGATCTTGTTGGACTTTTGGATATCGCGCCGACACTTGTTGATTACGCGAACTTGGAAGTTCCCGATAGCTATCATGGATACTCCCTACGATCGCTGCTCGCTGACGAGGTCTGGGACCGAACTGAGGTCATCGGCGACTGGGAAGACTTAGATACGGGCGAGGTGCGATTAGCAGTTAGAACCGACGAGTGGAAGTATATTCAGCGTAACACTGGACCAGAACTATACGACCTCGATGCAGATCCCAACGAGCAGGACAACATCGTCGACGAGTATTCTGACATCGTCGACGAGTTTGAGGTGTTGCTTAACGACCACTGTGCCGCCGTCGCGTCGACGGCGGAGGACATTGGCTCCGTCGAGATGGAGGAGTCTGTAAAAGAGCGATTGCGCGAACTAGGGTATAAAGAGTAGCCGAGCAGCAGATGGGAAGCTCCGAGAAAGTGTAACACAGGTTTCAGTTGGCTATTCGTTTTCGAATCGCTCGACGAACCACAGCAATGGTGTCAACTGCAGCTCAAAACGTTCCTCAACTGATCTGAGAACCATCGAATCTTCGGATTCGAATCCTGACGTGACGCCATAGGCTATGATATACGCAAGTCCAAATACTGCCGTCACTATACTGAGCTCGGGAAGCGACAGATCCGGAATCACTTCAAGCCAGACATCAAGTACAATAAGGGCGACTAGCATCGGTACGCCGACAAAGAAGGGTGCAACCGACCGGCGCGTAAGTATGATCGCACCAATTTCATAGTACGCTTGCCCTGTCGTGAGCATCCCCCTAACGAGATACGCAATGAATGTCGCGATGGCGGCACCGAGTATACCGAACTCGGGACGAGGCACTAATAGGAGATTTAAAACCACGTTGACGATCGAAGCGACGACGTTGTTCGCTGCCATATACCGTGACTCACCGATCGCTTGGAGCAGGTTCCCGTGAAGCATCAGAATGTTGTTGACTGCGAATCCCAGAGCCAGCGTCGCCGCCGCCAGTGCCCCGTCAACATATGTGGGTTGGTACACTGCCGTAATGAAATCGTCGACGAAGATTGCGAGCGGGAGCATCAGCGGGATAGTCGTGATCACTAGCCACCGCTGGATAGTTCGATGGACATCGACCGCCGCATCAATCTCACCCTCAGATTCCAGCGCGCTCGCTATCGGAGTACTCAAATAATTGAACCCGGTTGCTACGACCATCGTCAGGCGAGCAGCGGCGTAGGCGACGCCGTAGACACCGACTGCACCGCTATCGAGAAAGTATAGTACGATAAATATGTCTGCGCTACGGTATACAAAGCTTGCCGCTTGGGTCGGAATCATTAGAACCGAGTAGCGGATCACCGACCGCATTTGACTAGTATCAGGCCACCGAACCGTGGACATCCCCGGCAACAACCGAGTGAGCAACCAGATCGCGAGAAAGGCGGCAACAACGTACGGCAACGCATACGCTACTGCGAAGCCAGCTTGGTCTGCACCGAGGATGACCGCTCCGATTACCAACGCAAAGCGAGCGATCGGCTGTGCGAGATTCTTAATATATACACGGTAGCGGGCGTTCTTTTTTCCCTGAATTCCACCAATCGCAAGATTGATTGCTGTTGCAAACGGGATTGCGAGCGCAAACACCGCAATGCTAGTCGACACCGATGGATCGCCGAATAGCGTTCCTCCGATGAACTCTGCATTCAGTGCAAGGAGGCCGCCGACGAGCACCGACAGCGGAATCGACAGTAAGAACGCTGACTGGGCGACTTGAGATTGTTCGTCAACTCCATTGAGCCGGGGAAGGTACCGTAATAGACCTGGCTGTAGGCCCAATCCACTGAGAATGGCACCAATACTTACTACCGCGGTACCGACAGTGAGTCCCCCGAACCCTGCTGTTGTGAGGTAGCGTGCCGCCAGCACCTGCGCGACGAATGCAATCACAATCTCAAGGACGAACCCGAATGAGACGACTCCAGTCCCTTTGAGTATATCCCTAATTGCCTGTGAATTTTCGGGGTCGCCCATCAGACTGACTTATCGGATCAGGGGGCGTTTATTTGTGTCGTTACCGTCTCGTCATAGGAAGTCGGTTCCACGCCAGCAGTTTAGTCACCAGCCAGTACGCCCACCGACCACTGTGATCCGAACAGCTCTGTCCCAGGGCCACGGATGTCGCCATCCAGTACTGCCAGAAACCCACCGCCTGGTGCGGGCTGGATATCTATGTGATGCGAGCGACCTGAACACCAGCCAACTCGTCCGGTTCCACGTAGTAGCGGCACTGATAGCAGCGGCTCATCGGAGTATGAAGATGGTGTCAGTTCTGTGACTTCATATAATCTCAATGCATCGCCGTACTGTTTGTAGCAGTCCTGCAACGGTAGCACAAGTCGACCGTCACGAATCAGTGGTCGTCCAGCAGGTCGTCCTGCTGACGGTCGCCCAGAGAGCACCGGATTGTCTTCGTGAGGAGTCCAGTGTTCGCTTGTGAGTCTCTCACTGTGGTACGCTCGCAGCGTCGCATTGTCGCCCTCACTCCCGATGGCCCACCAAATCCCCTCCCAGCGGAAAACAACGATGTCGAACAACGGTCCTGGCGGATTCACGATTTCCCATCGTGGCTCCCAGTGTCTTGGAAACTCGACTGCCTCGTACATCATGACAGCCTCGCTGCTCCGCTTGCCTTCGAAGCTCGGCACCATATAGTGGGTGTGTTGATACTCGAAAACATACGGGAACGCAACGTGAGCGTCCTCATCAAGGACGATTCCGTGGTACTCCCAGATCGCGCCATCCACACTGGTCGCGTGACCGATGTTGGCAGCGCCCTCTTGGGCGTCGTAAACCTCCGCGAACAGATGCCAGCGATCCTCGCCGCGATGGAGGAACGGATCCGCAACGAAGCCGCCAGCCTCGCAGTGGGGGACATCGTCAATCGATAGCACCGGGTTTGCAACATCATCCGGCGGACGTAGCGAACGTATTGAGGCAACGATGTCATCGTCATTGGTTGCCGATACTTCATTTAGACTAGAACGATTGTCCGAATAGCTTCGAGGAAGATCGTGATGTAGAACCCGGAGTAATCGTGCGAAATCACTGCGACAACGTTGTTTCGTTCGACCAGACATCATCACGGTTAGGTATTGTATACAGTAGCAATACATTTTTGTATCCCTACTATTGTAGTAGTTGTGATCAAAATAGCACTCTTAGTCGGTGATACCACGGTACCGCGGTGGTTTGCACGCTCGATACGCCGTTTGCTTGACAACACAGAGGTCATGCTGACACTGCAGGTAGTACCGTCGACGCCGGACGATTTGGGTTCTCCAGAAAAAAATATCTCATTTTATCTTCAAGATATTCGAGAGAAGGGTTCTTGGCTCCCTGTTGCATTCGCCCGACGAGTTGCCTTACGCGTTCTCGGACCGATCCCCGAAATTGAACGAGTCCCACTTAGAGACGTAATTGACGGCGCTGAGCCGACTGTTCTCAAACCAGAACTCATACAGGCAGATGGTCTTGGCTACGAATTTCCTACGACGACGATCGAAAAAATCGGCTCATCAGCCGACTTGGCACTCCACTGGGGGATCGGAATTCTCAAAGGAGATGTGTTGTCGGCACCGACCTACGGTGTCGTGGGTGCCCACCATGGCGACGTGCGGGCGTACCGCGGTGGACCGCCTGGATTTTGGGAATATGTCAACCGGGAGCCGACCGCAACCGTGACTGTCCAGCGTTACACCGAACAGCTCGACGGTGGTGAATTGCTGGCTGAACGCACAGTATCTATCGACGACGCGCCAACGTGGCGAGCGGTTCGGAGACGGCTTTGTCGTGAAACGCCGCCAGCGATGGCTGAAGCGGTCGTAGCTGCTACTGACGAATCACGCTTGCCAACCACCGTTGACCAACTTGGTCCTGTCTATAGTGGCGACGATAGGAATCTCAGAGTCACGCTCAAGTACGTCTCGCGGACTGTGCCAGGGTGGATACAAACTATACTTAATTAACTTGTTCGTGCTGACGGTAGCCTCTGGCGGAACAATTTTATCAGCGTCTGATAGAACTAGAATCGATGAATAAGTCTCAGATTGACCCAGCAGTAGATCGCCCTCGGACAAAGGCGATACTCAAACGTGTCCCAATGGGCGGCTCGCTACTTGATGTCGGCTGCGTTCAGCACGACGCCAACGAGGAGTCAAACCCAAACTGGTTGCACGGGCACCTCTATGATCTTGCCGACGATGTACTTGGAATCGACTATTTAGAGTCCGACGTTGAGCGACTTCAAGAGGCGGGCTACAATGTAGTGGCGCAGAACGCCGAGCAGTTAGATCTTGACGAGACATTCGATACTGTCGTTGCAGGCGAACTCATCGAACACCTTTCGAATCCCGGCCAGTTCCTTGATGGTGTTCACGATCACTTGAACCCGGACGGTCAACTCGTCCTATCGACACCGAACCCTTGGTCTCTGCACCGGTTTTATCAAACGTTTTCGGGCGAGGTATACTGCAACCCTGAACACGCCTGCTGGTTCGACGAGCGAACACTTCGACAACTGTTGCACCGTCACGATTTCGAGGTGAATAGCGTCGACTACGTCGAGCCGCCAGCGTGGGGAATTCGGAAGGTGTTGTACCGTAGTGGTGTGAAATTACTCGCCAGCGGCGTGTTCGTTATTATCGCAACGCCGACTATCTGACTCACTGACCGAGAACCGAGTCCCAGACATTAATGAACGCGTCAGTCACTGTTTCGTTGAATATCTCCATCTTCTGATCACTGGCTGTTGCTAACTCGCTACGGCGTGACTTCTCGTCAAAAACTGCCTTGAGCCCTGTGGCGATCCCGTCGGCTGATGGGTCGACCACCAGCCCTGCGTCACCGACCACCTCAGGGACGCCGACACTGTCACCAGCGACTACAGGTAGACCTGCTGCCTGTGCCTCCAAGACAGCCGTTGGATACCCGTCCAAGAAGCTTACATACACGAACACATCTGCCCCTGCGAGCACATTATCCACATCTGATCGGAACCCAAGTACTTCCACGCGGTCACCGAACTCGTAGTTGTCCACGTATGAACGTAGTGCCTCCTCGTACTCCCCACCGCCTGCAATCAAGTACTCTAGGTCGGGATGATCAGGAAACACGTTTTTTAATGCCTCAAGAATAACTTTCACGCCCTCAAACTTCGCTTCGTAGCCGAGGTTCGTGACAGTCAGTAACCGAGTCGTATTGCTCTCGAACGGATCTGTGCCACCAGCATAATAGTCGACGTCGACAGGACGGTGGACCACTATTGGATCCGGAAGATCAAACCAAACTGCCAATTCGTCGTGAGTAGCGGCACTGATGCAGACTACCTGGTCGACAGAGCGGAGGAGGAGCCGCGTCTGGAATCGCCGCCGGAGTGCTGTCCACCGGTCGAGCGAGCCGTGGGTGTTGGTGTGATCCGCCCAGCCACGGAAGTACGCCACGATCGGAATATCAAGTAGCCGTGCCAGCGTGACGCCCATCGGCCCGTTCAACAGGAGTTCATCGACCTGTAGGAGATCGTACCTCTCGGTCAACGGCTCAAAATGGTTCAAAAGTACGCCGATAGCACGTCGGCGTGGCGGACGGACGACCGAGTAGTTGTCGACGGTATATTCGGACCGCTCTGTCGCCGACCGGGCAAGCAACTCGGAGAACTCGTCGTTTGAGTGTATCAGGCCGACACGTGGCATCACCGAAAATTCGACCAGCACTCGCAAGAAGATTGCGACTGAGCCGCCGAAGCCGCGTTAGGGATCCTTGTATCCCAACTCTTTGAGACGTTGCTCGACATCCGCATCTAACTCAACCGCTGATAGCTTCTCGTATGTTTTATCAACGATTTGTGCATGGTCGTCGACCCGTGCCGAAAGCTCTGCGACAACCTCGGGGTGATCATTGTCGACCTGCTTGTGTTCGCCCGCTTCGGAGGTAAGGTCGTACAGTTCCTCGGTGTCGGTTCGACGGATAAATTTCCATTCGTGATCCCGAAAAAAGAACTGGCGCTCTCCGGGTTCAGCTTCGCCCCAATTACCGAAGATCCCGTTTCGGGGGAGAGAGTCCCCCTCAATGACCTTCCGGAGACTGTATCCTAGATAGCTGTCTGGGATGTCTATGCCGGCATAATCGATCACTGTCGGTGAGATATCGAGCAGTCCCACGAGATCATCGTGAACTGCGGGGTCAGATCTGTCTGCAACCACTAGCGGAACGTGAATTCCCTCGTCGTGGATCGTATTGTGGCTGTATCCCCCATGTTCGCCAAACTCCTCGCCGTGGTCGGCAGTAAACAAGACAACGGTGTCTTCGCCCAACGTCGACCGAGCGTGGTCAACCAATCGCTGGATCTGCTCATCGGTAAACCGGATTTCGGCGTCGTACAGGTCAATCAGCGTCTGGCGCTCCTCGTCGGTGATATCTCCGGGCGATTCGAGCATCTTCCGGCGAAGTTGAGTTGAGCGCCGGTCACTAACGGGATTTTCTCGGAACGCTCGCTGGTGGCGTTCCGGTGGGATGTACCGATGGTGGACATCCATATAGTGTGTCCACAGGAACGTCGGTTCGTCCCCCGAACTATCAAGAAACGTAATAGCCCTGTCAGTCAGATCGTCAGCACGTACATACGGCGATCCGATCTCCACGCCAGCATGTTTCTCGGTTGCCGCGAACGTCCGCTTGAGAAATTGGAACAGCTGTCCGTTTGTATTTAGCTTGCGTTTGACTCCTTGACGGAGTTGCCCGAGGAGCGAGGCGGTCTCTTGGCCGTCGTAGAACGTATTAAATCCTTTTGCATAACCGAACTCCTCAGAGAGAAACGGGTTTGAGTGGAAGCCACCAGTGTGGTAGCCATCTTCTGAGAGTACTTCTGAGACAAGTGTTCGGTTCGCGGAAATCTGATCATAACCACCGTGCATCAGTGCATACGATGATGTCAGGATCGCGGGAAACGAGGTTCTAGTCGTTCCGGAATGTGCGAACGCGTTAGTGAAGCGGTGCCCCGAGTCTGCAAGATTATCAATCGTCGGAGATGTCTCGCGCTCGTATCCGTAGCAACCCAGGTGATCAGCCCGGAGAGAGTCAACAGTTATCAGAATGATGTTCCTACTCATCGGTGGGCTACCTTATTTGGGCGTACGATTTTAAGATGCCGATCCTTGACAGCGCCACTCACGGTGGATTCACATCTGGAAGATCGCCAAACCGTTCTGTTGGTGGGACGCCATCGGCCACTGCCGATAATAGTGCTGCATACCGATCCATCGCTCGGTCACTACTAAACCACTCAAACACCTGCTCGTCGGGATCGAATTCAACTACCCCCCGCTGGAGCTGTTTGATTGCGTTCGCAATGTCGTCCGGATCGCGCGGCGAAGCAACTATACCTAGGTTGTGGTCCGAGAGGAGCGTCGCTGCGCGGAATTCCGGATCTACGATCCCGAGGATGGGGGTTCGCGCGCCGACATAGTCACAGAGTTTCAAGGGGATGTTCTGTCTGTTTTGCGGATCCGTGCCCCCGACGTACAGCAGTGCATCGGCACCTTTTAGAACGCTAATCAACTCGTCGTGAGGAATCGCGTCCATCGGTTCGATCCACTCTGCAATACTGAGGTCTTCGGCTGCACTCCAGTACGGTTGCCGCCAGTCACCGTAAAACTGTACGTTCAGTGGGTCACCACCGCTCTCGCGATATCGTGCTACCCCCTCGAAAAAATCGTACGGCTCTATCCATCCCTCGTAAAACGACCCCGCGTAGACGAGAGTAAATTCATTGAACGTCTTGGAGTCGGCCGATTCGAATGCCTCCGCGTTGAGCCCACCAAAGCCGAGTTCCGGGATATTCTGCCACATAGTGTCCGGTAACCCCGGATACGTCTGCTCAAAATAGTTCTCATCCATCTGAATGCCATTCCACCAGACGACACGGTCGGCTGCGGTCACTATTATCCGTTCCAACAGTTGTCGCAGATACGATGAGAGAGAGCCTGGCTTGACGTGAACGTTGGTCACTAATGGGTCGCGAAACTCCGCGAGCCAAGGCTTGGCCGCTAGCGTACTCACGATTAGGCCGACGATTTGTAGTTCGGGTGGGCTACAGTGCGAGTCAACGACCGCGATGTCCGATCGGATGGCGACAGAGAGTGCGCGAACTGTTCCGGTGATGAGGCCAGCGATCGAATCTGTTTGTACGTGAACTCGTTCTATGTCCCACCCTCGGTTGGCCAGCAGCTCACGGCTGTGCTCGTTTTCAGGGCCAGCACCGGCAGCTCTGTGTTGTCGGTTCGAGAGCATCAGAACCGTTCGCTGCCCGGTCATAGTTCCCTCGTTCGGTGATTGTTACCTGACTTCATTAGGGAACTACTCAGATACATAAGCGGTTGACGAGATGTAGCCTAATATTTTGCACGATATGAATTCAGCTGATCAACAGATTGTGTGGATTCGATAGCACGCTGATAGTCGTCTGCAATCGTACTCCAATCGAATCTTCTGACGTACTGCTGAAGAGCCTGTTCCGTATTACTGGCACCAGCGCGCTCTACTGCTGCTCTAATTTCTACGGGGTTAGCCGAACAGTATTCAACGAGACCTCCAAACCGTGACTCGGCACGGCCAGCACGCTGGATGATATTCAATCCCGCAGCCCCGTATTCAAGCAGTTTCAGTGTGTGTGGATCGTCGACCAGCGATATTCCAACATTCGCGTGGTGGAGATACCCCGGCACATCTCGGTGAGGGACTTGTCCGAGAAATCGAACTGATTCCGACTCTGCAGCAGCGCGTTTGACTGTGGGTTCCAGTGACCCGGCTCCGATCACAAGCAGTGTCCATTCGTCGAACTCTTTGGCGGCCTCGAGTAATGCCTCAATTTCGTACATCGGTTCAAGCCCGCCGACATAGACGGCCAGTTCGTCGGAAATTGTACCGAGCTGGTCGCGTGCGCGCTTCACAACGTCTGAATCCGGATCGGCAAACCGGTCGTATTCGACACCGAGATCGGTTTTCGAAACCGCAGTCGCGCGGCCGACTATCCGTGATTCCTCTTCTGGATACACGTACAGAACGTGTGCTGCAAGCCGGAATGCGAGATTCTCCAAACGACGAATGATCCTGACGACAGCATCGGGTTCGGTCGCTCGTAACTGCCTAATCGGATCGATATGGTCGACAATCAGTGGAACGCCGTGAACGCGGGATACCAGCAGACCAGCAATTGCGCCTAACCTCGTTGTGCCAATAATTACATCATATGCGTTACCGTCCCACAATGACTTGATGACTGTGCGGCCAGTCATTCCTCGAAGAACCACATTGAGGCCAGTTTGTTCAAGATGCTCGGCGATACGTTCTCGGCCGACGCTAATCGACTCGGGCTTGTCAGGTGTCAACCACAGAACAGACTTGTTCATTGATTAATTATATCTGGGCTACTGTAATTAAGAATGCCATATAAATACCCCACACCTACCGTTATCGTGAATATAAATAGGAACAGTAATTTTGTAATCCGACTGGGGGTTGGTGACCGGACGATCCCCCACAATCGACTAGGAGCAAACTCAAAGAGTAGCTGGTTTAAAAACGTCGATTCTTCGTCAGTTGACTCTTCTTCTAAAAATTCCATCGCCCGCTTTGAGTATCCCTGCCAAAACGCTCGGTCAAGTAGCCACCAAAAGTCAGTCCGATACGGGAAGACTTTGTGCGCCACTTCTGCATCCGGATCGTACCACACCCCATGCCCGTATTCAGTTTTCATTCGTGCACATAATTCCGTCTCACCACCTTGAAGATTCGTATCACCCTTTCGCCCGCCGATCTCCACATCGAACCCGCCCAACTCATTGAACACGTCCGTCCGAAACGAGATATTCGACCCGAACGTGTTCCGCACTTCACCCGGTTCGTCAACGAATCCACGGTGGGTCACGCCCACGAGCCAATAAAATTCTGCGGGCAAAAAAGACGGTTTCCCCGCAACCCACGTAGGGACCATTTTTCCGCCTACTGCAATTGCATCCTTCGTCTTGTAGGCCCGGACTAGATGCTCTATCCACATTTCATCGGCGACTGCATCGTCGTCTATAAATGCCACGACATCGCCTGTCGCCAGCTCCGCACCCCGATTCCGACTCTGTAGTAATCCTACATTCTCGTCGTTACAATGGACGATCACTTCCTCACGGTCGGCGTAATCCCTGATGACTCGGTCGTACACTTCGGGTGTCCCGTCGACGACGACAACGAGTTCTACATCGTCGTAACTCTGTGTAAGGACGCTGTCAGCAGCTTCCGAAAAGTGTGCATACATTTCTTCCGTGTATGTACAGAGTATGACCGAAATTTTCACACGCTCAAAATAATGGCTTGTCTGCTTATTTCTTCCGTCTACGTACGGACAAAACGTATCTTCTCTCAGGACTGACCCGCCATTTGTGTCGCCAGCTGTGATTGCAGACTAATTATCCAGCACCGATACACGTTTCACAAGGCTTATTCAGTTCTTGTAACTGCTTCATTACAATGAGTAACGCAGCAAAACAGCGTAGCGGGAGTCAAACGGAGTCTGAGAGCTCTGTACTCTCGTATGCCAAGCAATGGTATCATATCCCGGTACTTGTCGTGCTAATGGCGTTTATGTTGGCGACACGCCTTCGAGCACTGAGTAATTTCCAAACCGACGGCGGTGTCACGTTCCGTGGAAACGATCCGTGGTATCATTTCCGGGAAACCTCCTATCTTTTGGATAACTTCCCGTCGACGATGCCGTTCGATCCGATGACAAACTATCCCTCGGGAACAAACACCGCCCAGTTCGGGACGCTTTACGACCAGATCGTCTCCGGGTTTATTCTCCTGACGAGTTTCGGTGATCCGTCGGCTGAGTACGCGGGACTGATTATGCTTATTGCAGCACCCGTATTCGTGACTGCGGCGATCGTTCCGGCCTATCTGATTGCCGCCCGGTTCGCTGGGCGTGGGCCTGCACTCGCGGGGATTACTGCGTTCGCGCTCTTTTCAGGAACCGTTCTCAACTACACTTTAGTCGGATTCTACGACCACCACGCTGCTGAAGTCTTTTTCCAGACGCTCGGCGTACTCGGATTCGTTGTCGCGCTCTCGGTTGCCCAACGCGAACAGCCGGTCTGGGAGTTGGTTGCTGACCGAGATCTCGACGCGCTCCGTCGACCACTGCTCTACTCTGTCGCGGCTGGCGTGGCGGCTGCCCTTTATATGTGGGCGTGGCCACCGGGCCTTCTCTTGATCGGATTTACGGGAATCTTCTTCGCGGTCAAACTCACAAGTGACGTCTACCACGGATTGAGTCCGGAGCCGATCGCGTTTGTCGGTGCAGTTTCAATGACTGTCACCGGGCTGCTGATGTTCGTTCCCCTCAACGAGTTCTCTATTGGGAGCGCAACGAGCAACTCACTGCTTCACGTGGTTCTTCCGCTCGGCGTCGCGTTCGGCTGTGTCTTTCTCGGAGTCCTCGCACGACAGTGGGAGGCGCGTGACATTGATGAAGCGTTGTACCCCGTCACAGTCGGCAGTATTCTTGTTGTGTTGGTTGGTGTGTTCTCGAGTTTCGTCCAAGGTCTCTACAACGCTGCGATCAGTCGAGTTGGATTTGCTGCGGGGGCAACTACCCGTACTGTTGGTGAAGCCCAACCGTTCCTCAGCGGTGGCTCCCCGTTCAACATCATTTACTCCGAGTACGGCCTTACATTTTTCATCGCACTCGCGGCTGCTCTCATCGTTCTTGCTCGACCACTTATTCGCAGCGATGACACCACAGACACCATCTATGTCATTGGAAGTCTCGCAACAGTTGGACTTATCTATCTCGCCACGCCGGTTCTCGATTCGATTGCTGGTATCGTCGGCGTAGAGTGGCAAGTTCTCGGCCTACTAATCGCTGCAGGCTTGCTTATCGGTGCGACGTTCCGCTACCGGTACGATGCCGCAGAACTCTACGTGCTCGTCTGGGCGGCGTTCATTACCTCGGCGGCGTTCACACAGGTTCGCTTCAACTATTACCTCTCGATTGTGGTTGCCGTGTTCAGTGCAATCTTCGTTGCACAACTTCTCAGCTCTGTCGACATCGAATTTTCCGGCGAGTCGCTCCAAGAGTCCGTGCGGAGCATCGAAGGCTGGCAGGTGATGACTATCGTCGCAGTCGTACTCATCCTGACTGTGCCACTGTTGGTTCCCTTTGCGGGATCGGCGTGGGCCACTGGTGACCGCAACGGTCCCGGAGCGGTCACACAGTGGGACGATTCCTTCGAGTGGATGAGCACTGAGACGCCACAGCCTGGTGAACTCGAAGGTGCCGACAACCCAATGGAGCAGTACGGCACCTACGACCGTCCGGCTAACGACGACTTCGACTACCCCGAGGGTACCTACGGTGTCCAATCGTGGTGGGACTACGGCCATTGGATAACCACCCAAGGCGAGCGGATTCCGAATGCCAATCCCTTCCAGCAGGGCGCAACTGAAGCAGCCAACTACCTGCTGGCTCCGACCGAACAACAGGCAGCCGACGCCCTCGGCGACAAAATGGGTGAGGATGGCCAGACGCGGTACGTGATGGTCGACTGGCAGATGGTGTCGCCGAACTCCAAGTTCGGCGCACCCATCGTGTTCTACGATAACGGCGACGTGAGCCAATCCGACTTCGTCAATCGAGCGTACCCGGTTACCGAGTCCGAACAGGGCCAGCAGTTCGGCGCACCGGTCACGCTCCGAACCCAGCGCTACTACGACAGCCAGATGAACCGCCTCTATCACTACCACGGGAGCGCAGCCGACCCCGATCCAGTCGTGATCGAAACCGAGCCGACGACTGCCAGTACATCCGGCGGTCGACAGGTCACAGTCGACACCTTCGATCCGCAGGAAGATGTCCTGACGTTCGACACGCTCTCGGAAGCCGAAACGTACGTCGAGAACAATCCCGGTGCACAACTCGGTGGGGTCGGTGCCAACCCAACTGAACGCGTCGAGGCACTCCAACACTACCGGCTGGTCAAAGCAAGCCAGTCGAACGCGGTACGAACCTCCCGAACCTACCAGAGCCAACTGTTCCGAACAGCCCAGTCGACTGGTATCAACATCAACAGCCTGCTGCGAACGTCGCCACACTGGGTGAAGACCTTCGAGCGAGTCCCCGGTGCAACTGTCGAGGGATCGGGTGCAACCCCCGGCGAGGAGGTCAGCGCGACTGTCGAGATGCAGTACCCCGAAAGCAGTCAAACGTTCAACTACACCCAGTATGCGACCGCCGACGCAAACGGGAACTTCGAGATGACGCTGCCGTACTCCACGACCGGCTACGACGAGTTCGGTCCCGAAAACGGCTACACCAACACGAGTGTCCAGGCGACGGGCTCCTACAGCTTCAGTGACACCGCATCGACTGGGACAACCCAAGCCGCGGTCACCGAGGCACAGGTCATCGGCGAGGACGACAGTACGGTCTCAGTTGAGCTCACCGCCCAACCCGTCGACAGCGCAGAGACCGGTCAGGCTGGCGCCTAACCCGACACTGATCGATTCGACGCTGACGCTGCCCTTTCTGGATCCAAACTGTCTTTGCAGCTGATAAACCCAAACTACCAATGTCGTGGGTAGCCATCGGTCGGTAATGACGACACTCCGCGATCTGGCAGGAATCTACCTCCGCGGCCTCGGTATGGGCGCGGCGGATGCCGTCCCCGGCGTCTCCGGCGGCACTATCGCTCTCATTACGGGTATTTACGAACGACTGATCAGCGCTGTCACCGCAATCAAGCCCGGTCGACTCCAAACGATTCTCGGCGGACTCCGGACCGAGGGTCGACCCGAGGCGGTCGGCGCACTCCGGGAGATCGACACCGGCTTTCTGCTCGCGCTCGGTGCCGGGATCGCAACCGCAGTTGTCACCGTCCTTCGGCTGGTCAGCATCCTGTTGGAGACGAATCCGGTCGAAACCTACGGCTTCTTTTTCGGCCTCATTGGTGCTTCGGTGCTCGTCCTCTACAGCGCGGTCTCGCTTTCGACGCGCCGTCGACAGGTCGCCGCTGGGGGTGGATTCGTCCTCGCATTTCTGCTCTCCGGCTATGCGGCGGGGGCGCTGGGATCCTCACTGCCGATCATCTTTCTCGCCGGAGCCCTCGCGGTGAGCGCGATGATCCTTCCGGGGGTCTCGGGATCGCTGCTGTTGCTCATGCTCGGGCAGTACGAGTATATGTCGACCGCGCTAAGCCGGTTTACCGATGCGCTGGCTGGCAGTCTCAGTGGCGGCGTAACCGACACCCTCATCGAGGCGGCGGTGCCGGTGGTGACGTTCATGGCTGGCGGCGTCGTCGGGCTGTTGACGCTGGCTCACAGCGTCCGGTGGGCGCTCGACCGCTACCGCGAGGCGACTCTCGCCTTCCTCGTGAGCCTCGTCCTTGGAGCGCTCCGGGCACCGGTCGAACAGACCACGATTGAACTGGCGGATGCTGGCGCGGTGTGGACACCGCGGACCATCGGGCTGTTCTGTCTGTTCGCCGTGCTTGGTGCTGGCGGGGTCCTCGTCGTCGACCGGCTGGCTGGCGGAATCAAACCGACTCAGTCACAGCCCGCCGAGGGAGAGTCAGAATCCGTCTAACTGGCGGGTCGACGATTATTCTCGCGGGACGGCGATGTTTTCGAGCTGACCACCACACGCTCCACAGGTCGTCAGCCGATTCTCGCTCGTCGTTCGGGTGCCACAGTCCCGACACTCGAAGTAGTTCAGCTCCGGAGAGTAGGGATCGATGTCTGCGTTGTTAGGTACCATACGTCACTCTAGATATGAGCCGACAAGTAAATCTTTTTGCCATTCTAGACTAATATAACAGGCACTATGGCACACGTTTGTGGTTTTATATGGGTTGTTTAGCACAAAAACAGTTCATTTGATCAGTCTGGGTCCTCCGTGTGGGTCGATGTATGGCACCAAAAGTCACGTTTAAACCGGTGGACGCCTCGGTTCTCAGTATGAGTGCAGCGCTTCGTCGACCGACGGACCGAACGTGTGAACGATGCGGGAGAGCCGAGCAGTGGAATCCGGACACTGATTCGTGGGAGATCGTCGACGACGACCCGGGTAGCGTCTACTGTATTCACGAGTGGGATATCAACGGCCGATTTATTCCGTTCGACGACGAGTAGCCCGCGGCCGTCGACTCGATCCTCTTTTCGGGCGTGCCGCCGTGATTCATGGGCTATTTATGTCTCGGGATCAGCTATGTGAGTAACCAACGCGCTGTTCCCGTAGACGACGCGTCTCCGAATCGGATCTCCCGGGCGGTGTCGTGCTGTCCTCGACCTCCTCCGTGGCAGTCTCGATTCCTTGCCGTCTCCGTGGACCAGCTCCCGTTCGGAACACCTATGGAAATAGAAATCGCGACAGTTGGCGGCTACGAAGAGGTCGGTCGACAGATGACGGCAGTCCGTATGGACGATGACATCGTCATCTTCGATATGGGGCTGAACCTCTCGCAGGTACTGATTCACGACAACGTCCAGACCGAGCGCATGCACAGTCTGGACCTCATCGACATGGGCGCGATCCCCGACGATCGCGTGATGAGCGAACTCGACGGCGAGATCAAGGCCATCGTCCCGACCCACGGCCACCTCGATCACATCGGTGCGATCCCCAAGCTCGCCCACCGCTACGACGCCCCCGTCGTTGCGACGCCCTTTACCATCGAACTCGTCCGCGAGCAGATCCGCGACGAGGACAAGTTCGATGTCCAGAACGATCTCCAAGTCATGAACGCGGGCGAAACGATGCGAATCGGCGACAAAACCGAGATGGAGTTCGTCAACGTCACACACTCCACAATCGACGCCATCAATCCGGTTCTCCACACCCCTGAAGGGGCCATCGTCTACGGGCTCGACAAACGCATCGATCACAACCCCGTGCTCGGCGATCCGTTCGACATGAAACGGTTCCGCGAGATCGGACGAGAGGGCGACGGCGTCCTCTGTTATATCGAAGACTGCACCAACGCCAACCGGAAGGGTCGGACGCCCTCCGAGTCGGTTGCCCGAAAGGAGCTTCACGACACCATGCTGAGCCTCCAAGATTACGACGGCGGGATGGTTGCGACCACCTTCGCAAGCCACATCGCTCGTGTCTCTAGTCTCCTCGAGTTCGCCCAAGAAATCGGCCGCAAGCCGATCCTGCTGGGTCGCTCGATGGAGAAATACACCGGCACGGCAACCCATCTGGACGTCGACCTACCGGACGACATCGAGATGTACGGTCATCGACGCGCCATCGACCAGAGCCTCAACCGCATCATGAAAGACGGCAAGGAGAACTTCCTGCCGATCGTGACGGGCCATCAGGGCGAACCACGAGCGCTCCTCACCCGGATGGGCCGCGGCGAGACCAACTACGACTTCGACAACGGTGACAAGGTCATCTTCTCGGCGGGGATCATTCCAGAGCCGACCAACGAGGGCAACCGCTACCAGTCCGAGCGCCTCCTCAAAATGCAGGGCGCACGGATCTACGACGACATCCACGTCTCGGGCCACCTCAGTCAGGAGGGCCACTACCAGATGCTGGATGCGCTCCAGCCCAAAGAGTTGATCCCGGCCCACCAGGACCTCAAGGGTCTGTCGGGCTACGTCAACACCGCCAGCTCCTTCGGCTACGAGGTCGGGCGCGATCTCCACATCACCCGGAACGGCAACATCATGCAGCTCACCGAGTAGGCCGTCGCTGTCGGCGGCATTTTCGGCGTCTCGTTTTTTTTTGGTCGACCGCTACAGACAGATGGATACTTACTGAGTCGCTACTAGGTCCGATACAGACCCAGACCATGGATCCCGCACACGACCGCCAACTGCTCGCTGATCGCCCTGATCTCGTTGCGTTCGCCTTCGAGACCGCCGGGGTCGGTGTCTGGACGCTCCAGTGTGCGACCGAGGAGATGGCCTGGTCGCCGATGGTCGACCGGTTGTTCGGCCACTCCCTCGGCGAGCAGCCCGCGACGATTGAGGACTTACTCCGTGGGCTCCATCCGGATGACCGCAAGGCGTTTCGGCGGCAGCTCGACTCGGTTCGTGCGACCGGCGAACGGTCGACTGTCGAGACGAGACTCGCAGACAGCGACCGGTGGCTCACGACCACCATGCGACTCCGCCGCGACGACACCGGCCAGCCGGTCGAACTGCTTGGCGTCGTCAGGGACACCACCGAACAGAAGCAGTACGAAGCCGAGCTCAAAGCGCGGATCAAACAGCTCGATCAGTTTGCCAGTATGGTCTCTCACGACCTGCGAAACCCCTGTTCGTCGATCCGTGCCAAGGTCATGCTGTATGAGGAGACCGGCGATCCAGAACGCCTACAGGGAATCGAATCCGAGGTCGAACGGATCGAGGAAATCGTCACCGATATGCTGACGCTGGCTCAGAGCGGCTCGGTCGACAGCGATACCGAGCCCTGTTCGCTCCGGGCTGTCGCAACTGAGTCGTGGGACCGGATCGATACCCAGCAGGCAACATTGTCGGTCGAAACCGATCTTACAGTCGAAGCCGACCGGAGTCAGCTTCGGAGCCTCTTCGAGAACCTATTTAAAAATTCCGTCGGCCACGGCGGCGGAGATGTCACCGTGATCGTCGACGCGCTGGCCGACCACGCGGGCTTTGCAGTAAGCGACACCGGCAGCGGGATCCCGGCCGACATCCGCGATGCGGTGTTCGACCACGGCTTTTCGACCGGCTACGGTGGCACCGGAACCGGACTGACGATCATCGGCCATATTGCCGACGCTCACGGGTGGACGGTCGACCTCACTGAATCCAACAGTGGTGGCGCGCGGTTCGAATTTACTATCTAAGCAGCGGCCTGCATCGACCACACTGCAAGCAGGCCGAGCAGGACGGCTGGAACCAGCGGGAGAGCGAGAAACGTCGCAAAGAAGCTCAGGCCAAACCCGGCTGGGGCCGTTGGATACAAATAAATAATTCCCGGAATCACCAGAAAGCAGACGATGACGCCCGCGACAAGCAGCCAGCCCTGTCTGCCGAACCCCTCGCCCTCCGGCTCGCCAGTGTAGGCCTCGGAGTCCGAGGGCTCGACGCCACCCGCCTCATTAGGTCGGTGGACGTAGCCGCCATCGCTGTGCTCGCCGGTCGACTCGCTGGTGTCGGAACTCACTACCCAGTGTTCCGCACTCGGCCCGCAAAGCCCTCACGGTTCGGTTCCCGCCTATCGATCATTTTTAACCCACCGGGCGGCAACTGTGTGTCATGAGTAAGCAGGAATCTCGCGAGCAGTCGGGCAAAGACCCGAATCTGCGGAGCAGCGAAGTTACCGAGGGCACCGATCAGGCCCCCTCCCGGGCGATGTTCCGGGCGATGGGCTACGACGACGAGGATCTCTCCTCGCCGATGATCGGCGTCGCTAACCCCGCCGCCGACATCACGCCCTGTAACGTCCACCTCGACGACGTGGCCGAGGCGGCCTACGAGGGCGTCGACAACGGATCGGGCATGCCAATCGAGTTCGGGACGATCACGATCTCGGATGCGGTCTCGATGGGCACCGAGGGAATGAAAGCCTCGCTGATCTCCCGGGAGATGATCGCCGACTCGGTCGAACTCGTCTCCTTCGGTGAGCGCATGGACGGGCTCGTGACCATCGGCGGCTGTGACAAGAACATGCCAGGGATGATGATGGCCTCGATCCGGACTGACCTCCCGTCGGTCTTCCTCTACGGCGGGTCGATCATGCCCGGCGAACACGACGGCCGCGAGATCACGATCCAGAACGTCTTCGAGGGTGTCGGTGCCGTGGCTCAGGGTGAGATGGACGAGGACGAACTCGACGAGATGGAGCGCCACGCCTGCCCCGGTGCTGGCTCCTGTGGCGGGATGTTCACCGCCAACACGATGGCCTCGATCTCCGAGGCCCTCGGCCTCGCACCGCTCGGCTCGGCGGCCGCCCCGGCCGAACACGACGACCGCTACGAGATCGCCCAGCGGGCCGGTGAGATCGCCGTCGACGCCGTCGAAAACGACCGTCGACCCTCCGACATCCTCTCGAAGAAATCCTTCGAGAACGCCATCGCCCTGCAGGTCGCTACCGGTGGCTCGACCAACGCCGTGCTTCACCTGCTGGCGCTGGCCGCCGAGGCGGGCGTCGACCTCGACATCACGGAGTTCGACGAGATCTCCCGCCGGACGCCGAAGATCATCAACCTCCAGCCCGGCGGCACCCGCGTGATGAACGATCTGTTCGAACTCGGTGGCGTGCCGGTCGTCCTCCGCCGCCTGCTGGATGCGGACCTGATCCACGGTGACGCGATGACCGTCACCGGTCGCACGCTCGCCGAGGAGCTCGCCCACCTCGAAAGCGAGGGGCTGCTTCCCGACGACAACGCGCTGGAGGCCGACTATCTGTACACGGTCGACGAGCCCTACTCCGAAGAGGGTGCGATCAAGATCCTCACCGGCAACCTCGCCCCGGATGGCTCCGTCCTCAAGGTCACCGGTGACGACAAGTTCCATCACGAGGGCCCGGCCCGCGTCTTCGAAAACGAGGAGGACGCGATGGCCTACGTTCAGGAGGGTCACATCGAATCCGGCGACGTGCTCGTCATCCGCAACGAGGGCCCACGCGGCGGCCCCGGCATGCGAGAGATGCTCGGCGTCACCGCGGCGGTCGTCGGTGCAGGTCACGAAGACGACGTCGCACTGCTGACTGACGGTCGGTTCTCCGGTGCGACGCGTGGCCCGATGATCGGCCACGTCGCCCCGGAGGCCAAAGACGGGGGTCCAATCGGGCTGCTTGAGGACGGCGACACGGTTACGGTCGACATTCCGAGTCGAGATCTCTCGGTCGACCTTTCGGACGACGAACTCGACGCCCGACGCGAGGAGTGGGAGCCACGAGAGCCACAGTACACGGGCGGTGTGTTGGCCAAGTACGCTCGCGACTTCGGCTCGGCCGCAAAGGGTGCGGTGACGAATCCGGGCTTGGTCGACAACGACTAGCTCTCCTTCTCTCCGATTTTGCTGGTTTTAAATAAGATCGAGTAGCCTGCCCACCACTGACGACTGTGGTCGACCGGACTACTATCGACTGGACGACTACTGTCGACTGAGCCGTCGACCGATTGAATCCGCGGTTCGGATCGCATCACGAACCATCGGCGGTGTCACGTCGAACGGTTCGTTGTGAATCGTCTCGGCTTCGTCACAGGCAGCCTCAGCAACGGTATCGAGTTGGTCGCGATTCGGGTCCTCAAGCCCGATATCTGCCAGTGTGGTCGGCAGTTCGAGGGCACGCGAAAACCGCACGTAGTCTTCGATGAAGCTGTCGTCTCGACCCTCAAGCACGAGCTGTGAGATCGTCCCGATATTGACTTTCTCGCCGTGTGTTGCATCGTGTGTCGCATCGAGTTGGGTCAGGCCATTGTGCACCGAGTGGGCTGCGGCAAGGCCGCCGCTCTCGAATCCGAGCCCGCTTAGCAGCGTGTTGGCTTCAGTCACTGCCTCGACGCTTTCGGTGACGGCATCGTTTTCGACAGCGTCGACCGCGGAGACGCCATGTTGTCGGAGCGTCGTGTAGCAGAGGTGGGCGAGTTGGTGTCCCGCGCGCGTTGGTTTGTCGCCGCCGATCGTGTCGCCGTGCGACTGATTCGTGGCATCGGCTTCGAACCATGTCGCGAGTCCATCGGCGATCCCCGAGCGGAAAAATCGGGCCGGTGCAGCCGCGATGATCTCCGTATCAACCAAGACAAGGTCCGGATGTTGTTCGTAGAACCAGTAGTCCTCGAACTCACCGTGTTCGGTGTAAATCACCGACAGCGCGCTTGTCGGGGCGTCGGTTGAGGCGACTGTTGGCATCGAAACCATCGAGCCACCGATTGCTTCGCGGGCGGCTTTGGCGGTGTCCATCGCTTTCCCACCGCCAGCACCAATGATGATATCTGCACCTCGTTCGTCGACTATCTCTCCGACACGGTCGACCTCCTGTTCCGAGGCCTCGCCGCCGAATTCGAGCGACGAGGCATCTACTCCGGCTTCTTGAAGGCTTCCAACAACGGTTTCCTCAACGATATTGAGGACGATCTCATCGGCAAGCAAGAGGGCAGTGTCTCCGAGGTGTTCGGTGTGGTCGGCAATCTCCGTGGCTACACCACGACCCTGCACGTACGCAGCGGGGGATTTGAATGCTTTTGTCATGGGCGTTCACGTACTGTGTCCGGGCGAAATCTAATAAAAGACTATTAAGAATAGGTTGTACAGGAGTTGTCGACTGTCCCGCTCGCCGAGGAGGTCGGCCATCGTGTCGACCATCCGTCAGGACGCTACCCGCGAGTGGCGTGAAGCAGGAGTCCGTGGGCGATGATCGCTGAGGGGCCAGCAGCGATCAACAACAGCGCGCCTTCGCCACTGAGCAGGTAGAGAAACGGTCCAACTGCGAGCATCGATACCCCGACGGCTGCGGTAATGACTCGTTCGTCCCGCCGGATGCGCTCGGGTGACTCGTTTCGGTCGACGACCCACTGGAGTGCGGTGTCGACCTCGGATGCCAACGCCCCCGGAACCGAGAGGAAATGGATGCCCTCGTACCACCGCTTGCCGCGGTTCGAGACGACGAACAGGCTCCATCCCGGAACGTCGAACCGCCGAACACCAACCGCCCACTCGAGACTCCGACTCCGGGTATAGGACGGTTGGCTTGTCTCGACAACGCCTGCCTCAGGGTCGACTGTTTTCGTAATGTCGTGTTTTTGAAAGAATAGCGGAGCGAAACTCGCAGCCATCGGGAGCAGGTACACACTGAATCCGCCGCCAACCCAAAGTAATCCTCCGGCGACCGCACCACAGCCGATCCAGACCGGATGGACCTGTGACCACTCCACGGGGTGTTGGCCCAGCCGCTTCCGGAGTGAGCGGCCCTCCGTGTCCGTTATCTCACTGCGAGCAGACAGCCCGAACAGCAGCGCAGACAGCCCGCCGAACACAATCATCAGGTCGAGTACTGACTCACCAGTAACCGGTGCTGGGCGGTCCAGTACAACCCCACTCAGGGCTAGCCCGATGACTGTCAGTATACTCCCGGTGGCGAACGACCCGAGTCGGTGTGCTGTCTGTGGCTTCCACGACACCGACGACACGTCGACTGACTCGGCCTGCGAACCTTCCTCGGCGACTGCGTCGACAGGGTCGCCGTCGTCAGCCGTCGGTGCCGACTCGACCGATGTCATCTACGTCGACCTTCCGTGTCGGTTATCAAGTAGTTTTGGTTGGCTATCAGAACGCTCGCCTGCTGAACCGTCGCCGCTATAGCTCGGAGGTAGCTACTGCTTACGCTACTCGCAGTCGATATGCTTCGACACCATATATGAACGAACTCCGGATCGGCTGGAGGTCGGCCTCGACCGGCTCGACCCTCTCGAACCGCTCGAGGAGCGACGAGAGGACGATCTCGGCTTCGAGCCGTGCCAGCGGCGCGCCCAGACAGTAATGGGTGCCGTGGCCGAAGGAGAGATGCTGGTTCGGCTGGCGGTCGGCCACGAACTCGTCGGCCCGGTCGAACACCGACTCGTCGCGGTTGGCCGACCCGAGCCACGCCACGACCCCCTCACCTGCTGGGATCTCCCGACCGCCGAGGTCGACCGGCTCGGTCGTCACCCGGAACAGTGCCTGGACCGGCGACCGGTAGCGAAGGGCCTCCTCGATTGCGGTCGACAGCTTCGTTTCTCCGGCCCTGAGGTCGTCAAGCAAACCGGGCTGGGCGGTGAAACAGCGCATCGCGTTGGTGATCAGGTTCGTGGTGGTGATGTTGCCCGCGACCAATAGCAGGGTACAGAAGCCGACCATCTCGCGCTCCGAGAGCCGGTGGCCGTCGACCTCTGCCTCCAGAATCGCCGTGATGAGGTCGTCCCGTGGCTCGGCCCTGCGTGCTTCGATTAGCTCTGCGAAGTACTCGCTCATCTCTTCTTGTGTCTCTTGTTGACGTTGTTGGTACGCCTCCATCGCGGCCTCCGTTTGGGCGTCCGGTCGCTCGACGAGCGTATCGGACCACCGCTTGAACTGGGGGCGGTCGTCGGTTGGCACGCCAAGCATCCCCGCAATCACGTCGACTGGCACCGGATACGCCAGCTCCGAGACGAGATCGAACTCTCGCTCCCCCACTTCGTCGAGATTCTCCTCGGTTAGCCGCTGGATGCGGTCGGCCTGCTCGCGGACTGCTCGGGGCTGGAAGAACTCGTCGACGACACCTCTGAGCCGGTTGTGTTCCGGTGGATCGGCAAACAGCATCGTATCCAGTACCGGCGGTGGCTCCCCCTCGCTTTCGGCGATCTCCGCCTCGAAGCGCGGCATATTCGAGGGGTCCGATGAGAAGACGGCATCGGTGTTGAGGATGTGTTTGACATCCTCGTACCGAAACACGTCCCAGAGTTCTCGGTCTTCGTCGTACCGAACCGGCGATTCCGCTCGCATCTCCCGGTACCAGTCGAACGGTTCGAGCCACGCCTCACGGCTTGAAAGCGTCTCTGGAAAGCTCACCGCCGGACGCTGTGGATCCGAGGCACTCATACTATATCGTGTCCGTTTGTTGAGGGTAACTGTTGGCACCCGTCGGATTCGGTTGATTTCGACTTCTCAAAAATCCGATGGAACCCCGGTATTTTGACGACCACAGCCGAAGCGTGCATGATGACTGAGTTACTGACCGGCCACCTTCTGGATTCGTTTCCCTACATCCGAATCGGAGATGCTGACAAGCAGTTGGTGGTTATTCCCGGCTTCGGTGATGCGATGTTCGGCGGTCGGTATCCACCTGCTGCGGCGTGGGCTCTCCAGAGCTACTTCCACCGGTTTACCGATGAGTATACCATCCACCTCATCAGTCGACCACGCAACCTGCCGGAGAACTACACCATCGACGACGCAACCGAGCAGTACGGCCAAATTCTCGATTCGGTTCCGACACCGATCGACATTCTCGGTATTTCAATGGGTGGCTTCATCGGCCAAGAACTCGCCGCACGCTATCCGGAACTCGTCAATCAGTTAATTATCAGCTCCTCGGGAAACCGGGTTGCCGAGTCGGGTCGACCGACTGTCGAGCGGTGGAAAGCGTATGCCGACAACCACCGTTGGTTTCGGCTCCGGTCGGAGCTGGCGACCGAACTCTACAGCCCTCGTGACTGGCGACGGTACAGCCTGCCGCCGACAATCCAGACCGCTGGCCGGTTCGTGCTCCCGCGCCCGGCAGTTCCAGCCGATGTCTCACGTTCGCTTGCCGCGATTCTCGACTACGATGGAACGTCGACCCTCGGTGATGTCGAAGCAGATTCCTTCGTTATCGGTGGGAGCAGGGACCCGTTTTTCCCCGAATCGGTCCTCCGAGAGACTGCCGACGGGATTCCGAACGCCAGTATGCTCGCAATCGATGGCGCAAAACACGGCGCGTTCGACGAACGCAAGCGGCTCCACGACAGCCGAGTAAAACAGTTCCTTGCTGATCCACCACAGATCGGTGCAGACTGACTGTCGACCTGTCCTCGATTCGTCTACTCTATCGGTACAGTCTCGCTACCGTTGGTTTCGGCCCGTAGCGTTTTGCGGGTGGCGACCCTCTATTTCGGTATGTCCAACTCAGATCCTGAGCCAGAACAGGAAGCAACGCCCGGCGTTGATGATGACCTCACAGACGAATCGAACGACACCGAAGGCGAATCGGACCTCGACGTACCGGATCCCGAGCTGGGACAGGCCACAATCGTCTTCGACGATCCCGATGGTGAAACGACAAAGCGCGTCGTCGACAACGAGCACATCGTCTACTTCCAAGATCACTGGCAGTTCAAAACCGGAACCGACGCCGAAGGCAACGACGTCATCCGGCGGATCCCTATCCAGCGCGTCCACTACGTCGAACGCTCCGTCGAGGAGTTCCAAGACCGCGTCGACGCGATGATCGATCAGGCCCGCAAGCGACTCCCCATCGAAATCCCGATCTAAACCTGATAACTTTCGTATTTATTTACGTCTTACTGCGACTTTTCAGCCGCTTATTCACGTAGTCACACATTTCCTCCCGGGCAGAGGATTCATATCTCTTCACGCGAAGACCTATCGAGATGAAACAGTGTTCACACTGCGGTAGCCGACTGCGGCGTAAAACGCCTGAAAACGCGGAGTACGGGATCGCTGCGGTCGATGGACGCCGGTATCCCGACAACTGCCCCGACTGTGGTACCGCAGTACCACCGTAGCACCACTCGAACATGTGGTCGGTAGAATGCAGATGTAAACTATTTCTGCCATCAGATGGCGATACTACTAGCTATGTGACAATACAACTGCTTTTGCAACCGCTTGCCGTGGGTTGGCACGATGGCTACGTTCGTCTGTTACGGCGGCAAAGGAGGCGTTGGGAAGACAACGCTTGCGGCATCCACGGCGGTTGCGGCCGCCGACCGCGGCGCGAAAACGCTCGTCATCTCGACCGATCCCGCCCACTCGCTGGCCGATGCCTTCGAGGTCGAGCCGGAGGCTGGACAGCAGGTGGTCGACGACAACCTCTGGATCGAGGAGCTGTCGCCCGATGCCGGGCAGGCAGCCTACCGTGCCATCGTCGACTCGCTGGCGGCCGAACTCCGGTCGGCGGGAATTCAACTCGACGACGAGACTGTCGAACGACTGTTCACGGCGGGTGTCGTTCCCGGCAGCGACGAACTGGCGGCTATCGAGGCGCTGGCGTCCCACACCACTGACTCTGAGTTCGATCAGATCGTCGTCGACACAGCTCCAACCGGTCACACGCTCCGACTATTAGATCTCCCGAGCGTGCTCCGAGAGACGGTGGCAGCGGCGGACTCGCTTCGGGGACAGCTTCGCCGGACGGTCGACACCGCCCGAAGTGCGGTGTTCGGGCCGGCGTATCTGTTCGGTCGCCGTCGAGGGAACACCGACGAGTTCGAAGCCATAGCCAGCCGTATGGAGGACGTTCGAGCACTGCTCATGGACCCTGACCGCGTCGACTTCCGGGTCGTCTGTCTCCCCGAATCGATGGCAGTCGCCGAAACCGAGCGGTTGATCGACCAGCTTACCGAGTTCGGCGTTCCCGTCCAGACTTGCGTCGTTAATCGAGTCCTAACCGACCCAGAGCCGGACTGCCAGCGGTGTCGGGCCACCAAACGTGCCCACCGCGAACAGATCGAGAGGCTGGAAGCCGCGGTTCCCGACCGTCGACTGGTATCGCTCCCGGCTGTTAGTCCCGACCTAACTGCCCGTGAGACGGTCGACTGTCTCGCCGATCAGCTTCCTGACGTACTGATACCGGAGGCTGCGAGTGGGACCCAGCGTAGCCAACAGGAGTAGCCAGCGACTACCAGTCGGCAAACGGGACGCCGCGCCCGCTGTGTCGGTTGTAGCTGGTCTGCATCGCGGTGATCGCCTCGGGCAGTGGGTTTCCATCATCAAGCTGTTCGCGTACGTGGGCCTTCTTCCACTGGCTCGGTGTCTCCCCGCGCTCCCAACGGTCGACCATCGGCCCAATCAGTTGTGTTGCCTCGCTTTCGGTGTGGCCCTGTGCTTTGAGGCCGCGGCGTGCCAGATCGAACAGCTCCGGGTAGATCACCGCTGGGTCGCTCGTCGACTCGCCGTCGACAGTGATCCAAAACAGGTCGGCGTCCAAGCCGTCGTCGACCGCGTTGTAGAACCCCCGTTCGGCGTCGGCCCAGTCCAGTTCGACCAGCGGGTGGTCGGCGGCAACAATCCCGCGGACGAGTCCTGTCGTCAGCCAGTGGAGCGCCAAGGCGTCGTCGACGGTTGGCTGGGTCGGCAGCGGTCGGTACTCGATACGGAGCGAGCCACCGTCGCCGTCGCTGGCGTCGCCGCCGATGATCGGTCGCACCCACCGCCAGTAGGTGCCGTACTTGTGGATGAACTCCCAGTAGGAGTCGACTGCCTCCGCGATTTCCTCGGTCGGTGTTTCGGTCCACTCGCCGAGAAACGGGCCACAGGTCCAGTCTTCGACCACGCGGTCGACGATATCGGTCGGCGTCTCGATATCTCGTGGACAACACGCCTTGGTTCGACCCCCCACGTTGACAGTCCCCTCGAAAACGGGAATCCGGAGTTCGTGTGGCGTCTCCTCAACCAGTTGCTGTGGGTCGTCGACAGCGTTGTAGAGATCTCCGGGTAGAAACGGTGAGTTGGTCGACAGCGCGAGCACCGGTCCCAACGTCCTGATGGCGGCATTGAAGTAGGTCGGAAACTGCGCCGTTTTCGGTATCTGGAGGTGCGGTTGGATCGAGCTCGTGAGGGATTCGACCAAGATCGTCGAAAACCGGTGACGTGCGCCCGGCACGTCGATCTCTATTCCGCCGCCCGCCTCACGGACCAGCGTGTTGTCCATCGCGCAGTAGCGCGGTTTCGTGGGCATGTTGGCCGCGATCTGGATCCCTTCGTGGGAGTCGACTGTGTCGAGATAGCTCAGGCTCCCTTCGGCGGGTGGAATCGTCCACATCCCATCACAAATCAGCTGCTGGCCACGGCTTGAAAGGGTCTCCCGAAGCTCGCCGACTGCCGATTTGAGCTCATCGGCCTGGGCGGCGACACCGTCCGGATCGAACCGCTGCGGGCTGGCATTGAGTTCGACGTTATGGAGACCGATCTCGCGGGCGTATTCACCATCTGCGAACACCGTCTCGTCGATTGGTGTGATCCCACCCGTCTCGTCGACCGCGTACAGTTCGAGCTCTAGTCCGACTGCGGCTCCGGCACTGTCGAAGGCCCCCGCTTCGAGTTCGGCTCGGAGTCGCTCGGCCTGCTCGGCCACCCGCCGGTCGAACGTCGACTGCGTGTCGGGATCGAGCGCCCGTCGAACTGCCGGCAACACGGTGTCCATACCCCTGCTACTGGGTCCGGTCTGATAGTGTTTCGTGCTTGTGGCCGCGCTGTAGGCGTGGGGTTTCGTCGCTATTCGGTGGTCTGCTGGTCGGCATCACTTGTCGGCCCTGCAGTTGGCTCGTAGAGGTAGTCGCCGATGAGTTCCTGCAGCTGTCGATGGCCGCCTCGCGGGCTGTAGTCGATACCATGGTAGTGTTTGGCGGCATACCGTGGATGGAAGGCGTTGTACTCGTCGTGCACGTAGCAGTCAGTCGCACCGTCGCCGGTTTGAAAC
>Ga0306884_100118_pt1 | contig 30105 bp, 32 predicted proteins | sample AntDeeMetageno85_FD_190428 | JGI IMG/M metagenome (GOLD analysis project Ga0306884, IMG submission 190428) | Saline lake microbial communities from Deep lake, Antarctica - Metagenome #85 (v2) (version 2) | ecosystem: Environmental > Aquatic > Non-marine Saline and Alkaline > Saline | place...
GCATTGAGGGAAGCTATGGCGACCCAAACGCCTTGTGTGTCAACGACGATTTCCGCAATTCCAGAAGTAATTACAGACGGGCATGACGGCATCCTCGTCGAGCCGAATGATTCTAAAGCAGTTGCAGAGGCTATCGCTGATTTGATCGATAACCCATCACGTCGGAATAAAATCGCTGAAAACGCACGAGAGACTATCGAGACGGAGTTTGACATTCGCATCGCTGTCGACAAACTAGAAAGTGTATTTCACCAAGTAGCAGATTGAAAGTTCCGAAAATTCTCGATTCTTGAAGATTCGGCACGAAATTGCTTTCGGGGCCGGAAATTAGCGATATCCGAGTGCTCGCAACTGTTCGTTCAACTCTTCGTCTTCACCTGAGTTAGAGTCAACGTACTTTTCATCGTCTTCGGCCCCTAGAACTACTCCAGTCGAGGTCATTATATTCGGAAATTCGATCTTTTGTAGTCTTTCGTTACCCCGGTCGGACACGTCCCCTTCAGTTTCGGTCGACCCGTCTCGACGAAGGATTTTGTGCCCGTTCGTCTCAATTAGTCGTTTAGAACTGTTCGATAGACTCACTATGTGTCTTTTCGACCCCGAGCGGAGGTCCTCAACATAGGAATTATCTATTTTATCTGTCGATTCAAAGATGGTGGCAATTGTCTGAGCAATATCACTGTGGCTGACATTGTAGTCGACAGACGTTCCCCCATTCATGTTATCTGGATACTTTACCCACAACGGTACGTGGACAAGTTCTTCGTGCGGGTCGTAGTTCCACTGATGAAATAGAAGACCATTTTCACCGAAGAGATCTCCGTGGTCAGATGTGACTATTATCAGAGCATCGTCATACCACGGCTGGTCACGAAGCGATTTCAGTAGCCGGCCGAGATGCTCATCCATGTATTGGATATTCTGTTGGTACAATTTAAACGAGAAGTCCAATTCTTCTTTACTGAGATCTTCTGCACCACATGAGGCTGAGACAATCCGATTATCTAAATCTACCAACTCAGAGGAACTTGGCAAATTCGAGACTCCTTCGGTCGCGTAATCTGGATGATACGGAGTATGTGGGTCCATATAGTGCCCCCACAAAAAATCCGGGTTAGAGTCTCGTAACTTCTCCAATAGGAAATCAGTCACGTCTGAGCTGGGTGTATAAGGGACAGGAAGTTCTTCGCTGTTTCCTATAGTTGAAAGATACTGGTACAACATACGCACCGTCTCGGACTCTCGGAGCCACTTAATATCTTTCAGCCTCTCAATGATCGAACTCTTGACTTCACCACTCGGTAGTTTAGCGTAAAACTCATCAAACCCACGAGAATAACCACGCTTTTCGGAAAGGTGTCCGTTGTTGGTGAAGGCTATTGATTTGCCTGGGATAAGTTCAGGGAGATGCGGCTGTTCCTCAGGGAGGTTTCCATTGCCGATAGGGTGGGCAGCCGCTATCAGACCAGGAAATGCAAACGGTGTTGCAACCCCATGAGAATATGCACTAGAATATTCAACGAAATCATCAGCAAATGTTTCAAATGAATCTGGTAAGTTTTCTTTTGTGCAGACATCATACCGTAAGGAATCTATCGTAAGAAGAACACATTTAGTCATGATTTAATCTATTTACTTGTAGTAACTTAACTAATTTGTTATACCGAATACAGGTATTATAACATTAAAACAGCTATCCATTGGTTATAGGCATAACCGGTGGTAAAAATTGAAACAAGAACGCTAAAGTACGTGCCTAAGGGCTTGTATACTACCAAAATGACTATTAATAATATACTCATCACAGACTACTATTCGGCATCAAATCGGGGTGACGCAGCGATTCTTGAGGGAGAACTCGCTGTATTTAAAGAACGATTTCCAGACGCAGATATAACTGTGAAGACAAAGTTCCCCGACGCTGCTGAACTGATTCACGATGTGGACGCAGTTGCCCAGCATATTGTCCCATTTGAGCCTTCCAATTTTCTGAAAACCGGAGCGACAGCTTTCTCACTAATTGACACAACTCTGCAGGAATATGTGGGTACAAAGCTACCGTTCAGCGATTTTGTGTCGGATAAGCTTGAACTACAGCCTTACCGAGAGGCAGATGTTATTGTTTCGACAGGTGGTCAGTTTATCACCGGAGACTATTATCCTGACAAGCTTGGTGTTCACATTGAGTGGTACCTTGCGAAGCTTCTTGGAAAACCGCTTGTCGTATATGGGCAGTCGCTCGGACCTTTTCCAAAACCATACCGGACGATGGTGCGACACGCACTAAATCAATCTGAGGTTATCATTACACGCGATGAACTGTCCAAGGAACACTTAGATGACTTAGGGGTGGCGACGCCTGTTCACGTCGGTGTTGATGCAGCGTGGGCAATGCCACTTGAATCCGGCAAAAGTCGTGTAGAAAGAATGACAAACAGCACTCCGTCACTCCCCGAACCGTCCGATGGGCCACTCGTCACGATATCCGCAAGAAACTGGTCTCATTTCAATGCAGCAGATGGACAAGAGCAGTATTTCAAGGCAGTCGCAAATACGGCGGCGAGCTTAATTGAAGATGAGAACGCCGAGATAGCGTTCCTTTCTACTTGCACAGGACTGTCGGGATATCACACTGATGACCGCGTTGCTGCAGCGAATATTATTGATTATCTCGACGAAGAATATCAAGACCGAGTCACGATTATCTCCGAGGAACTGACTCCACAACAACTTGTTACACTCTACGGTCAGGTTGATCTCCACATTGGGACACGAATGCATTCGTGTATCCTCTCGATTCTCGCGGGGACACCATTTGCCGCAATCGAATATCAATTCAAAACGTCTGGATTGATGTCACAGTTCGGACTTGAAGACTACGTCGTCAGCATCGACGGGCTAAATCACGCTTCACTGCTTGAGCTTGCAAATAAATCCATGGAAGACAGTAAATATATAAAAAATCAGATAGACGAGAACCTCCCCGAGGTACAACAGAAAGCACGCGAAAACGCAGAGATAGCAGCGGAATATATTCGTTTAATTAGCCATTAAATTGTTTGGCGAAACAGTATATACAATTCAGAGAACTCACAGCTTGTTTTACTTTCGATGGCGAGCATTAGTAATGTGTAAACGATACCACCAAGGGCAATAAGCACAATGAGCTGGAGAAGTCCAAACGTATTGAACAAATACATATCGACGGCGAAAACGATTGCACCCATCCCAAAACTGCCGGTGAGCGGATAAAATACGAGCCTAAGTAGTTCCATTGCTTCTGCCTCAATAATCGATAAGACAAAGTAGAGAGCTACTGGTAGGGTGATGAATGAGCTACCAACGATAGTAGCTGCGACACCGACGACACCAAGATTTTCTGCAGCAGGGAATATTGTAATAATTATTACTAATACTTTCAAGGCCTGAATTTTCACTTCTATATCTGGTTTACCGACGGATTTGAAAACGGGGCCAACATTTGCGCCGAATGCTCGCAAGCCGCCCCATATGGCCAGCACTTGCATAAGGGGAACGACTGGATCCCACTGATCTCCGAGTGCGACGTGGACAAATTGCGGTGCTACTACGGCAATTCCTACGGACATTGGGAATGCAACCATTGTCGATAGTTGGACGGCTCGGAAGTACCCTTGGCGAAGGCGTTGTATGTCATTTTGCACCTGCGAGAACGCGGGAAATGCGACGCGTGAAATTATGTGTGTGACCTCTGTAGCGGGAGCGTTTGAGAATCGGTACGCAATCTGATAGAATCCGAGCGACGCGGCAGTAAAGTACCAGCCGACGAACACGTCATCGCCCTGGCTGTAAAGAAATACAAGAATTGCGGATGCGAAAATCCACTTTCCAAAGCCGAACATCTCTTTTCCGTGTTTAAGTTCAAACTCGACACTGGGCCGATATTCATGGATAATATATGATAAAAGAAATTTGATTATGTTCATTGCAATGAGCCCGGCAGCGAGGGCCCAAACGTCCCCGTAGAAAAGAGCTATCACCACCGCAACAACCAGATCTACCAACCGACCGCCAACCAGATACACGAACTCACGATGAAAATTGAGATTCTTTTGGAAATATATCACAGCAGGATTCTGTAGCCCAAGGATTAGTGGGGTAAAACCAATGTAGCGGATGAGTGGCGCAGCTTCCGGTTCGCCAAAGAGGTTTGCAAGTGTAGGTGCTGCAACGACAGCGATAGCTGCAACGATTAGCCCACGAGCGATTTTTATCACCCATGCAGTGTTAAGAAGAGCGTCAACATTCTCTTTCTCGTTCTGAATTAGTGCTTGGTTGAATCCTAGTTCTGAGAACTGCCGTAAAGATGCAATTGCTAGGAGTGCGATACCGAGTAACCCGAACGCTTTTGGCGATAGTAATCTAGCAAGAATGATGATTTTGAGAATCTGAAGAACTCTATCGCCGACGTTGATACCGACCATCCAGATGCCACTTTGGATGGCTTGTTCTTCGGTTGACCCACCAGTAGTGAGTCGCCGATAGAGAGTATACAAGTATTTAAGCATTTTAATGAATTTAATAGTAGAGACTCGTTCCTACCGATTCATAATGGACATATCATAGAATGTATAATATATCTTTTTAATTTGCACAGTATGGTAGTCATCTAAGCACGGATACATTTCTTGCGAAAATGGCACAAATACTTTTATATATTTGATCATATTTGGATATCTCAAGGGGCACCTGTAGACGAATATTTTCAGACGCTCGGAAACTTCGATCTTGCCCTGTTCAACCAATATATTCTATTGTGATGACTCAAGTACCGACACATACTGTCGACAGACCCGCTCGATCCCTTCTTCGAAACTAATCTGTGGTTCCCACCCAGTATCAGCCTCCATTTTTGAGTAGTCCGCACAGGTATCATGCACATATACTGAGTCTGGAATCGGATTCTCGATGTACTCTGCCTCAATGTCGGTCCCGAGCTCGTCGTTCAACATCTCGACAACCGTATTGAAATCGTATGCCTCACTCGTTCCGAGATTGTACACACCATCGAGCTGCTGCTCACCAGCCAACACTAATCCCCGAACGATATCGTCGACGTGCGTAAAGTCCCGTGTCTGGGTTCCATCTCCATACAGAACCGGTGACTCACCGTTGGCCATATCCTCGGCGAACTGGGCGATCACGTTGGCGTACTCGCCCTTGTGTTCCTCCGAGCCACCGTAGCCCTGGTACACCGAAAAGAACCGCATCCCGGCCATCGTCATCTCGTAGTGATTCGAGAAATACTCCGCGTACCGCTCTCGTGCCAGTTTCGAGGCTTCATACCCTGTGTTCACTGCCACATCCATTGATTCGGGCGAGGGGTCGGTCTGGTCACCGTAGATTGAAGACGTAGAGGCATACACGATGGTCTCACAACCATCGTTGCGTGCCTGTTCGACGACATTGACGAACCCCTCCACATTCACACGCGCACCTGTCTGTGGATCGTCTTCGTGCATGGCATACGATGACAGTGCGGCCAGATGAAACACCACATCAACGTCAGTTGGCAGTTCCGAGTCGACGACACTCGCTTTCACGAACTCGATTTCGTCGACGAGATTGTCCTCAGTTCCGAGATAGCAGTCGTCGACGACGACGACATCGTTATCCTCTGCAAGGTGGTTCGCCAGATTGGAACCAATAAACCCAGTACCGCCAGTAACGAGTATACGTTGGTTTTGCATACTTTAGACTTCATGGGAATAGTCAAAAACAATGTGGTTTCAAATTACACAATTCGATCTGTACGAGAGATTTTCTCCTCATAATCAGGGGTTATTCACAGACAACTTCGCGCAGTTCATCAAGCAAATCCGGATGGTGTTCTTTGAGAATCTCTACATCTTCTTGAAGATTGTCCCGAATCCGCGAGCGCACCTCCGAAATCGCTTGATAACGTCGGTTCTCACCGTCTTCATTGGTAATCAATTCACGGTCACGTTCGGTGAGGAGTGCACGTGTGCGTGCCATGGTAATTGTCATATCGGTTTTCGGTTGAATGAGTACTGCGATTCGTCCGCACGCAATAGTTCACACATAAGCAAATGTTTGCCCATATGCAAACCTATAAACTAATGCAGATAGTACGTACTCTTGAGAACCCCGAGGCATCGTCGTAAAATCGACCGGTGGGCCAACACCGGCCTCGTGGTTCTCGGAGTAGCAAGAACCATGTTACAAGCGATTACCGAGGAACTTGAACGTTCCTTTGACAGCCGTGACGAATCGGAAACACAATTATTAAAATGTCCAGACTGTGGTGTGGTTGGGCTCCCAGAACGAATTGAAACCCACGATTGTCAAGGCTCTCTGAACACTCGAAAGGAAGAGTCGACACAACATGATACAAAATGTATCTCAGCCCAACAGCTCCTCTCAATAACGGGATGTCGACCGCTGATACAAACAATGTCTGCGGTCGGCAGTATCACTTTCCGATTGTTCAAACCACGTGAGCTGGCGGTGAACAACTGCTGTACTCAACTCCGATGATCGAAGACATCCCCAACGACGTATTCGTTCGGATCAAGACAGATCTCTTGATCGTCGGAGACAGCATCATGACTGATAGACACCACGCCTCAAATGGGAACTACGAGGATAATCATCCACAAAACCAGATTAGTGGTATCATCCCAGCGTTTAGTCTTTCGGGCTGGCTTCGTCACGGGATGGAGAAGGTCGTCCAAGAGCGTGGCAGTACCGCTTGTCACCCCGGAGAGCCAAACGCGAACTTTCGTAAAGAGGATGTGTACGCCCGCGATCTAGACACTGGCTATCACCCGAAGGGCGACTGCCTCGAAGACAACGACAAAGACGGCTGTGTAATTCACGACCTCTTCGGCGGCTTTGGCAACCAACCCGGCAAAGTGATGCGTCGACCAATCAAGTTCTCTCCTGTCCGTTCCAGCGTCGACTACACACGCGGGCAGGCAGAAGGACATTACCGCCGTCTGAATCGCAACGTAGTCTCTCGAAATCAGGAAGATAATCGTGAACCACTGCGGAACACAGAGGTAGACGCGGTAGCGAATCTTGACGGAGCGTGGCATCTCTCGTTCCGAGAACCCAAATCAGAGTTCATTGCCCTGCTTGCCGAAGCGATTGATTTCCTTGATCTCCACCAAACCGACTTTATGCACCAACTTGGTGGGGCGCGCAACTTCGGCGGTGGGATCGTCGACTGTACGCTCCTGAATCCACTCTACGAAGACTCCGAACTACGACGTGTGTTCAACCGAGGTAAGGACAACACTAACAAGATGGACGACAAGGACGAAGAGTTGCGAGAAGAGCACTTGGGGAAGTTCAAATCCGAACTCACCAAGCGAGTTGAGGAAGGTCCATGAGTGGCGTGATGCTGGCGGTCTTCCGGCATGACGCTCACAAGTTCACTGGAGAAAGTCACAACAACGCCCATGAGGAGCTCGCAGGCGTCCGTGTAAATCAGTCGGTCCCCAAAGGTGCTGACGGTGATGCAGCGGCTCTCTCCCGACCACAACAGGAGCAAAAACAGACCGTTCCGACCCACGACGATCACTACCGACTCTCGCTGATTACTGGCGAGACGGCCTACGATCCTCGGAAGTTTTCGCGTTCGACTATCGAGGGCGAGGTCAGCGAATTAATCGCTACTGATGACCCACAGATGGCTCACGGACGATGGTTAGATTCCGACGTTGCCGCCGCATTCAATGAATCGGTGTATCATCCATATACGAGCCTGAAGTACCATACAGTCCTTGTGGCCGCCTTGTTGGACAACTACCGTGCCGACAACGAATTCGGCAACCTACGGCTGATCGTTGATCCAGCAGATGATATTGTGCCGTTCAGAACCATCTTCAGTGGTGATCGGTTCGCGCTCCGTATCGATGTCGACGACAACGGGCGTCCATCGGCACGACTCGGCAGTCGACCATGGCGGTCGTGGGCCTCGACATGGAACCGACTGACAGCACACCCACTCGATACAGCCAGCAACAAGTACGACAGGAAGCTCGATGCCAACTTACGGCGTATCCAGTCGTGGAGCACCGCACTCCAGTATATCGAGGAGTTTGCCGGGTGGAGGCCCGACCGATGACGCTGATTCAGCAAGTTCTCTGGGAATTTCGGATGGACTACATTGGACATCCATACTACGTGTCGGGGAACGCCATCCTACACGCCCTTGGCCAGCACCTCGATCCTGAGACCCACACAGCCCTATCAGCCAGTCATGGCGTGTTCGTTCCTGGTCAGTTTGGAACGTTCCCAGAAGAACACAGTCAGTCAGGCGTTCATCCGTGTCTCGGAGGGAGCTTGCCTCCCGTTGAGACCTACGGTGATCTATTCGTTCAGCGAGAGGCGATACAGCCGTGGTTACTGGACACTCGCGCCCGTGACGCATTGAACACACACGACCTCCGTATCCACGGTGGCCATCCGACGCTTTGTCACGAAACAATCATGGGCCGGAAAGAAGACCGCCGGAAAGAAAAACAAACGACAAAATGGTACGTCCATGCCTACCTCCATACCGATGACCCGGCGGTGCTCCCGCTCGGCGAAGAGGTGCTGGGAGGTCTTCAGTTCGGTGGCAAGCGCAACTATGGCTACGGTGAGGTCGAGTTGAAGGACACACAAATGGTCGACCTTGACCAACTGGACTACTCACAGCTCAAAGACAGAGAGACGTACCTCATCGATATCGTGACCCCGTTCGTCTTGGAATCTGAGTACCCTGAAACGAACGATAGATCAATTCCGTGGTGGTGGGCCGAAAATCGCGATGACGTACGAGTCCGCGAGGAGAAGATCCTCGAACAGCGCGAAGTATATCGACTCCAGACTGTCGACCACGGTCAGGTCGTAAAATATGTTGGAGACCGGCCGGTTGAAACTGCCAAGAATGGCCTCGTGAGAGTTGGTTCACACTCTCGATACGGCTTCGGAGAAATCCGCGTGAAACCACTTGTCGAACAATAATAAATCGTATGAGGAAGATAGAGAACGCTCAACAGTAGATTGACGAATGATGGTGGATCACCTGACAAACAAACGAGAGGAAGGCTAAATGAAGAAATCGTATTACCAGCAATTATGACGGTCGCGCGTCGGCAATCTCGCTCAGGAAGAATGCATAAAATATCGTCTGGAGACCCAACACAATCGCTGTAAACGCCACCAAAGACGCGAGGGTAAACGGTAGCGCGGCGAATCCAGTTCCAACCCACGTCGCAACGAGCGAGGCCGCATACAGCCCCCCACCGACCAACAGCCCAGTTCCGAGCAACGCCCCACGTTCGAGCGTGAGACGGCCTTCCAGGACGTTCGTCACCGGGTCGTCGACTCGACGGATCGGATCACTACCAACAGTCGAAAACAGACCGAGCGTGAAGATCTGATAACCCACAATAGTCAACAAACTCCCAGCGATCATCGAGTGAGTGCCTAGTGTGATCCCACCCAGACTAACCCCTGTATAGGCGATTCCCATTACAACGAATCCAAATATCCCAAGTCCAATTCCGGGTGCCGAAAACAGATAGCCCGGCGCATTCAACAACATAAATCGCACGTGCCGCCAGCCGTCTCTGAATGACTCCAGATTGGCCTCACCCTCCCGCTCGTGGTAGACGATCGGCACCTCGACGATCTCCAGATCACGCGCCCCGGCATCCATGATCATCTCGGAGGCAAACTCCATCCCATCGGTCTGGAGATCCATCCGTTCGTAGGCCTCCCGCGTAAAGATTCGAAAACCCGAATGAGAATCCGAGACACCGGCATCATAAAACAAATTCAAAAACGCTGTCAGGGCTGGATTCCCGAGGTACTGATGCAATGCTGGCATCGCACCAGGCTTGATTTCGCCGTCAAGTCGACTGCCCATGACCATATCCCCATCCTGGTCACGCAACGCCTCCAAGAGCCGCGGAATTTGCTCGAAGTCATAGGTCGTATCGGCATCGCCCATCACAATATACTCTCCACGCGTTTGTTCAAACGCAAACCGGTAGGCATACCCATACCCCTTCTGGTCGGGGTGGACGACAGTAGCGCCCATCTCACGAGCGATTTCAGGGGTCCGATCAGTCGAGGAGTCACTCACAATGATTTCGGTCGGCAGCTGTAACTCTTCTATGGCAGTCTTGATTCGGTCAATACATTCGGTGATTCCCGCTTCTTCATTGAGCGTCGGCATGACTACCGACAACACAGGCGGCTGTTGGCTATCCGAACCAACCAACAGCTCGTCGGCAGGGAGTTGCCTGTCGCTCGTGGAGCCGTTCGTTCGCGGAGACTGGGACTTGTGGTGTGTTTGTGTCGACATGGGGTATTGAATCAGCCACTGACGGCTTCGTAAGAATTAGTGGATGAATCATCACAGTCGACTACGTTTTGCTGGTTCATTATCCAACCAATAGCTATTACAGGTTACTTACTGAGAATGTTTAATATAACTTCCCCTTTGAATGACTAATTAAACGTGATACTCATGTATATGATTGTGTATAGTTAGTCGAAAATCGAGAACAGATACTCAGACCACGGTACCGAGCGGGCGACGACCGGAATACTTGATTGACCGCCCTTCGTCGACTGTATCTAATGATCGAAACGAGATCGACCAGACTCTTAGTCCTCATTTTCTTGGCAGGCACACTCTGTTTCCTGCTCCTGTGGGCTGGGACACTCGGAACTGATCCGGATCGGAATGCGTTCCCCGATGAAGATGACTTTGCCGTCGACTACGATGCCTACATCGGCGAACAAATCAAAACTAGTGGGACAGTAGTCAGTACAGATCCTATCGTGGTCGAGGTTATACCCGATGGCAGTATACCGATCACACTTACGCTGCAGTCAGTCGACAATGCAGACAGTATCAGTCCAGGCGCTGAAATAACGATATACGGCATATTGGAGCCGAATAACATAGTCAGCGTTACCGATACCACAGTTCGCCAGCCGTGGGAGTCCTACTATATGTATCTCGTCTCGTTCCTCGCCGGACTCTGGACACTGGGGCGGTTCCTCCGTCACTGGACTGTCGACCGCCAAACACTGTCGTTCACACCAGGGGACAATTGAATGCCAGATTTGCTCACCCACGCCCTCGTCGGCTACATCATCGCAACTGCGCTTGCATTCAACTATGAGTGGCTCACCCCGCCTTGGGTCACCATTGCCATGATGGGCACATTCATCCCAGATTTAACCAAAATCAAACTTGTCGTCCCGAGCTATCAAATCGAGCAGCTCCTTGGTGTCCCGTTTGATTGGTTCGGGCTCCACACTATCGGCGGCTCGGTCGTCTCGGTGCTAATTGGAACGGTTCTCGTTCCCCACGAGTACCGCAAGCGTGTCTTCGCACTGCTCGCCGTTGGCGCAGGCTCGCATCTCTTTTTGGACGCACTTCTCATCACCACATCAGGCAATATGTCACCAATGCTCTGGCCGATCACGGCTTACAGCTTTGCGATGCCCGAATTATTTCTCTCTAGTGACCGCTGGCCAGCGCTCGTTGCAGGCGCACTCGCAACAAGCGTCTGGTGGCTAAAGCACAGTCGCACACCCACGTGATGAGCAAGTTGATGACCAGAGTTCGTCTGTTTTTGATCCAGAATTGTATGTCGGGACCTGCACCAAGGCAACCAAGCCAAGAGTGACAATTAAGTCGCTTGCAGTCTAACAATGAATTAATATGGATGATGTCTCTGAGGTGAGTGAGCTATCAGTAGACACAGAGACCATAGAGTCCGTACTCGTCGACACTCCAGTCTCTGTTGCAGTCTTATACGGCTCATATGCGCGAGGAGAGGCAACTGAACACAGTGACATCGACCTTGCAGTGGTCTTCGACGAAACGCTCTCGTCGGTTGAGAGGACACGAGCCCGATTAGCACTCATCGAACGTCTTAGTGTACGCCTTGGAACCAACGCTGTGGACATAACGCCACTAACACGGGCACCACAGTCATTACGGCGCAAAATATATCAAGAGGGGATAGTTCTCTATGGCTCCGAAAAATCACTCCCACCCATTGATGAGGACTTACATAATCAGCAGACTCATACAGATCGAATGGCTGAGTTTGACGATGTACTCACAGATATTGAACGGATAGTATAGGATGGATTCACACACAGAGGCACGCATTTTGGAAAAGGCAGAATACATCCGAGAGTCACTTACTATCCTCGCAGAAACACGGGATGCCACCTCGTTTGAACTATATCAGAACAATCGTCGCCAACGAAACACTGTCGAACGTGAGTTTCAAACGAGTATCGAAGCCAGTATCGATATCGGATCTATGATCCTACGAGCAGAAGACAGAGCAGTCCCTAGTACTAATGCGGCCGTATTTCACACACTCTCTGAATGTGGAGTTCTCAGTGAACAGGTTAGTCATCGAATGAGTGAGGCAGCCGGGTTTCGAAACATACTCTCACACAAATATGGCGACGATATAAATAACCAAGATATATACAATTTTCTTCAGCATGATCTTCAATTATTCAGTAAATACCTTAGAGAAGTGCGGAATTATTTGGATTCAAAAGAATAATTCATCTCCACACAGCATCGACGACATTGATTATCCTAATGCTTCGAGCGTATCAAGCCGCGAGATCCGCCATGCCACTACCGAAGCCGAGACGGTCCCAACGACGGTCGCAATCCCAAAGCCAACGAACAGCATTTCAGTCGGAACCTGCACGAGGCCATCGAACCCGACGAGTGCTTCAGCAACACGATTCAGCACCTCGGCCAGTGGCGGTGTTAGCCCGACCCCAAGAATCCCACCAGCGACGCCCAACACCAGTCCTTGACCAGCGATTAGTCCGACGAGCGTCGACTGTGACATCCCAGTGGCTTGCAACGCAGCCAGTGTCTCTCGCTGTTGGTAGACAACAAGCCCCAACAGGTTCGTCGTCAGTGCCAACCCGGCAATAAACGCAAGGACAACCAACGTCACCCCACCGGCCAACACGAGTGCTTGGTTCTGCAATACGGCCTCTAACTGCTCTTGGTTGTTCCGAACCGTAAACTCCGGATATGCGGCCTGAATGCGCTGTTGGACAGCTGCAGTATCGGCACCGTCCTCAGTTGAAATCGTAATAAACGTCGCTGCATCAGTGCTCGTCGCCCCTGTGATAGTCTGTAACTCACTGAGCGGAATCGTCACCGTAGACGTGCCAAGAAATCTCGAAAACCGATCAGAGACCCCGACGACGGTGAACTCGTTTGCCCGAGCACTCGACAGCGTCCCACCAATATAGAGCGTATCACCGACCCCGACATCGAACTGCTCGGCTGTTTGTGAATCAATAACCACCTGATGTGTCATCGACCCGTTGTAGCTCCCTCCATTGTAGTGGCTATCAGAGCGTGGCAGTGTCTCACCTTCTGAGACGGGTACTGCACCACCGCTTGTGACTCCGGATCCGATGAGTGTCGAAAAGTCATCGCCCGATCGACTCACATACACGGTTTGGAACCCAAGCGGTACCGCTCCCCTCACCCCCTCGATTTGCTCCATCTCTGCTTCGACGGTATGGGAATCGTACAGCGTGTTTTCGAAGCCACCACTCGATGCTGAAATCCCAACCGGGCCACTACTCACCCACAGATCACGGTCGGCAGCATCCAGCTGTGTTTGCCCCGTTTCGAAGACGCCTGCGCCAACCCCCGCAAGTAGCGTCGTCGATAACACTGCCAATACGATCCCGATAATCGCAAACGTGGTCCGTAACCGATTGCGGGTGAGCTGTGCGAAGACAATGCCTACCGTCCCACGAGCCCGTCGAGCCCACCGCAAGGGGCTCATCGACCCACCTCCTTTGCCCGGCCGACACGAGACAGCAACACGGCCAGATACGGCAACGCAAGCAGGCCGATCACACCAGAAATCACGAACCCAAAGGCGATCACGAACGGTTCAGTCGATGCAACCTCACCACTCGTAAACGTCTGTTGGGCGACGATGTTGGTAAGTCGAATCCCACCCAGACCCAACAGGACTCCAACGAGCCCACCGACGGCCGTAATCGTGAGCGTTTCACTGGCCAACAGCCCAAATCGGGTCCGCCGAGAGACACCGATCGCCGCAAGCGTAGCGAGTTTCCCCCGGTCGGCGGCTACCGACAACCCGGTCGTCGTCATCACAAATAGCGTCCCGATGACAATCGCGATGATTGCTGCGGTCACCGACAGTGCCAATGGGAGTTGCTCATCGAAGACCGCTTGTGCATTCAATCCTGCTCGGGTTGAGACATCGGAACGCGGGTAGATATCGCCCAACATCGACTCGACGTTTGGATCGGTCGAACTCACGACGATCTGTCCGGCCTCGTCGTTCACGTCACCGCCGGTAATCGCTTGCAGTTCACTCAACTGCATCACGGCGATGGGAAACTGGCTGCCTGACTGGGTTCCAGGGTCGACCGTAGCCACCGAAAAGTTTCGCTCAGAGCCTGCCTGTGGCCGTGTCACAGTCACTCTCTCGCCTTCGCTCGCCGACAACAGCTCTGCGGCGCCCGCCGAAAGCACGACTTCGCCGGTCCAAGTTCCGTTCAGATAGTACGGATCTCCAGGAGTTAGTCCCGCTGTCGTTGTGTCGGCGATCTCAGTGAACTGTGGGTGCCCGACGATTCCAACCGCCAAGACGTATTCGCCACCCCCACGGTCTGTTTGGAGACGGATCGGCTGTTGTAACACTGGCGAGGCATACTCGATCGAGTCTGTCGCAGTGAGATCGGCAGCCGTCGGATGGACCGATCCGAACTGTGGGCTATCAGCATCGACGAGTGCAGAAGAGCCACCATCCGTCTCGGGTGTAATCCAATAATCGACGTTTTCACTGTAGACCGTCGACTGGGTTGCGATGCCGACACCAATGCCCGTGACGACAACCATCAGGCCGACCGCAAGGGCAACGCCTCCAACGCTCAGCCACGTCCTCCCGGGTGCCGTCTGTGTCGCGCGCACGTACGTGCGACGGAAACTAACTTGAAGGAGCCCGAAGACTCGCTGGAAGAAGCTGGCCAAACCCATGTTGTCATCGCCCCTGGTTCGTCTGTGCGGACTGCTGGGCTGGGCTATCGTCGTGTGGTCCATCGGACCCAGACAGTACCTCGATGTCTTCGATCCGGCCATCGCGCATCCGAACGAGTCGATCAGCAATCGCCAACGTTGGCTCGTCGTGTGAGGCAATCACGACGGCGGCATCGAGTTCGGTTGCGACCTCACGGAATCGTTTCAACACATGCTCGCCGGTTTCGGTATCGAGTTCACCGGTTGGTTCGTCCGCGATGACGAGATCGGGTTCAGTGACTAGCGCCCGTGCAATCGCAACGCGCTGTTGTTCGCCACCACTGAGTTGTGTCGGGCGGTGCGTTACCCGGTCGCCCAGCCCCATCGCCTCCAAGAGTTCAGTCGCCCGTTTGCGACGTTCGCCTTTCGGTCGACCAAGCTCAACAAGCGGGAGGGCTACGTTGGCACGTGCAGATAGTGATTCGAGAAGATGAAAATGCTGAAACACGATCCCAACGTGGTCGAGTCGATGGCGGGTTCGGGCCCGATCGGAAAGTGAACTCAAATCAGTCCCGTCGAACGATACTGACCCCGTGGTCGGCGTATCGAGACCAGCCAACAGATGCAGCAGTGTTGATTTTCCACTTCCACTCGGTCCTGCACAACCGATGATCTCGCCGCGTTCGATCTGGAGATCGACATTCGAGAGAGCAGTAACAGTTGGCGTTTCAGTATTGTCACTCCCGAACCACCGATTTCGACTACCACCCCGTCCGTAGGACCGACTCAAGTTCACACAGTTAATAATTGGAGAGCGTGTCATACGAATTTAGTCTGTTACTTATTATAGAGAATATCTCAGATGAAAGTGTTTCGACACTGACTGACAGGGAATCAAAGAACAAGCCTCAGCGTGAATGACAATTTAAATGCCAACGGATAGTAACTTATGTGTCGATTAATCCGCAGGCTCTGTTCGTGTGTGATCCGTCTCGGTGAGCTCTTTGGACGCCACAGAGCGCTGAGTGGGGAGTTCGTCGGTGACTTTTTCCATCCCCCGATCAGGCAACTGCTCGCGAAGTCGACGCCCGATTCCCTGAGACTCGCCGAGTTCGACGTCACCAAGCGTCTGGATGAGCGTAACCGCACGTTCGATTCTGGTCCGCTGCCAGGACTCTTCGCGGGCTTCGTAGGTGCGAATTCCACGGAGGAAATCGACTTTCGAGAACTCCGGCCAGTAGGACGCACAAAAATACACGGCAGCCTCGTTGCCATTGGCGTGCCACGGCAAGAAATTCGAGGTCCGCTCGTCGCCGCCGGTCCGAATAATAAGATCGACGTCCCGAATCGGCTGACGGTATAGATGGGATTCAACCGTCTCGACGTCGATTCCTTCAGGGGCGAACTCGCCCGCCTCAACGGCAGCAGTCACATCGCGGGCCGCACGCAGCAGTTCGTTCCGGCCGCCATATGCTAAGGCGACATTGAGCCGGAAGCTGCTGTACTCCTCCGTTTCGGTTTCGGCATACTTGATCGCCGCCTGGACTCGCTCAGGAAGCCGTTGGATCTCACCGAGAGCCCGAATACAGACCTCAGCATCGTGTACTCGCTGGCTGTCGGCGAGCTCGTACAGTTTCGATTCGATGATATCGAACAGCGGTTCGCGCTCTTTGGGTGGCCGATCGAAATTCTCTGTCGAAAAGGCATACAGCGTCAGCTCCGAGATATCGAGCTCTTCACACCAGTTGAGGACCTGTTCGGAAGTACTGGCACCCGCTCGGTGGCCCTCCGGCGTTTCGGCACCTTGTTTGCGGGCATATCGCCGGTTGCCATCCTGGATAATGCCGACGTGGGTTGGCCCCTCGCCAATTTCTCGACGGAGCACCTGCTCGTATGCCCCCCGCAGTCGTCGACTCACCCACGAATACATCTACGCATGGTTGTTTTTTGTAGCTATAACATTCTTCCTTATTGAATCGAACCTTCGACACGATATCGAGGTCGTCTTTGCTGTTGTTGTGTTGGTTCTTTTTCAATCTACGGGCGAGATCGAGCACTTCCTGAATGTCTGATTCTCGAATCCCACTGTGTTTGCGGGCGGCGACACCACGGACCCACTCTTCGACGAGCTCCATGAGTTGCGGCAGCGGGCGTTTCTCAATGTCGACGTGGGTGGTCTCGCCGCCGGTGATATACCCGGTTTCAGGGTTGAATCGCTTGCGGTGGCGTTCGGTACCTAACTCACCGGGGAGATTTGAATCAAGGGCGTGGTTGCCCAGCCGGATCGCCGGATCGGTGAGTTCGATCGGCCTGTTCTCGGTGGGGATCGAATGCGGATCGTCGTCAGGGTCATCGTCGAGCGTGGTCCCACAGAGGATCGTCGTCGTCTCTCGAAGCAAATTGAACGCCACGATCTCGTTGGGATTGTTCGGGTCGACGCGGTCGGGCTCGCCGGCGTTGTTGCTGTCGTTCGGATCACCGTGTTGATTTTGGTATCACCAGTCCTCGCGGCTGCCGAGTGCTGGGGCGTCGGTACGACTGCGAGACCTGCCGCTGGCTGTCGGTGGCGATTGTGATTCGGACATGGGTTTGAAAGGGAGTATCGCGTGATTCAGATCGGGCGTCGACGAGACCAACGGCTGTTTCCGTCGACGCCACGCCGGTTTGCACCGGGATCCAAAGGCGTGTGATTTCGACCAGTTGGGGAATCGGCCAAGATTACTTAGCAACCCTACCACGCCGGTTGTATGCGCGTGCGGACGCCTGCGACGTTGATGTCAAATAAAACACCAGTCAAATAATTAAAGCCACCGCTGACAATCGATGTTTTCAATCGATTGAAAATGAGGCTGACAGTCAGTGGTCAGCCCCTCGACCCACCTCAGATCCGCAGCACGACCGTCCCGACGTAGTTCTTATCGGTGACGTATCGTTCCAGTATTCGGCGTCCGTTCGTGGCAGGCCATCGCCTTAGGTGACATAGCCTTTCGAAGTCTCGTCGACCACGCGGTGGCGGATATACGTGTCTTCGCTGTCGGCCCAATAGACGACCTGCTGGCCACGGTCGACGTAGACTACCACGTCGTCGGCCTGCGACTCGCCCATTGAGATCGTACCAGTGTCAGCGATCCCGACGGGGATGGCCGTCGACGGCATGGCGGCGACCCGCGCGAGCGTGAGGGTGGCAGTGAGGGCGAGAATGGCGGCGAGTCGACGATAGTTCACACTACTCGGCTTGTGGGTGCAAATAAAATGTCTGCCGCCGACAACAGCCGATTAGTTAGGCCACTGCCGTTCGGCGAGCGTGTTCGAGGAGCCACCCGATGGGTTACTCCAGACGACGCGGATCGTTTCCCCATTCGTGGGTGTTGCATTTACTGGAATTGTAAGTTCATCGCCAGTCGATATTGTGTCTGACCAAGTATCAGTATCGGGCGCTGTATCATCCGTGATAGTGCTATTGAGGCCAGAATCGTCGTATAGAAGCTTACCACCCATTGTGACTTCAATAGTGCTTTTGTCGAGGTTGTCTCCCCCTTCGTGTGCGAGTGTCACATTATTCCCATCGAATGAGAACCCAATACTTGCCTGCGGTGCTTGTGTCGACACTTGATCGCCGAGACCGAGCACGAACGCGCCGATCACGGCTGCCAGAATCACGGTTATGGCGACCATGAGGATGACCCCAATCACGGGAGAGACACCACGGTCGTCGTCAGTACCGCTGAATAGTTCTTTGAACATAGTTTGTTATCTCCACGTCCGCAACGTATAACACCAGATAGAACGATGGTGCAAGTGGAGTACCGGTCTCGCATCCACTCCACCGCCGTTTTCTCGTGTCGAGTTGCGTCTTGTGGTACCTTAGATATTCACCGGAGACTACTTATAAGTTTATTCGACAATCTCATATTCGATACCGTCTATAGACCACCTAGACGATGGACCCATGCCCGACTGTCGACGAGCTGGCGGCGACCTACAACCCGCCGAGCTACGCCGATCCGATGGCTGCAGTCGCCGATTACGAGACCTACCAACGGGAGTGGGCGACGACGCAACTAGGCTCGCAAGCCGTCTCGACGCGGATGGAGGTCCCACGCGGTCGGATTCGATCATGGGAGGATGGCTCGAAGCCCGACGTGGTACGCGGCATTGAGACCGCTCGCGAGCATGGATGGCTTGCGGCCGATCCCGACGGCGAGACCTTCATAGCGTTGAACCGACTGGTCGCGGGCGTGTATTCTGGCGGCTCAATTAGTGCCGATCCATACGTCCCGAGTTTTTCCGCGCCCGACGACGGCGTTGAGCGACAGTTGCGCGCGGATCTCGAAACGTTGGGCGTTGGGTGTCGGGTGGCGCTGTCGAACAGCGGCAACGTTGAGGAACTCCGCCCGGCCGCCGATGCGTCGGTACTGGGGCGCGTATTGGTCGCCCTTGGGGCACCGCGCGGGCCGAAAGCCGAAAGCGTCGAGCGGTTGCCGTCGTATCTGTATCGTGGATCCGAGAAGATCCAGCGTGAGTTCGCCGCCGTGTATGTGGCGAATCGGGCCGTCGACCGCGCCGATCGTGGCTTTCACCAGATACAGGAGGAGCGTCCGGCTCGGTATCTTGAAGTGTTGGCGGCGTTGCTTCGTGAGTCGACTGGCGTTGAGGTGTGGGTCGGCGAGCGCATGGTTCGGTTCGACGACGCGGCGTTCGATGCGTTGGGACTCGCGTGAGACATCAAAACGATCTCAGCTACTCGAACTCGTAGCGAACGACTGACTCACAATCACAAGCCGGACACATCTCATTGTCTGGCTCTACACTCAACCCACATCTCCGACACTCAGAGTAGGTCTGATCCCGACGATCGCCAAACAAAGTGCTGAGTTGTGGCAACCTCATATCACTCAGTAAGACCTCAACTCATCATAAAGGTACATGACTGATCACGCTACTGTCATCCGGTACGTAGTCGAAGCACTATGTGATTCACACAAAATACACCTCAAAACCGGTGAGACCTACACAAGCCCAGAGTGTAGGTCACGACTCTATCGTGGGTTGGGTCCCCCTGACGCTCCGGTCCTACAAGACGGAACGCATCTGGGAGTATCCATTCCAGAAACAATAATGTTTGGTGATATTACACAAGAATACAACAGGATATAGTCGACACTAGCATTTTGCCTCCCGAAGCTAACGTATTCATATGCCATTCTCAGTCACCTGGCACACTATTCTCGACGAGCTAGACGAGGTTCCACCCAATGCGACCTTCCGTACCCCGCTGTCTGAAAAGTCATTCCGCCTCGAAGATTCTCAAGAACAGCGTCTCCTCATCTCCTACCGTGAGCAAGACACTACCATTCCACTCAAACGTGAGCAATTCGAGACCCTCTACCAACGGATATCTGATTCCCCACAGGCCTTCGATCTTGATCGTCTCCCAGCTGACGCCGAACCCTACGCTACCATCCTCTCTGTACATCCACGCTTCGAGATTGACCAACGCGAGGGCGTGCTGAAAAACACCGATACTCCGACTCCCTCCTCGCTTGTCGACGCTCCACTCACTGTCGAAAGCCAAGATCATGAACCCGCCCGTAAGGAACCCGACCTCCCACTCTACTCGGATTCGTTGCTCTTGACTCGGATTCGTTGCTCTTGATCGATGCCCTCGAACGCTATGCTCCGACCGACCTCGAAACGATGGAAACCTCTGAGCTGGTCAATCTCTATACGCTCTGCTCGGATGTTCAGCGCAATGCCGATGATCTCCGCCAGAACGTTCGCTCGCTTCTCCTCGACCGCCTCCACCATGATCAACCTGTCTATGGTCAGTATGGCTCTGTTCAGCGCACCAGTCGACGCAATCGAACCCTCAAAGACGACCAAACTGTCCTCGAACTTCTCGAAGACCAAGGTATCGACCGCGAACGTGTCACCAGCGTCGACACCTCCAAAGTCGACGAGGCACTCGAAGTCACCGACCTCTCGGAGTCGGACCTCTACAAGATCGACGAAAGCCAGTACGTCCGCAAGGCCGATGTCGATCAAGAGCGTTAAGAATCCCGCCTCCAGGGCCTCAAAGATCAACTGGCTGCTGCTGAGAGCCCGGAGACCGACGAACTCCAACGAGAAATCGAAGATCTCGAAGCTCGTATCGACGAACTCACCAGTTTTAGCTCTGCCAGCGAAGTCGACTGAAAACCCTCTCAGCAAGGAGTGGTGAACATGAGAAAGCAGACCACAAGCCGGTGATGGGAACGGCTTGGGTCCAGCAGGGCCGAGCCTAAGCCGGGTACAAGGGTAAGGCGTGATGAGAATTTGCACTACCCTATGTAACTACTGCGATGGGGCGACAATGGCTCTTTGGAGCCAGCGTCGACCCTCACTATAGCCGTAATTCAGACCGACATCCCCTTGACACTAATTACCATATCTACGAGAGTACTGCCATATAAATCTTGCATAGAATCTCACAAAGACAGAGACTATACACAAATAAGAGATTGAATACCAATTTATTTAGTGAAAAGCAGTACTCTCAAGAGAAAAATAGCACAAGTAGCAAAAACAAGTTGTTAAATCGAGGTGCAGATACGGGTGAAATCTCTACGGAGTCGAAAAGCCCGGAAGCGGTGAAAGGGTGGTGGGACGGCGGGATACCCCAGAGGCGGTCGATCCATCAGCGCTAGAGGATCAACCACAAAAACCATAGATTGGAGGCAATTACAACAAAATAGACGTATGAGGGCTGGTACTCGCGATTTTTATTCGGCGCTCTCAGCCTCTTTTGTGTCTGATTCTCGAATGTAGAGTGTACCAATGATTGTCGCCACGCTAACAAGGATTAAGAGTTTGTTTCGTCCCATACTCTAATGTTCGTCTGGATCCACTAATTTCTATTGTTGAATCAACACAGATCCCAGTCATCGAAACTCTGTTAGGAGTCCTCAAGCGTCCCGATAACCGGTGGTGTTGATTCAATTTTGACATAGCTCTCACAGCTCGGACGATTATCTGGAAGGACACACCCACCACTGTTTCAGCAATTTAACAACGGCGTCGACGGGGAAGATCTCGGACAGAAACACAAGACACCCACCACTGTTTCAGCAATTTATTTGCCTAGAAAGACAATAACATCCAAAAATTAAAGAAAGTATGAAAATCATTTAAAATAAGATAACTGATCAATACTCGTTTTGGGAGCAGATCATAGTTCCTTCGGAAGATCAATTACACCTGTCTAGAGTCAAGTGACGAGGACTCAACCGGTTCTCTCTGTGAATGGCCTCGGGGTCAAGCCGCGAAACTTTCCATAATTTAGTCGGACACTCCCACACTTAGCTTGGTAGTCTCGAACGATCGAATGAGTGACGACCGAAGCGTCTACAGCTCCTGATACTTACTGTCGTACATTTATCTGTTCGCGCTTTCGTGACAAGAAGTTCGAGACCCCCACCACCGTTTCAGCAATTCACCTAGATTAGAGGGAAGGTTAGAAAGTAGGTTAAATTCTAGAGGTTATGCTGAAAGTAGTTTAGCTTATAAACGGATCAAAATATGATAACTAGTTTAGTGTAAAATCACATTAGAAGGCTTCTACTATTACACTTACTACTACTAGACGAAAACGTTATATTATAATAATAGTAGCTGTTGTTACTCTAGCCAAAACGGGTTTTATACAACCTAAACTACGTGTATTCATTCTGTATAGTGTACCTAACCCATATCTACCTTCTTCCTCTTTTTCACACGAGAATTGCTGAAACAGTGGTGTGGGTGTGGTCAGTCTATTTCCCATCGAACTACCTATTAAAGACATTTAGGACATTCCTGCAACGGGGGTTTTATTATGTCTTGCTTAGAGGTTCTGTGTATGACCGAGTTCTCGGATATGTCACCTATCTTTCAACAGGAAGAAGTTCTTCGTGAAGAATATCGCCCTAACGATCTCCCAGAACGAACCGACGAAATGGAGGATCTCCATATGTCGTTGGCTCCTGCCGCCCGAGGAGTCGGTGCTAATAACGTGTTTCTCCACGGGAAAGCTGGCCAAGGGAAAACTGCTGCTGCGAAAGCAAAGCTCTCTGAACTTCAGGCACACGCTGAGGAGGAATCTGACCACTTAGATCTTACGACAGCATATGTCTCCTGTGAATCTCACGACCTCTCGACATCATATAAAACCGCTTCGCGCATCTACCAAGAACTCACCGGCAACAGTCGTCCAACAGGCTACGCGACAGATGTAGTGATGGACATGATGTTCGAGGCAATGAACGATATTGGTGGCACGATTATCATCGTCCTCGACGAAATCGATACCCTCGGTGATGACGACAGGATTCTCTATAGTCTTCCCCGAGCCCGAGCCCAGGACTACGTTGAAGATCACGTCTACCCCAGTATCATCGGTATCAGTAATGACCTCCAGTGGCGAGATAATCTCAGTCCGAAAGTGAAGAGTTCACTGTACGATGATTCTGTGCTTTTTTCACCATATGATGCGACACAACTCCAACAGATTCTCCGCCGGCGCGCAGCGAAGGCGTTTCGCGATACCGAACTTATCCCACTCAACGAACCCGACACCGATGGAGATTTGAATGGAACTGTCGTCAAAATTGATCAATCCGAACGAGAGTATTTGTTCCGAAGTAGTGTGTTAACCGACGACGTAATTCCTCTCATCGCTGCGCTCTCGGCACAGGATACTGGAGATGCTCGACAGGCCATCAAATACCTTCGTAAGGCTGGTGAATTGGCAGATAAACACGGTGATGATCGAGTTAGTGCGGATCACGCTCGCGAAGCTCAAGCACTTGTAGAACGGGAAGCCGTCGTCGAGGCAATGCGAGAAATGACGACACAAGCCCATCTCGCCCTTGCCGCCCTCACTGCTTTAGAACTCTCTGGGGATGCTCCTGTCCGAGCAAAACCGATCTACGGTGTGTACAAGAGTGTTGCCTCACGAATTGATGCTGACAAACTCGGTCAGCGCCGATTTAAAGACCATCTCCGTGAACTCGATATGCAGGGAATCGCCGATGGAGAAAAGGTGACGGCAGGTTCGATCGGTGGGCCAGCATGGGAGTACCAGCTGCAAGTTGATACCGAGATCGCAGTCGAAGTTATCAAGGATACGACTCGATTCGCAGATATCGATTTTGAGCGCATCAGTGCTGATCGACCGAACGCCTAGTCTTGTTGGTGAGCGGGTCTCGAACCAATATTAGGCTCCTCAACACCCCCCACCATTTCAGCAATTTCAAGTGAACTACCCCTGCCTACTTCGCTCACCTAACGGTTCGCTTCGTTGAGGCAGGGGCTTCCAAGTCGGCTCGCAAGCATACCGTGGCAGAGGCTTGGTCAGCACCGCTCGGTCCGAGCACAGGTTCACAGACTGCGCCGAGACTGGATAGTGGGCACGCGATGTCCTTACCCAATCCTTTCTTTGCGATGTTCGTCGCACCGTTCTTGTCCGCGTTGTCGTCCAACCCGCACTCATGGCACAGGTGTTGGCCCTGTCCCTTGCGGGTCGTCGCTTCCTGCTCGCCACACCGCCAACACGTCTGACTCGTCATATACTCGTTCACGGACTTCACTGCGATACCCGCGAACATCGCCTTATACTCGATGTAGGTCTTGAGCGTATGATGTGGCATCGAGTGGAGCCGACGATTCATCTCCGCGCCGAGGTCTTGATTCTGGATACCTTCGAGATCCCCGACCACGATAAGCGCGTCACACTCTTTTGCTTCCTCCACGATGGCGCGTGAAATCTTGTGGAGGCGGTCGTTCACCTGACGGTACTCCTTCACCTTGACCGACTGGAGCGTGCCGTAGGCTCCTTTCTCTTGCAGGCGAGTGCGAAGGTCATGATGATGACGGCGGATGCGGCGAATTTCTCTGCCGTAGAACTCGGTGTTGCGGGATGGCAACGCCACCGACGTTGCTACCCACCGAACACCGAAATCCACGCCGATAACACCGCCGTACTCCTCGCTGACTTCCACCTCTTGCTGAACCGTCAGGTGGGCGTAGTAGTCCCCATTTACCCGAACAATTTTTGAGTCCTTCACGTCGGCTTCGTCTGGAATCTCGTCGTGCGGTTGAATCGGGACGTTCACGCCACCCCAGACCTGCGATACGGGGAGTTTCAGCCACCAGTCCGTCAGGTCGGTATCGTGCTGTTCCACGTCAACACCAACGTCGAACACGTCGTTACGGATGAACCACGGGTAGTCGTGGTCGTCGCGCAGGTTGTCGGTGTCCACGTAGGCATCGGCGCATTGTTTCGTGGCCGAGTAGAGATCTGCTTCCTCGTCACCACGAATGTATCGCTGGAACGCCTCATACTCGTGGTTGATGGCGTCAAGTTTCGACTGCGTTAGGTCGTTGGTGAAGATTTTTGCCACGACCGTTTTCTCGGCAGTCTGTTTCATTCGTCGTCACGCTCCCGCTGGTTCTCGACGTATTCTTTCAGCATGTCCAGCGATACCTGTCCCGTCGAGATGAGACAGTACGAATCTGCCCAGAACGAGTCACCCCACAGTTTGTCCCCGATTTGCTCGCCGTACTCATTGCGGATGCGACGAGCCGATGCGCCTTTGAGGACGTTGATGAATTTGGTGAGGTCGGTTGTGGGCGTGGCTTTGAACAGGAGGTGAACGTGGTCTCGGTCGGCTTCGAGGTTTTTGATTTCGACGCCGTAGTTGTCAGCGAACCCGCTCACGACCTCGCGGAAGAACCCTTGAAGTTCTTCGGTGAACATGAAGTTCTTCGGTGAACACCTCGCGTCGATATTTCACGACGAGGACGAGGTGGTAGTGCAGGGAGTACGTTGAGTGCGCTCCCGTATCGAGGTCGTATTCCATTGTGGGTTCACTTCCACTATCGGGTGACAATCATGTAATTCTTTGGTTAGGGTGTGCGATTTCGTGGGGTGCCTAATTTCGTGTCGGCTGTATCCCCGCCCTACTGCGCTACTCGGTCGCTACGCTCCCTGCGTTGCTCCTTGAGGACGGGGACTTAGCCTTGCAAGAGTTAAATCGGAGGGCCACACCACCGTTTCATAAATTTTTTTCTGACAATCAGTGCTAGCGTCACTTGGTACCTGTATGGGACGTCGAATGTTGGCCGGCTGGTGATCTCTTGAGGGTATCGAACCACTTTTTGAACATTTCCACGTCTACAGATAAGCAAGGCGAGTGCCTCGGGGCTTGACCGCGAGGTGGTTCACATAAGAGCGCCTTGTGTTAACCAACAAAACGAGTATAAGATAGATTTGTTGGTTAACCTGTTGCGCTCTTATGTAGAAACGTGGAAAGTCCATATAGCTACGGTCTACGGTGTCAAATGAGGGAGTATGTCCTCCTCAGATCCAGCCTTCGGCCGGATGCTTCGCCAGCTTGTCGATCTGGGCGTGATCACAATCAACACGGAGCCGCTCGATGCGGCCATCGAGCGGCGACTCAAGCAGTTCTGGGAGAGTACAACCTGCCCTCGGTGCGGCAACCCAAGCCTCTACACTTGGGAATCATCTGACCGAGTCTGCTGTCGCAATTGTCCGTTTAAGCCCGTCTATACCTACGGTACACCGTTTCACGAGAAACACCTCTCCTGCGGAGAGGTGCTTCTCGCGTTCATGCTCTATGCGGATACCTTGCTGAATATCTCGGATATCGAGGTCATACTAGATCGTGCGTACAAGACGGTCTTCTATGCGATTCGAGAGGTTGAAGCCGCGGTTCACCGGGGCTTCCCCCTCGTCTGGAGTCAGTTCCAGCACGCGATCTCTGGACCAACGCAGATCGACGAGTCTGGAAAGGTCTGTTCCGGATTCAAAGGCCAAGACCCGCCGCGAGACAGCCGTCATCGCGGCGGGTCGTCCCGGACTGGACGATCACGCTGGAAAGGTCGTCACGGCGATCAACTGACGCTCGTCGCGGCCTGCCGCGACGCGCTCCGAGTGATTCAGGGGAAACTTGGTATCGACTATGACACCGATTTAGAGCCTGTAATAGAGGAAACTGCCGACCTCTCCCAGCCGCTGGGAGAGGTCTGGACAGACGGTCTCCAAGCATATCGTCGGATGGAACACGACCACAAGATCGTGATTCACGACGAGACGTACGTCTCGTCAGAAGGAATCCACATCAACCAAGTGGAGTGCTTATTTTCGCTTGTCAAGCCGTGGCTCCGGAAGTTTCGCGGCCTCTCCAAGCACGGCTTGGAGCAGGCCGCTCACACCTTCGGCATCGTCCGCTCAGTGAATCTCGTCGGCGCATCGTTCGAATTCCTCGTCGACTGCCTTGCTATTGGGGGATTCCACAGCTCTACATAAGAGCGACCTGTTGCGCTCTAATTGAGCCAACAATTTCTACCACTCCTGGTAGACGGCCACTGCCTGCCGGCGGCCACTGCCTGCCGGACTAGTGCCTCGTGGGGATCACACGCCTTGCGATGGTCTGCGGCCTGTTCGAATACTTGCTCAATACTGGTGTCTTGTACGATTACGAGAGCAGTGGCCGCAACCGAGGGGCTCCGGGAGGCACCACGAGAACAATGGACTAGCACTGTCTCGCCGGATTCAAGCGCCGAGACCAGTGTGTCGACGGCCGTCTCAAACTGTGATCGATCGTTTTGTGGACCGTCGGTAAGCGGGACCTGCCTCACTGACACTGTCTCTGGAAACCCGGTGTCAGGAGGGCTGTGGGTCAGGGAAACGACGGTCTCGATGCCGTGATTCTCTAGGAATGCCCCTCTATCAGCGTCTTCGATGGTGCCGACAAACACGACTCAGCAACCCGGTCCATGTATCACATCCTCCGTAGCAGTGTCAATCGGCACTTGGATGGGTCGTCGAATGTCGTCTGGCCGGTGACGATTTCCGGAGTCTCGAACTGGGCTTCGAGCGTTTCTGCGTCCGCTAGCGTGAATTCGGAGCCAGCCTCGACATACCCCAGTACCACCTCTTCGGGACCACCACAGTCGTCGACGAGTGCAGCAAGTTCTTCACGAGTGCGGACTGCCCGGGACAACGTTATGACGCCGGCTTCTCGCAGGTTCGAGTTGATATGAGCGTAGTCTGCGTGTAGCATCATCGGCTGGGAAAACAGTGTGAATACGTCCGTTGCGTGTTCTCTAATCTTCCCCTCTTGTTCGAGTGGAACAACGGTCCCGAAGGCACCTTCGAGACGGGCCAGATCGGTCGCCGTTGGGTCACCGTTGACGACGGCTATCGTGACGGCATCGCTAGCACACGCATCACCAACACGAACTACAGTGTCGACGGCATCGTCTACCGCCGCGCTCCCCGTTGTGACGACGACGTCGAACTCCGAAAACTGGTCGTCGGTGACCGACCCCGTGCAGTCGACGACGGCGTCGGCTGGGTCCGGAACTTCGTCCGGAACCATCGTGGCACTTGCGTCACGACGTTCGATGCCGTCACCGATGCGCTCGGCACCGGTGGCGCCGATTCCGACGAAACACGAGCGTGTTCGGAACTGGTCGTCCATCTGTTTGGAGGTGCGAGGTGCTCTATCTTAGTTCTCAATCTCACTCTTCTGCTGTCTTGCTGTTCCTCTCACCACTGATCGCCGCGTCGGGCGGTCGACTGAGGAACTCACCAGATGAGTCGATAGCCAATTTATACTCTATGATAGCACCGAAAACAGCCTACGAGAGCGAGCGGAGATGCGTGAATAACAACTAGTACTAGTTATACAACACCCGTAACCATATATTTTTGTTGGTAATGGCTTGGTGTGTTTATATTGGTTGTATCTTTGACTCCTAGCTTACTGTGTCGACCTTGGTGTACAGTTGTGCTGGGCGATCCGTTCGGGAAGTCCAGTCCGACCACACACAGGACACTCAACGAGTGGGGTTGGTGTGCAATCACTACGCGAGTTGGAGATGTCGATCTCGATCTCGTCGAGTGGGTCGCGGCTTACGATCTGCCACGAACCGTCTACCCACTCATAGATGAGGTGCCAGTATCCTGATCCGTCGGATCGAGAGCAATACTGGTGCTTCCGTGTTGGTTGGTTTCGACGCGTCGTAATTATCTCTAGTATCGTATTCTTCATGGTCTTATTTATATTACAACTGCAATATTAACAAATAAAAATAATATACTCAGGCGTTCGAAGCCATACAAAGTCGCAACCACCATACATGAGATAATCTTATTCAGCAGACCCGAAGCCACTCGGCAAAGCCGAAGAGATACTCCAGGATGCAGTCTCACGAGGCGAGATCTACTCTCCGGCGTTTGAGTCAGACGGCCAGTATGTGATCAACGACCCCGCCACAGACGAGGGCCCAGAGATCACCCGGAAACTCGGCGGTGAAACCACCGACGACAACGACGATGACGATGATGGAGGCGACAACGGAGACGGTGAGCAATCAATCGACACCGAGACTGCAGACGACAGCCCAGCAACCACGGGTGAGGAAGGTGGGGAAAGTGCTGAGAGTGAAAATGGAAGTGATGGGGCCGACACCTCGAACACGTCAGACGAAGCCCCCGCACAGACTGCCGCTGACACAGACGCCGCAGAATCGGCTGGTGAGCAATCGGACGCCGAAGCCGATACATCCTACCACCGACACAGACGAACCGCAGACAGCGGCCAACACAGACGGGACTGCCGAGACCACAGCAACTAGCGACGATCAAGACGCCGACGCCGACGAAGACGACACCGCAACACCCACCGACGAGTCGACGGAGACTGAATCAGAGACGGGGGAAGAGACCGAGACAGACACGACTCCCACCAAGACCAAACAGGACTATCTTGATGAAGACTACTCGGAACTCGAAGCCGAACTCGCCGTCGACCCACCCGAAGAACACCGGATCAAGGCGGCAATGGCAGCGGCTATCGAGTTCTTCCACCAACAGCTTGACGCCGAGATCCCTGAAAACAGAGAGTGGAACCGCGACAACCCCAACGCCGCCTACCGCAAACCCGAAACGCCACGAGAATACTTCCGCGATCCGGAATACGACGCCG
>Ga0306884_100162_pt1 | contig 22759 bp, 20 predicted proteins | sample AntDeeMetageno85_FD_190428 | JGI IMG/M metagenome (GOLD analysis project Ga0306884, IMG submission 190428) | Saline lake microbial communities from Deep lake, Antarctica - Metagenome #85 (v2) (version 2) | ecosystem: Environmental > Aquatic > Non-marine Saline and Alkaline > Saline | place...
CTTAGTTTCGGTAAGTCCCTCATCTGCAAGCTACACAAACGGCGGTCACTTACATTCACATTCCCAATCATATTCGTATTTTTCATTGAATATTCAAATTTAGGCGAATCCTTTGGCTTATGGAAAGATTCAGCCATCATTATTACACTTCTTATTATTACTTTCTTTTATAGAGTGGAAAAAGTCAAACGCACTTTTAGAGGTGAAAAAGAAAAGATCGACCGAGTAAAGGATACCAACGAAACAGATTGAACTCAGCAGGCAAGCTAACGACAGTTGTTCACTATCGACAGCAGGGAAGTCACAATAGACCCTTGACAAGGCTTGAAGTCTTTATATCAGAGAGATCTCATAATATTAAGAACCTGCCCCCACCCTTGAGCGGCGAAAATCCGGGGGGAATTGGTAAGTTCGTCCACTTGGGATTCATTCCACGGCTGAACGAATAAAATTGCATATTTCCCAGTCTTTGCGAAGTCTCGTATATGGCCTGGGAAATCATCAATCAGTACTTCTGCGTCCGAAATCGTCTTCATCTGGCCTCTTGTGGACAGAATTTCTTCACAGCTATGGGGTATACTGTTGGCTTCAAGCCAATCAAGGGTCATTTGTAGATTCTCTTCCGGACGGGCAGTCACGATGACTAATTCATGACCTCGGTCCGCAAGAGTAGTCGTTCCCTTGATAGCACCATCGATGGGCGGCATATTAAGAATAAACGCAGGATCTGACTCAGCGGCTTCTATTTCTGGTTTGAGGCTCGTGTTCAATTCGGGTAGCTGCTCGTCCCAGTGAGTCATAGACGACTTCGTTCTGGTGAAGTCCTCGTGTTCTGTACGTAGTCGCGAAAGCACTGCCGAGACATGATCTGCCAAGACGCCATCCACGTCGACTGCAATCCTCATTTTCATTAGTCACCGTTATCTTTTGATATCCGCATGGCTGCACGTCGACTGGACTAACGTTATGGCACATCTCATAAGTCGATTCCGTTCTTTGGATGTTCCATTCTTAACCAATATATATCCACTCGGAATGAATATTGTTGGTGAAGCTGTTCTATGCGGTTATTGGATTCGACCGGCAGTACCAAATAAATGAGTTTCACAACCTAAATTCGATCAGTAAAACGACCTAATTTTGCAGTCGTGGTCGACGATCCGGTCAGGCAAGCCCATATGCCCACACACAGGACACTCCAACAACTCAGGGCCAGAGAGTTCGTCGACCAACGCGATCGTTTATCGGCATGTGCTTGGGAAATTTGATCAACAACTTGTTTTGAAGCGAAATTTATGATTGGTGTCTACATCCACAGATATGAGAATTTATATCTCGCGGATAGAAATCAGTGATAATGAATGACTCCCCGTTCGTCGGTCGTGAGAGCGAACTGGAGACTCTAACTAATACCGTCACGGGCGAGGACCCTGAATCTCTCATCCCCGTTGTCGGGACGACAGGGATCGGTAAGTCGACACTCCTCACTGAATTTGTCGACCGGTGTCGCGATCGAGACCATCGGGTCCTACACTATAATCTAAAGGAACCGACGTCAGTAGAGCAGTTCCTTTCCCGGCTACTCGACCACTGGCAAGATGTTCACCCGAGTGTCGTCTCAGGTAGCCGCCAGTCGATGCTGCGAAAACTTGTCGGTAGCGTAGGCAATTCACTCACACAAACCTCTGAACCGGGGACCAGTGTAATTGGTGGAATACTAAATGCGTTTGTACGGGGCGACAACAACGCCGAGGTCACGGATGTCACATCGGAACTTCTGGAACTCGCTACAAAAACTCGTGAGAAGTCATCTACAGATCGGTTCGTTCTTGTAATCGACCAGTTCGACGAAGCCAGAATAGATCAAGGGGTGTACGACGAAATTGCAACACTGCTTCGGGAGATTGCAATCGACGCACCACAGGGTATAGTGTGCTGTATCGGAACTCGTGAACGATTTTATCAAATTAGCAATTCAGACGTCTCGGAACTGGAGCTTCAACCGTTTGATGTGGAGGACGTCCGGACGTATTTGGACGCATTAGAACTTGACTCGACTTACGCAGACCGCGTCCACGATGCCGCTTCGGGATCTCCGTATTTTGTAGAGCGTATTGGGCAGATTGCGGCCGACGTGGGGAGTGTCTCTACAGTCCTCGATGATCTCTCGGAGGTAGAGACAGAACGACTGCGGATGCTTGAAGAACGATTCCTCGATACACTTGATGAGTTTTCACGGCGGCTATTGCGTGAGACGTGTTTCCTCCCGGAACTCCAATCACAGACTGTCGCGACCGCGCTTGATGCAGATCTCACGACGGTTGAGGATACGCTCCACAGCTTAGAACGCCGATCGATTCTGACCCAACTCGGGTACAGTAAGGGGAATCCAGTCTATCGACTCCATGATCTCCATCGTGACTTCCTCCGTGAACGGCTCTCGGACGACGACAGAGCAAGCCAGCACGCCCAGGCAGCCGGTTACTATGCGATCAAGTTAGCACAGACGAGAGATGGTAGTCTACAAGAGCTGATCACAGAGGAAGGCATTCAGCGACGACGAGAGCATATGACTGCCGGCATCATGTTTGAATATCATCTTCAGAAGTTCCCCTCACAAATGGATGCCGAAGAACGTGTTGAACGGATATTCAACTCAGTTCCGGACCAAGAGCCAACGCCGAAAGAAGCGGCTTTGGCTTATTTTAAAGATTATCGCGAATATTCAGTGGCTGCCGAAACCCTCGGAGTTACACCATCTGTCGACGCTGAGAGTATCCTGACGGCCCTAGATAACGACCCATATCCGACTCGGGGATCGGAAGAGAGACTAAAAGCAGTGATTCGTGGGCTACAAGCGAGAGATACTCTCAACGATGATCAGACGGAGGTCGTCGTCTTAGTTGCCACTGCTGCTGCTTACGTCGGACAGGTCGACATCACCGGCAGTGACACCGACCGTGAGGAGATTGTAGAAATGCTCAACGACCGACGTGAGCGTTTAAACACCGAAAAATTCCCGGATGCACCTGATCTATGTCGGCTCGGGCGTGTGGCATTCGATTCTCTTATAGAGACCATTGCTTCGGAGACCGAAGCCAGTGATGTCTGGGCAACCGTTGAGGATGAGTACGGTGTGTCACGTAATGATTATCGTGTTTTATCGGAGGCGTTGGTTGAGGTTGGGTCTTGTTTCCTCGATCACTCGGCTATTGATGAAATGATGGAAGAACGTGACGGTGGCGGAGTTGTTGCCGCTGGTCCACAACTCGAGGGTAACGTCTCCGTCGAAGAAGATGGGATAGAGCGGAGTCTCCTCAAGAATCTCAGCTCACCACTATTTATAGTGTATCATGCCCTCCAGCCGCCAACCAAGAATCAACTTCAAGAACTATCGGATACCTGGTCCGAACTCGAAGGTCGATTTGAGGATGATGGTATACCTCCCCTTGCCGCATTTTGTCGAGACGTCCAGTCAATGTTGATAGAGCCGGTTTCGGGAGGTGCAACAAAGACCCAGGTTAGTTTCCAATTGATGAATACGTTCGATATCGGTGAGCTGGAGGTCCTCGATTATGAACCTGTATCGACGCTGTCGACAGTAATGAAAGCGCTCAATGGCGTCATAGCGTACGATCCGGAACAAGAAGAGGCGTGATTGGGTTGGTCCGTTGGCAGGCTAACTGAGTCAACCAACACGGGAACGTCTTTTGCGCTACTTGTTGGTTAAGATCTATGGGTAGCCGACCTGGCTGTCTGTCGAAAATTGCAATCCGTAGGACCATCGGATCTACCGATGTTAGCGCGTCGACCCAGTACGGCAGTCGTGGTCGACAATCCGCTCAGGCAAGCCTATGCGCCCACACACGGGACACTCCAGCAACTCTGGGCCCGAGAGTTCGTCGACCAACTCAATTGCGGTCTCGATCTGCAAACGGACCTGATCGTCAACGGCGTAATCGGAGGCACTCGCTAAACAGTCACGTAGTTCCTCCATAGTAGTACTCATCGTCGACCCTCCCGGTTACCTGATTCACTGGTCGACCCAGTGAGGGGGCTACAATGATTGCGAACGATACACTCTTGACTCACAGTTGTCGTAGTCGACATTGGCTTTCTGATCCCAGGAAGCCAGCCTCGGTGTCTCAGCACCGGGGCGTTTCAACGCCCAAGAGCGACTGGTTCTTCCTTACCATTTATATGCAGTAAGGTGTCTTAACCGCTTTGGTTCGGGCCAAAAAGAAGTGGAAAAAGGCAGACAGAAGCGTGATTGGGTAGCCAAGCCATCGAATTCGATTAGGCTTATCCAACAAAATAGAATCACCGTGTAGATTGTTGGTTAACTACTGCTCGAAGTTACTCTTTAGCTCGTCTGCATCGATCTCACCAGAAAGGTATTGGAGTCCCTTCTCAGTGATAAAATACTGCTTGCCAGATGACTCAGTCATATCAAGAAGACCGTGTTCATAGAGCGTATTCATTCGGCGCGAGATTGTCTTAGCAGTCTTAGTACTCATATTCCGAACCGATACAATATTTTCATAGATCGATTGCGGATTGATTACTACGGGCTCACCAGCAGGATGATCAAGTTCTGCAAGGAACTCCAGTATAGTATCGTCGAGTTCGTTCATCCATGGGACCCGTGGTCGCATAGATGTTCACACATGGGGCTACTGTTTAGTGAATACGGTCCATTCAACAGTTGAGCTATTTCTACCACAGAAAAGGCATTACTCATTTCTATGTCTGATATCTCCCACAGTATTAAGTAATGTCCCATTCTACAGACTCTCAAGCAGACTCAACACTCTCTTGGGCAGATATTCCGGGAAAACAACCTGGATCACGTGTCACACCACGCGTCCAGGATGGCAACGGTCTGTTGCGGGCAAAACCGTCATGAAATACGTCACCTGCGGTCAACATAAAGTGTGCGGTCAGTACCACAGAGGGCGTGTGTTGTGTCGGTATTTGCTGCCAGATCAATCACCGAGATCTCTAAGATACTTATGTCAACAACTGCCAATACTACCACAACCACCGTCAACCTCTCTGTGAGAGTCGACACTGATCGCAAAGCCAAACTCGAAGCCTTAGCCCACGATTACGGCAACTGCAGCCAATCCGCCATAATCCGACAGTACATCGAAGAACAATACCACCACGTATTCGGCGAGCTCGATCCCGAGGCCCTCGCCAGTGGCCATATAACGGACAAACAAAAACACCAGATCATCAATGGCGAATCCCCCGAAGACATAGTCGACAGGTCATTCTTACTCACGCCTGAAGACGAAGACACCAAAGACAACCCAGTCGACACCGATGGCGGGGCCACACCCACACCCAATAACTACTCGATGACGCTGGGACCGGCCGAACTCCAACAAAGCGGCCCTGAACTCACCTGGTCTCAACTCCGAAAAAGTGTGAAAGACGACACCCATTGGAACGAAGACCTCGTCATCCATCCCGACAGAGTACCCACAGACGAACTCAAATCCTCCCACAAGTACACCCCACGCATTATCGCTGGGATCCTCCGGCACAAAGCAACCGACTACGATCTCGTACCCGACTCAACGATCACCGACACAATCGACGAGTACCTCTGCTCGCTTCACGATCGCCTCAACGAACACGCTGGTCGACAGTACATCCACGATACCTACCGCCCACTGATCGAAGCCCACCTCTATGCAAGTCCAAGCCCCGACTCAAAGGCGTACTTCACAACCGAGAGTGCACAGATCGATGCGGCCGAAGCAATCTTGCAGCGTCGACTGGAGGTCCCCGAGTACGTCGACACACCCGAAGATGTCCTGAATGTTGAGCGGTGGCATCGCTGTCTCAACATCGGTGGCAAAACAGACGAAAGCATTGACCGATGGCTCGACGACGTTGCCGGACTGATGGAGTCGGTCGCAGCACTCAAATCGGTCGTTACGACGGTCACCGAAACCCACCGCATCCCAGCGACGTATCCCGACACCTACACCGATCTCGGCCAGTACATCATTTCACTCAAGAACGCCTACTGTAGAGAGTATCTCACAACAGCAGGAGCAAAGTATCCCACAGCAGTCCGCAGTCGGATGTCGGAGGCGTGTGTGGACTTACTGGCCCCAGAAGGCATATAGACCGTCTCAATCGTCAGGTCGACGAGCGAGGCTGAGAGAGCTATCTCTTGGGTAGGGAGAAACGAAACAGCGCTTTGAGTGCCAACAGTCGGTCGACAGTCGACAATTACCCACTATGTGTATCTTCTCGGACCGTCAGTTGAACCACGAGAAATGCGGTGTGGAGGCTGGATTGGGAGCGGCGGGCTGTGAATTATGCGGTTGGGTGCTGAGCTGTGAACAACGCTGTACGGTCGGCTGCGGCGTCTGTGAATTATGCTGTGCGGTCGACCGTGGGCTGTACACTGCGGTGTGCGGTCAGCGGTAGGCTTGTGAACTAAGCAGTACGGCCTGCGGTCAGCTGGAGATCTCCCAATACTCCCCGAGACGACTTCCATAGAGCACCTACCGCAAAGACACGATCTACTGTCCCCACTGAATTAATAATCCAGATATTACGAGTGACGCGTGAAACGGGTGAAATCTTTTTGTGATCAATTCCGCCTCGAAGGTGGCCAACACAGTCAACATTGCCACAAGACATGCTGAGACATAGCTAAACCACGAATCACCACCCTCCACGAAAACAACACGCCCACGAACCATCGACCGTCGCTACGGCCTCACTCCGTTCGTTGTTTGCTCCAACATCTACTACGGTCTTCTAGACCAGAATGGCTTATAAGTGCTTCGCTAACACACCACATAGTATAGAGATCGTATCCAGCGTGTGTTAGGAACATTTGATAATCCAACCGGGAGTGATTGATAACACAGAGTAACACACCGAAGCGTGGTTTTCTGTACAGACAGCCGTCGACGTGGCGTTGTATGGCTCCGTCGTCATTGCCGGTAGTTCGATATCGATTTTACCAAACAGAGACTCGGAGTCGGATTTACGATAAAAAGATTTGAGCTGATTGTGACGCATCGAAGTCTCGAAGAAGTAATTTCACCATACCGGATTCCCCTCGTAGGGGAAGCCACGCCGTTTACGGCAGGGAGGATGTCACTCTGTTTTTGTGAGTTTAATATTCAGATCTGCTTGGATACCGGTTCGATTGCACAGATCCCAGATTGTTGCTGCGTTACTCGAAATGACTGGGATCTCGAACTCTTTTTCTAGTGCCGCCAGCGCTGGAAGTGTTCGATAGTTCGTACACGAGATGAACAGTGCATCCGTCTCTGGGACGTTAGAAAGAATTGACCGACCCTGCTGTTCGGCGTCATTAGCGTCCAATTCTCCGATCGCAGTGTTCTCAACGAGCCCGCGGCCATCAATCGAGACTACTTCGAATCCATTCTGGGTCAGATAGTCGCGCTCCAGTCGGTCCAAATCTTTCGTATACGGCGTTGCGACACTAACTCGATCTACGTCAAGTGCGTTGAGTGCCCTAACAACCGAGCACGCCGTCGCGACCGCCGGGGCGTCGGCGGCATCGGACAGACGAGACTCGAGCTTTGCGTCAAATCCAGACCCGTGGATCAGGCTCCCAGTAGTGCAGGCGTAGGCGATACCGTCGACCGATGCGTGTGAGAGCAGCGAAGCGGCACGTTCGGCGTCGTCAGCCATCGCATCGAGCTCGTCAGCGGTCACGTCCTCAAGCGGCATCCGAGCAGCATGGAACGTGCATTCGTCAGGGAGTGACGCCCAAAACTCTGGTTCAGCGGTCGTATTGGAGGAGGGAACGACAGCACCGAGGCGGGTCATTGATCGTCCACCTTTCCGTCGTCTCGGTCCTGTTTTCTTGCCGCTGCATCGCGTTCTTCGGGATCTCCGTGCCCGCCCCCTCCCGGCGTGCGGATCGAGACAGTCGTCCCAGCCGTAACGTCGATGGAAGCCTTCGCGGGGACATCCTCGCCGTCGATGAGATTCCGTCCGGGTGTGCCGTCTTCACCGCCGTTGATTCCCGAGGGAGACGTTCGCCGACGTTCGGTCAGCAGAGAAACGGTAGCGTCCGTTTCGACGGTGACCGTTCGTTCGAGGCCCAATCCACCCCGATATCGACCGTCGCCGCCGCTCGACGGGCGCAGCGCGTACTGCTCGACCCAGAGTGGATACGCAGTCTCCATCGCTTCGACGGGTGTATTGAGGGTGTTGGTCATGCCGACTTGTACGCCATCCATGCCGTCTTTTCCGGGACGAGCTCCGAACCCGCCGCCGATTGTTTCGTAGTACGTGAATTCGCCGGTTCGGTCGCCTATGATGAGGTTGTTCATCGTCCCCTGGCTACCGGCAGGAACCACATCCGGAACCGCCTCGGCGAGTGCTGCCAACGTGACATCCATAACACGTTGGCTCGTCTCGACGTTGCCACCGACGACTGCTGCAGGTGGCCGCGGGTTGAGCACCGAGCCGTCGGGTGCAGACACGGACACTGGCTCGTAACAGCCATGATTCGGTGGGATTTCCGGATCGGTGATTGCACGGACGACAAAATAGACCGCGCTCTTCGCAACCGAAAGCGGCGCATTCAGATTACCGGCTACCTGATCGGACGTCCCAGCGAAGTCGACGTCGACTGATTTTCCATCGATAGTGACTGCCACCTGAATCGGAATATCGTCGTCGGTCACGCCGTCACCTTCGAGGATATCCCGGGCACGGTAAGTACCGTCCGGGAGGTCTGCGATCTCGGCTTCGACGCGGTCTCGTGAGTACTCGATGACAGCGTCAAACGCATCGAGTAGCGTCGATCCGTGTTCGGCAAGCAGCTCGCCAATCCGTTCTTCGGCACGAGCGTTCGCGGCTCGTTGGGCTCGGAGGTCCGCCTCGCGCTCGTCCGGCGTCCGGACGTTGGCGCGGATCAGCTCGTAAATTGCCTCGTTCGGATCGCCGCCGTCGACGAGGCGAACAGCCGGTAGTCGGAGCCCTTCCTCATAGATTTCCTGTGCTCCAGGTGGCATACTCCCCGGTGCACTGCCACCTACGTCGGCATGGTGTGCCCGCGATACCGCAAATCCTATCACCTCATCAGTGGGTGCGATCGTCGAGACGAGTGTGATGTCAGGGAGGTGTGTGCCCCCCGCAAATGGGTCATTGACAATGAAAACATCCCCCGGTTTCGGATCCTTTTGAAGAACGATATCGACTGCATCGGGCATCGCACCGAGGTGGACAGGGATGTGTTCGGCCTGCGCGATCATCCGGCCCGATGCGTCAAATAGCGCCGTCGAACAATCCTGGCGTTCCTTGATGTTTGGAGAGTAGGCCCCACGAATGAGCACGTGGCCCATCTCGGTGGCAACACTCTCCAATTGATTCCGAAGGATTTCCAAGGTCACTGGGTCGATTTCTGGTGTACTCCTGTTCGTCGCTTCACGTTTGTCATTCATGTCTCTCTCACCTCAGCGATCAGCGCACCATCATCGCGCACTTGCACATCCCACGCAGGCGGGACGACAATCGTGCTTTCGTCGCCCTCAATGATTGCGGGGCCCTTAATCGAATCGGCCGGAGAGAACTGTTGGCGCTCATAGACAGGTGTTTCGTGAACAGCGTCGGCGAACACCGCATCACGCGATCCCGTTTGTGGGTCCTCGCCGCCATCGTACTCAATCGACGGCGCACTTCGAGGAACGGTAGTCATCACGCGACAGTTCACCAGTTCAACCGGTTCGTCCACCCGATATCCGTATGCCGACTCGTGTGCGGCTGCGAACCGTTCACCAGCCTCTTGGATATCGAATGGTCGCTCAATATCCACAGTGAGTTCGAAGCTCTGTCCGGCATACCTGAGATCTGCTAAGTACCGTACAGCTGCCGTATTACGGTCGCTAACCTCAGCTAGCAGTTGTTCAGACAATGCATCGTACACACTTTCGACGTCGTCGGGATTAACCTCGGCAAGCGAGCGCTGGTATGTCTGTACCGCGTCGCGCTTCTCGTCGGCCGCGAGCAGGCCGTATGCAGACAGGACACCGGAAGCCCGGGGGATCACCACCCGATTGATGTCGAGGCTGTCGGCGATCGACATTGCATGCATTGGTCCTGCACCGCCGAATGCAACGAGACCGAATTTCCGCGGATCGTACCCTCTCTCGACAGTCACTGAACGGATCGCTCGGGTCATATTCGCGTTCGCGACACGGTAGACGCCACGAGCTGCCTCTCTCGGTCCGTCCATTCCCATCTCATCGGCGAGATCCGCAAGAACGTCGTAGGCGGCATCTTCATCGAGCGATAGTTCGCCGCCAAGGCTGGTGCTCGCACCAATGTATCCTAGGACGAGGTTCGCGTCTGTGACAGTCGGCTCCGTTCCACCCTTGCCGTAGCAGGCGGGACCGGGATCCGCTCCAGCCGACCGCGGGCCGATCCGGAGTGCGCCACCGGCATCGACCCACGCGATCGACCCGCCTCCCGCACCGACCGTCTCGATGTCGACCATCGGCGTTTTGATCGGTCGACCGTTGATTACCCCCTCAGTGGTCCGTTCTGCCTCACCGTCACGGACGAGACTCACATCACTAGAAGTCCCGCCCATATCAAAGGTAACCAATCCATCTCGGTTGTCGGTGTCATCGGTTGCCATCTCACTCGCGCCAACCACGCCCGCAGCAGGTCCTGAGAGAACTGTTGTTACGGCGTTCTGTCTGACAGTGTCAGCATCGGTGATCCCGCCGTTGGCCTGCATGATTCGTGGCTGCGGGACACCGAAATCTCGTGCGCGTTCGGAAAGGTGGCTGACATAGCGATCGATCGCCGGCCGCACGTACGCGTCGACGGCTGTCGTTGATGTCCGCTCGTATTCACGAAACTCGGCGAGGACCTCATGCGAGGCTGAGACCGGTACATCGAGTTCCTCCCGCAGTATGTCTGCGGCAATCCTTTCATTTTTAGGATGTGCATAGGCGTGCAAAAAAGAGACAGCGACGGATTCGACATCCGCTTCGCGAATCTCCGAGACAATCGCCCGCACCTCATCTTCGTCGACTGGCTGTTCGATTCCGTCGGTTGTCGCCCGCTCGGAGACCTCGAATCGGCGGCGTCTGGGAACCAGCGGCGTCGGCTTCTCAGCATTAAGATCGTACAGCGATGGCCGATCTTGGCGGCCGATCTCTAGGACGTCTCGAAATCCTTCAGTCGTGACGAGCGCGGTCTTTGCGCCGTCCTCTTCGAGGAGTGCATTGACCGAGACAGTCATTGCATGAGAAAACTCGCTTATGCTCTCAGGTTCGATTCCGGCTTCCGTGCAAGCTTTTTCGATCCCGGCCATTACACCCTCACTTTGGTCTTCAGTGCTCGGAACCTTCGCAGTCACGAGCTCACCGTCGAGTGATAGCGTCACGTCGGTAAACGTGCCACCGACATCAACACCAATTCTCTTCATTTCCATTTATAATACCCCCGCCACGTTGAGGAGAGTTCGGATCCCGAGCCAAACGACGATGATCGTCACGGTCGCACCGAGCACGTTCGTCACCGGCTTGTTTGTGTACTCACCAAGGAGGTCTTCTTGATTCATTGCGTAAATCAGGAAGACTGCGACAATCGGGAGCAGAATCCCATTAACCACTTGAGCGAACACGATGATCTGAACTGGACTGCCACCCAGCACTACCGAAAGGATTCCGACGCCAAGAATCGTGGCCCAGACGGCACGGAATCGCGTGCTCTGTAGATCGGTATCCCAGCCCAGTGCACCTGTAGTTGCCCACGCACCTGCGAGTGGTGCGGTCGTTGCGCTCGTAAACCCGGCAGCGAAAAGCCCGATACTAAAGAATAACTCGGCGTACGGACCCGCCAACGGACGAAGCTGATTGGCCATCTGGCCGACGTCGTTGATCTGTGTCCCTGGCTCGAATGCTGCGGCCGCAGTCACCATGATCGTAATCGTGATCAACCCACCGACAACGATAGACAGAATCGTGTCAACACGTGAGTGATTAATGTCTTCGGGACCATCCCACCGCTCTTGGACATTACTCGCGTGCAAGAATAGGTTGTATCCGACAATAGTCGTCCCGATGAGGCCAGTTATGAGGTACAGCGATCCGGAAGGAATGCTCGGGACGAACCCTATTGCGATCGCACTGGGATCAGGACCGATGAGAATTGCCGATGCCACGAATGAGATCGCCATGAGGGCGACGAGACCGACGAGCGCCCGTTCGATCAGCTTGTACCGTCCTGTGTACAGAAGGGCACCGGCGACAAGTCCAATCACGACGGCCCAGATGGTCGAACTAATGCCAGTGATCGTCGCAAGACCTGCAGCCCCACCGAGGATATTCCCAGCCTCATAGGCGGCAGTTCCAATGCCGATCGCACCCACTACGAGGAAAATACTCACGTACTCGACGATCTGATTATCGAAACGCTCTCGAAGTGCCTCGCCGAGCCCATTGCCCGAAACGAGACCAAGCCGTGCACTCATTTCTTGAAGAACAATCGTCGCGAAGATCGAGAAGACGATTGTCCACAGAAGTGCATAACCAAACTCCGCTCCAGTTACGCTTGCAGTCGTGACCGTGCCTGGACCGATGAACGCAGCTGCAACCATCGCTCCGGGGCCAATGGCTTTGAATCGTTGAATAATGCTCATTATTGACAACCCTGATATCCAATATCATGGTTTCAGCAATGGATAAAAAAATTAATTGAGAATTTTTCACATTTGGCTCACCAGTTGTATGAGTACTTCATATTGGCATCATTAGAGTATGATATAGTGAGAAGATATACTAACAAACTGATCGTACACGGTTCGGCCTGATTGAATTCAACCGTCCTGTTTGGTAATAAGCACTTTTGACACGCTTTCTTCAACCATGATTTCGAACGGAAGGTCTGCGACACTACCACGAATAAATCGAATCATAAACCATCTCAGCGATTCTGAGGGAAAGACCACGTGGAAACTCCCGCCTTTAGCCCGTCGGACAGTTAGGAACCCACACAGCGACAACCAATCAAGGACATCTTCAAGAGAGTCGAACCGTTCAGCGTACTCTTGAGCATGATATTGTGCTACTTGATCAACCATGCTCAGAAAATCATCATCTCGATCCTCTGGATCGTCGACTTGGCTCAAAAGTGCGTGAAGTAGGTCAATATCCAAGAGGACGTGTTCACCCGTCGAGAGCATCTCGTAGTAGGTCTGAAGGTGATCGCTATCGCTTGCATTCGCTGAATCAAAATTCGCCCCGTAAAACGCGATTGCCTCTCGGATCAGTTTGCTGCGACTCTGCTCAGTTTGGTCAGTTAGGCTCTCTAACGTACTTTTCGTGTCCTCGTCAAGAGAGACTGTAACTCGGTCGGTTGGCATATGTTACCTCATCGCTGGATTAACTTAATATTATGACCATTGAGGCAGACAGGGACGCGAACGCGGCGTGGAACATCCGTTCTCGCGGCATCAAAAAGCGGTTAGGAGTGGGACACTCCGAATCAACGTCCTCAGAATCGCAGGGCGATTCTGATGTGCAAACGAGAGCTCTGCTCTCGTTAACGCCTGTGGAGACTGCACTCCCTACGGACACCGATTCGGAGTCTGCAAAGTGCGTCATGGAAGCAGGAAGCCCCATCACCAGAACCTCCGGTTCTGGTTAGCAGTCAGAAGCTCCGCTTCTGACGACACCCTCAAGCGTGAGCCGTCAGGCGAGCGATAGGGTGGGTAGTTCACGGCCTGTCTCGGAGAGGACTTGTGGCACAATAGTTGCCTTGTTGAACGCAAGACAGCGTCGGGATAGGGTCGATTATTCGCGGTCTCACAGCGTCAGAGGCGAGTTCTTGAAGTCAGAAGATGCAGTAGCTGTCACTCACGGCGGTTGCTGAAGGGTCACAACTATGATCTCTTGCTCCGTTGTTCCGGTGACGACGGCGATGCCTCTCCCGGATATGTCCGGAGAAGGTGAGCAGGCGGCGATCCTAACTCGCCGCCTGCGTTAGGTTATGGACGATGCACTTCCGTGTCAGCTCCCGGAACTGGCCGTGCCAGCTCCGGGAGCGGAGCTTCTCGCCGTCGTCTTCCTTCAGCTGCGAGAACCCGGTTTCACTCATCCAGCGCTGGTTGTAATCCTCGTTCATTCGCGCGTTGTGCGCCTTCTGCAACGGTGTCTGCTCCCTATGTTTGATCAACGGTCGCGTTGAGTTGGAGCGACACTCCTCACGGAGGTTGCTCCACGAGTAGTTCGCGTCAGCAGACAAGACACGCAGGTCTTCCGCGTTCCGGCGGAAGACCTGCATTCCGATATGGCCGTCCCACGCTTTCTGCGTGGTGAAATGAACGTCTTTGATCGCTAGAGAGTTCACATCGATCAAGATCGTCGTCTTCATCGACTGAAACGAGTAGTTCGCGCGGTCGCGGTAGTGGTAGCTGGTTTGGTCACGCTGGAAGCCACTGGCGTCAATCGCGGCTTCACCACTCCAGCCCGCCTGCTCCGCCGACGTGCGGAGCAGGCGGCGGAGCTCACGCATTCGATACTCATTTTCCCACCGGCAGAACGAGCTGTAGTGCGGTGCCTCGTCGAGCCCAAACACGGTGAGGACACCGGGCATTTCGTTGAGGTAGTCTTCTGTCTCGCGGAGACTCTTCTCTAATTCGACGCGGTACAGAATTAACGCGATCTGCACCCAGTCGGCGTACCCGTCCGCGCCATCCGGCGCGGCGGGTACGTCCGGCTCGTCAACGTGCTGTTTGGCAAGGTCTCGACACATCCGTGCTAGCCGTCTGAGCGATGCCATATCGCCAGACGGCGTCCATTCCCCGGTTAATCTGACGGAATCTCACTCTAAGAGCGTCTCTACCCGCCGTCAACCAGCGGCAAAACAAGGCAAGATGACTACTGGAAACCACTTTTGAAAGCCCAGCAATATGAATTACGTGCCGCACTACAAGATTGTACGTATCCACGAAAACCAAAAGATGGACAGTCAGGATTTGGACCAGAGTCGATGCGCTATGTATTGGCTGTTGAACTCCATGATATGCATACAGACGCCTATTGGGAACAAGCAAGGGATGTGATGATACCCTATTTTGAACGGATTCTACAGGAGCAATCCAATGAGTGAGTTATCACCGTCTTTTTCCGATGAAGATGTCCAATCAAACAGTTTATTATCACTTGGAGAAGGTGTTAATCCTAGTGACATAAATGTACTAATTGTTGATGATGATCATGATATAGCCGATCTCACTTCGACATTTCTAACACGAGAAAAACCTCGATTCGAAGTCAGAACTGAAAACTCCGTTCAGGATGGTCTTGAGTATATTGATGATATCGATGCAATTGTAAGTGATTATGATATGCCAAATCAAGATGGTCTTGATTTTCTTGAGATCGTCCGAGAAGAATATCCAGAGCTACCATTTATTTTATTTACTGGCCGTGGGAGTGAAAATATTGCAAGTGAAGCGATCTCAAAAGGAGTGACAGACTACCTGCAGAAAGGAAGTGGATCAAGTAAATATTCTGTGTTAGCAAATCGAATCAACAATGCAGTCGAACGGCACAGGGCGATGAAGACACTCAAACATTCTGAGCGTCGATTTAGCCAGTTGGTAAAAAACTCATCAGATGTCATCTCAATCGTCAACGAAAATGCACAGTTTTCTTATGTATCTCCATCTGCCGAACAAGTACTTGGCTACGACAGTGAAGAACTACTTGGTGAATCCATCTTCAGTTTTGCACACCCTGATGACCGACAGCATGCTATGGAACGATTTTTTGAAGCAATTGAAGATACCAGTACAGAACCTGTTGTCCAGTTCCGATTCAAGGATCCAGATCGGACTTGGCCTGTTCTAGAATCTCGTGGACAAAATTTACTGGATAATGAATTCGTTAATGGATTTATTATTAATAGTCGTGATATTACTGAGCTCAAATCACGTGAACAGAAGCTCAAACAGCATAACGAGCAACTAAAAGATATTAAAGAAACATTATCTCAGGGCCTCCAAGATCCGATTAGCGTCGCTTCTGGAGCACTTGAATTGTACCAATCATCAGGGGATCAATCACATCTTGAACAAATAGAGGGATCACTTGTCCGGATCGAAACACTAGTTGAACAGATACTTGAGCTCTCTAAGCAAGGTGAAGAGACGATTGAAGTCGAAGAACTTTCTCTTCAAAATGCAGCTGCAGATGCATGGTCGACAATATCAACAAATGGATCCAAGCTTAATTGTATGGATTCAAAACAATTCAAGGCAGATCCTAATCGGATCCAACAACTACTTAAAAGTCTGTTTTCCAACGCTATCGAACACAATACGGAGTGTGTGACCATTTCTGTAGAAACGACAAATTCAAGCATCTTTATCGAAGATGACGGTAGTGGCGTTACTGATGAAGATCAAGAATTGATATTTGATCCCGGTTATACGACAAAAAAAGGCCAGACAGGGTTTGGACTTACAATTGCACAACAAGTTGCATTGAGCCATGGATGGGAAATTACAGCCAATACTGGTGAGAATGGTGGATTGAGGTTTGAGATCACTGGGATCACCTTTGAGCCAAAAACATTTGAGTGAACTACTCCACCCTACTCGCTCACGGCTGACGCGGCTTCCTTGAGGGCGGGGCTTCCTGTTTCCACGACGCGACTTGCATCCACGACGATAGCTGAAGAACCACCATCGGTAGACACAGCGGTTGCAGTCTCCACAGGCGTTGATTCGGAGTGAACCACTCCTAGTTTGTCGAGTTCGAAGCCTGATTGTCGGTACATGAAACTCCTGTACTCTCGCGGTCGTTTCCAGCTCAACGAGCCAACGTTGTACCCTTTGGATTTGAGTTTCCCGAGGTTCTGGATGTTGTCTCGGATTCGCTCGATGGCTTTCTGCAAAACGGTGAAGTAGACTTGTTTGAGGTCTGGCCACCAGTCTTTGAGTGCGGGGAGCGTGTCACGGACCATCCAGACGCGTTGCTCCTCAGTTGGGAACAAGCGGAAGCGTGGGCTGTACATCATACCACGTGTCCATTCGCACGAAGTGCGGTGTGTTAATAGTGCTGATTATCGTGTTTGTAACTCGTGCGGGTGCTGTATCCACTTCCTACTCGCTCGCTTCGCTTGTTCCCTGAGGAAAGGGGCTTAGCACCCTACTTTTCAGCTAACGACTCGCTAAGCAATTCTAACCTATTAATTCAACAACCTGCTCGCTCCTCAAACCGGCTTAACCAGACGACGCCCTAATATTTAATTAGTAGCTATTACAGTATGTAACTGGATATGACAGAGATGGAGCAACCATTTGAACTGACCGGCTTCCAGCGTGACCTCCTGTACGTCATCGCAGGCACTGAACAGCCCTCTGGACAAACTGTTCGACGCGAACTCGAAGAGCACACCCAAGACATCAACCACGGACGACTCTATCCAAATCTAGATCAACTCGTTGAATACTCATTCGTTCAAAAAGGTGAACAAGATCAACGCACAAACTATTATGAAATCACTGAAAGTGGCAAGGAGTTTCTTTCTCAGCGCCGTGAGTGGGAAAATCAATACATCTCCCATCTATAGGATGGGATCTAGTCTTGTAAGTCGTATAACTATTCGACATATTTTTATATCATGTAATTGTGCTCTTTACTAGACTTTTGTATGAGCATATATAATATTAGAGTGATTTATTGTGAGTAACCAGGGAGTATTGTGGCAGTTTGTCGACAATGAGTATCTATTATGGATTATAGCTATCCTGCTCTATGGGGTTGGGGATACATCAACAACACTCTGGGGATTCTCTACAGAGGGTGCCAACGAGATCGGCCCTCTTGTCGGGCCACTAATGGAGACATATGGACTCGGTGGACTTTTTATTGCCAAAATCGCCTCCTTTTTTGTTTTTGTGCTGATTTGGTATCTTCTCTGGAAGCCAACGCGTGTTGCTGTCCCACTCGCTCTTATATTTGTTGGCGGAGTTATTACAGTTTGGAACCTAGTTATGATTTTAAGTGTTATCTAGTTAGCGACCGGTTTGCCTATTGTTCGGTTATCTAGTGATTGATGCGATTGATGACAATTATGAGAATATCAAGTCCGAAAAGATACTCATCAGGGTGTCATTACTATTGTCGAAATGAATAATCAAAATTTTATTTCAACAATAGTAGTCTCAAATCATGCACTGTCTTCGTTGTCCTCAATAACCCTGATTTCCTAGTCTTGTGACTCTACGACTTGGTCGACAATATTTACTGGTGGTGAGTATTAAGAATGATAATTGCTACACAATGTTGATGTTGTCTCTCTGACCAGCACCAATATGGTTCAAAAAGAATCTGATGATACTGGCTTGGCAACCCAGCAGTCAGAAAGTTATCCGATTTTAATCTCACCGACCATTGATTTTCTTTTGATTTTCGTTCTAGTCAGCATATTAGCGTTTATACCTGTAATTTTTATATAATTCTTCGATACATTCCCACAGAATACATTATTATTTGTTTATAATTTTTGTATGGGTAGACATAATTCTGTGAGAGATCTATTGTGAATAAATGCTAATGTGACAGAGAGCAAAGAAAGAATTAGTATCTTTTTGCCAGCAAATATGCTAACATCACTCATCAAGTAAATACATATACCTAGGATGTGTAAGTTACGATTACAATTTGGTATCTATGAACAAAAGACCAATACAAGTCCTACACGTCGATGAGGATCTAGATCTGACGAATTTAGTAGGAAATTATCTCGAACGAGAAGATACACAAATCGAATTGCAGACAGCAGCGAGCATTGACGAAGGGCTAAGTATTGTTGCTGAAGGGAACATCGATTGTATTATTTCTGACTATGATATGTCTAATAAAACAGGGGTAGAATTCCTTCGATCCGTTAGAAAACAAGATAAGAACCTTCCATTTATTTTGTTTACTGGAAAAGGAAGTGAGGAAGTCGCCAGCGAGGCGATTTCGATGGGTGTCACAGACTATATCCAAAAAAAAGACTGCAACCTCTCAGTATGCACTTTTAGCAAACCGAATTAGAAACGCTGTCGAAAGTATGTGGGCTCAAAACGAACGTGATCGCCATCTTGAGGCCATTGAAACTGCCCGTGAGGGAATCAGCATTCTCGATGAAGAGGGGTATTTTGTGTATGTTAACCAAGCCTATGCTGACCTCTATGGATACCAACCTAACGAGATTCTTGGCGAACACTGGGAGTTTCTTTCTCCCGCTGATAACATCCCCTATGCTTACGAAGAGATTTTGCCTATTCTAAACGAGTCGGGATGTTGGCATGGAGTTACAACTGGCCTTCGGGCCGATCAAAGTACCTTTGTTGAAGATCACGTCCTTGCGAGGACTAATGCTGGCGGAATCGTATGTACTGTTCGAGACATCACCGAACAAGAAGAGCGTAAAAAAGAGCACAAGCAAACAAATGTTTTGCTTTCGACACTCTTTGATGCCCTACCAGTTGGTGTGCTTGCCGAGGATGACGCTCGTAATGTCATGGCAGTCAATCAACAACTCTATGACTTTTTTGAGATGTCTGGTTCACCGAGTGAAGCCATTGGTAAAGACTGCGAGCAGTTCGCAAGCAAAGTGAGTGAATTAGCGGTCGATTCTGCCGAATTTTTTGAACAGATCAACACAGTAGCGAGTGAAGGCAAACCAGTTGAAGAAAATGAAATTGTTCGAACAAATGGGCAGACGTTTGAACGGAGTCACCAACCGATTGAATTTGCTGGTGGGGATGGGCATCTCTGGGTCTATTATGACGCTACAGACCGAGCAAATCAAGAACGCCGACTTAAAGCATTAAATAAGACGAGTCAGGACCTCATGGCTGCAAAAACGCATGATGAAATCTGTGAGATTGGTACCAAAGCAGCTCGTGATATTCTTGGACTTCAATTAAATGGGATCCATCTTTACGATGAGAATAAATCAGGACTTGTACCGATGGCAACCACTGATGGTCTAACTGATCTCATCGGTGAGCCTCCAGTATTCACATGCGATGATAGTATCGCATGGCGTGTCTACAATAAAAGAGATGCACTTGCACTTGATAATGTCCTTGCAAATTCAGATAGATATAATCCAGATACACCTATTCGGAGTGAAATATATCTCCCAATCGGTGATTATGGTATTTTAATCGGTGGTTCACCAGAGTCAGAACAGTTTGATGATCAAGATATAGTACTTGGTGAAATATTGGCAGGGAACATCAACACAGCACTTGAACAGGTTTCACAAACACAACAATTGCAGGCTCGTGAAAGAGAACTTACGCGTCAAAATGAGCGCTTAGAGGAGTTTAGCAGTGTTGTTTCACACGATATTCGAAATCCACTGACAGTCGCTGCAGGTAATTTGGAACTCGCTATGGAAGACGGTGATAACGAGTATCTCAAGAAAGTAAAGCATGCACACAATCGAATGGAGGCCTTGGTTGATGATCTCCTTACACTTGCCCAGGAGGGTGCTACTACAGCAGACGTTACCCCTATCTCACTTGCTGAACTCTCTGAGGGTTGTTGGCAGAATGTAGAAACATCGGCTACAACACTCAATGTCACTACTGATAGTATAATCTCTGCAGACAAAAATCGTCTCAAGCAACTCTTTGAGAACCTCTTTCGAAATGCGGTCGAACACGGTGGAGAGACTGTAACAGTTGGAACCTTAGAAGATGGATTCTACGTCTCTGATGATGGGCCAGGTATACCCATTGATGAACGTGACCAAGTGTTCAAATTCGGCCACTCAACCTCGGATAGTGGTACTGGATTTGGTCTAAAGATCGCCGAGGAAATTGTAGAAACACATGGCTGGGAAATCAGCGTTACTGAGGAGAAGACTGGTGGTGCGCGATTTGAGATTACAGGTATTGAGATGGATTTCTGATCTGTGACATCCTCCCGCGTCTAAAGACGCGGGCCTCGCACCCGGTGTTGGCCGGGTAGGTCAATCCTGAAGGTTGAGAGTCTAAGGTTTGCTGGACAGTCAGCCAGTGGCTCTGTCGTTCGAAAATCAAAGATTTTCGTGATGACGAGAGAGCTAAGCTCTCTCGAACCACCACGAAGCCGTTACTCGTACCCTGTAAAGGGCTTCGAGTTACCTGATTGTTTAACGACTGTCGGCATGGTCGGCTCACCTTTTGATTCCGGTCGAAGACCGTGGCAAACACCGAACCAACTGCCAATTCTCCATGCACATCTCTCTACAGGGTATTTTACCGCTTAAATTGTCGGATTCATCTGGTGGCTGAGGTCACCAGTATTCTCCTTGAATCTGTATAAACATTTGCGCTCTTGTGTAGCACATTGTTAATCTCAGAGCGGTGTTCTCGAATGGGGAGCGAACGTCGACGGTGACGTGGCGTTCCGCATCAGCGCGAAGCCCTACAAGCACGTTAAGGGCGTCCTCGACGGTGACGACGCACACTTCGACATTCCCAAGACTGCACTCGAAAGCGACGAGTGGAAGATTGGGACTGCGGAAGACCTGTTCCACAAAGACAACGCAGAGGTGCACGTCAACGTCACCAACACTGAACAGGCCGTTCGAGACAAGCAAGACTCGCGGACGGTCATCGGCGTGGACGTGAACGAGGACAACGTAGCACTCACCGCCTTCTCCGAAGATGGCGTTGAGGACACGTTGGTTATCGACTTCCTCGAAATCAAGTTCGAGCGCCACCGCTACTTCACGATGCGAAAGCGCGTGCAGAACGCAAGGACAACATCCACGACGCCCTCGAAGGGCGTGAGAAACGATTCGTCCGCGACCGACTCCACAAGATGTCTTGGCACATCGTGGAGTGGAGCCGTCAGTTCGAGAGACCGTGTATCGTCTGTCAACAACCCCACCCTACTTCGCTCACCCTGACGGGGTCGCTCGTGGAGGGTGTCACCAGAACTCTTCGAGTTCTGGCTGCTAACCAGAAGTCTCCGACTTCTGGTGATGGGGCTTGTCCATGGACTCGGCGTCAAACCCTTCCGGGTGGGCGATGAATCCGCCACTCGGCGTCACAGTCCCAGACTTCAGGGCAAGCTGACTGTTGCCCGTCCGCCGAGACGACTGTTGGCCCCGACGGACATACCGCATCCCGATATTCTTCGCCGAATTATAGTCCGCGTTCGCCCCCGACTGCATCATCCCACTCAGGAACGTAGAACTTCATAGAGTTATGGTCACCAACGCGGGGTTACGTCTAGACGTATTTGAATGATACCATCCACACTCCTCATCAATAAATAGACCAGCTTGGTACAAATGGATTGTCGGCGGGTATCTGTCGGATGCTGTGGAGGTTGCTCCGTGTTGGAGGAGACTGAGAGTTGCCATCCACTCCCAGAGAGGTTAGTCCTCTGCCTTGCTATTCTGTAAAGCTATGAATAGGGGCGACAAACCACATCTTCCAGAGGGTCTCCCACTCCAGTACTGTGCGGAACGCAGACGAGCTTAACTTCCGTGTTCGGGATGGGTACGGGTGGAACCTCGTCGCTATGGTCGCCGTAATGCCGATCAACGGAATCGAACCGTTGTAAATCCAAATCGGTGGTACTGCTCTGCGTGATGAAGTTATGAATAGGGGCGGCGAACCACGACTCCCAGAGGGTCTCCCACTCCAGTACTGCGCGGAACGCAGACGAGCTTAACTTCCGTGTTCGGGATGGGTACGGGTGGAACCTCGTCGCTATGGCCGCCG
>Ga0306884_100172_pt1 | contig 21800 bp, 23 predicted proteins | sample AntDeeMetageno85_FD_190428 | JGI IMG/M metagenome (GOLD analysis project Ga0306884, IMG submission 190428) | Saline lake microbial communities from Deep lake, Antarctica - Metagenome #85 (v2) (version 2) | ecosystem: Environmental > Aquatic > Non-marine Saline and Alkaline > Saline | place...
GGTCTGGGTCCTGCCTATTCGTCGAGACTCGGGCATAGATGGCGACTTTGCTCACACTTTTCGTTTTGAGGGGATAAATATATAAAGAGTAGGTCTTTTCATTTGCGATGGAAAGCACTACCTTCTCGTTGCTACTACTTCAAAACCCACTTGCTTGAATAAGCACTGAACTGCTAACACCAACTGAGAGGCCTTTTAGTCTTCTTCGCTGATCGGCGTGTAACTTCGGAGTTCTCTAATCGCCTCAGTAATGACCGTATCTGACAACACTCCTTGCAGGTTGTCGATATCACGGTGCTTCATGTTCGTCACGTACCACGGAGAAATGAATGCGTCTTTGTCTGAACCGCCACGAATCCAGTCGTCTTCGAGTACAGCTATTCCAGCCGGATGCTGTTGCGTTGTCAGTGCCATCACAATACATTCTTCGTCAGTAAATGGATGCGTCTCGTCACTGATTATGAGCCATGGTCGATATGCTGGGTTGGACTTGTGTGGTGCTGGCCCCCACCAGACTTCTCCCTGCGAATAGTTCATTTACCATCCTCGGCACCGACTTCGATACCTTCCCCCCACTCATCGGGGTTTTCTGGACCAAACCGATCTGTTACTGTATTGGCGATCCGCATTGAGTTGAGCGTCTGTTCTACATCCTCTCCGGTTGCAACTGCCCAGTAGTCGCCTCGATGGCGAACCAGTCCTCGACTCTCCAACCGTGAAAGTACAACACCAACGCTTCCCCGTGCAACATCAGTTGCTTCGTGGATTTCTTTCGGTGTATATGCTTGGTCAGGTGAAGAAGCCAAAAACGAAAGAATCACCTCCGCATTCGTGGTTCCCTGGGGTTTCAGTTCCTCCTCAGGGTCAGATTCAAACCGTTCAATATCGATGGGCATAATTGAACTATGTAATCGAATGTAATAGATGTAATGGTGGCCGAGAGAAGTGCCAACAAGAGTGTGAAGGAAGCATAGTTAGATCCATTCGAAAAAATCCCCCTTTCTCGAACAAAAGTAACGTTGGCAGTGCTTTACTTAGAGGGTAAGTGCAGTGTGAGGGATTGGATCGTTTCATTCCGTTCAATTGAATAGTTTAAGAGTCGAGTCCCAGACATTCTTGAACCATAATTTATGAAAAGAAATAAATAAGATCTCTGTATGTCATCTTATGAAACCCATTATGACAAAAGTAGAAGAAAGTAAAAAGACATGCAATGACTGTGAATTGCCTCTGTTCTTTTATAACCCGGCGCAGGTGTATGGGTGCAAGAACTGCCAGAAGGCTTGGTCAATGGAGACAATCAAAGATTGGAGTGACTCTACAGAAATGCCATCAAAGCAGTACGACTATTCAGAATACTTCAATTAGATTCGATAGCATTTTTCGGACCGTCCGGATTAGCAATCAACTCCGTAGCCGACTTGCGCTCGGAGTATAGCATACAATCTCCTTACTAACGATCGCCGAATACTACGATACGTTGCCCGGAAGCAAGGTCGTTTCCAAACCAAATACCTGCATTCGTGGCTATTTCACCCGGAGAATCAAGAGATGCAGGCCATGAAACAATGCGTACTAATTCATCAACGATTTCGATTCGTATTGTTGTCGGGGTACCACACTCAAGAGTGATCGGGTCACTTTCTGTCCTCGATTCTATTTCATATGAGTCATTGTGGAATGATCTAGATTGGGTAGAAGCTATTCCATCACTCACTTTTATCCGGAAGACGTGATCAGAATCCGCTCCGTTTTGTAAGCTAACAGTGTACTGCTTACGTGGAAAAGAAGCCAAGCACCCAGCAGAGAGACCCAGACATCCAGTCCCTATAGACGCCAGCCATGTTCGACGGTTCACGTCAAATTACTGTAGCTGATTGCTAAACTCCTTTTATAGATCATGTATTGAACATCTCATCACGTGCGCTCGCAGTTTCAAAATATTGGGCTCTGTAGTTTCGGTACACGGCGGTCGATTTTAGGGAAATCGGACGCTCCGTCGAAGGTTGTAGACGGCTGCTTTGAGCACCACTTCTCAGAAATATAAGTTACGTGACCAGTTAGAGTGTCGCCCCGATAATCCCGTGCTCCCAAGCTTAACTGATGTTGTGCGGTTTCTGAGGGGCCCCACGGTGCCGCTGCAACGGACATAGACACACCACTTTTCACGAGCTTTTCGCCACAAGAGTGCCAGCCACGCTCGAATCAACCGAATACATAAGATAGACGTGTTAACTACAACACTATACGACGACTTTATGAATGAATTAACCGGGTTCCAACGAGATCTGTTGTACTGTATCGCAGGAACTGACGACCCTTACGGATTGCAAATTGGCCGTGAGCTTGAGAACTATACCTCCACAGAAGTGAACCATGGCCGTCTCTATCCGAACTTGAACACCCTCGTGGAGAAGGGGCTCGTCAAAAAACAGTCCAAGGATGACCGGACCAACCTCTACACCCTCACCGATCTCGCCATTGACCATATCGAAGAACGTCGACAGTGGGAAAACGACAAGCTTCAACACCTCAACATCACTGCTGACACGGAATAAATCACATACCAATGAGGATTCGACCAGCCGACTCCGGGGCGACAGTAGTGTTTTGACCACAGAGACGAACAGCAGCGTATGCCGTTCTCTGTGACGTGGCACACCATCACCGACCAACTCGACGAGGTTCCCTCCGATGCCACCTTCCTCACGCCACTTTCTGATCGATCCTTCCGCATCTCCGACGTCCAGGAACACCGACTCCTCATCTCCTACCGTGACCAAGACGGCACCATCCCACTCAAACGCGAGCAGTTTGAGACACTCTACGAACGCGTTACCGATACACCACAGAGTTTCGAGCTTGATCGGCTCCCCGCTGATGCCGAACCTTACGCGACGATTCTCAGTATTCACCCACGTTTCGAGGTCGACCAGCGAGAGGGTCTCCTCCGTAATACTGACCATCCCACGCCATCCGCACTCGTTGATGTGACCCTCGACACCACTGGCGAGACACCAGCCCGCCAAGAGCCCGATCTCCCACTGTATGCTGATTCACTCCTCCTCATCGACGCCCTCGAACGCTACACACCCACTGATCTCTCGACAATGGAAACTGCCGAGTTGGTTAATCTCTACACCCTCTGTTCGGATGTCCAGCGTGGTGCCAATGACCTCCGACAAGACGTGCGTGCAGTGTTGCTCGAACGGCTGCATCATGACCAACCCGTCCATGGGCAATATGGCTCTGTCCAGCGGACAATTCGACGCAATCGGACCCTCAAAGACGACGAGACTGTCCTCGAAAAACTCGAAGAGGCAGGTATCGACCGCGAGCGCGTCACCACTGTCGACGCTGCCAAAGTTGACGAGGCGCTCGACGTGGTCGAACTCACAGAATCTGATCTCTACGATATCGACGAAAGCCAGTATGTTCGCAAAGCCGATGTCGACGAAGAAGTCAAAGAATCACGCCTCCAAGGCCTCAAAGACCAACTCGCTGCCGTCGACTCCACTGACTCGGAGGAGCTCCAACGAGAAATCGAGGAACTCGAATCACGGATTGAAGAACTCACCAGCTTCAAATCCGGTACGACGTTCGAATAACTATAGCTTAGTTGGGTACAAGCTGTAGTCCTTATCACCGTCTTAAGTAGCTGGGGTAAGTAGCTCACACCACACCTGACGAATGACGACAGAAGGACATCCATCACTCCCAAAATGGATCAAAGATGCGTATATCCCCCTTGAGCGGTATCTCTGTGAGCAGCCGACTCACCAGTCTCTCACACGTCAACAGGCCACTGATATTATCGACGAGGCCAACACCGATTTCAGCGATGCCGATATCGACCATGCACTCGATTACCTACTCAACCGCGGCTGGCTCTACAAAGTCGACGACCAACTATTCATTACTGAGCTCCAGTGTGGAGAATCAACTGAGTCGAACAACTAGCCACAAACGGTTGTCGAGTCAGTTGCGAGCGTCGACAGCCGAGCGACGACGCCACAGATAGATTATGCCAGGAATGACTGCGACGATCCATACTAACGAACTCACGAGATAGGTCGTAGGTCAGTAGTATTATACAAATAAGTCGAGTACCCGAAGTAATGACGACACAGGGAGAACCCCGGACAGAATCGTCGACAGAGTTGCGCGATGCAATTCAGGATCTCCCACCAAGTGCCAAGTTAGTTGCCATCGTCCTCGAACACAATGGGACACTCACCCAACGAGAGCTCGCCACAGAGTCACTCCTCCCAGAACGGACCGTCCGGCTCGGCCTCGACAAGTTACAAGAAGTCGGTGTCGTTGAATCGAGAACATCGCTACAGGACGCCCGAAAACGCCTCTATACCCTTTCGGTGGAGTCGACCTCTAAGACACCTTCGTCAGGCGATAAGCACTGAGAGTGATCAGTATCGGAACCGTTCGACGACCTCTGCAAACGCAACGTTTTCTTTGACTGTTTGAACCTGAATTCGGACCCGTTCTCCTTGCTGGGTCTCTGGAACAATTACCACGAACCTACGCTCAACTCGTGTGAGTCCGTCACCCTGATCGCCAATCTCTGTGATCTCCACGATTCGGTGTTCACCAACATCTACCGGTGGTTCTTGGCGGTCGTGGTCGACTCGGTGATCCGTATTAGCGGAGCCAGAGTCTTCCTCAGATGACTCCGATGTGGTCGATAGAAGCGCGACTTGGTAGGCCTGAGAGGTGTCAGCGAACCCATCTTCGACTTCAGATCTTGGGACCTCGATGACGTACGAATCGCGCTGCTCGTCGACAGTCGCTGAAAACAGACAGGTGAGTTCTTCGGAGATATGCATGAAGGCGTGATCAACCCAAAGTAGTTAGTCAATCAGTATTGCTTGTTGTGTTCTCATCTCACGATCCACCAACTGCTCACTGCAGGTCGTAGTGAGCGATTGACTCGCCGTGACAGTTCGAACAGACATTCCGGTCCGTCTCAAACGTCGACCCACACCGTCGACACTCGTAGAGGCTTTCTGTCTTCTGTCGACTAACTAACCACACGAGTCGTGAGAGCATCTTACAGGGTACAATCAGAGAACCATTATAAACACGTGTGATCGTTTAGCCTTCCGCTGTACAACAGTTTCACCGACAGAGATGGAATTCGATATTGTGGTGGAGTCGACTCGTGACAATATTCGCGGTGCCAATCAAACAGGATCTGTATCTACAATTCGTCCGCAGTTTGATTTGCTTCAAGAATCTCCTCCATTGGAGGAGTTTCAAATCTCTCGTCTTCGGTCTCTTCGTCTTCGGTCTCGTCAGGGTTGGATGACTCGTCACCTACAACATCACCGAACAATTTGCGGAGCATTTTGAGCATAGTATGAATTGGGCAGGTAGTAAGATATGTTTGCCGGAAGTCAGATCAATTACTCACTGTTCATCTATGCTCACCGGTGGTCTTAGTTGACCGACGTCATGATCTATATCACTCCGTACAGAATCCACCTCATCCACCGGTGACTGTCACACCGTCGACAGCAGTGCGATTGTGTGGACTTGCAATGTATCGACGAAGCCGTCTTTTGCTCTCGGTGTTAACTACCTTGACCAAACACAATCGCCGGAAACAGTTCTCGGCTGAATAAAACTAGCAATCACAGAACGTTGTCGCACTCAACTTCGTGATTCAGAGTTCATCCAAAACAAGAGAGACGGTAATGTTAAGATGAATACGATGAGTAAGTAGGGGGTCACACACCACCCTGCAAGTGTTCTCTAGATGCGAAACCACCTACTTTATTGAAATAAATGTATCCAGAACATACCGGCCTTGAAACGGGTTCGCGGGCAGGGCCTGGCAGCCCACCCGAGCCAAGATAGGAAGTACGTAGTCGAGGGCGACAAGAAATCCTCACGAGACCGTGTCGCCCTCGCCCTCGAGGAGATCGAGACCTACGAAGCTTCTTACTACGAAACGCAGCTGGTCAGAGCGGTCGATAGCATGCTTTCACCGCTCGGTTGGGACCAATCCGACATTCGTCGAGAGCTCTCCGGTGAGAGGGACGCCGTTTTGAGCTCGTTCGGAGCCACCAACGAACTGCCGTAGTGGACCCCACCCCTGGTTTCCGTCGTTTCGATCCAACCCCACGTTTCCGACGTAATTTTCGACCCCCCTCGTTTCCGTCGTTTCCTCACGCCCCACCCCAGATTTCCGTCGTCCGCACCCACTCAGTAGTAGGGGGTCACTACTCGCGAGTCCAGTCCTGCATCCGGCTGTCCTCGAGGATCGTTTCGCGGACGACCTGGGGATCTTCGATGAGTCGGTTCTGGAGGTGGATGCCGCCCGCACTCCCCTTGTTGATCTTCTCGATTTCGACAACTCCGAGGAAGCCTTGCTCTTTCAGAATGTCGCGGAACCGACGAACGGAGAGGATATCCATATCGAGATGGTTGCAGATGCGTTCGTACTGGTCGTACACCCGGCTCGTGAGGAACGCATCGTCGTTGCTGTTAACACTCAGCTCCGTGAGCGCCAGCAACGCCGCCTTCGCCTGCGTGGGTGCCCCGTTCACGAGTTCTCTGAACCGGTCCTTTTCGGCGTGCTGCTGTGCCTGGCGGACGTGTTCCTCCATCACTTGCTCTGCCCCGGCCTCGTAGGCAACCTCCCCGGCGTGACGAAGAATGTCAATCGCTTTCCGAGCATCGCCGTGTTCCTGCGCGGCGAAGGCCGCCGAGAGCGGAATCACGTCCTCGGAAAGGACGCCATCCTGAAAGCCATCCTCGCGATTGAACATGATCTCCCGGAGCTGGTTGGCGTCGTATGGCTTGAAGAACAGCTCCTTGTGCTGGAAGCTGCTTTTCACACGCTCGTTCACGTTGTCGACGTACTGGATCTTGTTGCTGATCGCGATGACACCGACGCTACAGTCGATTTTCCCCGCCTCCTCAGCGCGAGAGAGTTTCATCAGTACGCTGTCGTCGTTCATCAGATCTATCTCGTCGAGGATAATGATCACAGAATCAAATTGAGCGTCGAGCGTCTTCCAGAGGAGTTTGTAGTATTTCGACGTGCTGAGGCCGGTATAGGGGACGGAGATTCCAGTCGAAGATTCATCGTTCAGCTTCGCGGCAAGTGAGGAGATCGCCTGAGTCTCCGTGTTGTCTTCAGCACAGTCGATATACGCGGTTCCAATCTCGACGCCATCCTGAGCAGCATTTTGAGCTCGTTGACAGACGTGTTTTGAAACGAGAGATTTACCGGTCCCCGTTTTCCCGTAGATCATCACGTTTTCCGGGGAGTACCCGTGGACAGCACCGTTGAGACGTTTCGCGAGCTTCGAGATTTCCTCGTCGCGACCGACGATCCGGTCAGCCTCCGGAACGTGGCCGATTTTCAGGAGATCCTTGTTCGCGAAGATGCGATGCCCGGATTCAAAGAGTGGATCGTCGACAGAACCGTGTGAGGTGTCGGGCGTCATTGAATATCACACGGTGTGTGCGGGGGAATATAAATCTAGTGGAGAACGCCACCCCACGTTTCCGACGTTCCTCGTCCGATATCAGCGGTTAAATGCCGTAATTTGGTGGAATTGGATTGCTGACAATATAGCCACGTTTCCGACGTGAGGTAGGAAACCCGTAGACGGAAGCGTCGCCTCATTGTTGAATCCCAAACCCACACACCCCACGTTTCCGTCGTAATCACTGAACAGGTGGGGAGGGGACTCGAAGAAGACGTCCACGACGAGTTACCAGAGACGAGAGCGGCCCAGACGTCCAAAGCTGGCCGTCTATAGAAGCAGCTGGAAAGGATTGTTTCATCTGAGGGGGCGAAGTACTTCGCCTCTACTTTGGTTGAAGTACACTTAATGGTCGTTTCTTAGTTATACTACTTTAATCTATGTGTTCCAGAAGTTAGTTCATCTCAAGATTGGTTCTAGGTCAACATAATTAGTAGCTACATAGGATTATCGTAGCCTTTCCCTATGCCGTCGTGGAGAAACGACGGAAACGCGGGGGGTGTGGTCCCTTGGAAATCAGCGCCACCCCTCCACCCACATCCAGTTACGACGGAAACGTGGGGTGGGTGTCCTCTCTAATTGAGGTTCACTCGTTTGGGTTGACCGGACCCTTGTACTGAGAACGAATCTTCTCTCCCTCCCGCCACTGCCAGTAGTAGTAGCGATTATCGTTGATCTCCTTGATCGTGATCGTTGCTTTGGTCGGGACGTCATCCGGAAGATCGTCTGGTCGCTCTTCGACCTCTTCTTGATTTGCCGACTCCTCGAGACGGGCCTCTCGTTCCTTGTGCTCGGCGAGCGCTTCAGCGTACGTCGCAACGTTTTGGAGCTGCTCCGAAGACGACTCGTTGAGCGTGTTGACAATCTCTGTCGGGAGGTTCGCCGGTGGGGTCGGGGGTTCGTAGGACATCGGCTACTCTCGTGTCGCTCTTATGTAGAGCTGTGGAGTCCCCCTACAGCAAGGCAGTCGACGAGGAATTCGAACGATGCGCCGACGAGATTCACTGAGCGGACGATGCCGAAAGTATGAGCGGCCTGCTCCAAGCCGTGCTTGGAGAGGCCGCGGAACTTCCGCAGCCACGGCTTGACAAGTGAAAAGAGGCACTCAACCTGGTTGATGTGGATTCCTTCTGACGAGACGTACGTCTCGTCGTGAATCACGATCTTGTGGTCGTGTTCCATCCGGCGATAGGCTTGGAGACCGTCTGTCCAGACCTCTCCCAGCGGCTGGGAGAGGTCGGCAGTTTCCTCCATCACCGGCTCTAAATCAGTGTCGTAGGCGATTCCGAGCCTCCCACGAATTACTCTGAGCGCGTCGCGGCAGGCCGCGACGAGCGTTAATTGATCGCCGTGACGCCCCTTCCAGCGTGTCCGACCAGATCGGGACGACCCGCCGCGATGACGGCTGTCTCGCGGCGGGTCTTGGCCTTTGAACCCCGAACAGACCTTCCCAGATTCGTCGATCTGCGTTGGCCCAGAGATTGTGTGCTGGAATTGACTCCAGACGAGGGGGAAGCCACGGTGAACCGCGGCTTCCACCTCTTTGATCGCGTAGAAGACCGTCTTGTACGCTCGATCCAGCACAACGGCGATCTGTGAGATACTGAGCAAGGTATCTGCGTAGAGCATGAACGAGAGAAGCACCTCTCCTGTGGAGAGGTGTTTCTCGTGAAACGGTGTTCCGTAGGTATAGACGGGCTTAAACTGGCAACTGCGGCAGTGTATTCGGTCGGATGATTTCCAGGTGCGGATGGTTGGATTGCCGCACTGTGGACACGTCGTACTCTTCCAGAACTGCTTGAGTCGCCGCTCGATGGCCGCATCGAGCGGTTCCGTCTCTAGTTTGAGTACACCAAGATCGACGAGCTGGCGAAGCATCCGGCCGAAGGCTGGATCTGAGGAGGGCATATCACCTCATTTGCGGCCGTAGACCGTAGCTATAGGGGCTTTCCACGTTTCGACATAAGAGCGTCTCGTGTTAACCAACACAGCCCACAAATCCATAGGCTTGTTGGTTAAGAAGATGGAGACGGCTCTCGCGCCTGCTAACTGTAACATTACTCGAAACTTCTTTATATATAAGTTTCGTACTATGTTACACCATGCTCCGGCGCATCGAACTCGAGGTCCTCGCCACGGTCGACCGCGGCGACACGATCTCCGAACTCGCGACGAAGCTCGATCACAGCGAGAGCTACCTTTCCCGTGCCGTCGGTGACCTCGCCGAAAAGGGACTCATCTACACGGAACGCGACGGCCGGCGAAAAAGAGTCGTCCCGTCGGATGCTCGCGCCGTCGAACTCTACCAGGACCTCGTCCGCCAGCACTCCCATATCGACTTCCCCGACCTGCTGACCGGCAAGGCACTTGAGGTGCTGTACTACCTTGACCAGCCGCGAACTGTCTCCGAGATCGCCAACCGGAGCAACAACTACCGCAACACGGTTAACCGCGTCCTCAAGCGGTTTCGCAACCGTGGTCTCGTCGGGACAGCCCACGGCCACTACGAGTTTAACGCCGATTTCGACCGCCTCCACGAGTTCTCTCGGGAACTCGCACACCATCTGCATCGCCAGCGACTCGAAGCCGTCGCCCCGAAAGGCACGATTCTCTGGGAGGACTGCGACGAATTCCTCGCCCAGACCGAGACGGAGATCGACGCAGAAGCGTTCCACGAAACCGGCCTCGCTCGATTCGCAGCCTTCGACATCCAGTTCTTACTCACCAGCCACCGCTACTACGTCTACTCCGAAGGACTCGATGCCGTCTCACCGGCGGACCTGTGTTGTCACACCCTCTTGATCGACGATGGCAGCCGCCACCGCTCGTACTGTCTCCTCCTGCTCAGCTACGTCGACGTCGACGAGGAGAATCTCCGAGAGCAGGCGGCGAAGTATGGCTTCGAAGACGAAATCGACGCCTTGCTGCGCTACCTCGAGACGCACGGCGAGGTTGATGACGAGCGGCTCCCGGAGTGGGACAAGTTCCAGGAGTTGGCGGCTGACTACGAGGTACCACTACCACCATGAGATGAAGTCCTCCAAGCACTCGACAAACCGATGACCGTCGACGAGTTGGTTGCCAATCTCGGATTGGAGCTTGAGGCGGTTCGAGACAGGCTCACGTATCTTGAGAAATTCGACCGAGTGCGCCAAAATGGCGATACATTCTGTCCGGTGGAGTAGTTCGTCTTCCTTCTACTGTAAACGTTCGTTATTAGCACGGTTTCATAGATGTACAGCCCGACAGTGACACTTGGTTCATATGTCTTCTGTGTCGGCACCGATCGTTAACGTCTCCAGCACTGGAGGAATTTCAAGGGTTCTACGCGAGAGCAGAACATGTTAACCAACGCTAGTCATTCCTAGGTCAATTGGTCTTTCTGGGCGAGAAAGAGAGATATCCTCTGAGAGCCTACATCTAGCGTTATGACACGGCCAGTTGGAACGCAACGAGTGTTGGAAGCGCGGCGACGGCTTGCCGTCGCCTTGCTTCGGCTAGGTCACAGCGTCTCCGAGGTTGCACAAGTCGTTGATGTCTGGCCAAGCTCAGTTTATCGTTGGAAGGACGCCTATGAAGCTGATGGCGACGCTGGTCTCACCTCAAAACCAGTCAAAGGTGGACCCTCGACCAAGTTATCCGACGAACAGCTAGCAGCACTTGCGGCCCTTCTGGAAGACGGGCCACAAGCCCATGGGTTCGATACTGATCTCTGGACGCTCAAACGCATCGCAGCGGTGATTGAACAAGAATTCGGTGTTTCTGTCGCCCAAACAACCGTCTGGCGGTATCTTCAGAAAATGGGCTGGAGTTGCCAGAAGCCTGAGCGTCGCGCTCTCAAGCGCGACGCGAATGCGGTTCGTCGTTGGAAACAAGAGACGATCCCGGCAATTGAAAAAAAGCGCGAGTGAACGACCTTGCGCTCGTGTTTCTCGACGAGAGTACCGTCCGAATGCAGTCCACGGTTCGACGGACGTGGGCACCGCGTGGAAATACCCCAATCCATCGGAATTCAGGTAGTTGGCAAAGTATACGGGCGATTGCAGCCCTGACGGTCGCGCCGAAAACTGGCGCGACCGTCTTGGATTTCTGGCTCTCTGAGAAAAGCGTCGACAGCGAACAAATGGCGTTCTTGTTACGCGATTTATTCAATCAACGAGGACAAGATTGCATCCTTATCTGGGACAATCTGCCGGCACACAAACCGACAGCACGGATGATGACAACACCTGGATGGCCGATGGCTCCCGAGGTCGCCATCGACATCCAGTACCTCCCGACATACGCACCAGATTTCAACCCGGTTGAACAGGTCTGGAAGTCGGTGAAATACGACGATCTTGCGAACTACGTACCCACCGATCTCACCGCGCTGAAAGCGCGGCTCGATCAGTCGCTCCGAGCAGTGCAAGATCGACCGGAACTACTCAGGTCCTTTATCAGATGGGCTGGGTTCGAACTTGGTTAGTCATATTAGAACTGAAAAGACTAAGAGCTTCACAATCTCGGTGGCACAAATATGTTTACCAATCACTATTTTCTAATTCCCACGGGCGGATCCTCCAGTAATAGATAGCCTGCATACCTGCTGTAAGGCCAATTACAATGCAGGATCATTCGTCTTTAGTTAAGACTCACATCTCGGTTGCGTAGCGGTAGCGAGCGTCTCTTGAAGGATTGGCCGTTGCTGGTGTATCTTCTGGGCGTCTTCGATCAACCGCTCCAACAGTGGCTGTGGCGAGTATCCCAAGAACTCACCGAGTTTCGAGAGGATGAGCTGGGCGTGCGACCGGAAGGTCGCCGCCCAGCGTTCTGGTGGGAAGACGATCTCATCATCTGCTACCTCGGTGACTAACCCTAGCAGATCACGGCTCACGAGCAGTGAGAGCAACGCTGCGTACACTAGAATTTCAACAACCGCTGGGTCAGCTGTGTCGAACTCATCTAACTCGTATTGCGTCTTGAGTTCACGGAACAGCAACTCCACCTCCCATCTGCACCGATACAGCGTTGCTAGATCTGACGGGAGAAACTCTTCTCGTGGGAGATTCGTGATGTAGAGATGGTAGTCGTCGGCGTCCTCGTTGCGGACACCGACGACGCGGAATCGCTTCGTATCTAACGACCGAGTGCCGTTGTACGGTCCTCGCTTGAACTCTGCTTCGACCTCTACGTCGATGTACGTGCGGTAAAGGTCATCTACAACGTCATGAATCTGCTTTCCCTCCAAGCGAATGGCGTCGGAGTGGTCAGCGCAACTTCTGAACATCTGGCAGAAATGTCTCTATCCAGTCACTGGCAAAGCTCAACCGACGACTCAACTTGAGAAATGTCTCTGTAAGGAACGTTCTGAAGTGGTCTTTGTCCTCGAAAATCTCTGGCGAGATCTCTCGTTTGGTACTCTTCCAGAGCGGTTCAATTGCGTTGAGAGTCGGTGAGTATGGTGGGATGAAGACGAACTCGATGCCGAGTTCGTCAGCCCGTTTTTGTGTGAGTTTCGCATGATGGGATCCGTAATTATCGGCCACGAGCAGAATCCTCCCGACAGGATTCTGCTCGCGGATCTCTTCGAGTGCCTCGACGATTGTCTCCTTGACCAACCGCTTTTTGAACGAAATCACGCTCTGTCCGGTTAGTGCATAGAAGCCGATCGACCGCCACGGGAAGGTCACTAACGGCTTTTCGATTTGGACTGTTCTGTCGAACGACCACATTCGCTGAGAATTTTCGAACGGCTGCGCCCACGCCTCATCAAAAGAACCCGAAGACGAGGGGTTCATCACCACCCGTTTCGTGGCCACCTCCGCCGAGCGCCTCATTCAGGCGCTCGGCAAAGATTTCCTTCGCGTCAACTGGACGGCGAGGGTCCATTGGACGTGGTTTCGCGTATCTCATTCCTGCAGCACGTAGCTTTCGGCTCAAATGTGACGGATGATACGAGACATTGTAGCGGTCTTCGATAAGTAAGTGAATTTGCTGTGGTGTCCACGGTTGGTCAGCTTCAAGAGTATCACATAGTTCATCAAACTGTACAGAAGTGAGCTTCGGCGGCCGACCGCCGCCGAAGCGTGGTCGGAGCCCTTCAACACCTCCATCGTTCCATGCGCTAGCCCACCGACCCGTCGTTGATTTGGAGATCCCGACGCGATCGCCTGCTTCCATGCGCGTATCACCATGGTAGAGGTTCTTCACAAAACACAACCGACGGACGAGACGGGTCTCGTCCGCCTTCTGTGCGTCCTCGACTGCCTGGTCAAGTTCGGTTTCCGTCAAGTGCCTCAGCAAAAGGCCTCAAGAACTACTGTTCATCACAGTTAGTACGCTTCCAGAGGAGTCAACACTTTCGCAGACCACTCCCACGCCATTCGCGGAGTTCCTTCGTTATCACCGGATTAGCGTTCTGTTTGAGTCGGCTCACGAAGTAACCGTCATTCTCGTCGATTAACGCAAACCGGCGGTATTTGAAATACGCCAAATCGAAGAGTATGAGCCGTCCTTGCAGCCACGACCCGGTCTTGAACATAGTACTGTCGTGGGTTTTCTCGTGCGTGATCTCGAACCGTTCAATCGTCTTCTCGGTGGCATTCTGGAGCAGGTGGAGCTTCGCTCCAGCCTGCTCCTCGTACCGAGATTTGTACTTCTCAGACAGCAGTTCGTGCAGCCGTAGAATGGTTCCATCAGCGATCATCACATCTCTAAACCGCTCAACATCCACATCAACCGAGTCGGGAACAGCGACCTCGTCGAGAGCAGCCTCGACGAGATCGCTGAAGTACTCCGCGAGGGTTGGCGTCAACCGCTGATAGAATCCGCCTGGAGAGAGCATCTTGTCCGCCGTTGAGTTGTAACAGCGTCGAAAATCGGCAAGTGTTCGGCCTTCGCCAGCGGCGAAGCCGAACACGAATGCCCAGACGAAGGCGGGAATCTGGAGCTTCCGATCACGTTCGACCACGCCGAGTTTCTCGGCGTGCTCTTCGAGGAACTCGGATGGAAAGAGGCTAGTGAGACGACGCATAAGACGGGTTGAGGAGGTATCTTTGTGCACACTAGCTGCCTCCTCATTCCCCTCGAAAAGGAAGTTCGATAAGCTACCGCTGTACCGCGGTTCTGTGACTAACTAAAGACGGATGCAATGCAGGATAGACTCCATACTAATGTTCGATCAGTAACCTGAGCATAGACACCTCCAACCACTCCACTCAGTGCTACCACTGCAAACATTATTGAAATATTGGTCGCGGTGTATCCGCGACTGAGTGTATATATTGGTCCTAGAATAGCACCGATACCGATTACAAGAAGAGGAGACGGGTCATGATAACTGTACCATACGAGTATGATCCCCATAATCATAATTCCATAGATGCCATATTTGAGGCGTGCCTTACGGAATCCCATACAGCATTTGAACAGTCAGTAGACAATAAATTTGTCAGTTTGACTAACACCCAATCAGAGAGCTTCTAATAAAGAGTCGATTATTGCATTACAAGCGGAAAGACCAAAAAATGTTGGTTAATATTGTTGTACTATCGGGCCAGTCGATAGGATAGCCTCAATTATCGGTTGAAGTCGACGCACAGAACATCACCAACAGAAGGAGAACGGGATCAGCAGGACAGATTGCTCTACTTAGAGCGTGTATGCAGTACACGCCAATTTGAACCTCTCTAATCGATCGTTAATATTTTCAAAAACAAGATTATTAAAGCGAGAGACATAATACCATATGAAACTAAATGGCCTTTTCATTTGATACCACTTACAAAAATTTAGACTCGAATCTCTATTCGAAAGTAACGCCGAAAAGTATCGATACTCCCGACGTTTTGCTTCTTGATGACGAGCTATGTGCTGATCTAGGATTGGATACAGCGAAGCTCACTACTGAAGTGCTGGCAGGCCAGGACCTATTGGAAGAACCAATCGCTCAAATATATGCAGGCCACCAGTATGGAAGTTTTACCCTACTTGGTGACGGAAGAGCGATGATACTCGGTGAACATGTTCACGATGGCAAGAGATACGATATTCAACTGAAAGGGGCTGGTCGAACTCCCTACTCCAGAAGAGGTGATGGCAACGCAACTGTCAGCTCAATGCTCAGAGAGTATGTATATTCGTATGCGATGCAGAATCTAAACATCAAAACGTCGAGAAGTCTGGCAGTCGTCGAAACCGACGAAGCAGTCAAACGACGACGGACAGAACCTGGTGCCATCCTCGTTCGAGTGATGAACAGCCACATTCGATACGGGACCTTCCAGTATGTTGCAGGCCGAGCATCCGACGAACTACAGCGATTCACTGACTATGTTATCGACAGGCACTACCCGAAGCTGAATGGGACGGATCGGAAATACCTAGAGTTCTTCGATTCGGTTATGCAGTCGTCGATTGAGATGGTTGTTGACTGGTTGCGTGTCGGATTCATCCATGGCGTCATGAATACGGATAACATGAGTATCGATGGCGAAACATTTGATTACGGACCCTGTGCCTTCATGAATTACTACGACGAGGAGACGGTCTTCAGCTCAATCGATAAGCACGGGCGATATGCATTCGGGAACCAGCGACCCATCTTGCGGTGGAATCTCGAGCGGTTCGCAGAAACACTCCAACCTCTGTGTGCACAATCAGCACTCACGTATGATGAACTCGAAGTCAAACTAAACGAATTTGGGGATCGATTTGATGAGCAATACTACACCATGATGCGGAAGAAGCTGGGAATCAACTCAGATGACGAGCAAGAGCTCGTCGATGAAGTCCTGGAGTGGCTTCGAAAATCGAACGCAGACTATACCAATACGTTCCTTGAATTAGAGACGCCTGGTACGTTTGATAATCCAGTGTTTGCAACTACAGAATTCGAACAGCTTCGGAATAAATTGGCTGCTGTCGGCCTAGATGAGGAGTTGATGCAGGAAGCCAATCCGCGGTATATCCCCCGCAATTACTTGATTGAAACGGCACTGGATGAGTATCTCGAAACTGGTAACCTATCCAAATTTAACGGGTTGTTGACCGTGTTGGAAGACCCCTATACATCAAAAGATATGGGTTCACAATTCCAGCAACCACCACCACGAGAATTCGATGCAGAGTATACAACGTACTGCAATACTTGAACGAGTATCATCGACTTTAGCTGTCGGAGCGGTACCATTTCTCCCATACCATCGCTAACCGTCAGTAAGGTCGGTCGACTCGTAGCTTCGCGAAGAGTATGAGTTTTCTGATCAGGCTGTAGATCTCTTTCCAGCCCCAGCAGGCGACAGGCTCTTGATAGCATGGCGACAGAATCCGGTATGGATCGGGTGGTATCGAAACTCAGCGATGGTGTGTGGCCACCCGCGGTTCTCGCTGCGGTCGCCTCGATGCCGTTTTCGTTCGTGGTTCGGTGGTATGTGCCGTTTCTGAGTTCGTTGCCGGTGTTCTTCGCTGGGATCGTCGTCGGCTACGCCTACCGCCAGAACTCGAAGCGAGCCATTCGTGTGGGCACCCGTATGGGACTGGTCGGTGCGCTCCCCTCCGTCTGGGTGTATGTGAGCAGATTCGATCCGGTTGAGAAGATCGGTCCCGGCGGACCACTGTGGACAGTAGTAGTCGAGGTCAGCCCGCTGCTGGGACTACTCGTGCTGGTAACTGTGTTGTCGGGGCTGATGGGGTTCATGGGGACGCTCACCGGAGTGAGAACGAAACACAACCGCCCATCGACCGAGGCTACCTGATCAGAACCGCGTCCGGGGATCGCTCGCTGCGGCTCATACTGTTTATTGTAGACGGTTACCGTCTTAACTGCCCACTGGGCGGCGGTTAAGCGGTAACCTCCACAACAAACCGTATCACTGGCTCAGGAACTAGCCAACTACTCATTGACGCTTTGTACAACAAACCGTTACTAAACAGATGATCAGTTTTGCGTATCGATCGATATTGGTCGTCTCATTGGTTCGGGTACTATCAGATCTCGAATAAGATCTACTACTTTTTCATAACAAAGCGTATTTCAAAAGTGGACCAAAGGACACTATCCCACTGATGAGGACTCAACTGCCGCGTCAGCGAGATAGGTGAAATTGTCGGTACTCATGAGAGCTCATCGAACAGCCCATTTATTGTGCTATTTTGAAATAGTTTGCCAAATAAGAGCTCGCCCAATATCATTACTACATATTTTATTCCATTCTCCAAGATATTCAGACAATTCATTGTCGACACAATTGAATCCACATTGTTAGAGCAAATAATAACTGCAGATTAAGTTGACAGTCTTTTATGTAATTATTTTAAAATTTACCAATAAGTATATCTCAACATATGTAGTACTAAAACCGACATATTGTGGTTTTGTCCTCCTCTCTATGTCCTCACAAAAACACAAACCTCCGCAAAGATGAACGTGATTAAGAAGTTCCTTCAGAGCAGATACGACGACGAGCAATACGAAGCTCTGCGATTCCATGCAGGCAACGAAAATACTCTGAGTCAGTGCGTCAGGGAGTACGACGGGCGTCTACTCAAAGTCCAACCGTACAGTAAGTCGGTCGGGATCGAGAATGCAGAGCAACTCATTTCCGTGTTCCATAGTGCAGTCACCAAGCCGAGTTGGTTGAAAAAGAAGCTCGGGAAGACAGAACAACCACCACGATACTCGTTTGAAATGTGGTTCTCCGAAGGGAAGCTCCGGTTCATATTCTCGACCCCGAATCGCGATGAAGAGGAGGAAATCCAAAAGCAGATCGGCGGGTTGTATCCAAACGCCAACATCTCGTCTTCGAACCGACTCATGCCGAAGATCCCCCGAGAAAGCTATATCACAGGCGGGGAATTCACGCTCTACCACACAAAGTACGCTCCGATTCGGTCGTTCAGTGGAGAAGGACCGTTTGAGAGAGACCCGTATGAGGCGATCACGAGCGAGCTGGTTGGTCACAAAAATCAAGCAGTCTTCTTCCAGGTAGTGTTCGAACCCGCCCACGAAAATTGGACCGACGGAGAGGGCCGAACCGATCCATCGGCCCAATCCAAAGCCCGCGAACTCGAAGAAGGTCGGCTCATCGACTCTCGGATCGATCCAAAGATTCTCGACCCCACTGACAAAGATCGACGGACAGGAAAGTACATCGGCAATCTAGAAGGTACGCCAGCCTTTGAGTGTAATATTCGGTTCTTCGTTTTCGACCAGCGTGCAAAAACCACTGTCCGACATGCGAAGGGTATCGAGAACGTATTCACTTCGATTTACCAGAATGCACGACTCAACCAACAGTTTACTGCCACTCGGTTCAATGGTGAAGAAGCGAAAGAACACTTCTTCGATGCAGCACTCCGAGAACTCAACCCCAACGGTACGATCCTAACTAGAGAGGAGTTGGCTGCGCTCGCACATCTCCCGAATGAGAGTATCCATACCCAAAATGTCGACTTCATCAAGACGGCATTTGGCAAGTCTGTCCCCGGTGGCGCATCCGTAGAAGCCAAAGACGGTAATCTATCTGAGGCAACCCACGATGATGCGGGAGCCAATGAATTTGCAGAGTTGGATGAAAACCCACCAGTCGATCTAGGTGATGATGCCGACGATTTGACCACGTACGAGAAGGCAAAACGGATCGTCTCGTCATCGTCGAAGTCTTATTACCGACGCTCGGTGTCGCCATCTGACTACCCAGAGACTGTAACTACCAAGACGATAAGACAAGAAGCAGAAACTGAGGAAGAAGCAGAGCAGACCATCAATGTGGTTCTCGAGTACGCAGCAGCGTACGAACAAGGGGCCATCAATCACGATGAAATGCGTGCCCAAATGCCCACTGAAGAAACCTACGAGCAGCTGCTCAACGTCATTGAAAATCACATCGAAGAATCCTACCTGATCCGTGCAAAGCAGGCTGATGCTGCACAAGGCCGCTCCGAAGCAGACCAAGGAGAGCCACAGCCACAGCCACAGTCCCGATCGTCACCAGCATCTGCAGGTTCGCCGGCAACAACCAGTGAACCAGAAAGCGACGAAACGCCCGCCCTAACAGACGGATTGGGAACACAAGACAGCCTCCCGGTGAGTGCTGAGGGTGGTGGACAAGCGCAGAATGGAGCAGGAGGGACGGCGGCTTCGAGCGCGTCGACTACTGGACAAGACAACCTCCCTGCCAAGCGCGGTAAATTCGCCGTCAATTTCGTCGATACGGAATACTGCCAAACCCGATCGGAGAGCGGTCGGTACTTGAATATGAATTTCAAGCAGACTGGTCACGACGGTAACCTCTACATGGGTGAAGACGTTCGGAAACTTTTCGTCGACAAACACCGCGAAGACCCGAGTGCGAATATCTGGTTGGGGTATCAATCGCGGGGGAACAACCCGATGCGGGAAGTCGGCATGGAAGAGTTCTCGTGGTTCCGTCATCTCTCGATGTTCGGGACGACAGGCATGGGCAAGACGACTTCTCAGAAGAACCTCATCAACCAGATCGTTCGGAAGGGCTACGGCTGTGTCGTCATTGATCCGAAGGGCGATATGGCGGTCGAGCTCATGCAGGAAATCCCCGAAGACAGATTAGACGACGTAATCTGGATCGAACCGGGTAGTATCAAACACCCTGACAAGGTGGCCGCGATCAATTTCCTCGACCCATCGGTTCCAAAAGACCACCCACGGTACGACCGAGAGGTCGAATCCATCGTCGACGACCTTCAAGCAATTCTGAAAGCCGAGGGCTACTGGGGGGCGAAGATGGCCGGGATTACGAAGAACATCACGCGGGCGATGATCCGCTCGAACAATCCATATACACTTTATGACATGTACAACGTCCTCGGCCGCGAGGAAAAACGCTGGAACTTCGCCCGCTCGCTCGAACGCGAAGGCGTCGAGCTGGACGATACACAAACGGGGAGTATCATAACCGACATCAAGCAGTACTCCCGCCGTATTGCGGAAATGGACCCAGACGAGGTTGACCCCGTCGTCAGACGCCTTCAAGACTGGGCAGAGAGCCCAATCAGCAAGGAGATCGTTTCTCATCGCAATAGCTCGGTCTCGATCAACGATGCTGTCGAGGAAGGCAAGATCATTCTTGTTCGAAACACCGTCTCGAACGAAGAAGTCAAACGGGTAGTGTCGACAGCAATTATCCGGCGTGTCTGGGCGACGATCCAATCCCGTGCCGAGGAAGAAGAAGAAGAGGACCGTGAACCGTTCTTCACGCTGATCGACGAGTTCGACGACGTCGTCAGTGAGGATATGAACATCAAAAAGATGTTGACCAAGGCACGCTCCGGAAAAATGTCGGTGTGTCTGGCTTGTCAGAACCCCGCCCAGATCGAAGAAGACCACGAGGGGATTCTCAGACAGATCTTTTCGAATACGGACACGATGGTCTCGTTCGGTGTTCGAGGACCTGACGACGGTGAGTTAATTGCCAAGCGGATGGGCGAAGACATCGATAAATACGACATCATGGGGATGCCGGAGTTCCGAGTGCTGACTCGCGTGACCTACATGGGCGAGCAAGGTCGAGAGGTAAGTCCTGCATTGGGGCTTCATACCTTCCCCGACTACCCGCCGCTGCGAACGAAAGAAGAGGCCCACGAAGCTATCGACCGGAGCCTTGATCGATACGGCGTCGAGCCGATGGCAAACTCTCCGGCTGAGACTGATCTGCTCATCTCGGGTGGCGGGATGCAACAACAGACCGTCGTCGACTTCCTGGAGCTCGTCTGGGGCGAACAACTCAAACGCGGGGCCGAAACAATCACTGTCGAATCGTTCGCCGACCGCTTCGAGGAGGCATTGGGCCACCCAATCGAGGAATTCCCCAGTGGGATCGGCGTACCTCCTGAAATGATCAACGTCCACAACGTCTATCTGGAAGACGACGACGAGGAAGACGACCCCTTCTCGATGGGCGATGATTTCGCTTCTGAAGAAGATAACCGGGATCTGATCGCCTACCAGACAGCAAAGCGAATCCACATCCAAAAGCCCGAGGCGGAGGTCTCAATCACTGCTGAAGGTATCGATGCGATTCTCCAGCAAGACAGCGGTCGAGTCCAACCAACCGAGTCACACCGCAAAACGATCCACGACGGGTTCCGCTGGTTCAGTCGACTCGGCCTCAACCTCAGTGTTCCAATTCAAGTCAATTCAGAATCAGTACCTCACAAAGCATCCTCGGCTAGCTGTTTCTGCGGCCTGAGTTCTGTGTCGAAGCGGTTGTACTGACGGTCTCGACGAGAGAATTACGGACGGATCGACGGAGAGCTGTCGCTGTCGGC
>Ga0306884_100209_pt1 | contig 18645 bp, 21 predicted proteins | sample AntDeeMetageno85_FD_190428 | JGI IMG/M metagenome (GOLD analysis project Ga0306884, IMG submission 190428) | Saline lake microbial communities from Deep lake, Antarctica - Metagenome #85 (v2) (version 2) | ecosystem: Environmental > Aquatic > Non-marine Saline and Alkaline > Saline | place...
ACTTTGGCCGTCTCTTGGTGTATCTCTACGTCGACGGTGAGAATTTCAATGAGCGACTGCTGGCAGAGGGCTACGCCCGGATGTACGACAGTCAGTTCTCGCTCCGTGAGGAGTTTGCAACAGCCGAGCAGGAAGCCCAAGCGACCGACGTGGGCCTGTGGGACTTCCAGGACTCTGCTACTGAGTCGGGAACAGACAGCGACATGGAGATCCCACCGCTGCCGCCGGATGGCGACTACAACTGTGGCGACTTTGAGACACAAGAACAGGCGCAATATGTACTAGAGAACGAATCAGGCGATCCACACGGCCTCGACGGGGATGGAAATGGGGTCGCCTGTGAGTCTTTGCCGTGATCGGATCATCTCTTCACAATACAGTGGACGACATCCACGGAAGCAAGCACAATCTCGACCGGCTCACGCGGCTGTTCCTCCGTGTGTTGGGGACCGAAGAGAGGCCACATCGGGCCTGTCCTCACGATGTGGCCGAGACGATTCTGTATATTGCCCCTCGGAGTTTCGATTTCATCAGCATCGGGGACATATCCTACGGACTCTCGCAACTGCCAGTCGACCGATTGTTGCCTGAGCTGCCGCCAACAGCGACGAAACTGCTGAAAACATTGCTTGATGCAGACGAGTCATAACGTTAGGGCTCTCCTCGCGGATTGACTCACTGCAGTTGGATTTCGCAGAGGCTTCATCACAAGCAGTGGACTGACACTGTTTAATTTAATTTTGCAACTTAATGTGGCTAAATATCCACAATAATGGTGTTTTAACGGCGAATATTACTAGTAAGTCTACAAAAAGCGAGGAATCTTATTCGTGTGTAAGATTTATAAACGTGTGCCTCTTTCAGTCTGGTAATGAATAACATGGGGGTGGTGACCTGAACTACGGTTATCGTGAGGATCACTATCGGGTACTGAAACCCGCCAACAGTTCGTACTGATTCACCTTACTCAACGGCCAATCTCAACCGTTGGCCCGTCAATCCAGATCTTTGGATTAACCCTGCAGACGATAAACGATCCCAAGTCGCCGTCAGTCCGACTTGGGATCTGTTTTCTGATGCTTCCCACACTCCGTATGCATCTGCTTCTTTGGACACTCTGATCGATAGCGTATCCTCTGCATGTTTGTTCGACCGAGGAGTAAGTTGAGAACACAGTGCTCATCTGAGTTCTTCGCGCTGGAGATTTCCAGCCGCTAAAACAATATCTAAGAGGTACCATCCTTAGAGATACGTCGACCAATGGAATTGTCTGAGCAGCTCAGGAGTCTGTTTTCGGCACCTGTCGAGGAGACCGAAGATTCGTATGTGATCGAAGTCCCACGCAGTGAGGTCGACAAAGGGTCTGTCGACGGAACCGAAAGTTATCAGGTGGCACTGCTATCGAGTGGAAGTTCGTCTGTAGAAGCTGACTCATTGTCCACGCCAGGGAGTAATAATCCCTCGACTGAGCAGGAAGAGCCTCAGTCTCCACCGGTGAGTGAGGGCGAAGAGCGAATAGTCGAGATTACGCAGATGGGCGACCAAGGCGACGGTCTCACACGTGTCGAGCGTGGATTCGTGGTGATCGTCCCAGAGACAGAGATGGGAGAGCGTGTTCGGATCACAATTGAGACTGTTCATGAGACCGTTGCGTTCGGAGAGGTCATCGAACGGTACCGGTATTAGACTCTTGATTGACAATCCAGAGGGTACGTGATCAGGGCTGGATCTTGAGCGAGTAGAGGTTTTGTCGGGCATCAGCGAGTGAGCTCTCGGAGACGACCACGTCGGCTTTCTCAAGTTTCTGTAGCCCGTTCCGAACTGTTCGTGGCGAGAGTCGTGATTTGTCCGCGAGCTCAGACTGGGTGAGCGTTCCATTGTATTCGAGAACTTTGACAATTAACTTTGCGCTGGGAGGAAGATTGCTGACAGCGTCCCACATTTCTTTGATGGTTGTGATCGCTGAGTCGTCAGCTGTCGACATAGATGATAGGTGGTAGTATGAGTATGATAATCCCACTGGTTCAGTTTCCTCAACAGTGGTCTCTCTACGAGTAGGCAGATGTATTCGTGCGTTCTCCATCCAGCTATCTAATTTGAGGAGTGCTCTTAATCAACTTCAGTGATGTAGTCCCTGTGTCTTGTCGACACGGCATCGTCGGTTATCACGATGGTGGGCGTTCCTGTGGGAAGCGTATGCAGATAGAGATGAGATAGAGACCGCTGAAGCTGCGACAGGCTCGGAGACTGCGGTCCGAATAGGGGAGTTGCCTGAATCTGTGGATCAACAGAGTCTCGGTGAGTGTGAATCCATCTCTGTCTAACAGTAGAGATTAGTGGATACAGACAAATATCGAGACATGGGACGAAAGAAACTCCTCGTGGTTGTTACTGTGGCGGCGATTATGGCTACGCTCTATAGCCGAAAATCAGGGACTACAGAGACAGAAAGCTCTGACTGAGCTTACGAGTACGAACCTTAGAATCAGTTTTGTAGCCGTTATATTTGATCAATAGATTTTTAGTTAGAAACGTGACTAGTAGCAACTGGTTGATCCTCTGGCCCTGATGGATCGACCACCTCTGGGGTATCCCGCCGCCCCGCCACCCTTTCACCGGGCTTTTCGACCTCGTAGAAATCTCACCAGTATCTGTACCCCGATTTAACAACTTGTTTTGCTATTTGTACAATTATACTCTTGAACACACTGTCTTCTACTAAATAAACTGGTATTCAATCTCTTATTTGTGTATAGTTTTTGTCTTTGTGAGATTCTATGTAAGGTTTATATGGCAGTACTCACATGGATATGGTAATGAGTGTCAAGGGGGTGTCGGTCTGAATTACGGCTATAGTGGGGGTCGACGCTGGCTTCAAAGAGCCATTGTCGACCCATCGACAGTAGTTGCATAGGGTAAGCACAACCTCTCATCACGCCTTACCCCTGTACCCGGCTTAGACTCGGCCTGACGGACCCAAGCCGCCCCCACCACCGGCTTGTGGTCTGAGTTTCTCATGTTCACCACTCCTTGCTGAGAGGGTTTTCAGTCGACTTGGCTGGCAGAGCTAAAGCTGGTGAGTTCGTCGATACGAGCTTCGAGATCTTCGATTTCTCGTTGGAGCTGGTCTGTTTCTGGGTTGTCAGCAGCAGCGAGTTGATCCTTGAGACCCTGCAAGCGCGATTCCTTACGTTCTTCGTCGACATCGGCTTTGCGGACGTACTGGCTTTCGTCGATCTCGTAGAGGTCCGACTCCGAGAGGTCGGTAACTTCGAGTAGTTCGAGAACGGTCTGGTCGTCTTTGAGCGTTCGATTGCGTCGACTGGTGCGCTGGACCGATCCGTACTGACCATAGACGGGTTGGTCGTGGTAGAGGCGATCTAAGAGAAGCGAGCGAACGTTTTGACGGAGATCATCGGCGTTGCGTTGGACATCCGAGCAGAGCGTATAGAGATTGACCAACTCGGCGGTCTCCATCGTTTCGAGGGCGGTTGGCTCGTAGCGTTCGAGGGCGTCGATCAAGAGCAAGGAATCGGAGTACACCGGGAGGTCGGGTTCCTTACGGTCGGGTTCATGATCTTGTTTTTCGACAGTAAGTGAGGCGTCGACGAGCGAGGAGGGGGTAGGTGAATCGGTGTTTTTCAGCACACCCTCCCGTTGGTCGATCTCGAAGCGTGGATGGATCGAGAGGATGGTGGCGTAGGGTTCGGCATCAGCAGGGAGGCGATCAAGATCGAAGGGTTGTGGGGACTCAGAAATACGTTGATAGAGGGTCTCGAACTGCTCGCGTTTGAGTGGGATGGTCGTCTCTTGATCGCGGTAGGCAATGAGGAGCCGATGTTCTTGGGCATCTTCAATACGGAATGGCTTGTCAGAAAGCGGGGTTTGGAAGGTGCCATCAGGTGGCACCTCGTCTAGTTCGTCGATAATAGTGTGGCCAGATTCCAGAGAATGGCATATGACGAATTTGAGTTCGGGGGGCAAAATGCTAGTGTCGACTGTATCCTGTTGTATTCTTGTGTGATGATACCATACATTATTATTTCTGGAGTGAATATATCTAGACGCGCTTCGTCTTGGGGGCCGAAGCGCCAGCGGGGACCCGCCCAACGATAGAGCCGTGACCTACACTCCAGGTTTGTGTAGGTTTCACGGGTTTTGTGGTGTTTTTTGTATGATCGAATTAGCGCTTGCACTACGCAGCAAATAACAGCAGCATGAACAATCATAAACCTTTATGATGTCTTGAGGCCTCACAAAAAGATATGAAGTTGCCACAACTCAGCACGTTGTTTAGAGGTCGTCGGGACCAGATCTACTTGGAGTGCCGGAGATGTGGGTCGACGGTGGAGTCTGGAACGACAGTATGTCCGGTGTGCGAGCAGCGGTCAGTTGCTGAATATGTCGTGAGCTGATTTGGGTGGATAGTCCCTTAATAGACTCCAAATTTACTCTCGATTACAACCTGCACAGTTCGACCCTCTGATGCGAGTCGCCTTCGTTCACATACGATTGACTGTCGTTTGTCGAATCGGGACAGTCACGAAGTGCATCGACTCGCTGGGGCTTCGTCACACCAGACGAAGAATTCGTTTTAATCCTTGTTCCGTCCGGGACGATTGCTCTGACGATGTTCATTTGGGTGGGAGCGCATCGTCGTATTCGTCGTCAAGAATCTCGGCACAGTCAACGGGAATGCTGGCCCAGGCGTTCTTGACGACCTCGTACCCGGTCCATCCTTCGGTACGAATCATTTCAATAATTGCCGTACAGAACTCGTCCTTCGAGATGAGATCGTTATCTAGGAGAACGTAGAGAAGATACGGCGGTCCAACAACATCAATATCGTATTCGTGCTCGTCGATCAGACGGCGGAGTGACTGTCTTGCAACTGAATCAAGCAGTGAAACGACCTGATATGAATCACCATGCTCGGACAACACCTGTTTGAGTGACTGCTCACCCGCATCAGGCCCATGTGGACGAGGGACGACGGTAACACACGACCATGGAGAGGACTTGCCATCGAGATGGTCAAGCACGCGCTGGCTGCCCTGCTTCAGATACTCTCCACGACTTCCCTTCGAGGGGGTACTTGTTCGAGTCGACATGGTGTTGAAGCTCATGTTTGCAAACGTTTGTTGTCGTGAGGTGCAACGCGTCTTTCAACAGCTCCCACTGGTCGGTGTTCACAATAGCAATCAAGGAACTCGTATCAGCGAGTAACGGATGGCGAGACTCGCTCACTATTTATTCAACGAGGAATGATGAGGAGTCTCGTTCCATGGCCGACTCGAATGCTTCCTTCTCGTCTTGCATCTGGTCTATTTTGTCGCCCAAAAGTACCCGAGCCACGTCTTCATCGATATCACCACGACTGTATTGTTCGTAGACTGCGATCTCATCTTGTTCGTCCAACGAACGGCGGAGCATCTCGACTAACCCCACGCGGGCAAGTTCGCTCACATTAACTCCTCCAATATGGACTTCATCAAGTACCTCCGCAGCCTCTTTTTCTGCTCCGGCTCGGAACTGAATCGTCTTATCGTAGCTGGATCCACTCATACATCGGTATTCGCTAAGTAGCGATTTATATGTTATGACGTGTAAGAAGATGTCATTACAAAAACTGCGGCTAGTCAACAGACTACGTGAATTTCCAGGAGGTCTGAATGAAACCATGATTCCCAGTCTGAGAAGGAGATAAACATGTAAGGCTGCGAGCGCCTGTGAAGCATTGCACTGTATTGCTCCAACTATTCACAACTTTCGCTGGTACCATCTGGAGAACGTTAGCTTAGTACGCCCGGGTTCAGCTACCCGTAGTCGACATTTGTTATAGAAGTCACGTCCAGAGTCCTTCTTGGGTCCCGTCAACGAAGATTCCTCCATCACTTGTGACGGTTACTTCATGCTCAGAGAGTTCAAATGTCAAGGTCCATGATGCAGTACCATGTGATGCCAACCGGTGAATTGCCTCGGGGTCAATATACTCGTAGAGAGTAAGATCGAGTTTGGAAGGTTCAGTCTCTTTTGCCTCTGCAATAGCTTCGACAATATCCGGAACCGGAGACTGTTCCATGAGACAATCTAGAAATTGAGCACAAATAAATGTAAGACCCTATTTATATGTGTGTCAAAAAGTGAAAATGACTTAAGAATCAATTAGTAGAGTATCGCTACACCTATTCCCGATATCTTGCACGTCGTGGGATGATCAGCGCTCTGTAGAGGGCATCAGAGACACAAGCGAACAGAGGATCATCAACTGATCAGCCACAACTACCGACACTGAATCGGTTTGACGATTACTCTGTCACTTTTCAGGTTTGAACTCATCATTCGAGCTCCCGACCGGCAATTGAAACGTTATCACACTTCCTTGAGGGTCGTTATCCGTAATTATCAACTCTCCACCGAGCGTCGTTGTAATCCACTTCATCACCCACAACCCAATCCCAAGACTGTGACCAAGCGGTGTTTCCTCACCAGAGTTGATTGCATGCCGTTCGAGTTCCGGAACTCCGGGTCCATTGTCAGCGATAGTTATTCGAAACTGATCTGCACCTAAGTCACGCTGAACCGTGATCGCTACTTCAGGTATGGGCTGCTCGGTGTGTTTGATTGCGTTCGTGATAGCCTCATCGATGGCATTCGTGAACAATTCTGTGTTCCGAACGTGGATGTCTCCGGTATCTCCACTTGTACAGGTGATGTTCACATCCGGGTACTGTCTTTGATACGTTTCGACAAGCGACTCTATATCAAGCTGCTCCCACCTCTCGTGAGTTTCGGCTCGATCCCAAATTGAGCGAATCTCTGCTGTCTTCTCGCCGATATTTTGCATTGATGCAGCTTGCTCTCGAATTGCCATAACTGACGCTCGACGAGACTTGGGGTCCAACTCTCCGTCTTCCAATAACTCTGCGTGACCATCGATTACGTTGAGCGCGTTCCGCAAGTTATGTCGCATAACACGATTCAGGACACCAAGCGTCTGTCTTGTGAGCACGTCCTCAGTGATGTCTTCTGTCATTCCGACGAAATGGGTTATGTCGCCTTTCTCATCCGTAACTGGGGTGATTGTCTGTTTCGCTTCGTACAGCTCACCGAATTTTGTCTTGTTGACAAGCTCTGATTTCCAGACATCGCCATCGGTAATCGTCTCCCACAACTCCGTATAGAACTCCTTATCCTGCTGACTTGATTTAAGAATCCGAGGAGTACGACCAATAGCCTCAGCAGGGGAATATCCGTTCACTCGCTCAAAGGTAGGATTGACGTACTGAATCGTTCCATCCGAATCGGTGATCACGACTGCTTTTTCGGACTGCTCAGCCTGTACTTTGAACAACGAGAGATCCTGTTCGTATCGCTTCTCGTTGGTGATGTTCTGTTGATAGCCGAGGTAGTTCGTGGCTGTTCCTGAGTCATCCCAGATCGGAATAATTGTGACACGGTTCCAGAACATCGAACCGTCTTTTCGATAGTTTCGTAACTCGACCGTAACGGGCTCTTCAGCAGTAATCGCTTCCCGCATCCGTGCCACTGGCTCCTCACGTGTGGCTTCTCCTTGAAGAAACCGACAGTTTCGTCCGAGAATTTCCTTGCGGTCGTAACCGGTTTGCTCGCAGAATCCACCGTTAACGTGTATGAGTGGATTATCGGGTTGGGATGGGTCCGAAACCGTGATACCGAGGGGAGCTTGGTCCGTGGCTTGATTGTAGAGCAGCCGGTCGCTATCAGAAGGTGTCCCAGTAATCGGGAACACCGACGTTTGTACTCGCTCGGTGTCGTCCCATTCGACCACCGAACTCACGAGGATGGCGCGTTGTGGCTGATCAGTATCCGTTTGCAACTCAACATTCAGTCCAGAGGTGCGTTCGTCGCCACCGTAGATGTGGGCCACGCGCTCCCGGAGTGGTGAGCGGTAGTCCGACGTGACGAGATCGATAAGTGGAGTGCCAGTGAGTTCCTCTGGGGATTCTGCCCCTAAAAGTGCACAGGCCATGGGGTTCGCGTAGACGATGTCTAGATCAGAGTGAATAAAGAACAACTCCGGCATCGTCTTTGTAAGCATAATTGAAATATACTGTCGAATAGGGAAGTACCTACGGGGTGCCAACCAATTATATTATTAAACATTCTGTTTCTTTTTATTGTGTGATATAATAACACGCAATGCTTGATGTGAACAAGCAAATTCTGTTTGCTGGATGCATCCACTATATTTCACACGCTAGGTGGTAGCTATGTCAGCAGATTTCTGTTGTTCACTGGATCAGCCATCATTCAGGTGAACTTAGGAGTCTCTCTATAAAGAACAAAGTTTGTCTTAACAGTTACCATGATACTATCACGGGGTCTGCCAAGCTGATCTATCGAGGTTTTATCAGAACTTGCCGTGCAAGATGCAGGGCGCGAATGTGGCATCGCTGTCGATCTGTTTTCGGCCTGTTTGATTCGAGTAGTACAGGATTAACACTATAACACATAGAATGTTCCCCATCGAACTGTGTTCAGTATATATCGACAGGCTGCGCGTAGTGTAGTTGTTTACACAATTAACCACGGCGAGAGGTCCAGAATGCTCAACTGTTTCATGGTCCAGTTTACCTATTGACACTGATACCCGTCTTCGAATCGCCTATGTGTTTGAAACACTCATCGATACGGGATCAAACACGTACAGCGGCTCTCGTTTCGACCATGGTATCCATAACATACCACCAGTAGTATCGCATTTATTTTGGCAATATGCGTATTTTTATACTTTTAATATATTAAATTCATATAAAAAATATTATAATATGAGGTGGTAGAGATAGTATCTACATTTTTATTACCATCTACTTACGCCAAGTAGGCTAATTGTTACAATATACCTATCTGGTCAGTTATAATTGTGAACTCTTCCAGTGGTGGCTGTCCGAACTGTGGATCAAGCGACACAGTCGAACAGCGGGTCCTGGAACACTGTCACTGTGGTTGCATCCAGAAACGTTCGGCATTCACAAACGGCTGTCCAAAATGCTCTCACTCCGAGATTGAAGACGAGATGCGATCAGTGGGAACGATCCGCATCTGCAACGTGTGTGACAACAACTGGCGACCGAGGGCAGATGGTGGATCGGTCTCGACCAATCGAACCGGAGATCACGATAGCCAGATCGACCTCAGCAAGTATCGCCGCCGGTCTACCAATCAGGGACGATGGCTGGCTGGAGTTCGTAAGCGGCTCGGTACCCAGTTGACCGCGGCAGTTATTCTCCTCCTGATCGTCGGGGTTGGGCTCGGCGGCGCGACGCTGTCGACATCATTGCTTGCCGACAATACGGACGACTCATTGGCACCCACAGACGATCAAGAGTGGACGGAGTACGAGACGATAGCCGTCTTTCGGAACGACGACATTCAACCGTGGTATAAGACCAACACACGACGGGCAGTCGACCGCGTCTTTATCGAGGAAGACGTTCCGGTGACACTCGGTGTGATACCAGCAGTCAACGGTGCCGACTCCCCCATTACCGACAACGGTAGAACCTGTGGCTACCTTCGATCCCTGCTTACGGAGCATCCAGGACAGTTCGAAATTGCTCTCCACGGCTACACCCACGACCAGCGAACGGGGTTTTACAACGGGAGTGAGTTCGGTGGTGTCGATCCCGCGACCCAACAGCAGTGGATGACAACTGGAACAGAAATTCTCCGCACCTGTACGGGCGTAACGCCACGGACGTTCATTCCACCCATGAACACCTACGATACGGGGACCGTCGAGGCGGCCAATACAGCGGACTACCGAACTATCTCCGGCGGTGACTGGTTCACCACACAATACTACAACGAGACTGGTATCTTCGCTGCCGGGGGTCTCGTCCACGCCTCGGAAGGTGCATCGTTCGTCGACTGGGAACGCGACGAGTTACACAGCCAAGCCGAGCTTCAGGCCGAGTTCAACGACTCTTACGAGTCGAACACCCTCCACATCCAGATGCTCCACTATCAATCGTTCGACACCGAGTCCGACCGAAAGAAGCTTCGACAGCTGATTCGACACATAAAGTCGACCGACACCGCCTTTCTGACGGTCGATCAGCTCACGACCGGGCTCCAAAGCGGCGATATCCGGGAGACAGAGGAAGGATGGGAAATCCGAGAGCCGCTAGAACCGCCCGCCAACTCCCCCGACCGGCTCGAAGAGCCGAGCGGGATAGATAGATTGCTCTCAGTGAGGGCTGTTTCGTGAGTCAAGGCAAGACACTGAAACGTCGACTCACCTCTGTCGAGTGGTCATCGTTGATCCTGTTCTGTTCAGCACTCGTGCCGTTCGGGCTTCTCATTCGACTCATGAATCCGGAAACGGTGTTCGCACTCGGTACACTGATTGGAGTGATCACGATTTACGGTGGCTGGTCGTACCTCGTGATCAAGTTCGATAGCCCCTATGCGACACTGTTCTCCTGGAAGGGGCTCTGTGTCGCCTTCGTCTGTTATGGGTTCGGGGTCGTCACACTCGGCTGGGTACAACCGTCGCTCACTTCTGGGGTGTATCTGTTCGCAATCGCCCTGATCTTTCTGTACTACTGGTTTATTGCCCTCGCCGCAGTCTATCACAACCAACGTTATCACTCACAGGACGCTCCACCGGAACCCAGCGCGTCGATCAGTATCCTCATTCCAGCCTACAACGAGGAGGGGTACATCCAGCGAACGATTACCGCACTCTTGGATGCTGACTACCCCGACGGGAAGCGAGAGATCATCGTCATTGACGATGGGAGCACTGACAACACCTGTGCGGAGGCTCGGGCCTTCGAGTCCGAAACCGTCAGCGTCGTCACGAAGGACAACGGCGGCAAATACTCGGCGCTGAACTACGGCCTCCTGTTCGCGTCGAACGAGATCATACTCACTGTCGACGCCGACAGTGTCCCCGAGCAAGATGCGCTCAAACGGATGGTCGCTCCACTAAGCGACCAGTCGGTGGGTGCGGTTGCCAGCACGGTGACGATCTGGAATCGAGGATCGCTGCTAACGGGGTGTCAACAGTTGGAGTACACCATCGGTGTCAACGTCTACCGGCGGATGCTGGATCTGTTTGGGATCGTGATGGTCGTACCAGGTTGTCTCGGAGCCTACCGGCGAGATGTACTTGACGAAATTCAGGGGTTTGATCCACAGACGCTCACCGAGGATTTTGATATCACCGTCAAAGTGCTTCGTGCTGGCTACGAAGTCCGAAGTTCCGAGGCACGTGTCTACACTGAGGCCCCGGATACGTTACGTGATCTCTACAACCAGCGGCTCCGCTGGTATCGTGGGAACTATATGACCATATTCAAACATCGAGGGATTCTCTCGGAGCCGACGACAGGGTTTCTGTACCGGTTTGCCTTTCCACTTCGATTAATTGAGCTCTTATTTCTCCCGTTTGCGAGCTGGGTGATTCTCGGGCTCATCGTGAAAATCCTGCTAAGTGGCTTTGTTATCCAAGTAGTCTCGTTGTTTGTCTTCTTCCTGAGTATTATCTTCCTGATCGCTGCCCTTGGGGTCTACATCGAAGGTGAAGATTGGCGGCTGCTGTGGTATACACCCCTGTTTTTAGTCGGTTACAAGCATTTCCACGACGCGTTGCTGCTCAAGAGTCTTGCCGACGTATTGTTGGGCCGAAACTTGTCGTGGACGCGAGCCACACGTATTGAACAGCGATCTAACCAACCTACACAGTCCAGCCAAGTCGAATCTGACGCCGAAGTCGAAACTGCCGACTGAACTACGGATCGACAGCAAGCCAGTCAAGCAAACAGTTCTCGACAACAATTCGGCCGTACGATCAGGTGGTGATGGTTTCGAAGCTGACGCTGGCCGCTGTCGGTCTACAGTGCTCGAAGGACAGCATCTGACTAGTGAGACGAATCCAACGCTCGGCCCGAGAGGTGCGATCGTTGCGGCAACTGGTCTCGTCCACAACGACCCGGTCGTGACCAACGATAGTGACTTCGAGAGCGTCGACGGCCTCACAGTCGAACGCTACTGATCAGGTGCATTCCGGGCTGACGCCACCGATGGGTGTGCGACGGTGTTGAGGATTCGTCGTCCGCTTCAGGGTTCGTATCGGTTATAGATACTTGATACTGAAACTCGGAGGCTATTTTAATTATGTTCGATACTCTAAGTATATCAACTTGTTCAACTGACCAACTCATGATTGCTCTTGTGTCTCGGTTCTATTCTCCTTCCCTCAGAGATTAGTTCCCCGAACTGTGGACTCCATGTTCGTGCAAAAGTGTGGCTCACTCCCGACCAGGTCGACGATCTCCGGTCGGCGTGCTACTCGATTGGTGCCGACTACTTACAGCAGCGAAACGAGGCGATCATTGCCCTCATGTACGACACCGGGCTCCGGGTTGGCGAACTGGTGGCCGTCGAGGTTGATATGCTCAGGGAGGGCAACACTGCGCTGTATCTACCGACAGAGATCCAGAAGGACTACCCGAACGACAACGAGCCTGCGCCGGCGACGTTAGAGCTGTCGGCTGACGTGTCGCGGCTGCTGTCGTCGTACCTGAATAGTAGGTGGAAGGACTCACCCGCGTTGTTCCCCTCCCGGTCGAGCGACCGGATTACTACCCAGGGTGTTCGGAACGCGATCTCGAAGATCGTCGAGGAGACTGGTGTCGAGCCGTACCTGGTCGACGGCAGTCGCGGCGATCCGGGCGACGTGACGCCCCACGCGCTCCGGCACAGTGTCGCTTATCGGATGATGAACGCCGAAGAGGGAAACACGCTGTACGACGTGCGAAACCGTCTACGACACCGCAGCATTCAGACAACCGAGCAGGTGTACGACCACATTATTCGAGTATGAGTGATGACGACGATGTCGCCCCCGAGAATCAGCGTCCTAAGGATCATTATGCAGGTTTCGAGACAACGAATGGCACTACGTTCCCGATGAGCTCGCACAGACGAGATCATTAGGCCCTAGAGGCGACGTGGAAGAGGGCCAGGACAGGGTACTGACGTACTGCACGGAGAAACGAAAGTGCCACAGACGATGTTGAGCTGAGTATACAGGTGCTCCTGAGTGGTTCGGTGACGACTCGTGACTCGGTGGTGGTTTAACCGCCGATTTGCCAGTAGTATCGTTGTGCACTGGCAATAGAACCATGAACTGATACTAACGGTGTGCAAGACCCAGAGGAAGCATGCAACAAACAGTGGACATATCAACAGAGGCTGTAGAAAGATTTACTCGGTAGTATATTCTACCAAGTAGTATGGCGACATCGGTGAAGATGGACGACGATACTAAGTCACGTATCGAACGATTACAGGCCGAGATTCGACTGGAGACGGGGACACGAGTGACCCAACAGGAGATTCTCGCCCGGCTCGTCGAACGTGCTATTGAGTCGAAGGCTGACCTCATCGACTCGTTCCGCGAGGCACGGGTTCCGCTTGCTGACGCCGACCGTGAGATATTTCACGATGAGATGGTCTCGTCAGGCGTCACGACGACCGAAGACGATATCGACGACGTGCTGTACGGATGAGTGTCTTCGTCGACACTGGGGTGTTCTTCGCACATCACGATACAGATGCGGCTCGACACGACCACGCTGTCGATGCGTTCGATGCGTTGCTTGATGGGGAGTACGGACAACCGTACACGAACGACTACATCTTAGACGAAACGGTGACGCTTACACGTGCTCGAACAGGGTCATTCGAGGCCGCGAACACCGTCGCTAGTCGAATCCTCGGTGAAGAGCCATTTCCTCACGTCTTTGAGCTACTCCACGTCCAACCGGACGACGTTCAGGCGTCTCTGAAAGTGTTTCGCCGATACGACGACCACGACCTCAGTTTCACCGACGCGTCAATCGTCGCGCTGTGTGAATCACGTGGTATCGATGCGGTGTTGAGTTTTGACACTGATTTCGACGGACTCATCGAGCGCATTGAACCGGGATATTAAGCGGTGTTTCAGTTGGAGTAGTGCCAACGATCACTAATCTGTCAGAAGTGGAGTGCTGCATACAGAGATTGTATTTTGTATATCTCAATCAAATATATCTAGAATTTGGCAGACCTAATCACAAAAATTGATGCCTAAGTTAGTACTTCGGTAGTTCTGGGAACAGAACTAGATTAAAAACAATATGCCAGTTATATTCTCAATCACTAGCTCTATATCCTCCATATAAGATAATTGTCTTATGAATGCACAATACATAAGCATTTCCTAGAAACATTTTAAATATATAGGGGTCAAAGAATTGCACGTCGGGAGACAAGTCCCTGCTGACCCCCAGACCCCTCCAATCATATATTCTCCCGATACTGTGGAATCCCCCAGATCACAGTCTTTCGACGGATTTGGTTCTTCAATGCTTTATGCCATATTCACCAATAATGCAAAACAAATCCTTGTTTCAATTACCAGTTTATTTATGGTCGATTCATAATTATAATCCAGAAATGTCTAGTCTGTTGTCCAGCAGCTGGCATCAATTACATGCAAGATACGCGTGTTCCATCTTGCACGCCAGTTAGTGACACTATCAGAATACTGATGCCGATTCTGAGCAGTCAGAAAACGCCCAATCACATCAGTGTGAACCCATACTGCGTCCGATTTTGGCTTCGGTTTCTTCCCCGAGATACGGCTCAATAGCCGAGTAGTCCGACCACCCACCAATCGACATCATCGTACGCACGTCGACTGCCCATCCTCGTCCTCTCGCTCACGCGGATCACTGTTACCAGCGTACTCGAACTCAACGACCCACACCTCCTTTGAGTCATCCCACGAATCCTCGCCGTTAATCGCTTCCCACGTCTCTTTGAACTCGGCGAGCGTGTAGCCACCCTCACGTTGGGCGTCGGTCTCGTTCATCTCACCGAGTGGCTGTTCGTACACGTCGACCACTCATTCGCGTGCTCGACTGATTCTCACTAAACAAACTCTTCTGTTTTCGGCAGTTCCGACCATCAATCTTGGTTAGTGAGTCTGCGCCGCGGTCTGGCGACGGCCACACACCGCCGTAAAACGTTAACCAACATCAAGAGTTTGTCTACGCCTAGAGTTGGTTAAGACCGAACCGTCTCTTATCCAACACCCCCGGTTTCGAGACTAGACCGACACTCCCGACGAATCGAACCTCTGTTGCCACCTGTATCTATATACGTATGCGTTTACGTAAACGTATACGTAAGCATATGACACTCAAAGCCGCCGTGTTTCTCGACAAGGGGGGAACCGGAAAGACGACCACCACAGCCCACCTTGGGAGGGCACTGACCGAACTCGGCCACAAGGGCGTCCTGATCGACCTCGCAGGCAAGCAGTCGGATCTCGCCAAACAGTTCGGCCTCTACGACGAACAACAGCAGGCCATCGCAAACGACGAAGACTTCCCAAATCTGTCGACCGTCTTCGACGACGACTTCGACAAGCTCGTCAAAATGAACGGAGCGGATGCTATCCTTGAGCGCCTGATCTTCGAGACTGACGAAGGCGTCGACCTCATCCCGGCCCATCCCGGTCTCGACAGCGTCGACGGCGAACTGAACAACATCGAGGACCGCGAGGAACGCTACGGTCGACTCAAGAAGTTCGTCGACGAGTACCTCGAAGACCGGTATGATTTCATCCTGATCGACCTGCCGGGGCTGTCTCGAATCGTGCCTTACAACGGCGTGTGGGCCGCCGAGAACCTGATTGCACCCGTCGAGATGGGGAGCTACGAGTTCGCCCAAGCCAAACAGTTGGCCGACGACGTTGAGAAATATCGGGATAACTGGGATAAATGGGTCACACCCAGACTCTCTATGGTTATTCCCAACAAGTACGAGCCCGGAACCAACCTCGCCGACGACTACATGGACCGCTACACCGCCGAGTTCAACGGGGCCATGTCGCCCGAACCAATCGCTAAATCCCAAGACATTCGAAACGCCACGGAGGCAGGACAGACTATCTTCGAATTAGAGGAACCATCCAACACTGCCGCCCGTGCGAAAGAGGCCTACCTCGCCAACGCCCGTGAGTTGGTCGACCGACTCGGAGGTGTCGACGCATGAGCGGTGACGATCTCCAGATTCCAGACGGGATGAACGACGACCGTGGATCCTCGCTCGACGAGGAGGCCAAAGCGACCGAGCGGTTCGTCGACGATCTCGCCGTCGCACTCGGTGCGGTCGACCGTGGCGACGTAGCCAAGACGGTCTCGTTCCGCGACGAACGCACCGCCGCGTTGTTCCGCGCCCTCGGTGAGAATCAACCAGAGCTGCAACAGGCTATCGACGAGGCCCGCGCCGCCGCTGGTGTCGACGACGACTCGGAGGGCGACCGAAGCGAACTGCTGCGGCTGTTGGTTCGGATCGGCCTGAATGAAGTGACGCCCGAACTCGCCGATGCCGAGAAACAAGCCCGCATGAAGCGGATCGAAGACGACTACTGACTGGCTTTTGCTGCTGTTTACGTATTCGTTTGCGTAGATAGAGTACTGTATCTGTGTGCGTATGCGTATTCGTATACGTTTACGTAAACGTAAATGAGTAGATAGAGTCAGTCGACGAGATTCGAATCGTCGTGCGTTCGACCGTTCAGACACTCCTCGATTGGGAGTTCGCGTTTGGTGACGCGCTTTGTCCCGCCGTCGGCCCGCAGTTCGGGCGTCGTGTGTCGTCGTCGACAGGCGTCCGAACAGAACTGACTCTCGGATTCTTTTCCCACGTCGAAATACAGTCGACAGGCCGGGCATACGCGGCGTTCTAGACCAGCGTAGTTCGCGGTCGGACTCATACGCGCCACGTCGTCGCACGGCGGGCGGTGGGCATCTCTGCCGGGACTGTCGACGTCACTCATCGGCCTGCCCTCCATCGGCGACAGCCGTCGACTGGCTACGGTCCAACACACCGTCGACCCACTGTTCGTCGCGGGCTCTGGCGTTTCGAACCAACCGTCGACCTTCGTCAGTCACGTCGTGGGCGTTGGTCCGCCCGTCGATCTCGGATTTATCCATGAGGTCGTACCCGACGAGTGTCTCAATGTTCGGATACAGTCGACCGTGGTTGATCTCGGCGTGGTCGAAAAACCTCTCCATGACCGTTTGACCGCTTGGCCGGTCAGAGTCTCCGGGCGGGCTTCGATGGCGAGGGTGGCTTTGAGCAGATCGCGTTGGAACGACGAGAGTTCATCCCAACCGACGCCACCGTCGGTAATCAATCGCTGGTTGTTCGACAACGTTGCCACTCGTCGGTCGACTGCTGATTCTGCATTCGACATGGATTTGCTAAATTCTGATTCGGGCTGTTGTGGCCTGAATCCGGTTGTTAACGCCGGTTTTACCGAATTCGACTACACTTGGTAGGTTGGCACACCAATATAAAAATCAGACGCTGGCAAGTGTTCTACAACTACCGCTCGTCGCCGAATACTTCGGTCACGTTCTCGGCGGTCTCGCTCGTCTCGATATGCGAGTACATCTGAGAGGTCGTCTTCGGATCGGCGTGCCGGAGGGTCCGTTGAGCAGCGGCGGCCCCACGTTCTCGATACAGTTTCTCGCCGACGCCACGCCGTGCGCCGTGTAGTGTGAGGTAGTCGCGATCACCGTCGACCTCGATCTCGCCATCCCGGCACAGTCGTTTCAAGATGCTTCGAGCGCCGTTTGTAGACAATGCTGGCGGCACAACCCCAAGGGTTCGACAGTGGTCGAGCAGGCTTCGCTCGTCGTCATCCGGGCGTTCGAACTCATCGGGCAGCACGCGGTACATCGACGGCGCATGATGGGAGATAAACACCGGCCAGTCGTCGCTGGTTGGGTCGACGGCGCGTTTGAGCTGTTCGAGTGGTCGATGCGTCTGGCCGGGCAGTTGGACGGACTCGCGCTGTTGGTTCTTGCCGAGGATGTCGATCTGGTTGTTCTCGATATCGACGTCCGACCATCGAATGCCGTTGCGTCGGTCGTCCCGAGAGTCCGCTAATATCTCGCCCCCGCGTGCGCCCGTGAAGGCGATGACATACACCAGCGCCTTGTCTCGGAGTTCGACGACCGCGCCAGTGCCTTTCTCGTCGATGGCCTCAGAGGCCACCCGGTCGACGTGATCGAGCAGCGCCCGCCGCTCGGTCGGCGACCAGAACTGCTGGTTGCTGCTGTTCGCGGAGGGTCGTTCGGGCAGCTCGTCTTTGGAGATCTCCTTTTGGGCTGGGTTCTCGGTGATCTTGTCCCACTTGAGACAGTGATCGAGGAACGCCGAGACGTTATCGTAGTAGGCCCACGCTGTTGAGGCCGTGATTCCGCTGGTGTCGTCGGTCTCGGTCGACTGCCGGGCGTTGACCCGTTGCCGGAGGTAGCCAGCGTACTCGGCCATCGTTGCTTTGTCGATGTCGGCCAGTGTGGTCTCGCCACGGCCACCCGCCCAGTCGACCCAGTGGCCCAGCACGTACTCTAAGTTTGATTTGTAGTTGCCGGACTTCGAGCCACGCTGTAGGAACTCGTCGACGGCGTCTTCGAGGGGCTCTGCCCCCGGAGTAGCGTCTCGCTGAGTGGAATCCATCTTCTCGGCTTACCCTACAGCGTCGCCCCTAGTAAATCTACTGTGTATTACCGGAGTAATGCACAGTGGCCT